>Ga0247742_10000488_pt1 | contig 32161 bp, 28 predicted proteins | sample UWRJL208509C2_FD_180944 | JGI IMG/M metagenome (GOLD analysis project Ga0247742, IMG submission 180944) | Plant litter microbial communities from Arlington Agricultural Research Station in Wisconsin, United States - UWRJ-L208-509C-2 | ecosystem: Environmental > Terrestrial > Plant litter >...
TTCACCCAGCTCACCGGGCCCGGCCACGCAGCCCAAAATAGAACAACCCGCCAAGCCGACCAATCCAGCGGCTCAGCCACGGCCCCGAACCAGCCAAACACGCCCAACCAACCCGGCACCGGCGCTCCGCGGTACCGGCCCAGCACAGGCACAGCGACGTTCCTGGGCCCGATCCACCCCACCACCATCCGCAAAATCGCCTGCGACGCCGACATCATCCCCGTCCTACTCGGCAGCGACTCCCGAATCCTGGACATCGGCCGCACCACCCGGATCTTCCCACCCCACATCCGCAAAGCCATCACCGCCCGCGACCAAGGCTGCACCTTCCCCGACTGCACCATGCCCGCACCCTGGTGCGAAGCCCACCACACCACCTACTGGTCCCACGGCGGCACCACAGGCACAGACAACGGCACCCTGCTCTGCAGCCACCACCACCACATCATCCACAAAGAACAATGGCGCATCGACATGACAACCGGCGCCCCCTGGTTCATCCCCCCACCCCACATCGACCCCCACCAAAAACCCCGACGCAACCACCACCACACACCCCAACGAACATAAACCAAACACACAACAACCCCACGCCAGCGACACAGTCCCGCGCCCGTGGACACATTCCCGCGCTGCGTCGCAGCCCGGCGCCCGTCGGCAGAACCGGGCGTTGGGCGACACATCCGGCGCTGCACACCCCGGCGGTCACTGCACAGCTCCGCGCCCGTTGGTACATACCCGCGCTGGCGGCGCAGCCCGACAAAACTCGGCGTCGGGTCCACCCGGTTCCGCGCGCAGTGCGTGCCCCTGCCCCGTCGTTACAGGGGCCAGAGCAAAGGGCCGGCCGTACTAGTGTGAGGCCTCGTTCAACATGCCGTCTCCGTCGGGGTCGGAAAGGGAGGTTCACCAGTACCGAAACAGCTTTGCTGCCTCTTATGCGCCAGTGCGGAACTGCCAGGTTGAGGTCCGCTCAGACACCACGACCGCATCTTGTAAAAGAATAAGGGCCTGAGCACGGCTCAATACCGTGTCCAGGCCCTCGCTTCCTGGTATCCCTGCCTACTGGGCAAGTCCTGCTTTCGGGGTCCAGTTCATATCCGAATCCAGTTCATATCCGAGTCCGGTTCATATCCTGGGACCCCTTGGCCGAGATCTCCTTCTCTGTGACGTTAGCGGCCACCTCCTCCGATAACCCCGGCTTCGACTGCTTTGGTTACTGCGTCAGCTTCGGCTTGCGTCAGCTTGCCGTCAGTGACCGCTTTGTCGAGCTTGGTCTTCAGGGCGGCGGAACGTTCTGCCTGGCCTGCTGCGCGGATCTCTTCCAGGGCTGTGGTGACCTTGGATTCGTCAACAGCCAGCGATTCGGCGAGCGACTTCGCCAGCGCGGCGTCCTGTGCTGCGCGGTCCGGCTTGGTTCCTTCCGCTCCTTCTGCAGGAGGCGTGGTGGGCTTGTTCGCCTCACGGAACGCTTTCAAGGCTTCAGTGACTTTGGCTTCGTCCACGCCGAGCTTTGTGGCCAGTTCCGCGGCGATCTGGCCGCCGTCCCGCCCGTGTCCGTGACCGCCGGGCCTACCACCGCGATCTGACGGGGTGGTGGCGTCCGCGGATGACGTGGCACTGGGCGATGGTGTGGTGGCAGCTGTAGCGATGCTGGTTGCACCCAATCCTGCCCCCAGCGCCAGAGCTCCGGCCGCAAGTCCCAGTGTGATTCTCTTGGTTTTCGACATATGCCTCTCCTCAATGAGCCGTTGGTACGGCTTGTGTCTGAGGGACGGTCAATGGTTCCGTCCTCTTAACACGATGGGAGACCCACCACAGTCCAGGCTGTTCTGAACCTGTCATTCGGCTGTGAAAGTGAACGGGAGTCTGTGAGGGTTGCACCCAACGGACTTGCCCCTATCGGACGTTGCTCCTATGGGATATTGCCCTTATCGGAAACGGTCCAGAGCGTCCAGCAGTCTCTTGACCGATCCACCCAGGTTCCATTCTGTGGCCAACTGCTCAAGTTCTGTCCGCGCGTCTCCTGTGACGGGGCGCAGCTCAGCGCCAGCGTCTCGAAGTGTCGGGACGTCCAAATCACGCACAACATTCACGACGGCGGGCGCCACCTTGAGATAGTCAGCCGCCGCGGACAGCTTGGCCCGCACGGTAGCCGACAAACCGCCGTCGGGAGCTTCCGCAGCCTCAAGCAGTCCCTCCAGCGACCCATGGGCAGCAAGCAGCGACGCAGCCGTCTTTTCGCCGATGCCTGCGACGCCGGGGAGGCCGTCGGAGGCATCGCCGCGAAGTGTTGCGAAGTCGGCGTACTGCTGGGGCAGGACACGGTACTTGCCCACCACGACGACTTCGGTGAGAACTTCCAGGTTCTTCATACCGCGTGCTGTGTAAATGACGCGGACCTCTCGGTCATCATCGACAAGCTGGAAGAGGTCCCGGTCACCGGTGACCACGTCCGTCGGGATGGTTGTGTGGCTCGCGTAGGTTCCGATGACGTCGTCGGCCTCGTGTTGGTCGACGCCCACAACGGCGATCCCGGCGAGGTCCAGGACGTGTCGGATCATCGGGATTTGTGCCTCAAGAGGGTCCGGAACAACCTCCACATCCGGACCGTTGGGCACAATCTCCGCCACCCTGTGCTGCTTGTAGCTGGGGATGAGGTCCACGCGCCATTGCGGACGCCAATCATTGTCCCAACAGGCCACCAAGTGCGTGGCTTCGTAGTCGGTAGTGAGGCGGGCAATCATGTCCATCAATCCCCGCACTGCGTTCACAGGCGTCCCATCGGCTCGGCGAATGGAATCTGGCACGCCGTAGAAGGCACGGAAATACAAAGAGGCAGTGTCCAAGAGCATCAGTCGCGGCATACCTGATCCTGACATGCCCGTGACCTGATGCGCAGGAGGCAGCACGAGGTTCTGGCAGAAGAGACGCCAGGGACTTGAACCGGGATGTGAGCCGCATTACGATTATGTGAGCGATAATAGAACAGGTTGTTCTATTATCGAACACCATGCTCTGTTATTGCCCACAAAGAAGTGAGGAAAGCCCGTGCAGTTTCATCACCACGGTTACGTATCCGGTGACCCGCGAGTTGAGCCGGCCGCCGGCGTAGGGATCGATCGTCCCGCCGAGCTTCCTGACGAGGTGGATGTTTTGATTGTGGGCACTGGCCCCGCGGGTATGCTCACGGCGGCGCAGCTCTCCCAGTTCCCGAACATCACTACGCGCATTATTGAGCGCCGTCCAGGGCGTTTGGCCATCGGTCAGGCGGACGGCATCCAGGCCCGCAGCGTAGAGACGTTCCAAGCGTTCGGATTTGCCGAGCGAATTATCGCGGAGGCCTACCGCATCACGGAGATGGCGTTCTGGAAACCGGACCCGGCCGATCACTCCCGCATTGTCCGGGCTGCCCGGGCCGTGGATGACCCGGCAGGGATCAGCGAGTTCCCGCACTTGATCGTGAACCAAGCCCGTGTCTTGGATTACTTCGCGGAGTTCATGGGCAACTCCCCCACACGAATGAAGCCCGACTATGGCTATGAGTTTCAGGGCCTCAACGTCACCAGCAAAGGTGATTACCCGGTTGAGGTGACCTTGGGTCACACCTCAGGACCCAATGAAGGCCAGGAACGGGTCATCCGTGCCAAGTATGTTGTGGGTGCTGACGGTGCCCGCAGCAAGGTCCGTGAGTCGATCGGATGTCACCTGGCCGGCGATCAGGCGAACCATGCATGGGGTGTCATGGATGTGCTGGCAGTGACGGATTTCCCGGACATCCGCACCAAGTGCGCCATCCAGTCCGGCTCCGGTGGCAGCATCCTGCTGATCCCGCGCGAGGGCGGGCACCTGTTCCGCATGTATGTGGACCTGGGCGAAGTCAACCCTGAGGACAAGGGTGCAGTGCGAAAGACCACCATTGAGCAGATCATTCAGAAAGCTAATGACATCCTCCACCCGTACACTCTTGATGTCCGTAACGTCGCCTGGCATAGCGTTTACGAGGTAGGTCATCGGCTCACGGACAGGTTCGACGACGTTCTGCCGGAGGACCGCGGTACCCGCACCCCGAGGGTGTTCATCACCGGAGATGCGTGTCACACCCACAGTGCCAAAGCCGGGCAAGGCATGAACGTGTCCATGCAGGACGGCTTCAACATCGGCTGGAAACTCGGCCACGTCCTGGAAGGCCGCAGCCCCGAATCTCTTTTGGACACCTACTCGGCTGAACGGCAAGTGGTGGCGAAGAACCTCATTGACTTCGACAAGCAGTGGTCAACGCTGATGGCCAAGAAACCCGAGGAATTCGAAGACCCGGCGGAACTGGAAACCTTTTACACCAGCACTGCCGAGTTCCCGGCCGGTTTCATGACCCAATACGCGCCCTCGATGGTGGTTGCCGACGCACGGTACCAGGACCTTGCCACCGGCTTCCCCGTAGGAAAGCGCTTCAAATCAGCGCCCGTCCTTCGGGTCTGCGACACCAACCCCATGCACCTGGGCCACCACGCCAAAGCGGACGGCCGGTGGCGCATCTACGTTTTCGCCGACACCGCAGAGGCAGGAGCGCCGGGCCCGGTCGCTGACTTTGCCGAGTGGATCGCGAACTCGCCTGCTTCGCCGCTGGCCGCGACGCCGTCGGACGCTGACCGCGACGCCTGGTTCGACGTGAAGGTGGTCTACCAGCAGGACCACACCAAGGTGGACATCAATGCGGTACCCGCGGCCTTTAAGCCTACTGTTGGACCCTTCAGGCTGACCTACCTCGAAAAGGTGTTCGGCACCGACCCCAACAACGACATCTTCGAGCTGCGTGGCCTCAGCCGTGACGGAGTGGTGGTTGTGGTCCGCCCTGATCAGTACGTCGCCAACGTCCTGCCCCTGACCGCGACCAGCGAACTCGGTGAATTCTTCGCATCGCTTTTAGCCGTGGAGCGGAGTAAAGGTGTCCGAACCGAGCCGGGTTTGGTCAGTAACCAGGCCTAGCGAGCGAAGGGCAGTGCCGGGGAGCCGAGTGCCGGCTTCCCGGCAGTTCCGACGCCACACCCTCACCGCTGTTCTATAGTGTCGGAGCCGTCGGGCAGAATGTGAGGCATGGGGCGTTGGAGCGAAGAGACAGTCATTAACGCGGCCCCGGACTCCTCCTCACTGGCAGCAGCACGGAAGCTTGCGCATCCGGGTCCGTGGACGGACTGCGGCAGCAACGACGACCTTGTGTGGGGTAAGTGCCAAGGCAGCGGAAAAACGCCATACCAAGTGAGCGTAGACATTGTGGCGCCCGCCTACCGGTGCTCGTGTCCCAGCCGAAAATTCCCGTGCAAACATGCCTTGGCTCTGCTCCTGCTCTGGGCACGGGGCGAGGCGGCAGAGGCGGGAGCCGAGACCGCTGATTTCGCTAAGGAGTGGGCAGACCAACGGGCTGTTCGCGCCACGGTCAAAGAACGCCGGAATGCGGTGCAGCCCGCCGATCCGGAAGCGCAGGCAAAGCGTCTCACCGCCAGACTCGCCCTGATGGACGCGGGGGTCGACGATTTTTCGCGCTGGCTGACGGACCTTGTCCGCACTGGACTTGCCGCTGCCCGCAACCAGCCCTATTCATGGTGGGATGCCGTTGCAGCACGTTTGGTGGACTCCCAGCTTCCTGGTCTGGCCGAACAGGTACGGGACATGGCTTCCCAAGTCCACGGCAGGACCGACTGGGCTGACCATCTTCTACGCCACGCGGGCCGTTGGTGGGCCTTATCCAAGGCATGGTCAGGCAGGGACAACCTCACGCCGGAAGAATTCGCGGACGTCAAGGCTGCCCTCGGGTGGGCCACGGCGTCTGCCGATGTACAGGGCACTGAATCGCTGCCGGGTCCTTGGCTGGTTCTGGGAGCGCACCGGAGCGATGACGGACGCCTGCAGCAACAACGAACGTGGATACAAGGCCCGGACGGAACGGTAGTAGTGCTCCTCGATTTCGCCGCGCAGGGCCAAGGTTTGGCGGCGCCGCAACTTGCCGGGGCTCTGCTTGATGTCACAGTTGCCCGTTACCCCGGAACAACACCGCAGCGCGGGATGTTCACGGGCCCTGTCACTCCCTTGGACGTGGCTTCAAGCCTCGGCACGGGGCACAGTATTGTGCAAGCCCTTGAGCACGAGTCTGCCGCTGTTGCCCGTTCACCGTGGCGGACCAGGATTCCCGTGCTTTTGGACGAAGTCACGGTCAATTCCGAGGGAACCGGGTGGCTGCACGATCCGCACGGCGACGCACTCCCATTGGTGGACGCCCCGCTCGACTCGTTGCTGGCACTGACCGGTGGCCATGCTGCCAGTATTTTTGGTGAACTGGAAGATGGTCGAGTGCGTCCCCTGACCGTGGTGGTTGACGGAAGGGTGGTGACCCCATGATGTGGTTGGCGGAGCTGCGAACAGCAGCGCTGGTGGGTACCGGACGGCACGACGCCCCCCAACCGCCCGCCGAGCTGGGATTTCAAGCACCCGATGGACTGAGCCGGGAGGAATCCCTGTTGGATCAGGCCGCGCTGGCTGACATTGTGACCCGGGCGACGCGGACAGCCTCTGCCGCCTCCAGTGCAGGATTTCCTTCACCGGCGCCTGCTGACGCAGTGCCACAAGCCAGCGGAGAGGCCGCACGGCTGTTGGAACTTTTGCTGACCCAGGCACCTGTGGGTCCTGGCCTGAGGACCCAGCTGGTAGTGGATTGGCTGACGTTGGCTGAAGAAGCACGACGACGGGTCCCCCACCGGCTGCTGCCGGCGTTACTGACGTTGGCTGAGACTCAGTCCATTGTCTTCAGGCGTATGGAACCGGCAATTGGAACCCGCGGCCGGTGGATGCAGGAGATCAAAGGCCAGCCTTCTCAAGAGCCCGCAACCCAAAGTACTGGCCTCCGCGGCTCTGATGCTGCGGCAGGCTACGGACCGCTGAGAGGCCGTGATCCAGCAGCTACACGCATACAACTTAGCGAGTGTTGGACGTCGCTCAGCGCCCGGGAACGGGCAGGCAATCTGGCGTTGTTCGCCGGAAACCTCCATGACAACGACGAAGCTCTGCTGGAGAAGGCCTTGGACGACAAAGCAAAAGGCGTACGGGACGTGGCACTCCGGCTCCTGGACCAGCTTCCCGGAAGTGCGCGTGCTGCTCGGATGGCCGCCAGGCTGAAGCCTTTGCTGCAGCTCAAAGGGCTCCTGAGCAAACGGCTGGAGATAGACCTCCCCCCGGACCCTGACAAGGAGGCTCTGCGGGACGGCGTTCCAGCGGACCCACGCAAGGGCGAACCGGACCGGATGGCACGGTTGGAGGCCATCGTCAGAGGGGCACCGCTGGACGTGTGGACGTCGGTAACAGGCCGTAACCGCCCGGCTACCGTTGCGCTGCTGCAGGACGAGCCCCGCGTCCTGAACGCGATGATCGCTGCAACTGCCGCCCGCAACGATGTTGAATGGGCCCGTGCGCTTCTTGGGGTCCTGACAGACAGGAGGCTGCTCGATTGCCTCCCTCCCGATGAGCGGGCACATTGGCTCGAGCGCCACGTCCGGGAAAGCAGTGACGAGCCACTGACACTGGCTCCACTCCTGCAAGACCTGCCGCAGCCGTGGTCCGTGCCGTTGGCAGAGGCGGTATTGACAGTGATTTCCGGCAAGGATGGGGGCCGTCTGGCCGTCATCCTGTCCGAAGGCCTGCCTACCGCGCTTCCACCGGAGGTCACCGAGCGTTGCCGGCAGCTTTTGGCACAGACTGACAAAGACGCTTCCCGGCGCCGTGTGCTGCGCGACGCTGTCCAATACCAATCATTCAAACAATCCCTGACGGAGGCTTTCCGATGACCGATACCCAGAACGCCACGGAGGTTCTTCGCGCGCACGCCGAAAACGCGTACGCCGATGAACTCAGCGCTTTGGACGCTGTTGACGACCGCCCCCGCCCACCCAGCTGGCGGCTCTCTCCCTGGGCTGTCACCACCTATATCCTGGGGGGTACGTTGGCCAACGGTGTTCAGATCAGCCCAAAGTATCTTGGCTCGGAACGCCTGGTGGAAATCGCCGTGGCGTCACTGGCCACAGACCGGGCCCTGCTGTTGCTGGGTGTGCCGGGAACCGCGAAGACCTGGCTTGGTGAACACCTCGCCGCAGCCATCTCCGGTTCATCCACGCTGGTAGTGCAGGGCACTGCGGGTACCCCTGAAGAGGCTCTGCGGTACGGCTGGAACTATGCCCGGTTGCTGGCCGATGGCCCGTCCCGCGCCGCCATGGTTGCCGGCCCGGTGATGCGCGCCATGGAGACCGGAAGCCTTGTGCGGGTTGAAGAACTGACCCGTATTCCTTCCGACGTGCAGGACTCCCTCATCACTATTCTCAGCGAGAAAACGTTGCCCATTCCTGAGCTCAACGAGGAAGTCCAGGCACGGAAGGGCTTCAACGTGATCGCCACCGCGAACAACCGCGATAAAGGCGTCAACGATCTCTCGTCCGCCCTTCGCCGCCGGTTCAACACGGTGATCCTGCCGCTCCCGGACAGCATCGACCAGGAGGTGGAGATCGTGACCACCCGTGTTCGTAGCTTGGGAGAGTCATTGGAGCTGCCCGCCGATTTGGCTGCACTTTCCGAGATCCGCCGAGTGGTTACCGTCATGCGCGAACTTCGGTCGGGGGTGACCCAGGACCAGCGGACCACCATCAAGTCCCCATCTGCCACATTGTCTACAGCAGAGGCCATTTCCGTGATGACCAATGGGTTGTCCCTGGCAGCACACTTCGGTGATGGCACGGTCCGGGCAGAGGATGTAGCCGCCAGTCTGGTGGGCGCGGTGATCAAGGACCCTGTGCAGGACCGTGTGATCTGGCAGGAATATCTGGAGACCGTTGTGCGGAACCGGCCTGACTGGAAAGACCTGTACCGGGCCTGCCGCGACCTCGAATCGTCCAACTGAAAGATGACAGACGTCCACGTTCTGGGGATCCGGCACCATGGTCCGGGCTCGGCCCATTCCGTCGCAGAAGCCCTTGCGACCCTTCGGCCTGATGTGGTGCTGGTGGAAGGGCCACCGGAGCTTGACCAGGTCATCCCGCTGATCACGGACCCGGACATGCTTCCCCCGGTCGCAGGCCTGATCTATGCGGTGGATGAGCCTCGCCTGGCGTCCTTCTACCCCATGGCCGCGTTCTCGCCCGAGTGGGTGGCAATCCGCTGGGCCTTCTCCACGGGTAAGCCCGTGCGTGCCATTGACCTGCCCGCCGCCCACACGTTCGCGCTCCGAGCAGCAGAGGAACGAGCAGCAGAGGAAGGAGCCGCACAGGAACGAACCGCACAGGAACGAACCGCACAGGAGCCAGCCTCGGCGGCTTCGGAGAAGGAAAAACCATTAGTTGCCACTTCCGACGACGGCGGCGAATATGCCGCCGTCGACGGTAAGCCTTCGGATGACATGGAGAACCCCCCGGCCGCCCCGCAGCAGGCGTACAGACCCGATGCGATTGGCATGTTGGCCGAAGCTGCGGGCTACAGCGACGCGGAACGATGGTGGGAAGACTCCGTGGAGCACCGCAACACGGACCCCGTTGAGCGCTTTGAAGCTCTCATCGAGGCGATCACGGAAATCCGGGCCATGGATCAGCGTCCCGCGGACCATCCTGACGTGCTGGAGAATAACCGCCGGGAAGCTGCCATGCGACGCTTCCTGCGGGCAGCCATGCGCGAAGGGCATGAACGCATCGCCGTGGTGTGCGGCGCCTATCACGCACCGGCCTTAGTGCCGTCGGGGTTCCCTTCGGTTTCCGCCGACAACAAAGTCCTCGCCGGTTTGCCGAAGGCCAAAGTGGCTGTCACGTGGGTTCCCTGGACATCGAACAGGCTTAGCTTGGCCAGCGGATACGGAGCAGGGGTCACTGCCCCGGGCTGGTACCAACACCTGTTCGCGCATTGGATGGCCAAGGACCCCGGGCAGGATGTTGCCACCACGTGGCTGGTCCGGGTAGCCCATGCGCTGCGTAAAGGGAATCTGGATGCATCCACGGCGTCCGTGGTGGAGGCCAGCAGGATGGCTACTGCGTTGGCAGCTGTTCGTGGGCGGCCCACCCCTGGCTTGCCGGAGCTGGACGATGCCGCGCAGACAGTCCTGTGCGATGGTTCGCCGCTGCCGCTGGCCTTGGTTCATCGCGAATTGACTGTTGGTCGCGAGCTAGGGAACGTCCCGGACTCCGTGCCCACCCTACCGTTGGCAGCGGACCTCGCCGCTACCCAGCGAAAGCTGCGCATGAAACCCAGTGCCATGGAAGAGGTCATGGTCCTGGACCTGCGCAAGCCGAACCAGTTGGCCCGTTCGGTCCTCCTGCACCGCCTGGAACTGCTGGGTGTGGCCTGGGGTCAGCTGACGGACGCCGGCAGGACTTCCGGCACCTTCAAAGAAGCATGGACCTTGCTGTGGAAACCAGAGTTGGCTGTCTCCTTGGTGGAAGCGAGCCGTTATGGCACCACTGTCGCCTCAGCCGCTGCTGCTTTTGTCTCTGAACAGGCGCAGGCAGCCGAAGGCCTGCCGGTTCTCAGCAGCTTGCTGGAAAGCTGTCTGCTGGCCGAGCTACCCGACGGAATTGCCGGCGTCGTGTCCGCTTTGGCTGAACGCACCGCCCTGCAGCAGGACGTTGCTCCCCTCTTGGAAACCATCGCGCCGTTGGCCCGCACATGCCGGTACGGCAACGTCCGTGGAGTAGACGTCAGTGATGTGGGGAAAATTCTGCAAGCCACGGTGATTCGCTCGTGCGTTGGACTGCCCACCGCCTGCGCCGGCCTTGATGATGAGGCCGCGGGTGTGATGCGCCGCGCGATCGACTCTGCACAGAATGGCTTGAGCTTACTGCCGGAACTGCCACTGGATGACTGGCATACGGCCCTCTCGTCCGTGGCCAACTCTGACTCGATCCATGGCTCGGTGGCGGGCCGGGCCACCAGGCTCCTGTTGGATGCGGGCCTGGTGGAAGGAGACGACGTAGCATCACGCCTTAGCCGGCGCTTATCGATCGCTACACCCGCCACGGAAGCCGCAGCATGGTTGGACGGCCTGCTGTCCGGCGACGCTACCTTGCTCATCCATGATCGGCGGCTTCTGCAGATCGTTGATGAGTGGGTGGAAGGCGTACACGATGATGTTTTCGAGGACGTTTTGCCCTTGATCCGGAGGACTTTTTCCGCCTTCAGCAGGCCTGAGCGGCGCGAAATCGGCGAACAGTTAAGCCGGGTCGGTCCTACCGGCTACGCAGCAGACTCCTCCCCCATTGACCTGTCCGACGCCGGCCCTGCGCTGCAAACCATGGCAAGAATTCTGGGATGGAAGGCAATCGCATGAGCAACGATGCAGCTGTGACAGGTGACGCTGGCGCGCTGGAGGATTCCGCCGGGCCCGGGCGTGACCGGTTGAGCCGTTGGCGTTTGGTGCTGGGCGGGCATGATGCTGACGGCATCTCAACCGAGGAGGGCGTGCCGGTTCAACTGTCGGACGATGATGTCCGCCGTGATGAGGCCTTGGAAGAGCTCTATGGTGGCGGGTCGGCCCGGCGCGGAGGTCTAGGCTCGTCCAGTCCAAGGGTGGCCCGATGGCTCGGCGACATCCGCGGCTATTTTCCCTCCTCGGTGGTCCAGGTGATGCAGGCCGATGCCATGGACAGACTCGGCTTGAGGCAGTTGCTTCTGGAACCGGAAATGTTGCGAACTGTCCAACCGGACATCGGTTTGGTGAGCACCTTGGTGGGCCTGGGGCGGGTGATTCCGGAGGAGTCCCGGGAGACAGCCAGATCGGTCATTCGGCAGGTCACCAAAGAGCTGGAAGAACGGCTACGCGCCAAAACAATTCAGGCAGTCTCCGGGGCGCTCAACCGTTCAGCACGGACCCGCCGGCCACGGCATAGGGATATCGACTGGAACAGGACCATTGCCGCCAACCTTAAGCACTATCAACCCGAGTACCGGACGGTGGTGCCCGAACGGCTCCATGGACACGCACGGCGCAGCACCGAAATTCAGCGCGAAATCATTCTGTGCATTGACCAATCAGGCTCCATGGCCGAATCAGTGGTGTACTCCAGCGTCTTTGGAGCGGTCCTCAGTTCACTCAAGTCAGTAAGTACCCGGTTGGTGGTCTTTGACACCGAAGTGGTGGATCTGACCGACGACCTGGACGATCCAGTGGACGTGCTGTTCGGCGTGCAACTGGGCGGTGGCACGGACATCAACCGGGCCCTCGCCTATTGCCAGGACCAGATCACCAAACCCGCCGAGACCATCCTTGTGCTCATCAGCGACCTCTACGAAGGTGGAATAGCAGAAGAGATGCTGCGTCGTGCCGCTTCCATTGTGGGCGGCGGGACCACCATGATCGCCCTGCTGGCTTTGAGCGACAGCGGTCACCCATCCTTCGACTCCAGCCACGCCGCAGCACTTGCGGGGATCGGTGTTCCTGCCTTCGCGTGCACGCCGGATCTGTTCCCGGACATGATGGCGGCAGCCATTGAGCGCCGGGATGTCAGCGAATGGGCAGCCTCCCAGGGCATCCCTACGAGTCACGAAAAGTAGCCCGCAACCACTGGTTTCTCTGGCGGCGTGAGGGCAACGGGACGAGAATTAGCTGGTGGTCCTTCCTGGCACGGGTGAGGGCGGCGACACCCTCAATGACGCCGCCCGAAAGATCCAGCGCGTCTACCTGACCTTGACGCTGGGCAATACCGTTGCGGCGTCCTTCATCTGGGGCATCAACACCCTTTTCCTGCTGGATGCGGGCCTGAGCAACCTGGAGGCGTTTGCCGCCAACGCCTTCTTCACTGCAGGCATGGTTCTTTTCGAAGTTCCCACGGGCGTGATTGCCGATGGGTGGGGGCGGCGCGTCTCATTCCTCCTGGGCACGGTGACGTTGGGCGTCTCCACCTATTTGTACTTCGTGATGTGGCAGATCTCCGCGCCGTTCTGGATGTGGGCCGTGGTTTCGGTTCTCCTGGGCCTGGGCTTTACGTTCTTCTCCGGCGCTGTTGAGGCATGGCTCGTCGACGCACTGCGCTTCTCCGGCTACGAAGGCGGGTTGGAATCCGTACTTGGCCGAGGGCAAATGGTTCAGGGCGTAGCGATGCTGGTGGGCTCGGTGGCGGGCGGGGTGATAGCCCAAGCCACCAACCTTGGCGTTCCGTTCCTCCTGCGCGTGCTGGTGCTGCTCGCCATGTTTGCTGTTGCGTTTGGGCTCATGCACGACGTCGGCTTCTCGCCGGAGCGTTCGACGCACCCTCTCCGCGCGACCAGAGCGGTTCTGTCCGCATCAATCGAGAACGGTTTGAAGAACCCGCCCGTCCGGTACGTGATGTTGGCAGCCCCGTTTACGGCCGGCGTCAGTTTCTACGTCTTCTACGCACTGCAGCCGTACCTTCTGGACTTGTTTGGCGACCCCAAGGCCTATTCAATAGCCGGTCTGGCCGCTGCGATCGTTGCGGGATCGCAGATCCTGGGCGGCTGGCTGGCCCCACACGCGAGGCGGCTGTTCCATAAGCGCACCACTGTGCTGATCGTCGGTTGCCTGGCAGGCTGCGTCATCCTTCTGGTCCTGGGATTGACGCGTGTCTTCTGGGTGGCTCTGGTCCTGCTCGCCATCTGGGCCGTTGTGGGCTCGGCAGCCATGCCCGTCCGGCAGGCGTACGTGAACGATATGATCCCGTCGAAGCAACGGGCCACCGTCCTGAGCTTTGATTCGCTGATGGGATCCAGCGGCGGCGTCGTCATCCAGCCAGTGCTGGGCCGGGGCGCAGACCTCTACGGCTACCCGGCATCATTAGCCATGGGCGGCGTCCTTGAACTCATTGCCCTACCGTTCCTGCTGGCCAGCCGGAAGCAAGGATCACCAGCCGACAACGCCAGCACCGCGGAAACCACCCAAACCCTGAACCGCTTCCGTAAGGACGGCGACCAGAAGCTTTGGGGGCAGCGGCCCGTTGCTGCTATTGGGGCCCAAGTACGCCAAACTGGTGGTAACACTACTGAAAGCGCGGTTGCCACGTGATCTCCCTACACCAGGACGCCCAAGGATTCATCCGGATGAAGAGGCACTTTCCCGCCACTGCTGCGGTGTCCGTGGTTTTTTCCGACGGGACCGAGGAAATCTTCACGGCGCAGCGGCTCAACCAGATCTACGACGACGCGCTGGCCGCCTACCGTGCGGCGAACCATCTGGATGCCAAGGGCTTTGACCGGGGCCCCAGGAAGAAGGTCCAGCAGGGCATTGAATTCGTCCCGGTGTCACCGGGCATGTCCAGCTGAACCACCTTCCTGGTACGTCAAGCCCGCTTGCCCGAGGCATGGTGGACGCAGAACGGTGTCCATGGCCTGACCTCGAGTCTTTCTTCGGGAATGTCTACGCCGCACACCGCGCACTGCCCATACGTTCCCTCCTCGATCCTCGCCAGGGCCTCCTCGATCTGTTCCAAGCCCACCCGGCTTTGTCCCATGAGGGCGGATGCCTGGGAAAGCTCGAAGGCGATGGTGCTGCCCTCGGGATCGTGCTCGTCGTCCACATTGGAATCCTGACGGGCAAGACTCACCGAGGTGATGTCGCTTCGCAGCGCCTTCAGCAGCTCGAGTTTACGGTTCCGTTCACTCTCCAAAAGAACCCGAAACCGTTGGATGTCAACCACGGCGGGTCATAGGTCCACGGTGCCGCTCTCGCCCACGCTGAACCGGGAGTTTGTGACCTTGGACTTGACCCACTGTAGGACCGTAGCGGCCGTTCCGCCCGGGCTGGTCCAATACTCTGCCGAGTCCGAGTCAACCCGAAGCAGGCAAACCTCCGGAGTGTCGGGGCCATCGGGGTACCACGCCTCAACTACCTGGTTCCACAGCTCATGGATCTTTTCCCGATCGGTGACGACCTCTGCAGTCCCGGCCACAGAGACCCATTCCGTGTTTTTGCCAAAGGAAACGTTAACCCGTGGGTCCTGGCGAACGTGGGCAACCTGTGAGGTTCCCAGGCCCGTAAAGAACCACATGTCGCCGTCGTCCTTGACTTCCTGAACGGCAAGCGGCCTGCTGACCAGCGCCCCTGTCTCGTTCACAGTGGTTAGCATCCCGATCTTCGAATCGTTGATGATGTCGGTGACCTTCTTAATGGATTGTTCGTCAGTCATAGGGTCCTCACTTCTCCTTTGAGACTCGACTCATCGCCGTGCCCGGGGTACTTCCCATAGCCACCCTATTAGTAAGGCTACTGATTTGCTAGGCGATCGAGAAATGTCGCTGTTGGACTTGGAAACAGGATGCGATTGATGAGGGAATCATGCTGGGGCTTCATCCGTTCACTTCATAGTGACATGCCGACGGCGGTCAGGCTTGCTCCCGGGGGCAAGCGAAAACGACGGGAAGTTTGGGGACTACCATGACGTTGAGTGAAACCATTGACCGCTTGGAAACGGCGCACCTTATGGTCCGCGGCGCCGAAGAATGGGACGGACTAACCGCCGCCCTCGCGGACGCGTATCGCACCCGTGATGATGACCTCGTAGAACAGCTGCTGCCGCCTTTTCTTCAGTCCTGGCGTACCGTGACCCACTATGTCCTCCGCGATACCTTCGACTCAGCAGGCATCTCAGTGACTGAACCCAGCCACCCCTGGGGAATTGCCACGTTGACCGCCTTCGGCGTTAGACGCGAACCGGTACTCTGCCAGATGGACCAGGTGGATTCGGCGGATCAGGTAGGTGCAGCTGTCGGAGCACCCACGTTGCTCACTTTTGCCGAAGCCATGAGGTACTACGCCGGGTGCCTGGCATCTCTGCTGGAACACGCTAACGGTCAGCAGGAGCAGTACACGAACTAGCCTGATCAGCGCGTGTATGGGTAAGTACTGCGTAGGAGCCATTGTCCCAGCCCGCGCCTCTATGATCTCAACCCCGTCTTGCTGTTGGCGGCCCGTCAATCACAGTAGGAATGTACTCCAGCAACTGCGACCTGCCGTCGAACGTCCGGCTGTCCACCAGCTCCAGAGAAACATCCGGGTATCCGTCGTAGATCCGCTCCCTGCCGGTCTTGCCCGTGATCACGGGAAAGACAACCAGCCGGTACCTGTCCACCAACCCGGCCGTCAGGAGGGAACGGCAGAGGCTCAGGCTGCCCAGCGTACTGAAGGTTCCGGACCTGCTCCCTTTTAGCTCTCTGACATTCTCCACGGCGTCACCGGAGATGAGCTCACAGTTGGGCCAGGCCAAGGGCCCCTTCAACGTGGACGAGAAGACAATCTTGGGCATGTCCGCCAAACCGCCCAGACTGGCGCCCTCTTCCTCCGAAAACCCGGAACTGTCTGCGGCGGCCTGCTCCGACATACTGGACATCAGTCGATACGTGGTGGCCCCCATGAGCGTAGTGAATTCCTTCTTTCCCTCTTGCTCGAGCCACGCGAGGTATTCCGGGCCTTCCAAACCCCACCAACCTGGCCAACCATCCGCTGAAGCGTAGCCGTCCAGTGAAATGATCAGGTCCACCATCAAGGTTGCGGGGGTCTCACTCATAGCAGTCTCCTCGTTTGACCGCGGGCTTTAGCCGCGCTCATTGCCCGTGCGCGGGAAACGCTAGTCCTGAGCAAGCCTTCATTCAAGAGGTCGGCACTAGAAGAGGAGTAGGACGAATCCCCCGAGCGTGCTGAGTATCCCGACCCCGGTGAGGATCCAGCCCAGAATGAGCACCGTGTTGTCGTGACGCGGTGGCCTGAGCGAGCATCGCGACGGATGGCAGAGGTCATAGTGGACCACCACTGCACCTGAAACAACGTTGTTGTCGTGAGCCGGAATATCCAGCAGGACTTTTTGTTCCTCGTTCGATTGATCGTGCCACCGCAGCCCCAGGAATCCACCTGCGGCGAACTGTTCTCCGTCCGCGGTGGCCCACACGCAACGACGCTTGGCTATGATCCATGCGCTGATCAACAGTGGCACGCCCGGAACGAACCCCACCCACGTCATCATTTCCAGGATGGGGCCAAGGACATCGAGGGAACCGGCCATGACATGATCCTAAGCGCAAGGAATGAAAACGATGTGGGGGGTGACAACTGCAGGGCGACAATGTTGCTTGGCACCAGGCCTACCTGGAAACTGGAACCGTGCCGGCGAACGTCACTGCAATCGCGCCGGACTGGACGTCCGTGACGTGCAAAGCTTGATCCATGGACCTGGATATCCCGCCGTCGCTGACTATCCCCGCCGCGGAACTTAGCTGGCGGTTCTCCCGCTCGTCCGGACCAGGCGGCCAACACGTCAACACTACGGATAGCCGGGCGGAATTGACGTGGAATGTTGCCGGATCCACAACCCTGACTGATGAGCAGCGGCAGTTGCTCCTTAAGCGCCTGGGACGCAAACTCATCGGCGGTTCCATCACCGTGACGGCATCAGAGGAGCGGTCCCAGCTTCGCAATCGGGAGATCGCCATGGCCAAGCTCGCTGAGATCATCAGGGTGGGACTCGTCCCGGAATCAATCCGTCGCGCGTCCAAGCCGACGCGAGGTTCTGCCCGGCGTCACCGTGCAGCAAAAGAAATCAGATCTGCCACCAAACAACAACGACGCCGACCCGCCGCGGAATGAGGTTTCTTCCCCTGTGACTGGAGGACTACTGGCGGGATCATACAGTCATAGCACCCGTCCAACTCACCTGTCCGGACGGGCCAGTGACCGGTGAGGCCCTGGAGCGCCACTCCTATCTGCTACTGATCTCCACCCACTGTGAACGCCATTCCGGAGCCGGAAAGGCCTCACTCCAGTAGGCAGTTTCCCTGGCGATCCTGCCGTCCCGGAACTCGAAGATGAAGACTGTCTGGTACTGAGGTCCGTCGTAGTCAAGCAACGCCTCAGCTACTACCAGATTGCCGCCGCTGAGCAGTCGTCGGGGCGTGATGGTGGGCAACTGCGGAAAGGCATTGTAAATACCCCTGCGGTTCCCGGCCCCGCGCACAACTTCCCCGGACTGCGGCCAATGCATGACGGCATCATCATGGAACAGCTCATCCATGACTTCAATATGGCGTTCGTTGATGCACTCGATCAGCCGCCTGACCACGTTCTCGTTGACGTCCTGTGGTTCGCCGCCCTGTTCCCCGAGGCCGCCCGGGTTCCCGGCGATTTGTTCAGCCATGAACCGCATTGTCCTCCCGCGGACCGGAAAGCACCATGCCTTGCGTCCTCAACGTGACCTTGCCGGGACTGCGGGCCGATAGAGTCATGTCAATGGACAGTAAACTGACAATCCCCGGGCACCCCGTTTCCAAGCAGCCGAAACCACAGTCTGCCGACTCTGAAGATGGCTTCGTCAGAGTCCGTGGAGCGCGCGAAAACAACCTCCACAACGTGGACGTGGACGTACCCCGCGATGCAATTGTCGCGTTCACCGGGGTTTCCGGCTCGGGAAAGTCGTCCCTGGCATTCGGCACCATTTTTGCCGAAGCCCAACGCCGCTACTTCGAATCCGTGGCCCCCTATGCCCGGCGCCTCATCCAACAGGGCCACAACCCCAAGGTTGAATCGATCACCGGGCTGCCGCCCGCCGTCGCACTCCAACAGCGCCGCGGCACGGCAACCGCCCGCTCCAGCGTTGGCACGGTGACCACGTTATCCAACTCAGTCCGCATGCTTTTCTCCCGGGCCGGCAGCTATCCCGAAGGGGCCAGCCAGCTGGACTCAGACGCCTTCTCCCCCAACACTGCTGCTGGAGCTTGCCCCCAATGCCACGGACTGGGTGTTGCCCACACGGTCACGGAAGAGACCTTGGTTCCTGATCCCTCGCTCAGTATCAGGGATGGTGCGATCGCCGCATGGCCCGGCGCCTGGCAAGGAAAGAATCTCCGCGACATCCTGACTCACCTGGGCTACGACGTGGACACACCCTGGCGGAAGCTGCCCAGGAAGGATCGTGACTGGATCCTCTTCACGGAAGAGCAGCCCGTGGTGGAGGTTACGCCCCAACGAGACCGCGTCGCCAAGCCCTACAAGGGCCGCTTCTGGAGCGCCAAAAGCTACGTGCTCCACACTCTGGCCGACTCAAAAAGTTCCACAATGCGTGAGAGGGTGCTGCGATTCATGGAAACCGGCCGGTGCCCCCAATGCAGTGGCAGCGGGCTTCGCCCGGAGGCACTAGCGGTCACCTTCGCCGGAAAAACCATCGCCGAACTCAACTCCCTGCCCATGACCGAACTGGCCGACATCATCCGCCCCACCACTCAAGTGACGGCGGCCAGTACTGCCTCACGGACCCAGACTTCCGGTGAAGTCAACGAAGTAGCCCTCGCCATCACCCGCGACCTCCTGAGCCGGGTCACGGTACTCCTGGACCTGGGGCTTGGCTACCTGGCGCTGGGTCGCCCAACACCAACGCTCTCCCCCGGCGAGATGCAACGACTCCGGATAGCCACGCAGCTGCGATCCGGGCTTTTCGGTGTCATCTACGTCCTTGATGAACCTTCTGCCGGACTTCATCCTGCCGATGCCGAGCCGCTTCTGGAGGTGCTGGACCAGCTTAAGCGCTCCGGTAACTCTGTGTTCGTGGTGGAACACAACATGGACCTGGTCAGGGCGGCCGACTGGTTGGTCGATGTTGGCCCGCACGCTGGCGAGGGTGGAGGACATATCCTCTACAGCGGCCCAGTAGCCGGACTGGCGGATGTACAGGACTCCGTGACGCGGCCGTTCCTCTTCCCTGGGCGCGGCGACGGCGTCGCCGGTGTTGAAGCAACCCACGACGCCGGTCTGGTCGCCGCCGGGACCAGGCCCGCGTCTCCCCGGCCACCAAAAGAGTGGCTCACGCTCCAGAACATTAACAGGCACAACCTTCGCGACGTTAAGGCTGAGTTCCCGCTTGGCGTGCTGACAGCGGTGACAGGCGTCTCCGGTTCGGGCAAGTCAACCCTGGTCAGCCACGTTCTGGCCGAAGTGGTGGGAGCCGCGCTGCATCCGGAAACCCCTGACACAGACGCCCCAAGCGCAGACACCCGGCCTATGCAGGACGCTGTGGGTTTGGTGTCCGGACTCCACCAGCTCGATCGCCTGGTGAAAGTCGATCAGAAGCCCATCGGCCGGACCCCCCGCTCCAACCTGGCCACTTACACGGGGCTCTTCGACGGAGTCCGGAAAGAATTCGCGGCCACTCAAGGCGCGCGTTCCCGAGGCTTCGGAGCTGGACGGTTCTCCTTCAACGTGGCCGGAGGCCGCTGCGAAACCTGCCAGGGAGAAGGGTTTGTTGCCGTGGAGCTGCTGTTCCTGCCAGGCAGTTACGGCCCCTGCCCCGAATGCCAGGGTTCGCGATTCAATCCAGAAACCTTGGAGGTTACCTATCGTGGACGCAATATTGCCGAGGTCCTGGGCATGACCGTAAACGCAGCGTCCGACTTCCTGGCTGATCTCCCCGGCGTTGCCCGCAGCCTGCAAACCCTGCGCGAAGTGGGCCTGGGCTACCTCCGGCTAGGCCAGCCCGCCACAGAGCTTTCCGGCGGCGAAGCCCAGCGCATCAAACTCGCCACCGAACTGCAACGCGTCCAACGAGGCCACACCCTGTACTTGCTGGACGAACCAACCACCGGACTGCACCCTGCCGACGTCCAGCTGCTCATGGCCCAATTGCACAAGCTGGTTGACGCCGGCAACACTGTCATCGTGGTGGAGCATGAGATGGACGTCGTGGCCGGCGCCGACTGGGTGATCGACCTGGGTCCAGGTGGTGGCGACGCCGGCGGCGAGATCATGGTCGCAGGCCCGCCGGCCGTCGTCGCGGGTTCGCGAACAGGCCGGACAGCACCCTACCTCGCCGCCGCCCACGGGCGGTAGCCTACCGCCGGGGAATGTTGCGCAGGTTGCTTCGTGCCATGCTGACAGCCTCCCCGGCACCACGGTTCAGGACCACTTTGGACATTGCGGTAGCGAATCCAATGACCTGCGAACCCGAAATCTTCGGCGGAATGGACAGGGCGTTGGGGTCGGTGATGAGTTCCACCAAGGACGGACCTGGATGGGCAAACGCCGCCCGGTACGCCGCCTCGATGTCAGCGGGATCCGTGACCCGGACTGCGTGGAACCCCAAGGCCTTGGCCACCGCCGCATAGTTGACGTCCGGAACGTCCACGCCGAAGTCGGGTAGCCCGTCCACCAGCATCTCCAGCTTGACCATGCCCAGGGTGGAATTGTTGAAGACCACCACATTCACCGGCAGCTGGTGCGCGGCCACGGTGATCAGCTCGCCCAACAACATGGACAGTCCGCCATCTCCGGACACGGAAATTATCTGGCGTCCGGGATAAGCCACCTGCGCGCCAATAGCGTGCGGGAGTGCGTTGGCCATGGACCCGTGGAGGAAGGAGCCGATCAGCCGACGCGTGCCTAACGGGTTGATGTAGCGCGCGGTCCAGACGTTGCACATGCCGGTATCGGCCGTGAAAATTGCATCCTCGGCCGCAACCTGGTCAAGGAGCGACGCCGCGTATTCGGGGTGGATGGGCTGTTTTTTCTCCACCTTGCGCGTGTAGGCGCCCACGGCTTTGTTCATCAGGCGGTCATGCTTCTTCAGCATCTGGTCAAGAAAGCGCCGGTTCTTCTTAGGCGTCACCAGGGGCAGCAGGGCCGTCAAGGTTGGCAACACGTCGCCATGAACTGCAATGTCGACGTCGGTCCGCCGCCCCAGCCGCTGTGCCGCCCGGTCAACCTGGGCCGTCCGGGTGTCCGGCAGGAATTGGTCATAGGGAAAGTCTGTGCCCAGTAGGATCAGCAGGTCCGCGTCCTCAATGCCCTCAGCCGCTGCGCCGTAGCCGAGCAGCCCGGTCATGCCGATGTCGAAGGGGTTGTTGTACTGGACAAAGTCCTTGCCTCGCAAGGAATGGCCGATGGGTGCGTTGACCAGCTCTGCCAGGGCAATGAGCTCGTCATGGGCACCTTCGACGCCAGCGCCGGCGAAAATGGCAACCTTCCCGGCGTCGTTGATGGCGTCAGCAAGTTCCCGGACGCTGGCTGGATGGGGAACCAAAGCGGCCGGACGGAACGTTGCCGGCAGCGGGGTGGGCGCCGTTGCCTCAAGCCCGGCGATGTCACCCGGGAGCGTCACAACAGCCACTCCCCCAAGACCCACTGCATTTTGGATGGCGCTGTGCATGACCCGGGGCGCTTGCTCAGCGGTACTGATCATCTCCGAGTACACCGAGCACTCGTTGAACAGTCGGTCCGGATGGGTCTCCTGGAAAAAGCCACTACCAATCTGCTTACTGGGAATGTGCGATGCGATGGCGAGCACCGGGGCCCCGGTACGGTTGGCGTCGTACAGTCCATTGATCAGGTGGAGATTGCCGGGACCGCAAGAACCCGCGCAAACAGCCAACTTTCCCGTCAATTGGGCCTCTGCAGCAGCAGCAAAAGCGGCAGCTTCCTCGTGGCGGACATGGATCCAGTCGATGCCGCCCTTCGAGGAGCCTCCTGTTTGCCGAACAGCATCCACGATCGGATTAAGGCTGTCGCCAACGATTCCGTAGATCCGCTGCACACCGGCAGCTTGGAGTTGTTCGATGAGTTGGGTGGCAAGTTCCTTGGCCATAGTGTGCAGGCTCCCTCAATGGTGGTGGTGGGCTGACAGGGCCAATATAGTCGGCCCGGCCGGACGTCACCTCCGAATGCCCCCCGCTTAAGCTGCCAGCCGAGTCTCAAACAGGCGCTCCGCCAGCGTCAGCAGATGGCTCGGCACATCCTGGTCATCACCGCTTGTTCCGTGACCGAGGAAAACCGCAGTCCCGCTGACGGTGCCTTCGACAGGAGTGCCTGCTTCACGAATCAAGACCTCAGCCCGAGGGTTCAAAGGCAAAGGAACATGAATTGCCTGGTCATTGACCAGAACGTGCCATCCACGGCCGGTTATTGCCTCAACATTCCCCTCCACCAATGATTGCTGCATTTCCATGACCGGCTCAATCCTTTCCACACGGATACACTCGTGGATACGTGCCGGGATAATGAGTACCGTGATGAGATACCGCATCGCTTTAATTTCCGTTTCTCTACCCTTACCGCCTTTCCAATTCGCAACTGGTGATGCCGGCCGGCGGTACTAGGTGGCCGGCATCACCAAGCTGCATCACCGAACGGCGGCAGCAATTCGGCCCTTCCGATGGTTATCGCTGGTTTTTCCTGGGTTTTGAAAAGAGATTCTCACTACCCTCAGCCTTTGCCCTCTTTTCGGCTCTCTTTTCCAGAATAGTCTTGCCGGACTTTTTCGACCTGGCACTATTGGGTGACTTACCGGACATTTTAGGCTCCTTCAATATTTTGGATATGACAACACCATACCCACTTATTTTTTTAAAGCCAGTTACAGAAATTTGGGCTTCATGCCTACGAGGTTTATCTGCCTTTCTCCACGACAACTCTGGCTGGGAGGGCTGTTCGTTGCTAGCGTGGCCGCATGAACCCGTCGAAGTCCCCGGCAGAGATCCTCGACATCGCCGGCAACGAGGTCCGCATCTCCAACCCGGACAAGGTGGTGTTCCCCGAGCCCGGGCTGACCAAGCTCGATCTCGTGAACTATTACCTCGCAGTCGCGGACGGTGCGCTGCGCGGCGCGGGAGGGCGCCCCATGGTGCTCAAGCGCTTCCCCAAGGGCATCGATGCTGAACCGTTCTTTCAGAAACGCGTGCCCGAGAACCATCCCGACTTCATTGACACGGCAACACTCCACTACTCGTCCGGAACTTCCGCCGAGGAAGCGGTCATCCGTGATGCGGCAGGCCTCGCGTGGGTGGTGAATCTGGGATGTCTGGACCTCAACCCGCACCCCGTACGCGCGGAGGACCTCGACCATCCGGATGAGCTTCGGGTGGACCTGGACCCCATGCCCGGCGTTGACTGGTCCCGGATTGTGGACACCGCGTATGTAGCACAGGAAGTGCTGGACGACGCCGGACTGGTGGGGTGGCCAAAGACGAGTGGCTCCCGCGGCCTTCACATCCTGGTGCGCATCACGCCGCAGTGGTCCTACCGGGATGTGCGCCTTGCCGCCGAGACCCTGGCCCGCGAAGTGGAGAACCGTGCTCCGGGGCTGGCAACGGCCAAATGGTGGAAGGAGGAGCGGGGCGAGAGCGTCTTCGTCGACTTTAACCAGAACGCCAAGGACCGCACCGTAGCCTCCGCGTACTCGGTCCGCTCCCGGCCCGACGCCCGGGTCTCGACGCCGCTCACGTGGGACGAGGTGCGCTCCGCCCGGCCGGAGCAGTTCACTGTCCGCACTGTGCCCGCGCGCTTCTCGGATGTGGGCGACCCGCACGCAGGAATCGATGAAGCTCCCGGCTCGCTCGATGCCCTTCTGGCTTTGGCTGCCGAGCTCGGCCCCGCCGAGAAGGCCCCCAGAGCAGGCGATGGCTCGGGTCGCCGGGTGTCAATGATGCCACTCATCGAGGTAGCCCGGACCAAGACCAAGCCCGAAGCCGAAGAAGCACTCGATGCGTGGAAGGAACGGCATGCAGACGTTGTTTCCCTGCTTCACCCGGCCGACGTCCTGGTGGACGGAATGCGGGGATCGAGCTCACTCTGGTACCGGGTACGGGTAAATCTTCAACACATCCCGGAAGAGCGACGACCGGCCCAGGAGGAGCTGATCGCAGACTACGACCCGTGGGCGGGCAAGGAGTGGCCGGCATCCGGAGGCTGAGAGTTCTGGCGCGGGCGGTGGCGTGGCGGTAACTTTGGAGTACTTTTCCTTGAAGCTGCCGAGGTACCGGAGGCACTGCCGATGCAAGGCTTGTCCGCGTCACTGGTCCTCATCGCCGTGTTGGCTGTGGTGGCCCCCCTTGCTGCACGGCTCCTGGATCGTTGGGTCAAAGTGCCCATTGTGGTCTTTGAAATTGTTCTTGGCATCCTGTTCGGACCAAGCCTCCTGGGATGGGTCCAGTCCACTCCCTTCACGGACACGCTGGCTGATTTCGGGCTGGCCATGCTGTTCTTCGTTGCCGGCAACGAGATTGACTTCGCGGCAATCCGCGGCCGTCCCCTTTACCGTGCCTCTGCAGGGTGGGCCATCTCCTTGGCCGCAGGCATCGGGGCAGGTTTTGTCCTGGGGCCCTCACCGGAAGCCGCCGTGATCATTGGTGTTGCTCTGTGCTCCACCGCTTTGGGCGCATTGCTGCCGATCCTCCGGGATGCCGGTGCCTCCAAGTCGCCGATCGGTGTCGCCGCTACCGCACTGGGCGCGGCCGGCGAGTTTGGGCCGCTCATAGCCATCTCCTTGTTCTTCAGCGGCAAGCAACTCGGTGTGGCATCAGGAGTGCTTCTGGGCTTTGTCCTGCTGACCGGCGTGGCAATCTACCTTGCCTCGCAGGCACGGCACACGCTGTTCCACGCCCAGGTCACTGCCACCCTGCACACCAGCAGTCAGTTTGCCATGCGGTCCATCCTGTTGATTCTTAGCTCGCTGGTGGTGCTCAGCATGGTCTTGGGACTCGACATGCTGCTGGGAGCCTTCGCCGCAGGGGTCCTCTGGAAGGTCACCATTGCACGCGCTCCTGTTGCAGACCGGAAAGTCATCGAGACCAAGATCGACGCCGTCGCCTTTGGCTTCCTGGTGCCCATCTTCTTCATAGATACCGGCATCGACTTCGATTTGGGCGCACTGACCTCCAGCCCCCTGACGTTGGCCATGGTCCCGCTGTTCCTGGCGCTTCTGCTGCTCATCCGTGGCGTGCCGTCCTTGCTCGCCACGCCCCCGGGCTCCTCGCGGGCGGACAAACAGGCCCTTCTGCTGTTCGGAGCCACGGCTTTGCCCATCATCGTGGCAGTGACAACCATTGGCCGGGAGCACGGGTACATCACCAGCGGAATATCCTCGGCCCTCGTAGGGGCAGGGATGCTCTCGGTACTCCTGTTTCCGTTGCTGGCGCTTCGCCGGCTGCGCCGCACGGCGGCGCCGGAGGCAACGCTTCGCACGCCAAAAGCCTGATGCTTCGCGGCTGCTCTGAAGCAGCCCCTGCAAACGCAACAAGCGCACGACGGCGGTATCCCGCCGTCGTGCGCTCCTCTTACTTAGGTGTACGCGACTCCGCGAAAGGTGTTGCCCCCAGCGTAAGCGGCCCATAGGCTCGTAGCGTGAGTGGCAGGGACGGCAAACCGACCAGCGGGACCGACCGGCGACCGGGTGAAGGAAATAAAGGCATGGCAACAGGAACAGTTAAGTGGTTTAACGCTGAAAAGGGTTTCGGATTCATCGCCCCGGACGATGGAGGCCCTGACGTGTTTGCTCACTACTCAGCAATTACGTCGAGCGGATACCGTTCGCTGGAGGAAAACCAGAAGGTCCAATTCGACATCACGCAGGGTCCCAAGGGTCCGCAGGCGGAGAATATTCAGCCCGCCTAAGTTCAGTACATAAATGTCACACCAGGAGACCGGCGGGGCCTAGCGGCCTCACCGGTCTCCTGGTGTTTTTACGCCCGGCCTTTGAGGATCAGGTGCCAGTAGACCTGCGGGAACATATCTCGGTCCACCCACCAGGAGAGCCGGCTTTCCTTCCACGTGGCTACCTTTGGAATGGTCGGCATGGGTTGGTAGTGGTGGTCAAACTCGGCAAAGACCACCGTGTTCCGCGAAACGGTGAACGGGCATACGGAGTAACCATTGTACTTTTGGCTCAGCGGTTCGCCCTTGCGGGCCGAAAGCAGGTTCTTCGCCAGGACCTTGGCCTGCTTGCGCAGCGCACCGCCGGCTTTCGAATTGGCGGTCCCTGCAGCGTCGCCCAGCGACCAGACATTCGGGTACCTGGGGTGCCGCAACGTCCGGGTGTCCACCTCCACGAAGCCGTGCTCGTCCCCTACCGCCGGCAAGTCAGTGGCTTTGAGCCAATCCGGCGCGGACTGGGGCGGGACGGCGTTGAGGACATCATAGGAGAGGTCCTCTGACGTGTTGTCAGCGCTATTCCGAATGGTTGCCGTGCGGCTGGCAGGGTTTACCGCCACCAGCTCGCTGTTTGTCCGCAGTTCTATTCCGTACTCGGCAATCTTGCGGTCCAGCTCCCGGTCAACCTCGGGAATTCCGAACACTGTGGGATAGGGCTGGACCATGACAACCCGGATGTTGTCCAGGACGCCCTGTTCCTTCCAGTAGTCACAGGCCAGATACATCGGCTTCTGACTGGCCCCGGCACATTTAACCGGACCCGAAGGCATGGTAAAGATGACGGTGCCCGACCTCATGGAGCTCAACAGCGTCCAGAGCTTGGGTGCGAGCTCGAACTCGTAGTGAGAGGAGCCATAGGGTGAGTGCACTGCCTCGGCCAGCCCCGGAACGGCGTCCCAGTTGTACTGCAGCCCCGGGCAGAGAACAAGGTGCTCGTAGGTTACTTCGGAGCCGGAAGCCAGCGTCACCGAGTTGGCCTTCGCGTCCACATTCGCTGCTTTGTCCTTGATCCAGGCGACGCCCTTGGGGGTTACGGATTCCTGGCTCCGGACGGCTTCCTTGACTTGCGCACGGCCACCGGCGATGTGGGAGAACAAGGGCTGGTATAAATGGTGTTCCTTGGGTTCGATGAGGGCGATGTCCTGGACGCCGTACCGCTTCAACCGGGCGGCCAGGGACACGCCTCCATTGCCGCCGCCGATGATGACGACCTCGTGCCGGCGCGCCATTCCGCTAGCTCTTCTCGGTCAAAGCGGAGCCCTTGTGCGCTGCCCTGGCACCGGTCTTAGCTGACTCCACCACATACTGCGGCTCGTCTTCGCTGGCCACGTGCTTGTTGCCGTCCAGCACAAAGTCGCTGGTCTTCTTCTCCACGATTTTTCCGTGCGTCTTGCCCTGCGGGGTGTTCCACTCCACGTGTGTTCCCTTGCTCAGTGCCATGTCCGCTCCTACTGTGGTATCGGCCCGGGGTGGTGACCCTGGTCAACGTCGACTTCTCCACAATAGTAAGCATGATGATCATCTATGTCCCAAGGGTCACTGCTGTTGTCCCTGGCCATCGGCGTCAACTGCTGCTCCACCTGGTCCTCTCCCCCCGGCGTTGGTCTTCCGGGTGATCAACCAGGTGATGAACCACAGCACCACGCCGATGGCCATCAGCCCGCCGGCCACTTGGTACTGGATGGGGTTCCTTCCCACCCACGGACCAGCGAGGAAGGCACACAAGAGTGCCGCCACCAAGGGCAGCTGACCGGGCGAGGTGAAGAAAACCTGCCGGTGCGGATCGCGCTTTCGGCGGAGAACGACACATGCCACATTAACCAGCGTGAACACGCACAGCAGCAGGAAGGCCGTGGTCCCGGAAAGATTCGCCACAATGTTGCTTGAGGGGTCGCTGCTGACGTACCAGATCAGCCCCAAGGCAAGGACGGTGGAGAACACGATACCGGCCCACGGCGACCGGCGACCCGGCAATACCCGCCCCAAAGACCGCGGCAGAACGTGTTGGCGCGCCATGCCGTAAATCAGCCGGCTCGCCATCAACATGTTGATCAATGCTGTGTTCGCTACGGCGAAGACGGCGAGGAAGGGAAAGATCTTGTCGATGGGAAAATCAGGTGAACCTTTGTGCACCACTTCAAGGAGTGCCGCTCCTTCGGCTTCCCTGATCTCTCCGAGCTCGGCCGGGGTGAGCACACTGACCACAGACACAGCTACCAGCATGTAGAGGATCACCGCGATACCAAGACCTGTCAGCATGGTGCGGGGAAAAATCCGCTCCGGGTTCCTGGTCTCTTCAACCATGTTGACGGAGTCCTCGAAGCCGACCATGGCGAAAAAGGCAATGGACGTGGCGGCAGTGACAGCCAGGAACAGCCCCTTGTCCTGGTAGTCGGTGAACACGAAAATTTCCTGAACGTTGCCGGTTCCCTGTGCCATGACGAAGAAGCCAACCGCAATGACGATGCAAAGGGCGACTACCTCCACTGCCGTGAGAATGACGTTGAACTTCACGCTCTCCCCCACGCCACGCAGGTTGATCGCTGCCAGCAGCAGCATGAATCCCAAAGCCACCGCGGTGATCACGCCGCGGTCAGGAACCTCCATCCAGCCGTTGATTTGAAGGCCACCAAAGAAGTTCTGGGCAAGGACGTTGGCAGAGGTCGAGGCACTGGTGATGCCGGAGCAGACAACGGCGAACGCCACGAGGAAGGTCACGAAATGGATCCCGAAGGCCTTATGCGTGTAGAGCGCTGCGCCGGCGGCCTGGGGGTACTGCGTCACCAGCTCAAGATAGGAAAACGCGGTAAGAGTGGCCACCACAAAGGCCAGCAGGAACGGCAACCAAACGATCCCACCCACTGTCCCTGCCATTGTGCCGGTGACCGCATAGACCCCGGCCCCCAGAATGTCGCCCACAATAAAGAGGAGGAGCAGTTTGGGTCCAAGCACGCGTTTAAGCTCCGGCTCCTCACCTGCTGGCGTTGCTTCCAAGGCGTCGTCTGACGTGGTGCTCATGGTCCACCCCCGGCCCGTACACGGTCCCTCGAACCGTGTCAGTGATCTGATTTATCTCACTGTGATCCCGAGGCCCGGGTTTGGCAACACCGTCCGGTGAAAAGCCGGAACAGCCCTAGCGAAGTTGCCCTGAGTCCCCGGTCACCGAAGTACGCGAACCGTAATACTCAGTCAGCCTGGCCAGTCCTTCATCAACGGATACATCAGGTGTCCAGTTGAGGAGTTCACGGGTTAAGCGTTGGTCAAACCAGTGGGCGGTGGAGAGCTGCTCGGCCAGGAACCGGGTCATGGGCGGCTCCTCTTTGCGTCCGGCCCAGGTCCACACCCTTTCCACTACTGCCCCGGCAGCCCGTGCCAGCCCACCAGGCACAGACCACGACGGCGGGGCCACGCCGCCAGCTGCACAAATGCCTGACAATAGCTCCCCGATGGGCCGGGGCTCGCCATTACTCACCACCACAGCCTTGCCATGAACGTGCTCCATGCGGTGCAGCGCTGCGACGATGGCCGATGCCGCATTGTCCACGTATGTTGTGTCGATCAGGGCAGCGCCGGAGTCCAACAACGGTAAGCGGCCGTGGCTGGCGCGAGCCAGGACGCGCTCAACCAACTGGGTGTCGCCGGGGCCCCACACAATATGGGGCCGCACTCCTGCTACCCGCAAGTGGGATCCATCCGCTGCGAGGGCCAGTAATTCAGCCTCAGCCTTGGTGCGGGCATAATCTCCGCGTGCATGCCGCGGGTCAGCCTTCTCCGCACCCGCTCCCATAATGGCTGCTCCGGAATGGGCCACAGATGGCGACGAGACGTAGACAACGTCCCGCACACCGGCCGCCTTGGCATGGTGGAGCAAGCTGCGGGTTCCTTCAACATTTACTGCTTGGAACTGAGCGGGGCGCCCGGTGATGGAAACTTTGGCAGCAAGGTGTATGAGTCCCTCCGCACCGTCCACTGCCCGGCGGAGGGCAGCGTCGTCGTTGATGGACCCGCGGAAATCTTCCACGCCATCCACCCCTGACGAGCGGCGCTGAAACGAAGCCACATCATGGCCTTGATGCACCAACTGCCGGGCCACCTCGCCGCCGAGGAGTCCGCTGGCACCAGTGACGAGGACCCTCACGGCTTCCCCGTGCGGCCGCCGGCCAGCACCTGCGAAGCCCAACGTGCCAGACGCGTCCTGTCGATCTTGGCGTTATGCCTGATATCTGTGGGCTGCGCAGGGACTACGAGCACAGCGCTGACATCAACGCCGGCCTCGGCAGCTGCTCGACGGACGCTCCCTGCGAGTTGCGGCTCAGCCGGGCCGGCTTTGGGAACCGCAGGCACGGTCTCCACCACGGCCACCACAGCCTGTGTGCCTCTCGGACCGACTCCGGCGATGGCGGCCATTCGCACGGCGTCCAGGCGTTCGATGGATTGTTCGGCACCAACTGGAGTCACCGCACCCCCGGGCGCCGTCACCACATGGGCAAGGCGCCCCTCCACCCACAGTCGGCCTGCGGCGTCGAAGTGACCTACATCGCCCGTGGCATGCCACCCGGTCAGGCTGGTGCTCTTCCGTTGCGTCATCCAGAGCCTGTCATAGGCTTCTTTGACGTGCGGCGCGCTGACCAGGATCTCTCCGGTCACCCCGGCCTCAGTGCCACGGTGCTCTCCCGATGCGGTCCCATCGGCCGCCAGCGGAACGATCGCCAACCGGGCTCCGTGGACGGGCACGCCCACACAGACTCCGTTGCCGGCGCCCGGGACGGTCCCGGCGGCAGCATCAGCGCTTGCCGCCTGAATCTCTTCAAAGCTGATGTCAGTGACCGGCAACGCCTCAGTCATCCCATAAGGGGTATGGAGGGAAGCTCCGGGCATCAACACTTGTACCTCCGCAAGGAGGGACTCAGGGACGGGCGCGCCAGCGGATAGAAGCATCTTCACGTTACCAAGAGCCAACGCCTGGGAGCCACTGAGGTTATCCCGGGTGGCAACCACGTTACGCAAAGCCGCCGGGGACGCGAAGACCACGGTGGCGTCAATGGCAGCAACGGCAACCGCCAGTGCCCGGGCTGTCAAAGTCCGGGGGGCTGTAACGTCCATGGCGGGGGTCACCGAGACGGCTCCGAGCGCCGGCCCCAGCAACGCAAAGGGGGCGAAACCAGCCACCAGCCGTGCACCGGCACCGATCCCGAAAGTAGCGGCAACCGTGTCCCGCATCGCGGCAAGCTGCCGGTGCGTGTAGAGGACGCCTTTGGCTGGTCCGGTGGAACCGGAGGTGAAGAGCACGGCAGATGGCGCATCCGGGTCCACGGCTACCACGTGGTGGCCTTCCACACGCTTCGCACCGCTGGTTGCGCGGCTTAGTGCCCCGGTCTTTGCCAGGGCATCCAGGGACGTCTCGACACCCAGGATTCGACGACGGACCCGCGGGAGGTCCCGAATGCTGATGCGGCGTCCCGGCCACCCAAGCACCGAAGCGGCCGCCAGTGCCTTATCGATGCCGATCAGGAAGTCTGCGGTGGCGCCCTTCACGGCGCGACTCATGCCCTTGGTACCGAGTCCGGCGTCGGCGACGACCACCACCGCCCCCAATCTCAGGCAGGAGTAGAGGGCAACTGTGAGGTCGGTTCCGGGCGGAACCATCAAGCTCACGCGGCTCCCTTGACCCACGCCGGCTTCCCTCAGGCCCTCCACCATGTCCAGAATGCGCTGGTCCAGCTGACGCCAGTTCAGTGTTCGGCT
>Ga0247742_10000490_pt1 | contig 31859 bp, 31 predicted proteins | sample UWRJL208509C2_FD_180944 | JGI IMG/M metagenome (GOLD analysis project Ga0247742, IMG submission 180944) | Plant litter microbial communities from Arlington Agricultural Research Station in Wisconsin, United States - UWRJ-L208-509C-2 | ecosystem: Environmental > Terrestrial > Plant litter >...
ATAACAAAGACTGGATTTTTGAAACTAAGTTTGACGGTTACCGTGCCCTGGTGCAAATACAGAATAAAAAAGCAACCTTAATCTCAAGAAATGGGATTGCATTTAATAAAAAGTACCCTGAAATTGCAGAAGCGCTTGACGGTATTGCTGTAGATATTATATTGGATGGTGAAATTCTTGTCGAAGACAAAAAAGAGCAAAGCCATTTTCAATGGTTACAAAACCGCAATGAAAAACCAAAACAGGGCCAACTTAAATTCTACGTTTTCGACATCTTATATTTTCAAGGCTACGATTTACGGCAACTTGAATTGGTGCAACGCAAGAAGATATTAAAAGCCATTCTACCCAAATTGGACAATGTAATATATTCAGAACATATCACCGGTGATGGTATAAAAGCATTTGAACTGATCCAGAAAAAAGGCGGGGAAGGTGTCATCGCTAAAAAGTCAACATCACAATACCATACCGATAAACGTACGAAAGACTGGCTTAAAATTAAAACTGACCAACAGCAGGAAATGGTAATAGGAGGGTTTACAGATCCCCAAAGAAGCCGGAAGGGTATTGGAGCATTACTTTGCGGATACTATAAAGGCAAAGAATTTCATTATTCTGGTAAAGTAGGAACAGGCTTTACCGATACTATCCTTGAAGATTTACGTAAGAAGCTTGATAAGCTGGAGCGTAAAACGTCTGCTTTCATAACACCTCCCAAAGAAAAAAATGTGCATTGGGTTTCTCCTAAGCTTGTTGCCCAAATCAAATTTTCTGAATTTACCGATATTGGCAGTATGCGCCATCCTGTATATCTGGGTCTGCGGGAAGACAAGAATCCGCTGGACGTTACCATTGAACTACCACAGATAGCTGCCGAAGAAATATCTGGAAGTAAAACAGAAAGCAACACATCTGAGAAAATAACAATAGATAAAAAAAATCTGCCTCTAAAGACAAACAAAGAAGGAACAATTTCAAAAGAAGGAAGAGTTGAATTTACAAACCTCGACAAAATATTCTGGCCTAAAGAAAAAATAACCAAGGGGGATGTAATTAATTATTATGATTCTATATCTGATTATATATTACCTTACCTGAAAGATCGTCCACAGTCATTAAGGCGTACGCCGGATGGTATCAAAAGTCAGGGATTTTTCCAGAAGAATGTAACCGGAATGGTTCCCAAATGGATTAAAACGAAGAAAATCAAATCTGAATCGAATGACGAACCTGTAGAATACCTGTTATGCCAGGATAAGGAAACATTATTATTTCTTGCTAATTATGGCTGTATTGAACTGAATCCATGGAGTAGTCGCGTGGGTTCGCTAAACAACCCTGATTATATCATTTTTGATCTGGATCCAAAAGGAGCTCCAATGAAAGATATAATAACTACAGCACTAAAGGTAAAGGAAATCCTCGACAGCTTACATGTTTCGGCATACGTCAAAACATCAGGCGGAAATGGCATTCATGTTTTTATACCTGTCCAACCTAAATATACGTATGAGCAGACGCGTAACTTCTCTGAACTGGTGAGCCAAATGGTACACAGGGATCTACCTGGCATTACAAGCCTCGAACGCATGCCGAATAAACGCAAAGGAAAAGTATATCTCGATTTTCTCCAAAATGGTAAGGGCAAAACAATGGCCAGTATTTATTCCCTGCGCCCACGGGAAGGTGCAGGAGTCAGTACACCGCTGGAATGGAATGAAATTAATGATAGTTTTGATGTTAAGAATTACAATATAAAAACTATTCCTGCCAGACTTAAAGAAAAAGGAGACCTCTGGGAAGGCTTTTTTGACAAAGCGATCAACCTAAAAGCTATTCTACAAAACATTTAAAATTAACAATTAAATATAACCTTAAAATTTACATTATGGACAATTTAACAAGCCCAACAGAGGATAAAGGAATATCAAAACTGAAAGAACTGGCGGAAAGCATCAACATCTGTATGTTCTGTACAGAACTGACCAGTTTACCTATCACTTCAAGACCTATGAGTGTACAGGAGGTAGACGATCAGGGAAATCTATGGTTCATAAGTTCTTCAGAAAGTAATAAGAATTTTGAAATATCGGAAGACAACAGGGTACAGTTATTTTTTTCTAAAACAGCTGATTCCCATTATTTGTCGGTGTATGGAAATGCAACTATATACAGGGATAGGGAAAAAATAGATGAGGTATGGAGCCCAATTGCGAAAGCTTGGTTCGAGCAAGGGAAAGATGACCCGAAAGTAACGGTCATTAAAGTAACCCCGTCAGATGCATATTATTGGGATACGAAAGATGGTAAACTTATTGCATTATTAAAATGGGCTACTGCCGCTATAACAGGAAAAGGCGGTGATGATGGCGGCATTGAAGGAAATATTAAATTGTAACATTAAAACTATGCTATTATGAAGCCTGCTCAAACGAGCAGGCTTTTATTTACAAACGAATTGACAAGTAAAAAATCGTAATAGCATAATGTTAAACAACAATAACATAACCTAATAATTCTTTTAAATCACTAACTTTAATAAAAGTAAAAACACCCAGACACCCACTCAATCACAACCACTATGAAAAAAATTACTAATGAACAGCCCGTCGAAAAAGACTATAAGATGGAAGAAATGACGGAGACCGAAATGCAAAACCACAACTATAAAATTTGCCTTGCAAAGACTAAATTTTATATTCACAACTTACTTATCACAAATGAAAATTTGTTAAAAAACAATAATATCAATAGTCTAATACTTTTTTAAATGGAAACTAATAAAAACAACGACCATAACCAGGCACATTCTAAAGATAATCATACCAATGAGAATGAAAAACCTGATAATGAAAATACTCCAACCGATGCAGCCGGATATGCCGACGATACAAAATTTACCTCGCCGGATAAGTATCTTGCTATTGAACAGCCGGGAGTAAGTTATACACATGATAAAAATCATACCAGCAATTCCGATTATCTCGAATTTGACAATGACGAAGATGGTGGAGACAAATGGAAATCCCACAATCAGAATAGTCGTAATGCAGACGCATTTAATCAGGACGATTATATCCTACAGGATAATATTGATCTCGATGAGGACCAGTCCCAATCTATTTCTTCAGAAGATGATTTCGATACGAATACAACAGACGAAACACTGTAAAATTGCTTATGGAAAAACAATCTTATAAGAATCACGTCCGTTATTATCCCCCACATCATTTTGTATATTATCCCTTATTAATCATAGTTCTCAGTTGTAGTATCTATTTTGGATTTACATCAGAAGACCATTTATTATGGACTTTTATAAGTATTCTTTTTATTTTCTTATTCTGCACGGCATTCATGCTGCGACAGCACTACGCACTCACATTACAGAACAGGATTGTAAGGTTAGAACTTCGGTATCGCTATTTTACATTAACAGGAAAAAGATTTGAAGAAATAGAATCCAAATTAACAGATAGCCAGCTATTTGCACTTCGCTTTTGCCCTGATGATGAATTTCCACAGCTTACACAAAGGGCACTTACTGAAAATTTGAATGGTACTTCAATCAAAAAAGCAATAAAAAACTGGAGAGGTGATTACGAAAGAGTATAAATAAAAAAACCACCTCTCAGTGGCTTTTTTTTATTTATTTGTTAGATTACTGTTCCGTATGTTTCTTTGGAAAGTTGAATAACGCACTTGTAATAATTGGAATGAAGAAAATCGCCACTGTTAATATCGAAATTCCAATATCCGCAGTATGGCTTGAGAGGAATTCGCTCACAGGGCTTTCAGGGTAAAAGTGCTCATATAATGACAATAGAAGTTTAATTCCTAATATCCCTATTACGACAAATGCAGCAGTTTCAAGAAATGGATATCGCTCCATAAGCTTTACAAACCATTGTGCTATAAATCTCATTGCGAGTATACCGATAAAAACACCAATACAAACAAGGATAATATTTGGTGTAAACGCAACAGCTGCAAATACATTATCAATAGAAAATGCCATGTCCATAAGCTCCACAAGGCATACTGTAGCCCAAAAGGTACCCAAAGAACCTACAGTCATTCTATATAGCCAGTTGCTCTGTTTATCGATGACATCGTCTTCATGCGTTTCCGTTTGTTTTCCTTTCCAATAATCGTAAACTAAATAAAGCAGGTAAAGTCCACCCAACGGCTTAAGCCACCATATTTTTATCAGTACAGCTGCAAAAATCATTGCAAGACCACGAAAGAAATAAGCTCCCCAGATTCCGTATTTCAAAGCTTTGTCTCTTTGGTTAGCCGGCAAATCCATTACCATAGTTGCCAATACGGCTGCATTATCTACAGAAAGCAGGCTTTCAATAATAATAAGATTTCCGATAATAGCCAAAGATGCTCCAGGGCGGCTGATAATTTCCTGCCACAGGACACCTATGTGTTCGATTAATTCATGCATTTGTTTGTGATTTAAATGTTATTGGTAAATATTGAAGGTAGGATTTAAACGTATGCTTTTAGTATTTTCTGAGCTGTCTGTCCCAAAAAGCTGTCTGAAGTAGGATCACCTATAGCGCTAAATTTCCAACCTCCATCAATTTTATATAACTTGGCCATTATAATGGACGTTTTTCCGGAATATTGACTCTCTGCAGAAACATTATAAGAAGCAAAAACAGCATCTACTTTGGCAGGCGTACCTTCATACATCCTGATCTTTGCATAAGGTATTTGTGAAAAATCTTCACGCCCGGCATTGTTCAGGAAGAAAAAAATCTGAGTTACTGCTGGATTGATTCTGGTCAGGTCTACAGTTATAATTTCATTATCAAGACCGTCATCACCACCTTTATCTCCTTCTAGGTCATCTCCTGTATGTTTCATTGCCCCATCAGCCGTCAATAACTTGCCTTTTGGAAGTCCGAATTGCTGTAAAGCCTCCAGTTTATAAAGTGGGGAATACAAATGGTCAACAAGTTTTTTATCACCATCAATTAAAATACAGCTAAGATCAAGATCTACATTTTGTATTGATTTTGACAATCCCAAAAACCCTTTCTTCTCAATACCACCCCAGTTAACGCCTACACAAAAATTGGTTAATGACTCTCCACCCGATTTTTTTAAATCAATCTTCTGTCCTTTTTCTAAATTTATTGCCATCTGTCTATTAATTATATTTATTTAGGTAATCCTGCAGTCCGCCTTTCATTCCAATACCGACAGCCTCGAATTTCCACTCATCATTCCGTTTGTAAAGTCTTCCAAATTCAACCGCGGTTTCAATTGAAAAATCCTCGTCAAGCTCATACTTTACCAATTCCGTATTTGACTGGTCAATAATTCTTATATATGAATTTCTTATTTGTCCAAAGTTTTGTCTTCTCTCATCAGCTTTATGAATAGTCACTATAAAACAGATTTCGTTTACATCAGTGCCTATCTTTGACAAATCTATCTGTATTTTTTCATCATCACCATCTCCTGCCCCGGTTAGGTTATCTCCTGTATGGATTACTGACTCATCTGGTGATTTAACGTTATTGTAATAAACAAAATGATTATCTGTAGGTAATTTACCATTGGCACCTACAAGAAATACAGAGGCATCAAGATCAAAAGCCTCTCCTGTACTGCTGTTATTGCTGTCCCATCCCAATCCTACTGTAAATTTAGGCGCATCAACTGCCTGTCTTTGTCCTTTCTCTAAATTAATTGCCATTTATTATTTTGAATTAATATTAATGTTTAACATTGCTTTTAATATATTCGTCTGTTCATCCACATTCTGCAATTCCTCAAGAAAATCTACCGAAGATATTTTACCGAAATACTCTCTTAACACCGTATGTACTGTATCCGGCATGCTGTTCTTTATAGTACCTGCATGCTCTTTCAATAAAATATTCTTTGAGGCCAATTGGTGTATAATCTGTTCCTTAACTGATAGATTTTTAGACAAATCGATACCCGCAGCATCATTTTCATCAAGAAAAAAGAACGATTTATTTGCCGCATCAAAAATAAACCTGTCATTCGTATCCCGAAACTCATAAACTTCAAGTACCTGTTTGTTATAAACCAGTCCACAGACAAACTTGATCTTAAATTTATAAATATTGAGTCGCCCTAGCAGCTTCTTTTCAAGGGTAGCAAAAGAATTCTCATAAGTCTTTCTCTCTCCAATAACCAGCTTTTCATATTGAGCTGAAGTAATCTCCCGATAATATTCTGCCTGGTTGGTATTTAAAAAATCTAATATTTCATTCCAACTGAATAGGTCATGCTTATCTGTTACAAGCATTGAATACAGCTGTTCTATCTTTTCAGACATAATTCTGGCATGCATCCTGCTATTTTCTGTAAATTTAGCTTCCTCTACCTCCAGCTGCAACTTCGAAATGAAATCATCATTGATGTAAATCTCATCTGAGATCAACAGGTAATTCTGCTCTTTTTGTTTCTTTAGCTTTTGTAACAGCTCAATCAGTGTCGATGTATACTGTATATGGAACAAGTCCAGTTTATTGGTATCAAGTGAACGGTTGCCTTCAAAAAGATTATGGATTACCTGTGTCCTGATTTGTATATTGACAATATCCGGATGATTAAAAAAATGAGCCAACACATTTAATGTCACTAATTTTTTCTTACTCGCCCTGATAATCTGAACAAACTGATCTTCCTCCTCTTGCATTGAACCTTCCTGTTGTATTCCGTCTTAACTAACCACTCCTTTTTTCAATTCTGCTTCCAGACTTTGTAATCCTGCATCAAGTTCCCTTCTTGTCTGGGTCCCTTTCTCATGGATCTGTTTCACTTCTGTTAACGTATCGATTAGTGATTTTGTTGTCATTTTAAGCGTTTCCAAAGAAACTATTGTATTCTCATTCTCCTTGGCCACTTCAATACTGTTTTGTTTCAGCATCTCAGCATTCTTCTGTAAAATGGTATTTGTAGTCTCAGAGACCCTTCTCTGTACTTCTATATTTTGTTTTTGCCTTTGTAAAGCCACTGCCAATGTAAGCTGGTTTTTCCATACTGGCATAGTCGTCGTCAATATAGATTGTGCTTTTTCGGCAATCGAGGTATTGTTGTTTTGAACAACACGTATCTGTGCCAGGGACTGTAGCATGATAAAACGTACAATCTTCATATCTGCAAGACGTTTGTCCAAGCGATTGATAAAAGTTCTTTTATCTGAAATCTCGTAATCCTGATACTGTGTACTGTTACCTTCCATTACGGCCAATTCCTCATTAAGCTCCTTAAATCGGATTTGCCCGCCAATGATATGCCTTTCCATTTCCTTAATCAGTAAAACATTACCTTCAAACATGGTCTGTAACGCACTATTGTCTTTTACTGAATTGATCATTCCTGCCTTCACTTTATTACTGATCTTATCAATATTTACAGTGATTTTATCGTACTGCTGGAATAATTTCTTCACATCGGTAACTAGTTTACCGATAAGAGGAATTTTGGACATGAACCGCTTAAGAGGCCCCTGGTTTAATTCATCAATATCAACATAATTCAGTTCCGTAAGCAGGTCATTTATCAAAGTCCCTACCTCTCCCGAATTATATGTCCTTACGTTTGTAAGGAAAGTATCACTTTGCTTTGCAATCGAATTCTGTATTTCAGCTCCATAATTTAATATGGAGTTCGCATCTTTTTCATCAAGCTGATTCGAAATATCTTTATAGCTGCTTACTTCCGCCTCTGTAACATTGGTAAGGTTCACATTTCCATCTTTGTCTATCAGGCTATTATTTTCCTGAGTAACTAATTGATCTTCTGCCATGATTTATAAATGGTTTTGTTGAATTGTAACAGTGGTTTCTTCCAGTTTTCTGTCTTTGGTAGCAACCCCAATAGCATTAAATTTCCACTCGTCATTTCTTTTATAAAAAACACCAAGTACCATAGATACATTTCCTGCAAAGGAAGCATCATTTGCCACATCATAACGTGCAAACTCCTGTGTTACACTTTTTGGAGTTCCCTCATAAATTCTGATAGATGCAAAAGGAATTTCTTTAAAATCCTGTCCCCTGAAGCTATTTACAAAAAAAGCAACATAACTTGCAGAAGAAGATAATCTGGAGAAGTCAAGTGTAATCACTTCATTATCCAATCCATCATCACCATCTAAATCTCCGGTCAAATCATCACCACTGTGTTTGATCGCCTGATCATTAGATTGTAATTTTTTAAAGTTAACCGAATCAATAAGATTCTTTTTATCGTCATATATCGCACAACTGGCGTCCAGATCTACTGCTTCTTTTTTAGAACCAAATAATCCTTTTTTAACAATCGCACCCCAGTTAATCCCAACACAGATATTCTGTAATTTTGAACCATTGCTTTTCTCAAGACTAATACGTTGTCCTTTTTCTAAATTAATTGCCATAACTATTAATTGTATTTGTTTAAATAATCCTGTAAGCCGCCTTTCATACCTGCTCCAACAGCCTCAAATTTCCATTGGCCGTCTTTGTTATAAATTCTTCCGAATTCAACTGCCGTTTCTATTGAGAAATCTTCCTCAAGCTCATATTTCAATAATTCGGTATTACCGGCATCATCAACTATCCGGATAAACGAGTTTCTAACCTGCCCGAAGTTCTGTTTTCTGATTTCTGCTTCGTGGATTGTAACTACTATACAGATCTCTTTAACCGCTCCTCCTATTTTGGTAAGATCGATTTTAATCTGCTCATCGTCTCCATCTCCTTCACCTGTAAGATTATCTCCTGTATGTATCACTGATTCATCTGGTGACTTCAGATTGTTATAAAAAACGAAATGGGAATCCGAAATCAATTTCTTATTGTCTCCCATTATAAAAACCGAAGCATCAAGGTCAAATGCTGCGCCGGTCGAACTACTGTTCGTATCCCATCCCAATCCAACCGTGAATTTAGGTGCATTGATGTTTTCGCGTTGTCCTTTTTGTAAATTAATTGCCATGATTTAATCCTGTTTAATGATATTGATATTACTTTGGTATTCTGTTATCTGATGATAGTTGTTACTTATAGCCAGATGAAACAGGTCATCACTTTTATGTTTCGGGATATTATCCGTCAGATAAAGGAAATCCGGTTCGTCCAGCTTCAAAATAAACTTCACAATTCTCGTATTGAACTGGAAATTTTCTTTATTTATCAAAGCTACAATATCCTGAACATTTTTTACAGAAAAATAATTATAATAATTTTCGATATTCGGATGAATATCCCTGTTTATAAGTTCCGCAAAATAAACAAAGATAAAATCACCGTTAACGTCAAATTGTTTAAGGATTTTATTGACCGTATGCTCGTGGCTACCGGTAATCTTGATATCATCCACAAAAATACACAGCTTGCCATCTATATAATTCCTGTCAAGATAATAAGTATCGTTAGAAATAAGCTTTACCCTTTCCTCAAAATCCAGATTCCCATAATCCGTGACATAGGTCTGGTTTCTGTATATCTTCGATTCCACACTTGCCTTTTTGTTATTCTCAAATAAAAAATTGTTCAGCTGTATCTTAAAATAATAGCATAAAAAATTCGAAGCTGTCGGAATAGATAAGTAAGGACTTGGTAATATGACTATCTCTTCTGCATTCAGCAAAAGTTCCCGGTATTTGCCTATAAACCCCATAAACAATTCTTTTGCGAATTGCTTTGCATGTGACTTATCCCCAAACTTAAACTCGCTATAGGCCGTTTCACTAAAAGGACAATTATCCTTTTCTGTGATCTTGTGTAAACTGTAACTTATATTCACTTTTTATATTTTTAGTAGGAATGCATCGAATCCGAAATCCAATGCCCCGTTATAATCTGCAATAATATTATCTCCTACATGGAGAATCTCTGATTTAGAAACTACCGGATTGTGTTCCTGTTTCTGTTGGTAAACCTGTCCGAAAATTTTCCGGTTCGGCTTTGAAAAACCCGTTTCATCAGAATAAATCTGAAATAAAAAGAAACGCTCCAGATCATAATAAGCCAACAACTTTTTCAATGTAGCTCCTTTGATAAAAGCTGTATTACTTAATATACTCATAGTTTTCCCCTGGCTTTGAATATCTTCAAAGAGTAAATGGATGTCTTCAAACAATAATACGGGTTTGAATTGGAGAAATAATGATTCCGATGCTGCATAAAATGCATCATATTTGCCTTTAGCAATAGCGGTATCCACCCCAAGTTCACTAAGTATCATATCATAAATTGCATAGGCATCAATATTAACTCCTGTTTTCTCACAAGTATCATTACACAGCACATCATAATGCCTTACTACTTCAGATACTTTATCCAAATTATCTATCTCAAAAAAATCCCTGAATAATAAATTCCTTTTACCCTTGAACTCTGGATGGGATTTTATTAATGTAAGCCATAAATCAAATGAAACATGACTATATTTATCGATATCTATTTTCAAATTCGTGTTTTTATTGTTTGCTGTCATATCCGTTTATAAATTCCAAAACAAAAATAATCAGGCCTAAAAAATGCTAAATGTATAATTTATATTATTTTATTCCAATCAAAAAACGAATATAGCCAATCTAATAGATATATTAACAGTAACCTTTAGCCTATAAATAGAACACATATAATAAATTTTGATAAAACAGCTAAATCCTCAGAAAACAAATGGTTAATTATCCGTTAAGTTCTTAAACTATTATCTCTTCGCTATTACCTATTTATTATTTTTGCATAAACATTTTTAAGATTGGACAATTACTCTTTTAAAATTTACACTGATACCTCCGGACTTCCTGATGATTGGAATGTATTGGCTAAGGAAAACATATTCCTGTCCCGTGAATATCTCGAAGTGCTTCAGGCATCTGCTCCCACAAACATGGAGTGTCATTTTATTGCTATTTTGGAAAATGAAAAACTCATGGGAATTGCCCTTTCACAGTTTCTCGACCTAAACAAACTTGAATCTCTTGGAGATAGAGACAACTGTTTAAAAACTTCTGCAAGGAATTTTGTTTTTAAACGATTTTCCTCTTATGTGCTTTTTATTGGAAACAATATGTTGACCGGCCAGAATGCATTTGCTTTGGCCGAAAATACAAATAATACACAAGCAATCAGAACCTTAAAATTGGCTGCTGCTGCGTTGAAAGACAACTATCAAAAAAAGGGAATGAAAATTCACCTTACTTCTTTTAAGGATTTCTCAGAAGATCAAACAGAACAGTTTCGTTCTGCCGGTTTTGAAAATTATTATGAGTTCTCAATCCAGCCCAACATGGTTTTTACTATTGATGAAAACTGGAAATCAGAACAGGATTATATCGATTCACTTTCAAAAAAATACCGTGACCAGTATAAACGCGCCCGTAAAAAGGCCACTGGTATAGAAAAAAGAAAGATGGAATTGACAGATATTATTGAATACGAAGAAACGATTTATGATCTTTATTACTATGTAGCCAAAAACGCGCCTTTTAATACTTTTTTCCTTGCCAAAAACCATTTTAGCAAGTTTAAAGAAATCCTAAAAGACAAATTCTTATTTTATGGTTATTTCATTGACAATAAAATGATTGGTTTTAATACACTGATTAAAAACGGGAATACAATAGACACCTATTTCCTGGGTTATGATGAAGAAATTCAAAAACAAAGAATGGTGTATCTGAATATGCTCTATGATATGATTGCTTATTCAATAAATAATGGTTTCAGCAAAATTACCTTTGCACGTACTGCTTTGGAGATCAAAAGTTCCGTTGGAGCTACACCTGTAGAGATGTATGGGTTTATTGAGCACGGAAACTTTATATTGAACAAAAATATGGCATGTATCTTTGGATATCTTGAACCGGAAACAGTATGGCAACAACGAAATCCATTTAAACAGGTAATTGCCGTGGCTTAAGGTATAGCTACTTTCATCTGCCCTGGAAGTATATAGATATCCAATTTATTTTCCATTCCGCAATATTCTCCATCGATCTGAAAGCTTACGGGTATTTCGGTTGTAATAGTAGCCTTATCGGTACAGATGATTTCAACATCATCTGAATCAACAGGCATATTTCCTGTAATGATTTTCCCAAAAACTATCAGGTCAAGATTTTTAAGAATCACAATCTCAAATTTGCCGTCATTCATCACCCCATTTGGATTGATAGTAACTCCTGTACCGTATTTTTGAGAATTTGCAATAACTATCATTCGTGCAACAGTTTCTATTGTCCGCCCTTCTGTCATGATAGTAGCCTTAAACGGTTCTTCCTCCTCATTTAAGGTCGTGATTGCCTGTAAAGCATAGCCCAACATGCCCCGCGTATTACTGTTTTCATAATTTTTAACGAGTTGGGCATTTAGTCCAAGGTCACTAAGATGAAGACTTTTTTTACCATTAATGCAAATCATATCCATTTCAATATAATTATTGCGGAATGCTATTGGAAGGCTTTCACCGAGTGTAGTAGGAAGATTCAGGTCTACTGCCAGCCCATTAGCAGATCCTGCAGGAAGGATCCCTATAATAACATCATGCTTTTCTACAGCTTCAGCAACCATTTTCACAGTTCCATCACCGCCTGCAACAAGTATTCTTTTAGGTTTATAGGTTTCATAAAGCGACCTGATCTCGGCTACATCATTATCTCCTGTAGTTTCATAAACAACAAATTCCATGTTTTCTGCTTCCGCAAAAGCTTGGGCTGAACTTATAAATCCCGCTTTATCAATATCCCCAGAAATGGGATTCACTATCATGATGACCTTATTTTTCACAGTTTCGCTTCTTTTATTGGTTAAATTTACTTAATTTAACTTATAAAAAAATATTAAATATGAAGCCCGTCCTAAAATTATACCGTGGTTATGCCAACGAACAGGAACTCATAGTGATGGGACATGTATTCAAACCCACAACAAAACAGGATTACGATTTTCAAAAAAAGAAATTCCAGAATGCCAAATCGGTCATCCGTATGTTTCGTATAAAAACTCAGCCAAATGCAGATGTATACCTGGACTTAAACGGATTAAAGATCCATACCAAAACACTGGATGATGGTTACTTCAAATTCTGCATCCCTTTGACAAAAGAATTTGGGTACGGATGGATGGACTATCATGTAAGTATCCCTTTTGAAAATGAGGAAATTACAACCAAAGGCAGCTTTATTAGACCCTATGAAGGGAATCTGGGCTTTATATCCGATATAGATGATACGTTCCTGATTTCACATACCCGGAATCCTTTAAAGAAACTATTTATCTTACTGTTCCGAAATGTAAACGATCGTAAAATTTTCAGCAATGTAGTCCCGCATTATCAAGCACTAAGCACTGCTGGCAGAAACAAAAAAGACGAACAGAATGCATTCTTCTACATTTCAAGCAGCGAATGGAATCTATACCGTTTTATCGTACAATTTACGGAGTTACATCAACTCCCAAGGGCTGTACTTCTTCTAAAAGATATAAAAACAAGCCTTACTGATTTTTTCATTACCGGCCGCGGAGACCATAACCATAAGTTCGAAAAGATCAAGCATATACTCGAATTCTATCCCAATCTGCGTTATACCCTGCTTGGTGATGATTCCCAACATGATCCTTATCTATACGAAAACATTTGCAAAATATTTCCTGTTACCGTCCAGGCAGTCTATATCCGCCAGACAGGCGCACATAAAAAAGGAAAAGCCGTAGCAGCTATGAAAAACATGGAAAGCCTTAATGTTGCCGTATGCTATTTTAGTGATAGCCAGGAAGCGATTGAGCATTCTAAAAAAATAGGATTGATCTCTTGATTAAAGGAATAGCATGAATTATCTAACCGAGCCTATAGATATATTAAGCAACATCTTTATTTAAAAAACAAAAACCGATAACTTAGTCATCGGTTTTATCTAATATATTATATCACGGATTATAAACTATCAATCTCTTCCTGAACAACTTCCCACTCAGCAAGCAACTTATCCAAATCCGCTTTTTTCTTATTGTATGCGGTAAAGAAACTGGCATCCTCAATATGTTTATCATAATTTGAAGCCAATTGCTTATCATCATGCTGAATATCCTTTTCAAGCTGTTTGATCTGGCTTTCAACCTTACTCAAACGGTTCTGTAATGCTTTACCCTTTTTCTGGTCTTCATACGAAGCTTTATTATTTTCTTTAGGAGCATCTTTTTTTGCAAGGTCTTTCTTTTCAACCTCACGCATATTCTCTAAATTGCGCTGTTCCAGAAAATAATTAATATCCCCGAGATATTCCTTAATCTTTTGATCCTTGAATTCATAAACGATATTTGACATATTTTGAAGGAAATCCCTATCGTGGGATACCAACAGTAATGTCCCTTCATATTTCTGCAGTGCAGCTTTCAATACATTCTTTGATTTAATATCAAGGTGATTCGTAGGCTCATCCATTACCAGTACATTAATAGGCTGTAAAAGTAATTTACAAAGCGCCAGGCGGTTCCTTTCTCCTCCCGAAAGGACTTTTACCTTTTTCTCTACATCGTCTCCCCTGAAGAGGAATGACCCCAGCATATCGCGCACTTTAGATCGGTTAGTATCCGTAGCTGCATCTTCCATTGTTTGTAACAATGTAATTTCGCCGTCAAGATACTCTGCCTGATTTTGTGCAAAATAGCCTACCTGCACATTATGCCCAAGTTTGATTATACCCTGGTATTCAAACTCGTTTACGATAGCCTTGATAAATGTAGACTTTCCCTGCCCGTTCTGTCCAACAAAAGCAATTTTACTGCCTCTTTCCACTAATAGTGATATATCTTTAAGAATTGTCTTATCACCATAACTCTTGGTAACATGGTCAGCCTCTATAACAACTCTCCCGGGAACCTTAGAAAGTGGGAACGATATATTCATTACAGAATTATCATCTTCATCCACTTCTATCCGTTCTACCTTATCCAGCTTTTTGATCAGCGACTGTGCCATAGAAGCTTTGGAAGCCTTGGCACGGAATTTTTCAATAAGCTTTTCAGTTTCTTCGATCTTTTTCTGTTGATTCTTTTGTGTAGCAAGTTGTTTCTCACGAATCTCATGACGAAGCTCAAGATATTGGGAATAGGGTTTATTAAAATCATATGCCTTCCCTAAAGAAATCTCTATAGTACGATTAGTTACATTATCAAGGAACATCTTATCGTGCGAAACGATTACAACAACTCCCGGGTAATTACGCAGAAAACTCTCTAACCAGATGATACTCTCGATATCAAGGTGATTCGTAGGCTCATCCAGTAACAATATATCATTAGCCTGTAATAACAATTTAGCAAGCTCAATACGCATTCTCCATCCTCCAGAGAAAGTCTCTGTCTGGTTATTGAAAACATCTCTTTTAAAACCTAAACCTAAAAGAATTTTCTCTGTATCTCCTACATAATTATACCCGCCCAACAATTCGAAGCGGTGTGTATAATCCGATAGATCTTCAATAATCTGTGAGTACTCATCGCTTTCGTAATCTGTTCGGGTTACAAGCTGGTGGTTAATTTCCTCCAGTCTCTTTTCTACTTCTTTAATATCGGTAAAAGCCTGATACGCTTCTTCCAGTACGGTTCTTCCCTGCTCAAAATCAATATCCTGACGCAAAAACCCTATCCTCACCTCTTTTTCAGTCGCGATACTTCCTGAATCAGGAGCAAAATCCTTAGCTAAAATTTTCAACATGGTAGACTTCCCCGCTCCATTCTTCCCTACTAATCCGACCCTGTCACCAGCACCCAGTCGAAAGGTAACTTCTTCAAATAAATAGGAACCTCCGAATGATACTGATAAATTGTGTATGTTAAGCATTTATTGTGATTTATGTGTAAATGTATTTGTAGATTTGTTTCGCCGATTAATGGAAAAACAAATTTTTTGCAAATGTTAAAAAAAGGATCCAAACTATATAGCATTTTAACAGGAACTTGTCCCAGATGCCAAAAAGAAAGCATGTATTTGGACAAAAACCCGTTACATTTAAAAAATGTGCTCAAAATGCATGAGTATTGTAGCCATTGTCATCTTAAATATCAAATCGAGCCTTCGTTCTTTTATGGTGCTATGTATGTTAGTTACGGTCTTAATGTTGCCATTGGTATAGCCGTATTTATAATCTCATTCCTGATTTTTAATTCAGGAGTCATGACAGCCTTTCTGGCAATAATGGCATCGTTTATATTATTAATGCCCTATGTTCTTCGATTGTCCAGAAGCATCTATATTAATATATTTGTTTCCTATGATCCAAACGCAGGAAAATAGTTAGTTCTTTTTGTCGTACCTGTGAATGTCTACCTCCCTATCCAGTGGAATTCCAAATTCAATATGGTTGAATAAAACTTTTGCCATATATGGCCAAGCATGACACCACGCGTTCCTAATCCGTTCAAGATGTGCAAATTCGGATAATCCGTATGCGTACCTAATAAAGGCCTACGGTCTTTAACTGTTGGCCGTACTCCTGCCAACTGCTCAACAATCTCATATTCGCAATCCAGGATTTCGTCGATTTTTTCAATCAGTTCTGCCCTGCCTTCATCTGTAATCAGGTCTGTCTTATCTTCCCAGTTATAAGTTGCGCCAACTTTAAACAAGTCATTACCTAAAGGAAGAATAAAAACATTTGTATTTACTATAACGTCAAGATCGAGACCAGGGGCTTTAATAATAAACAATTCCCCTTTAGTACCGTCCAATGGCAAATATTTAAAAAATGGATTAGCATGCAATCCAAATCCTTCAGCAAAAAGAATATGCCTGGCTTCTATATCCTGATACAGTACATAGTCTTCTTTAAAGGTTATAGTGTCATAATCAAAAGCTTCATTCCTATAATTCCCATTAACTGACAGATAATCCTTATATCTGTTTAAAAGCAAACCCGTGTCCACATAGCCCGTCTGTAATACTTCCCCATATCCATAAGGAGAATCAATACCATTGTATTTTTTTGTAAGCAGTGTAGTTGACAAAAATTCTGAAAGTCCAATTTTATCAGAAGCTGCAAACCAATTATTCTGCTCTTCAATAGAGAAGAACTTCCTTAAGACAGGCATCTTAAAATTAAGCTGCGATTCAATTTTCTTCTGTAGATTTACATAAAACTCCTGCAGCATATCAAGCTGTTCCTGCGCGTGCTGCAATTTACTAAATCTTTTTAATATAACCGGATTGTATAACCCGCCTGCTATCTTCGACGAGTTCTGTGAATTATTGTCAAAAACAATAATCGATTTCCCATTGCTAAGTGCTGTTTCTGCAAAGGATATCCCTGCCAAACCTGAACCAATAATAATATAATCTGTCATAATATAATTTCCAATCGTAAATAAACCCTCAGAAAGTAAAATTAATCCATTCTGATTAATCAAAGCTTCAACATAAATTTGTGATCGCTCTTTTACTCCCTGTTACGTCAGGATTCAATCTTCAATAAAATAAAAAAAACTCTTACCAAAAGGTAAGAGTTTTATATGTTTAAAAGTGAATCACACTAGTAATTCCACATATCCTGCTCAAAGTTACGAATCTTCTCTTTAATTCTGTCAGATTCCAACAATTGCATTTGTGCGTTGTCTTTCATGTAATCTTCAATCGTTCTGTCTCCATAAACGTTTTCTTCTTCTGTAATTACAGCATTAAAACGTCTTGAGTTCAACAAGTGATCAAAAGTGATAGGCATTGCAGAGTTTTTGTCATTGAAAGCGTTAGCCTCATGTAACACATCTCTTGCTGCAGGGAAATAAATCCAGAACAATTCGATAATATCTTGTTGTTCATTACCTATCTCTCTTGCCTCAGGAGCCATTGGGCAGATACCCAATAACCTGTACTTTAATTCACCCTGACGTTTGTCAAAGTACCAGTACCCTTTTATTTTATAATCACTTACATCTGCTGCAGTTAACTCTCTTTCGTTTATGTATTCCATAGAAAGTTCTTTAGCCACAGGAGTTGAAGCTGGAGTTGAAGAAATTACTACACCTTTTTTATTCTTCTTTACTTTAGCAGCTATAGGTTTTGGATAATATTCATCATAATGATTATTGATCTCTTCCTTACCAGCATCAGTAGTATCTCTGAATTTAAAAGTACCCTGCATATCTTTCAGGGTCTTTTTGGTGTTAAAGTAACTATCAGCATACACTTCAGTTATTCTACCGGATTTAATACCGTTTATTATCGTACTGAATAAAGACCTTCTGTCTTTTCCAATATTAGCAGTATCTACAGGGAAATACATCGGGAAATTAATTCTTTCATCCAAATCAATGGTTTCCCAAACACCTTTACCAAACATCACATCCCTATCATGAACATAACCATATGCAAGCGGTTTGTCATTGTCGGAATTCAACTGGGCAGCAGTTTTCTTACCAATTTCATCCGGAGTTTTGGCATTCAATAAATTAGATTGCGCAAAAGAAGTAACACTTCCGGTTAATAATATTACTGCTGATAAAAGACTTTTTAATTTCATAATATAATTTTATTTAAGTAGGTTAATGACTGCTAACTTAAATCATTAAAGAATTTCGTAAACTACAACACCTGTTTTAGGCAATAATATAGGCGAACCTTCTACTACCGTTTTAATGTCAGTAATAGTTACCTGATCACCTCTACCAGCTCTTGCCATTGCAGCAACACACTGAGCATTTACTTTATTACCATTAACAATTACAGCAGCCTGTCCTTGTACTTTAAACGTAAATTGAGTTACTCTCAATGGAAGATCAAAATCAAAATCAGGAATCTTAGCAGTAATTGAAGATGCAGCCAAACGGCTTTTTGCACCTTTTAAAGAACCAGTTTCTCCACCTATAGCACCTAGAGGAGCCGGGATATTCTTGATTCTGAATTTTTTAGAATCTGAAACAGATGAACCATCTGCTAATTTACCACTCACAGTAATGGTAGTTTCAGTACCGTTACCTGGCTTCATTACGTAAGCACCTGCTTTACCAGCTGGGCTTAATCCTGGAGCACTTGCACTAACTTTATCAGCAGAAACTCCTGCAAACGAAATAGTCATAGGATTAGATACACCACGATATACTACATTCATCTTATCAGCAGAAATTGTAGCCGAGTTCGGTTTAGGAACTACGACATAGTTTCCTTTGATTGGAATAGGAATTGATTTTCCATCCTGTGAAAATGTAAATTGACCTGTAATATCATGCTCTCCAACTGATCCTGCACCAATACTGAAATGAGCCTGACCGTCTACCATCTGAACAGAACCTCCTGAAACAGTTACTGAAGTTGGAACAGTTTGTTTATCATATCTTCCTAAATATACTACTCCTTTTACAGCCTCTCCAGAGAAGAAAGCCGTTTTTTCAGGAACTACAATTGCAGTGTAGTTATTCATCGAAGCAGAAGCAACAGCCGCTTTTCCTAATAAAGTGCTGTAAACATCAGATTCAGTCTTTTGAACGTCATTCTGCCATGCGGTTAATTTTGCCAAAGATGCAATTGCAGGAAATTTATCAAAATGATACTCAAGGTATTTAATTTTAATACCGTCTTTATCTTTTACATCTGCTAAATCAAATTTCTTTGTAATCTCTGCTTCAATAGCTTTAAATTTAGTATCAGTACCTAAAGCACCTTTAACATTTGCTTTATACTCTTCAATTGCAGCGATAATTTGTTTACCTCTTGGAGAATAACCTTCTCCTGTAAACCAACTATTGTCGATATTATCACCTTTATCCATTGACTCATAAGGCAATTTGCCGGTTTCTTTATCTTTTTCTACACCTTTAAGAACTTCAGCTTTTAAGGTAGCTATAAAATCATAGAATTTTTTACTAGCCGCTTCTACTTTATGTGCTGTCTTAGAAGCCTCAACAAAGTGAGCATCCTCAGCAGCCTTAGAATCTAAACCTGTCAAAAGAGAAGCATTTGTCTCTACTGACGATGCATTTGCGCTCTCAAACTTTTCATTCATCAATCCAAAAGCCGATAAGACTTCTTTGGACATATTCATTGCTAACATCGCGATGAAAACCAGATACATCAGGTTAATCATCTTCTGTCTAGGGGTTAATTTTCCTCCTGCCATTTCGTTGTAATTAGTTTATTTTGTTTATAAATATAAATATAGTTTAAAAACTAATTATGCTTTGTTACTCATTGCAGAAAGCATACCACCATAAACATTGTTTAATGAAGCAATATTAGCCGTCATAGACTGCATTTGATCTTTTAATTTAGTAGCGTTATCAGCGATTTCTTTGTTAGCTTCAGCATTTCTTGAAGCACTTTCCAATTGTAATTTATACAAACCGTTCAAAGATTCCATTTGAGCAGCAGCTGTAGATAACTCATCACTGTATTTTTTTGTAGCAGCAATTCCGTCAGCAGCAGGAGAAATTCCCTTAGCAGCAGATTCGAAATTTTTGATGCTGTTTCCTAAACTAGCCATTAACGCTCCGTCAATTTTAGCCTCTTTTAAAAGGTTGTCTAGTTTTTGAGATAATAATCCTTGAGCTTCCGCAGGATTTTCTTTCTTAACTTCTTTCTTCTTAGCATCACCACCTGCTAATTCAGGGTATACAAGAGACCAGTCTAGTTCGTTATCAACCGGTTCGAATGCAGATAAAGCAAAGATTAATGCCTCAGTTAATAATCCTATAGATAACATTAGGGTTCCTGTTAATGGTCCTAATTCAAAGTGTGTAATTTTAAATAATGCTCCGACGATTACAACTGCTGCACCCATTCCGTAAGCGAAGTTCATTGCTTTTTTGCTCAAAATTGCCATAATAATAATTTTTTTTTGTTAATTTAGATAGTTTATAAAGTTGGTTTAATTTAATTTTTAGGCGCGTTACCAGTTGTTTGTAAGCCCATATAATCCTGAACAGTTCTGAATCCGATATAACTTCTTGCAGTATCTGCATATTCGAAATCACGGGTACTAACTTGTAGATAGTAAGAAACATCTTTCCATGATCCACCTCTTACAACTTTACGCATGTTTTTGTTGTCCGGCACATTCGGGTTCATTGTAGAAACGAACTCATAAGCTCCTGGATCGTATGAAGAGTCAGTCCACTCAGAAACGTTACCCGCCATATTGTAAAGGTTATAACCATTTGGATCGTATGATTTAGCCTCAACAGTGTACAAAGCACCATCAGCAGCATAATCTCCTCTGTTTGGCTTGAAGTTAGCTAAGAAACATCCTCTGTCATTTTTAGCATAAGGGCCTCCCCAAGGGTAAGTAGCAGATGCCAATCCACCTCTTGCAGCATATTCCCATTCCGCTTCAGTAGGAAGTCTGAATGAATTCACAAGATCTGCATGTTTCTTCTTAGACTTAACATAAGTATTTTTATTCAATGTCCTCCAAGCACAGAAAGCCTTAGCCTGTTTCCAGTTAACACCTACTACAGGATAGTCACTATAAGCCTGGTGCCAGAAATAATCATTATGCATTGGCTCATTATAAGAATAAGCAAAATCTTTAATCCACGTAGTTGTATCTGGATAAACCTGAGTCTGCTCTGTTTTGATAAAACTACTTCTTTTACCTACTTTAGCTTTAGCCGCAGCCTGAATATCCATCCAGGAATAACGGAATTTTAATTTGGAAACATCAATAGTTCTCAAACCGTTATAAGACTCTGCAACAGGAATATACATTGAATCCATTACTTCGGTGTAATATTCGTCAGGATATTTAGCAGTACCTGCAGCCAACTTTATTTTTTTGTTAAGTTTTCTTCCCGCATATTGATCATCATCAGTACCTACACTATAGTAATTTTCATACATATATTTATCGTACGGAGTCATCTTAGCAGGATCAGCATCATTAAATGCATAATCATTAATACTTCCACCTTTTCCGCTTTTTTTATCTCCTGCAGCTGCACCGCCAGCTCCTAATTCATCTGCGTAAATTGCAAGACGAACTCTGATAGTTGAATCTTTTACCCATTCAACAAACTGTCTGTATTCGCTATTTGTAATTTCTGTCTCATCCATATAAAAGGATCTAACAGTAACTGTTTTAGTCGGAGCATCGCCAACACCAGCCAAATCATCATCTGATTTACCCATGATATAAGCACCGCCAGGGACCAAAGTCATACCAAACGGTTTCTCAGGATTCCATTTCCTTCCTTTAACACCTACTAGTTCTCCTTTATCGCTTGAACCACAGCTGAACAATAATGATGATAATGCTGCTAATGCAATGAACTTCTTCATATATAATATGGGTTAAAATGTATTCTTAATTTAAGGGCGTAAACCTATTTATTATTTTTCAAAAAAACAATTTTTTTACTAACAAAAACTTAAATAAATGTGAAATTAGATATTAAAATCCTAAGTTTCATAAGAATAAGTTACTGTTAGAGTATATTCTTTCTTTGAGCTTTCCACCATCTCTCTGGTAACTCCTGATTACAGGCACCCAGATAATCTTCATAGGAACAGGGTAATAACGTGTTTCTTTTAAGTTTATTGTTCCCGTTCGAAATAAATGGAATTTCTATCCACCATCTCTCCGTTTTGTCACTTTTGTAAAACACAAGCTGCTCATCGTCCAATGGCACTATGTATTTTAAATAATTATCTTTCTTTCCAAATGGATACTCATTAGACCTATAATGAAACCCTTCTATAAAATACCAGACAATCTGGGCAATCAAAACAGCTTCCTGTTTTGAATTATTATGATTAAAAATGCCAAATAAGGAAACTTTATCACTTATTCCTGCATATCTTGATAAAGAACATATCTCTTTACCGTTAAATCCGTTGGGCGTAAATGTAATAAAATTCCCCGAATCACAAGACTTTACAGATGTTAAATCTAAGCTTACTATATCAGCATCCCTAAAAACAGGTTCCGAAATCGATATATTATTAGATATTTCCCCCAGCCTGTATGCCTCAAAAAACAGCTTCTCAATCAGATCTATCTCTTCCTGAGAGTTATAATAAGTCTGAAATCCTATATTACTATAATTAAAAAGATTATTCGGCTCATCAATTACTATTTTTGAAAGATAGGATGTGGACGTAACTGCACCGTCATGCTTTCCGAAATCAAATTTATTATCTATAGAAACCAAATTTACCATTTGTTCCAACTCGTCATAAGACCTATAAAGCGCATAGGTCAGATCCTGTGAGCCACCTATCACTATCGGAATTATCTTTCTTCTGATTAATCCTGCTATTACTTTCTGTAATGCAAAATAAGTATCTTTAATATCATTTCCGCCAAGAATATCTCCTAAATCAGCAATTGACGTATGCCAATTCCCAGGAAATAGACCATATAGTTCCCTACGTATGGCATTTAAGTGCACTTCCTTTGACGGATTGGCATCTCCGCGGTTTTCTAATACCCCAACAATAGCAATCCTGACTTTTTCCAGATCCGGAAAGTCATGCTCCGAATGCAAAACGACTTTGCTGCCCAATTGCTGGGAAGACAATTCGTTTATATATTCGACCATATCTTTATCTAAAGGAGAGAGAAAATCAAATTCCATAGTTTACTTCTTTTTTGCAGTTACCGTTTTTTTAGCCGCTGGCTTCTTGGCTGCAACGGTCTTTTTAGCCGGCGTCTTCTTAGCCGGTGTTTTCTTTGCAATCATTTCCTGAACCTCTGCAAGCGTAAGCGCAGCTGCATTAACATCCTTACTAAGTTCTATCTTGATTTTACCTTTGGTAATTACTGACCTTCCCCATCTTGCTTTTTCAACCAAAATACCTTCCTCCGTCCAGTTATGTAACACCTTATCGATATCCTTCTGCAATTTATCTTCTATCAATTGCTCAATATCCGATTGTGACAGGTTATCAAAATTATATTTCTTGCTTACATTAATAAACAATCCATTCCATTTTATAAAAGGTCCAAAACGTCCGACACCTTTTTGTACTGCCTCATTTTTATAATGAGCTATCGGCGCATCTGCTTTTGTTTTTTCATCTATAAGTTCTTTTGCACGTTCCATAGTCACATCTAATGGCTCTTCACCTCTTGGTAAGGATATGAACATTTTTCCAAATCTGACATATGGACCGAAACGGCCATTATTTACTTCGACTTCCTCATCATTGTATACACCCAGATTCTTAGGAAGCAAAAATAAATTCAACGCATCTTCTAATGCAATATTACCTATATTCTGCTCCGGACGTAAACTGGCAAATTGCTTTTCTTCGTCATCTGCTTCCCCGATTTGTGCCATTGGTCCAAATTTACCCAGACGTACACTTACCTGTTTTCCGGTTTTAGGATCTTTTCCCAGAATCCTTTCACCACTTTCTCTTTCAGCATTGGCTTCCACCTCTTTTACATTCGGGTGGAATTTATCATAAAACTCCTGCATCATTTTGGCCCAGTTCACATTTCCTTCTGCAATCTCATCAAAATCCTGTTCTACTTTTGCAGTAAAATTATAATCAAGGATATTTCCGAAATTCTTAACAAGGAAATCTGTTACAATGGTACCTATATCTGTCGGGACAAGTTTACCTTTATCCGAACCTGTATTTTCTTTTAATAGTTTCTCAGCCAGCTTACCAGACTGTAGTACTAATTGCGTATAGTTTCTTTCCTGACCTTCAAGATTACCTTTCTCTACATAATTTCTGTTAATAATTGTAGAAATGGTTGGTGCATATGTAGACGGACGGCCTATCCCAAGTTCTTCCAGTTTCTTAACCAGAGAAGCTTCTGTATACCTTGCAGCCGGACGTGTGTATCTTTCTGTAGCGGTAATATAATTATTCTGAAGCTTTTCATTTACTTTAAGGGCAGGCAGCATTCCTTCCTGTTCTTCCTCGTCATCATCGTGTCCTTCAAGGTATACTTTAAGAAACCCTTCAAATAACAGTACTTCGCCTGTAGCTGTAAAAAGTTCCCCGTGATTATTTGCTTCTATTTTCACATTGGTTCTTTCAAGCTCGGCATCGCTCATTTGTGAAGCAAGTGTTCTCTTCCAGATCAGGTCATACAACCGCGCCTGATCCCTGTCAATATTTACAGTATGTTGAGACATATCCGTTGGACGGATAGCTTCGTGTGCCTCTTGGGCACCCTTGCTTTTATTAGTAAAAGTTCGTGGTCTGGAAAATTCCTTTCCATAAGACTTAATGATTTCCGCCTGAGCAGCATCCATCGCATCCTTGGAAAGATTAACACTGTCTGTTCTCATATAAGTGATAAGTCCGGCTTCATACAGTCTTTGTGCCAACTGCATGGTTATTCCAACCGGCAGGTATAATTTCCTTGCCGCCTCCTGTTGCAATGTAGAAGTTGTAAAGGGTGCAGTAGGTGATTTTTTGGTAGGTTTTGTTTCCAAGTCTGCTACCTTATATATAGAACCTATATTTTTATTTAAAAAATCCTCAGCCTCTTTTTTAGTATTGAAGTTTTTAGGCAGCCTGGCCTTAAACACTTTACCTGCTTCATTAGCAAATTCAGCTACAACTGAATAAGAGGCAACAGCCTTAAAATCCTGTATTTCACGTTCACGCTCAACAATCAGCCTCACAGAAACAGATTGTACACGGCCTGCTGACAATCCTCCTTTTATTTTTCTCCATAATACAGGAGAAAGCTCATATCCTACCAACCTGTCCAGCACCCTTCTTGCCTGCTGGGCGTTTACCAGATTATAATCTATCTCTCTGGGATTCTCTATTGCTTTAAGAATCGCTGTTTTAGTAATCTCATGAAAAACAATACGTTTGGTCTTGCTCTTGTCAAGTTTCAATTCTTCTGCCAGGTGCCAGGAAATAGCTTCCCCCTCCCGGTCCTCATCCGAAGCCAGCCATACCATATCAGCATTCTTTGACAAGGTCCTTAGTTTGCTCACCAATGCTTTTTTATCGGCAGAAACTTCGTATTTGGGTTTGAAACCGTTTTCGACATCCACTCCTATTTCTTTAGACGGAAGATCGGCTATGTGTCCATAACTGGATTCTACCTGATAATCCGATCCAAGAAATTTCTCTATTGTTTTTGCCTTTGCAGGTGACTCCACTATCACTAAATTCTTTGCCATATTGCTTCTGTTTGTGTCGCAAAAGTATATGTTTTTTTTAAATTTCAATGTTTTTATTTCCACCCGCTATTCTTTAAAGCCAGTCAACACTCCAATTTAAGCAATTTAAATCCAATAATCTTTACCGCTAAACATCCATATTAAATATCAGTTAATATTTAAAATATTTTACCCCGCTTTTATTTTAAAGATGTTATTCCCTTAAATAGCACTTAAAATCCATATCTATAAATTAGGCAGATATGTTCGTGATTCATTGCACATGAATCAATAGTGTAATGATAATCAATCCATAATGTATCCATAAAAATACATTATATTATGGATACACTATGGATGCACTATGGACACACTATGGATACACTATGGATACACTTCGAATAAAACCAGAATTAAGACCATAAATAATGCAAACATAATTTGTTAAACCTAAACTGCCATCTTGTCATATTTCCGTAAATAAGCTTATATTTGCCGCAAAGAATTACCGCTTAAAGGCATTATGGAAAAGATAATTGAAGAAACAAAGCAGGGCGAAAGCTTAGTGCTCGAATATAAAACAGGAAATACGAAGAAACTTTTCATTGAAAGCTATGGCTGCGCGATGAACTTTTCTGACAGCGAAGTCGTAGCTGCAATTCTTTCAGAAAATGGATTTAATACTACCCAGATTCTTGAAGAAGCTGATCTCGTACTTGTAAATACCTGCTCTATCCGTGATAAGGCAGAACAAACCGTAAGGAAGAGGCTTGAAAAATACAATGCGGTCAAAAGAGATATAAATCCAAAAATGAAAGTGGGCGTTCTTGGCTGCATGGCCGAACGTCTTAAAAGCCAATTCCTCGATGAGGAAAAAATAGTCGATCTTGTTGTTGGACCGGATGCTTATAAAGATCTACCTAATCTACTCAAAGAAGTTGAAGCTGGCAATGATGCCATTAATGTAATTCTCTCCAGAGAAGAGACATATGGAGATATCTCACCGGTTCGTTTACTAAGCAATGGAATTACAGCTTTCGTATCAATTACACGGGGTTGTGATAATATGTGCACTTTCTGTGTGGTTCCTTTTACCAGAGGCCGTGAGCGTAGCCGCGAACCTCAAAGTATTATGGGTGAGATACAGGACTTATGGAGCAAAGGTTTTAAGGAAATCACATTACTTGGACAAAATGTTGACAGTTATCTTTGGTATGGCGGCGGACTCAAGAAAGATTTTGATAAAGCATCAGATATGCAGAAGGCTACAGCTGTCAGCTTCGACCAGTTACTGGAAAATGTTGCAATAACTTTTCCAAAGATGCGTATTCGTTTTTCTACTTCCAATCCACAGGATATGCATGAAAGTGTGCTCCATGTTATTGCTAAATATCCAAATATTTGCAAACATATCCATTTACCCGTACAATCGGGAAGTGACAGGATCCTGAAAGAGATGAACCGTCTTCATACAAGAGAAGAATATATGAGGCTCATTGATACTATCACAAAAATAATCCCTGACAGCAGTATAACCCAGGATATGATCACTGGTTTCCCTACAGAAACAGAACAGGATCATCAGGACACCCTTAGCCTTATGGAATATGTAAAATATAGCTTTGGTTATATGTATGCTTATTCTGAAAGACCAGGCACCCTGGCAGGAAGAAAGATGGAAGACGATGTTCCTGAATCAGCTAAATTGCGCAGGCTACAGGAAATTGTGGATCTCCAACGCAAGCATAGCGCTTTCAGAACCCAACAGTTTTTGGGAAAAACAGTGGAAGTATTGGTAGAAAAATCTTCTAAAAAATCAGAAAATGACTGGTCAGGAAGAACCTCACAGAGTATCACCGTCGTATTCCCTAAAGAACATTATAAAATGGGAGACTTTGTGAATGTAAAAATTACAGACTGTACCAGCGGTACCCTTATCGGTCATGCTGTTGGTTATGGGGAGATGAATTAACATTTGAACATATATTTATACATAAAAATAAAGTAAACCGTTTATGCAATCTACTTTATATTAAAATACTAAGCCATGGAATCAATACAGGCCATAAAACAAAAGTTTGAGATTATAGGAAATGACCCAAAACTCAATCGTGCCATAGAAAAAGCCATACAGGTAGCCCCAACGGACATTTCAGTACTGGTTGTTGGTGAAAGTGGTGTTGGTAAGGAAAGTATCCCTAAAATCATTCATTCTCTTTCCCACAGAAAACATGGCAAATATATTGCAGTCAACTGTGGTGCTATTCCCGAAGGAACAATTGACAGTGAACTGTTCGGGCATGAAAAAGGTGCGTTTACAGGCGCTACCGGTACCCGTGAAGGTTATTTCGAAGTAGCCAATGGGGGTACTATTTTTCTTGATGAAGTTGGCGAGCTTCCCCTGACAACCCAGGTACGCCTTCTTCGCGTACTTGAAAATGGTGAATTTATAAAAGTAGGCTCATCACAAGTACAGAAAACCAATGTACGTATTGTTGCTGCAACTAATGTCAATCTATTTGATGCTATTGAGAAAGGAAAGTTTCGTGAAGATTTATACTACAGGCTGAGTACTGTAGATATCATGCTTCCGCCATTACGGGACCGCAAAGAAGATATTCATTTATTATTCCGGAAATTTGCGGCCGACTTTGCGCACAAATATAAAATGCCCCCGTTAAAACTGGATGATAACGCTGTAGTATTACTACAAAAATTCAGATGGAGCGGAAATATACGACAACTTCGCAATGTCGCAGAACAGATCTCAGTTCTGGAAACCAACCGGGATATTTCCGGAAATACACTGCTGTCTTATTTACCTGCCGAGGGCAGTAACCTTCCATCTGTAATTAAGGAAAAGAAAGCTGAAAGCGATTTCAGTACTGAAAGAGAAATTCTCTACAAAGTACTTTTTGATATGAAAAGTGACCTGAATGACCTTAAAAAGCTTACGCTTGAACTGATGAAAAATGGTGCTTCCAATGTACAGGAAACCAATCCTAATCTGATACAGAAAATTTACGGCACACATCCGAACGACAGCGAAATTGACTTCGAAGAGGAGCATGAGTTATCAGTCATACCTACTCATAAGAAATCAAACCCTGATAATTTTGAGGACCAGGAAGACAATTATCTTTTTGCCGAGACAGTTGAGGAAGAAGAAACGCTTAAACTGGAACAGAAAGAAATTGAAATGATTAAAAAATCCCTTGAAAAGAATAAAGGTAAAAGAAAAGCAGCAGCAGAAGAGTTGGGGATTTCGGAAAGGACACTTTACAGGAAAATAAAACAATTTGATTTGTAAACAGATTGATAATTGAAAATGAATACCTTTGAATTTTAAATACAGAATGAAAAAAACGACAACATACATCCTGCTTTTTCTAATAGCCTTAGGCTTTAACAGCTGCTCGGTATATAATTTTACCGGCACCGGAAAAATTGATGCCAAAACGTTTCAGGTAAATTACTTTCAGAACAATGCCGATCAGGTACAGCCCGGTATTGAAAGGCAATTTACACAACGTTTACAGGAACTGATCCAAAACCAAACCAATCTTAGTCTTACCAACTCTGGTGGGGATTTGGTGTACGAAGGAGAGATAACGGAGTTCAGGGTTACACCAATGACTGCCACAGCAGATCAGCGTGCCGCTCAAAACCGTTTGACAATAAGGGTGAACGTACGATTCACAAATAAGAATAAAGAAGATGATGATTTTGAAAAGCCATTTTCTTTTTATCATGATTATAGCGGAACTGATTTACTTACAGGTTCACAACTGACAGCAGCCCTTGATGAAATTTTTGAGAGGATCACTCAGGACATTTTTAATGAGTCATTAGCAAAGTGGTAAATTTGCCAACCCATTTTAAATAACAAAACTTTGAATTTAACCGATTTCATCCATTTATTAAACAAGCCGATTGCAGTCAATGACATGCAGGTGCCTGCTTTGGAGAAAATCACTGATGAGTTTCCTTATTTTCAAAGTGCCCGTGCAGTATATCTAAAAGGACTTTACAATCAGGATAGCTTTAAATATAATCAGGCATTAAAAATTACGGCAGCCTATACTACAGATCGTAGCGTATTATTTGATTTTATTACATCCGGGAATTTTATAGGGCTACAGCAGGCATTTATTGACGACAAGGAAAGTCGTATTAATGAGATGCTTGTACATGAATCAGAAATTATTGTTCCTGTCCCTAAGACCGAACCTAAAATAAATACCTTAGAGCAATCTATTTTAAGTTCGATTAAGAAATCTGCTCCAGATATAATTCCGGTTATTGAAGCAAAACCTGAACCTCCTACCCCGGAAGTTCCGGTGGAAAGCATAGAAGAAAAACTTGAAATAGGGAAACCTCTGGATTTCTCAAAAGAAGAGAAACATTCATTTGGAGAATGGCTACAATTGGCAACCTTTCAACCTATTGAAAGAGAAGAAAAACACTTAGAAAAGAACATTGAGGATCCGAAAAAAAAGAAGAAACTGGATATAATTGACCGCTTTATTGAAGCCAACCCTAAGATAAGCCCTGTCAGAGACAGCCCCCCTTCAGTAACTATTCCAATCAGCAATACTGAAGACACAAGCTACCTTATGACCGAGACACTTGCGAAGGTTTACCTTGAACAAAGAAAATATCAGAAAGCAATTCAGGCATATGAAATATTAATTTTGAAATATCCAGAAAAAAGTAGTTTATTTGCAGACCGAATTTCGGATATTAAGACATTACAGCAAAATAACAATAACAATTAATTAGAATAAGTATGTTTACAATTTTTTTAGTTCTGATCACAATAGTTTGTTTTCTATTGATCGTAGTAATCATGGTTCAAAACCCTAAAGGCGGCGGTTTATCTTCTTCAATAGGTGGTTCCCAACAACTTGGAGGTGTTCAGAAAACTACTGATTTCTTGGATAAAAGTACTTGGGTACTGGCTTCATTTTTAATAATTTTAATTTTATTGTCAACTTTAGGATTCCCTTCAACTAATTCAACTGACGTTGCTCCTGCTGAACAAACAGAAGCTCCTGCTGCTAAACCAGCAACTCCTGAAGCAGCTAAACCTGCAGCATCTACAGGAAAACCTGTTGAAATCGAACCTGCAAAACCTGCAACAGAAAAAAAATAATTTCTTTTTCTATAGATATAAAAAATGCCAGCCTTATAACGCTGGCATTTTTTTTAGTCTGTAAATTTGTCAGCCCCTGAATGACTGGCACAATTTCTGAAAAGGCATTTGCGACAAAATTAATTTAACTTAACAATAAAGAATATCTTATTATGGCTTTAAACATCACACCGCTTTCGGACCGCGTTCTTATTGAGCCTGTTGCTGCTGAGACGCAAACTGCGTCTGGAATATTTATTCCTGACACAGCCAAAGAAAAACCACAAAAAGGGACTGTAGTTGCTGTAGGTAAAGGAAACAAAGACCACGATATGACTGTAAAAATCGGAGATACGGTTTTATACGGTAAATATGCGGGTACTGATTTAAAATTTGAAGGTAAAGATTATCTTATAATGAGAGAGGACGATATCCTTGCAATCATCTAATTACTAAAGCAATAAATAAAAATAAAAATGGCAAAAGATATAAAATTTGATATTGAAGCACGTGACGGATTAAAACGTGGTGTTGACGCATTAGCAAACGCAGTAAAAGTAACCCTGGGACCAAAAGGACGTAACGTAATTATCGGGAAGGCTTTTGGCGGACCTAATGTTACTAAAGACGGTGTTACTGTTGCAAAAGAAATAGAATTAAAAGAT
>Ga0247742_10000491_pt1 | contig 31844 bp, 27 predicted proteins | sample UWRJL208509C2_FD_180944 | JGI IMG/M metagenome (GOLD analysis project Ga0247742, IMG submission 180944) | Plant litter microbial communities from Arlington Agricultural Research Station in Wisconsin, United States - UWRJ-L208-509C-2 | ecosystem: Environmental > Terrestrial > Plant litter >...
TCCGCAGGCTTGCGATCGTTTCAACCCGCGCGATCCCAAGCCTGCGGATGCCGGCAAGCCCTCGAAAAGTGTCAAGCGTCGCGAAGCCCGTCAGCTCGCGACCCAGGCGCTGTACCAGTGGCACATGGCCAAGCAGTCGCTGAACGAGATCGAAGCGCAGTTTCGGGTCGATAACGATTTCAGCGATGTCGATGGCGCTTACTTCCGCGAGATCCTTCACGGGGTTCCGGCCAAGCGCGACCAGATCGACGCCGCCCTGACGCCGTGCCTGGACTTGACCATCGAAGAGCTGGACCCGGTTGAACTGGCGGTTCTGCGCCTGTCCACCTGGGAACTGATGGAACGGGTCGACGTGCCGTACCGCGTGGTGATCAACGAAGGCATCGAGCTGGCCAAGGTCTTCGGTTCCACCGACGGTCACAAGTTCGTCAACGGCGTACTCGACAAGCTGGCCCCACGTCTGCGTGAAGCTGAAGTGAAGGCGTTCAAGCGCTGATTGGCGCTTGAACAGCTGCCAATGGGCGAGTTCGAGCTGATCCGCAACTACTTCGCCGCCGCGCCTTGTGCGCAGGGCGGCGACGGCGTTGCACTAGGGATTGGCGATGACTGCGCCTTGCTGGCGGTTGCTCCAGGGGAGCAGTTGGCTATTTCCACCGATACCCTGGTGGCCGGCGTGCATTTCGCCGACCCGTGCGACCCGTTTCTGCTCGGCCAGCGCTCGCTGGCCGTGGCCGTCAGTGACCTGGCGGCCATGGGCGCCCGCCCCATCGCCTTTACCCTTGCCCTGACCTTGCCGACGGTGACTGCCGATTGGCTGCAAGCCTACGCCCGTGGTTTGAACCTGATGGCCCAGGGTTGCCGCATGGCGTTAGTGGGCGGCGACACCACGCGCGGTCCCTTGAGCATCACCATGACGGTCTTCGGCGCCGTGCCCACGGGGCAGGCGCTGACCCGTGGCGGTGCGCAGGTTGGCGACTTGCTGTGTGTCGGCGGTGAACTGGGCAATGCGGCGGGCGCCTTGCCACTGGTGCTCGACCAGCGCACGGCCGAGGCCGCCATTGCCGAGCCGCTGCTGGCGCATTACTGGTCGCCGCAGCCGCAATTGGCCTTGGGCCTGGCGTTGCGCGGTCGCGCGACGTCGGCGCTGGACATCTCCGACGGCTTGCTGGCGGATTGTGGGCATATCGCCCTGGCGTCGAAGGTGGGCATTCAAGTTGAACGGCACAGGCTGCCGCTGTCGAAGGCTTTAGTGGCGTTTCTCGGCCAGGCGGATGCGGAACAAGCCGCGCTGGCCGGCGGCGACGATTACGTGCTGGCCTTCACCTTGCCAGCCAGCGAGCGGCCGACACTCATCGCGGACGGCTGGCCCATCCATGTGGTCGGGCGCGTCGTGGCGGGGCAGGGCGTGACCTTGCTGGACGCCGACGGGCAGGACATCACCCCGCACACCCGGGGTTACCAACATTTTCGGGAGACACCGTGACAGATCATCCCAATCAGGTTCCGGCAGAATTCGTTCCGCCGTCGGTCTGGCGCAATCCCTGGCATTTCCTCGCGTTCGGCTTCGGCTCGGGCACCTTGCCCAAGGCGCCGGGCACTTGGGGTTCGTTAGTTGCGCTACCCTTTATCCCGTTGTGGCAGATGCTGCCCGACTGGGGCTACTGGTTGATGCTGGGCATTACCATGCTGTTCGGCTTCTGGCTGTGCGGCAAAGTGGCCGATGATTTGCGTGTGCATGATCATGAAGGCATCGTCTGGGACGAGATGGTCGGGATGTGGATCACCCTGTGGCTGGTGCCGGAAGGGTGGTACTGGTTGCTGGCGGGATTCCTGATGTTCCGCTTCTTCGACATTCTCAAGCCGTGGCCGATTCGCTGGATCGACCGTCACGTGCATGGCGGCGTGGGGATCATGCTCGACGACGTACTGGCCGGGGTTTTCGCCTGGCTGGGCATGCAGGGATTGGTCTGGTTGTTGGCTTGAGGGCCTGGTGAGGGGCCCGGTTCAACGTTAGGAGGCAAGGGATGGCTCGACGCGGTTGGCTGGTGCTGGTGCTGGCGATGTTCTGTGCGGTGGTCCGGGCGAGCGATGCACCGCCGCTGCCCGGGGTGATTCACTTGGCCAGCGAGGATTGGGAGGACTACACCGCCGCCGATGGCCATGGCCTCGGCTGGGATGTGCTACGCGCAGTGTTCGAGCCGGTCGGTATCAAACTGGATATCCGCACCGTGCCGTACACCCGTTCCGTGGGCCTGGCGCAACTGGGTGAAGTGGACGCCTGCGTCGGTTCTTACCGCGACGAGGCCGCCGACCTGCTGTACCCGCGCTGGAATTTCGACACCGACCACATCTACGCCCTCGGCCTGGCCAGCAGCCCGGTGCCGACCCCGGACAACATCGGCAGCTATCGGCTGGCCTGGGTGCGCGGCTACAAGTACCAGAACTACCTGCCCAACGTCGGCAAGTACGACGAAGTGATTCGGCGCACCGGCATTCTGTCGATGCTGACCCATAACCGTGCCGACTTTTACATCGATGCCCAGACCGAAGTCGATTACGTGCTGGGGCATGCCAAGGATGCGAGTCAATTCCGCAGCACCCACGTCGCCGAACTGCCGCTGTTTCTGTGTTTTGCCAACAACCCCAAGGCCCGGTCGCTGATGGCGGTGTTCGACCAGCGCATGGAATTGCTGGTGAAAAGCGGTGAGCTGAAACCGATCTTCGAGCGCTGGAAACAGCCTTATCCCTTCTCTCCGGATTGAGCCAATCTTGAGGCTCACCTTGTGGGAGCGGGCTTGCCCGCGATGGCGGACTGCCTGCCCCTGATGTGCCGACTGACCCACCGCTATCGCGGGCAAGCCCGCTCCCACAGGAGGCTCAGCGCCGCCACTATCAAACTTATCGATACTTAACCTCGATAATTCAGCCTAAGCGTCTGCTTAAACCTGCTGTTACAATGCCGCGTCTGCGAATCTCCAGTCCCATACTGATCAGGAGCACAACGGTGCCCGTCGTTTTTGTCGCCGCTTGCAAGCTGCCCACCCCTTTTGCGCAATTCACCATGCATGGTTTTCTCGATGAGGCCACTGGCCGCGAGCACGTTGTGCTCAGTCTCGGGGACTTCACCGATGGTGCCCCGGTCCTCGGTCGGTTGCACTCTGAATGCCTGACCGGCGATGCCTTGTTCAGCCAGCGTTGCGACTGCGGCTCGCAACTTGAAGCGGCGCTGAAGGCCATCGCCCGTGAAGGCCGTGGCGTGTTGCTGTATTTGCGTCAGGAAGGCCGGGGTATCGGCCTGCTGAACAAGATCCGCGCCTACGAATTGCAGGACGGCGGCGCCGACACCGTCGAAGCCAACGAGCGCCTGGGCTTCGCCGCCGATCAGCGTGACTACGCGATGTGCCTGCCGATGCTGCAACACCTGGGCGTCAACTCCCTGCGCTTGATGACTAACAACCCGCGCAAGGTCAAGGCCTTGACCGACATGGGCATCGTGGTCGCCGAGCGCGTGCCGCTGCACACTGGGCACAACCCGCACAACAAACTCTACCTGGCGACCAAGGCCAGCAAGCTCGACCACATGATGGGCAACGAGCACCAGGGTGAGGTAGACCGGGCGTGACCCGTGGCCAGGTAAGGCGTCGGCTGTCTGTCAACTGGTGGCAATATTTCGCCTTGGCGCTGTTGCCGTTGTTCGTGATCAACGGCGTGTTCGGTGAAGGTGAACCGGTATTGCCCGTGTTGGCCATGCCGTTCTTCATTGCGGGCGTGGCCTCGATGTTTGTCAGCCTGAAATTCTTCGGCGGCTACAAGCACGCGTTGATCGCCACCCAGAAAGCCCTCGACACCCCGGATGAACCCGGCGCTTGGATCGCCCTGGCGGCCAAGCGCCGCACCGCGTTCCTCGCCGCCGGGTTGCCGGCCTGGATCGGCGCACTTGCCGTGTTCGTCGGCCTGGAAGCAGTGCCGCTTGTGTTGCTGGCACTGTCGACCACGGTGCTGTTCTACCTCTATCGCATTCCGCGTCAACTCGGCTGATGTTTCGCCCGTGGCTGGCGGTGTTGTTGCTGGCCGTCAGCAGTTCGACCCTGGCGGTCGAGCGGGTGGTCAGCCTCGCACCGTCTCTGTCGGAAATCGTGGTCGAACTGGGTTCTGCCGATCTGTTGGTGGGTGTGCTTGATGCCGGCGAGCGACCTCCTGAACTCCAGGCCATTCCTTCCGTGGGCCGTTACGGTCAACTGGACATGGAGCGCCTGCTCAGCCTGAAGCCGGATCTGTTGCTGCTGTGGCCCGGCAGCGTCGGGCCGGCACAGCGCGAGCAACTCAAGCGCCTGAACATTCCCACGTATGTCGCTGAACCCCACAGTCTGGAACAGCTGTCCGCGCAGATCGAAGCCATCGCCGCGCAACTCGGCAGGCCCGAGCGGGGCGTGATTTTGGCGACAAAACTGCGCACTCGGCTGGATTCGCTGCGCCAGCGCTACCGTCGAGATGTGCCGTTGTCGGTGTTCTATCAAGTCTGGGATCGGCCGCTGTACACCGTGGGTGGCGGGCAGATCATCAGCGATGCGCTGGACGTCTGCGGGGCCCGCAACGTATTTGCCGACCTGCCGTTGCCGGCGCCGCAGGTCAGCGTCGAAGCGGTGCTCCAGCGCAATCCCCAGGTGATCCTGGCCAGCGATCAGGCGCAGCTCGACGCGTGGAAGGCTTGGCCCCAGGTGGAAGCGGTGAAGCAGGGTCGACTGCTGTTGGTCAGTGACAAAGGCCTGGAACGGCCAAGTGGGCAGATGATCGAAGCGACGGCCACGTTGTGCCGGTTGATTGCGCCTGATCGTTAGATCGAGGTGTGGCCTTCGCGAGCAGGCTCGCTCCCACAGGGGGAATTAAACTTCTGTGGGAGCGAGCCTGCTCGCGAAGGGGTCGCCCCGATCAGCGCTGATCTCGGATCAAATCTCCGGCGTCCAGGTCACCCCAAACATCCAGGCCCGACCCTCCTCGCGATAGCCATAGTGCCCGCCTTCATAACTGTACAGCGCCCGGCTGTAACCCTTGTCCAGCAGGTTATCGACTTTCAGCTCCAGCTTGATCTCCCGGTTCAGCGCCCAACTGCTGCGCAACCCGAGCAGGGCGTAGCCGCCCAAGGGCTGGTTATTCGCGGTGTCGTCGTAGCTGTTGCTCACTGCCTGCCAACTGGCGCCGACGCCGAGCCGCTCGAACTGTCGGTCCAGGTCCAGACTCAAGGTGCGGCGCGCACGACGGGCCAGGGTGTGGCCGGTGTCGCGGTCGCGGGGATCGATGATCGCCACACCGAGGTTGCTCTGCCAGCCGAACCATTCCTGTTTGAGCGCCGCTTCGAACCCGTTGATTCGCGCCGATGCGACGTTCTCTGGGCGGTTGCTGCTGCCGAAGATGATCGCGTCTTCCAGGTCGGTGCGATAAAGCGAGGCTTCCAGTCGCGCGCTGTCGCTCAACTGACTGCGCCATTGCAGCTCGTAGCTCTTCGACGTTTCCGGCTTGAGGTCGGGGTTGCTGAAATCCGGGTAGTACAAGTCATTGAAGGTCGGTGCGCGAAAGCCTTCGCTGTAGGTCAGCAGCAGGTCATTGTCCGGGTTCAACGGCAGGGTAAAGGTGCCGCTCCAGCTGTTCTGCCCGCCGAATTGCTGGTTCTGGTCGCGGCGCAGGCCCAGCTCGGTGGAGAAACTGTCTGCCTGGAAACGATGCTGGATAAACGCCGCGCGGTTCCAGCGACTGTCCTCGTCAAACGGGGTGCTGCTGTTGACCCGGTCTTCGTACCAGTCGCCGCCGAGGATCAGGCTGTTGCGGGCGTCGAGGGTCAGGTCGTTCTGCCAGTTCACCGAGTCGCGGTAGGTGTTGAACACCGTGCGTTCATCGCTGAGCTTGTCGAAGGTCTTCTCGCGGTTTTCGCTGTGGCCCAGTTCAAGTCGCGATTTCCAGCGGTCGTTGACCTGTCCGTCGACATAAGTGCTGAAACTGCTCACGGCGAATTGGCTGTAAGGCTGCTGTTGCAGGGATTCGAAGGTGTTCGGGTCAAAGCGCCCGAATGGATTGTCGAACTCGCTCTTGCCGCGGTTATCCAGCAGATTCAGGCCGACTTCCAGGTCATCGTTGAGCGCGTGGCTGAGGCTCAGGCTCACGGATTTGTTGCGGTAGGCGTCGTGATCGCCGTCGCTAGGGTACGACTCATGGGTGCGATCGATGCCCGCCGTTTCATCCAGGCTGGCGCCGAGGTTGAAGCGGGTCTGCTGATCGCCACCGGACAGGCCGACGCTGCGCTCCCACGCTTGATGGCTGCCGACGCCCATGTGCAGGCGCGCTTGCGTGCCTTGGTCTGCGCCGCGCCGGGTGAAGATCTGGATCACCCCGCCAATCGCATCGCTGCCGTAGATCACCGAGCGCGAGCCGCGCAGCACTTCGACGCGCTCAATCTGCTCGATGTTCAAGTGTTGCAGGTTGCTGTCGCCGGAGGTCGAGGTGCCGATGCGCTGGCCGTCCACCAGCACCAGGCTTTGCGCCGACTGCGTGCCGCGGATGTAAATCCCTGGCAGGCTGCCCCGGCCGCCGGTCTGGCTGACCTGCACCCCGGGCACCCGTTGCAGCAGGTCAGTGACGCTGCTCGGTTGCAGGCGTTCGATGTCATCGCGGGTGAACACCGTATTGGCCGCGCTGCTGTCGTTGCGCGCCTCGACCTGGCGATTGGCACTGATCAACACATCCGGCAGCTTCAGCGCCTGGTCACGTTCGAAGGTCTCGGCCAGCAGTGGACTGGCCGGCAACAAGGTCAGCGTCAGGGCGAAGGGGGAGAATTTCATGGGCAATCCGTTAGTGCTTTTGGTGTACGCAATTCTGATAACGCCACAAACCACTGTGGGAGCGGGCTTGCCCGCGATAGCGGTGTATCAGCCAACTGCAATCTCGACTGACAGACCGCTTTCGCGAGCAGGCTCGCTCCCACAGGGTGGGGCGTTTAGAGGTTCAGCAGTTGCAGGCGCTGCCGCACCGACGCCTCGATTCCCGCTTCATCCAGCCCACATTCCGCCAGCATCTGCGCCGGCTTGGCGTGTTCGACGTAGAGGTCGGGAAGGCCCAAGTGCAGAATCGACTTGAGGATGTTCTCGCGGGCGAGGAATTCGCTGACCGCGCCGCCGGCGCCGCCCATGATCGCGTTTTCTTCGACGGTCACCAGCAATTCATGGCTGGCGGCGATCTCGCGGACCAGGGCTTCGTCGAGGGGTTTGACGAAGCGCATGTCGACCACGGTGGCGTCGAGGGTTTCGGCGACTTTCAGCGCTTCGGCCAGTTGCACGCCGAACACCAGCAGGGCGACCTTGCTGCCCTGACGCCGGACCACACCCTTGCCGATCTCGATCGGTTCGAGGTCTTTGTCGATCGGTGCGTTGGGGCCGTTGCCCCGTGGATAACGCACCGCCGCCGGGCCGTTGTACAGGTGGCCAGTGCTGAGCATTTTGCGCAGTTCGTTTTCGTCGCTCGGGGTCATCACCAGCATGCCGGGGATGCAGCGCAGGAACGACAGGTCGAAGCTGCCGGCGTGGGTCGGGCCGTCTTCGCCCACCAGGCCGGCGCGGTCGATCGCGAACAGCACGTCGAGGTTCTGCACCGCGACGTCATGGATCAACTGGTCATAACCCCGTTGCAGGAACGTCGAATAAATCGCCACTACCGGTTTCGCGCCTTCGCAGGCCATGCCGGCGGCGAGGGTCACCGCGTGTTGTTCGGCAATCGCCACGTCGAAATAGCGCTGCGGGAAGCGCTCGCTGAACGCCACCAGGTCCGAGCCTTCCTTCATCGCCGGGGTAATTCCCACCAGGCGCGGGTCGGCGGCGGCCATGTCGCACAGCCATTCGCCAAACACTCCGGAATACTTCGGTCCACCAGCCTTCTTCGGCGCGGAGGCCGGGGCGTTCAAAGGTTCGAGCTTGGTGATGGCGTGGTAGCCAATCGGGTCGACTTCCGCCGGGGCGAAGCCTTTGCCTTTCTTGGTCACCACGTGCAGGAATTGCGGGCCCTTGAGGTCGCGCATGTTGCGCAGGGTGGCGATCAGGGTCGGCAGGTCGTGGCCGTCGATCGGGCCGATGTAGTTCCAGCCCAGCTCTTCGAACAGGGTGCCGGGGACCAGCATGCCCTTGGCGTACTCTTCGGTGCGACGGGCGATTTCCCAGGCGCCGGGCAGGCGTGACAGGACTTTCTTGCTGCCTTCACGCATGCTCGCGTAGGTGCGACTGGAGAGGATTTTCGCCAGGTAATTAGACAAGCCACCGACGTTGCGCGAGATCGACATGTCGTTGTCGTTCAGGATCACCAGCATGTTGGCGTTGACTTCCGGCGCATGGTTCAGCGCTTCGAACGCCATGCCCGCGGTCAACGCGCCGTCGCCGATCACCGCGATGGCCTTGCGATCACTGTCCTGCAGGCGGGCGGCAATGGCCATGCCCAGCGCGGCGCTGATCGAGGTGCTGGAGTGGCCGACGCCAAAGGTGTCGTACTCGCTCTCGGAGCGGCGGGGGAAGGCCGCAACGCCGTCCTTCTGGCGCAGGGTGCCCATGCGCTCGCGGCGGCCGGTGAGGATCTTGTGCGGATACGCCTGATGACCCACGTCCCACACCAGCCGGTCATCCGGGGTGTCGAACACGTAATGCAGCGCGATGGTCAGCTCGATCACCCCCAGGCCGGCACCGAAATGCCCACCGGTCTGACCGACCGTGTAGAGCAACTCCAGGCGCAACTCATCGGCCAGGGTTTCCAGCTCGGCTTCGCCTAACCGGCGCAGGCCGTCCGGCGTGTTGGCACGGTCGAGCAGGGGCGTGGTCGGGCGCTTGCGGGGAATCTCATGAAACGTCGTGGGCATCAGGCGAATCGTTATAGGTATAAAAGATGCCGCAGTTTACCTGATGCATCGCCCCCTGCCCACGCGTTGCATTTAACTTGGCGGATACGCCGTCAGCTGCGGCGCTCGACGATATACCGGGCCAGATCGCGCAACGGCTCGGCCGCCGCGTCAAACGGTCGCAGCGCATGCAGGGCCTGGTCGCGCAATTCCAGCGCGTACGCTTTGGCCGCGTCGAGGCCCAGCAGCGCCGGGTAAGTCGGCTTGTCGCGGGCGATGTCGGCACCCTGGCGTTTGCCCAGGGTCGCGGTATCGCTTTCGACGTCGAGAATGTCGTCCTGCACCTGGAACGCCAAGCCGATCGCCTGGGCGTAGGCCTGCAAGGATTTCAGCTCGTCCTTTTCGGCCCGGCCGCTGGCCAGGGCGCCGAGCTTGACGCTGGCCTCGATCAGGGCGCCGGTCTTGTGCCGGTGCATGTATTCCAGGGCTTTCTGGTCCAGCTTCATGCCCACGGAGTCGAGGTCGATGGCCTGGCCGCCGACCATGCCCGCCGGGCCCGCCGCCACGGCCAGGGCGCTGACCATCTGCAAACGGATGTCCGCCGCGCAGGTGCTCAGGCGCGGGTCGAGCAGGGCGCTGAACGCCAGGCTCTGCAAGCCGTCACCGGCGAGGATCGCGCAGGCTTCGTCGAATTTCTTGTGGGTCGTCGGTTGGCCGCGACGCAGGTCGTCGTCGTCCATGGCCGGCAGGTCGTCATGCACCAAGGAATAGGCGTGGATCAACTCCACCGCGCAGGCCGCGCCGTTGGCTTGTTCCGCCTGGCCGCCGAGGGCTTCGCAGGCGGCGTACGCCAGGAGCGGACGCACGCGCTTGCCGCCATTCATCACGCTGTAGCGCATGGCCTCATAGAGGCGGGCGAATTCGGGACTTGGCGCGCTGAACAGGGTTTCCAGCGCCGCATTGACCCGGGCCTGGCTGCTGGCGGAATACGCTGCAATCATTCTGGCTGTTCCGCGTCGAAGGGTTCCTCGGCCAACTCGCCATCACGCTCGAGCAACACTTGAACCTTCTGTTCGGCCTGGGCCAGCGCCGCCTGGCAATCACGGGTCAGCCCGATGCCCTGCTCGAAAGCCGTCAGCGAGTCTTCCAGCGACAATTCGCCATTCTCCAGACGCTCCACCAGCGTTTGCAGGTCAGCGAGGGATTGTTCGAAATCCAGTGCAGCTTTTTTGCGGGCCATGGCGGCGATTTCCGGTTGACGTTAAACCGGCGCGACACTAGCAGACATGGGGGGTTGGGGCAAATGCAGGGGGCCGGGGCGGATTACGGTGCCGGGTCATTTGGATAGTTGATCCGGTAACGGGTGCTGCGTCCGCCGCCTGCCATCCGCACCAGGCATCCCTTATCCAGTAACTCGGTCAAATGCCGGGTCGCCGTCGCCTTGGACACCTGCGCCACCGCCTGATATTGCGCGGCGCTGATGCCGTCTTCGAAGCCGCGTTCACCGCCGTCGAGCAAGCGGTTCAGTACCTTGGTCTGTTCCGCGGACAGCTCTGATTGCCGATGCGCCTGCCAGAACCTTGCCTTGCCGAGTACGGCGCTGATCCGGGTCATGGCCTGCTGCAAGCTGCTCAACAGGGTGCGCAGAAACCACGCCAGCCATTCAGTGATATCTACGGTCGCTTTCTGACTGCTTTCCAGCACTCGGTAATAGCCGGCACGATCCTCAAGGATGCTCGCGGACATGGCATAAAACCGGATGGCCTGAGACTCGCCTTGGGCCAAGGCCAAGTCAGTGAGGGTGCGTGTCAGCCGGCCATTACCGTCATCGAAGGGATGCAGGGTGACGAACCAGAAGTGCGCGATGCCGGCCCGTAGCAAAGGGTCCAGGCCTGGCTGCAGGTGGCTGGCTTCGAACCATTTGAGAAACACATCAAGCTGTTGTTCAAGGCCTTGGCGCGGTGGCGCTTCAAAGTGCACCGTCGGCCGGTCGAGTCGGCCCGAGACCACTTGCATCGGTTCCTCGCCGCGTAACACGCCGACACGGATCGCCCGCGTCGCCAAATCGCCGTCCTGGTCAGGGAACAACCACTCATGCCAGTCCAGCAAACGCTCCAGCGTCAGGGGTTGCGCAAATCGTTGCGTGGCGTCGAGCAGCAATTGCGCCAAGCCTTCGCTGCGTCGGCTGACGTTATTGCCGTCTGGCAACTCCAAGCCCAAGCGCCGGGCCAGTGACGAGCGCACCGACCCCACATTCAATTGCTCGCCCTCAATGGCGGAGGAGGTGACGATGTTCTGCAACAGCGCATCCAGTTCGTTTTGCGCGCTCTGCGAACCACTGACCGAACTGGCCATGCCCATCAACCGACCTTGCGCCTGCACGCACTCGCGTAACAGCGGCGCGAGGCGCTGCGCATTCCAGTTGAAGTTCGGCCAGTCGGGCTGTTGCCAGATCCAGTGTGGGGTCATGAGTCGTTGTTGCTAAAAGGGTGTGAGCCGAATAATAGTCTTATTCGGCTCATTTTGTGAGCCGAATAAGTTGCCTATTCGGCTCATCGTCCACCCAGCAGCGTGATTCCTACCGCACCTTCAGCGTTCGCCGATTGTTAATAAACGCCTGACTCGATAACCTTCGCGCCTTCTACGACCCGACAGTCACGGGTCTTTCTGACGAAACGCCGTATTTTGATCTGTTACGCGCCGAGGATCGGGCGCAAGGTTTCGTCAGGCATGGCAGGAGGCATCACATGCGTTCATTTCTTCTATTGTTGATGGGGTTGGCCGGTGTGTCGGCGTGGGCTGCGGAGCCGACGGCGCAATTGTCGGAACCGGTGGGCGGCTGGCGCTACAGCGGCTTGCTCGATCGCAGCGAAAACCCGCAAGTCGCTTATCCCACGCCGCCCATCGACCGGGGCATGCAGCGCAATCGCACGATGATCGAAGGCCAACTCAAGGCCATTGGCACGATACGTCCGCCCCACAGCTTGGCGGTCAATGGCAATCCCCTGAATTTGTACACCGACGACCAAGGTCGTTTTGCCCGACCCTATGCCTTCGGCGCCGGCTCCAACAGCGTTGAAGTGCGCAGCGCAGAGGGCAAATCCCTCAAGCGTGTGCAGTTTTATGAAGCCAATAACTTGCGCACCCCGGCACAGATTCGCGTGGTGTTGGGCTGGGACGATCCCAAGGCCGAGCTGGACCTGCACATCGTCACCCCCGACGGCCAGCACGCGTTCTTCGGCCATCCCGGTCTGACCAACGGCGGCGGCCTCGACCCGGATGGCGTCGACGGCCCCGGCCCGGAAATGTTCACCATGACCGCGCCGCTGCATGGCACTTATCTGGTTTACGTCAACTATTGGGGCAACTTCGGCAGCGGCGGCTATAACTTCGAGGAGGCCAGCAATCAGAACGAGGTCATCACCTCGCAGATCAACCTGGTGCTCAACGAAAACACCGTCGACGAAAAGCGCGAGACCTTCATCGTGCCCTTGCGCGCCATCGGCGACCTGCTGCTGGTCAAGACTTTCAACTATTAAGCATCCCGCTCCACGGATGAACTGGGCTTTTTGAACATGAGCGAAAACACTGCGTCCCCGGCTACAGAAGCATCGAGCGCCCAGCCGTCCCGACGCTGGCCGCTGATCGTCGGCGGGCTGGTCCTGGTGGCGGGCGTGGCCGCTGGCATGGGCTGGTTGCTGCACAAGCCCAAGGTGCCGGCGCCGGAACTGGCGGCGGAAAAACTCGGCATGAGCCGCCCCGACGGTTTGCTCGAAACTCACTCCTTGAGCCAGTTGCCCAAGGACCTGCTGGCGGTGCCGTTTCTCAAGGAAACCCTGACCGAAGATTTCGTCTTCTACTACCAGACCCAGGCTGATCGGCTGGGCCTGATCGGCAGCTTGCGGCGGATCATTTACGAGCACGACCTGAAGCTGCAAGACAGCCTGATCGAGCAGCTTTTCGATCAACCCGCCGACGTGGCGCTGTGGCGCGGCGCCGATGGTCGGTTGAAGGATTTCTTGCTGGTGATGGATCGCGGTGGCCTGGCCAAGGTGCTGGAGCCCTTGGCCAAAGTGGCACTGGACGATACCCAGCTCAGTCAGTTGGGCGAGGTCAAGGTCGGCGCCGATACCGTGGCGCTCTATCAATTGCGCTACAACGCCAGCAAGTCGCTGCTGTTCGCCTCCCATGGCGACAAACTGGTGGTGCTGTCGAATCCGGCCAAGCTCTACGATTCAGAGACCGGGGCGTCGGAAGAAATCGGCGGCGTGTCGATGAAGTCGATTGCCGCCTTGCTCAACGGCGAAAAACTCTTCCCCGAAGCCTTTGGCCTGCCACCTCGGGCGCCGGAGGTGAAGCAACGGCTGTCGGTCAACGCTAGTGAGTTGGCCATGGGTTACCAGCGCTTCATCCCGAATTTCGCCGGCCTGCGTTTCGACATGGACGACAAGGGGTGGCACAGCTTCCTGGCCATGGATGAACTGGACAACCAGCCGGATTTCGATTTCAAACCGATCTGGCAAGCCATGCCCATGGGCGCCAGCGCTTGCGTGGCCTTACCGTTGGCCGCCGAGCAACAGCAACCATTGCTGGTCAAGCTCGGTGCCGACGAAAAAGGCGCCCAGGCCCTGACCGAACACATGGCCGGCGCTGCCGGGTTGTGCTGGTACGCCGACTCGCGGCTGTACACGCCCTTGCTGGTGGCCAGCCTCAAGGACAAGGACAGCGCTAAGCTCGACGCTGACCTCGGCAAGTTGTTTGGCTCGATGGTTGGCGCCTACGAAGCCAACGTCGACGAGCACGCGTTCCCGGTGGTGGAAAAGCAGCAGGGTGAAGCCCGCCAGTGGCAGCGACAGGTCAGCTCCAACTTCGGTCCGTACCCGGCGAAGGCGGCCGAGAACCCGGACGCGATCAGCGGCAAGGCGTTCATGAAAGTCAGCCTGGCGCGGCACGGTTCGACGCTGCTGTTTTCCCTGGATGACAAATTGGTCGACAAAGCCCTTGGCACCCTCGACAAGCGCTTCCCGCCGATGGCGGACGTGGTGCCCAAGGACCTGCTGATGCCGGTCTACTTCGGCCCGGATGCGATGGCGCAACTGATGCAACGGGAAACCCTCGACAGCCTGCCCCAAGACATGGAACCGGTGTTCTACAACGCCGCGCAAACCTACCTGATGCCCAAGCTCAAGACCCTCGGCGGCTACGGCAAATACGCCCTGACCTTGCCGGAAGGCAGTGAGCCCGACGGTCACTGGCAATGGTTGCCGCTGGAGTGGAAAGCCCTGTGACCGCACTGATTCGTAGCCTCGGCCTGTTGGCCATGCTGTTGAGCGCGGGCGCACGGGCGGTCGAGGCGCCGCCGCTGGACGTGGCGCAATCCCAGGTGTTTCGCGCCTGGTTCGTGCGCATCGCCCAAGAACAACTGAGCCAAGGCCCGAGCCCGCGCTGGTATCAGCAGGACTGCGCCGGCCTGGTACGGTTTGCCGCCAACGAGGCGCTGAAAGTCCACGACGACAAATGGCTGCGCAGCAATGGCCTGTCCAACCGTTACCTGCCGCCGGAACTGCAACTGAGCGACGCCCAGCGCGGCCTCGCCCAGCAATGGCTGCAGGGCGGCGGCAAGGTCGGGCCCTACGTCAACGCGATCAAGCTGATCCAGTTCAACAGTCGTCTGGTGGGGCGTGACGTCGCCTTGGCGCGGCCTGGCGACCTGATGTTTTTCGATCAGGGGGACGACCAGCACCTGATGATCTGGATGGGCCGCTTCATCGCCTATCACACCGGCACCACCACCCCGACTGATAACGGCATGCGCTCCGCAAGCCTGCAACAACTCATGACATGGAAGGACACCCGATGGATACCCGACGCAGCCAATCCCAACTTCATCGGCGTCTATCGACTGAATTTTCTCTCCCAATGACCGGTGCCCGCATGCTGCGCTTGTGCTCGAAACTGCCGCTGTTGCTCGCTTTGCTGCTGCCCTTGGCCACGGTCAACGCCGACGACACCGTGGAGCCCAGCGGCTACACCCCGGTGGCCGGTGAAAGTTTTTTCCTGCTGGCCGACAGCAGTTTCGCCAGCGACGAGCAGGCGATGGTGCGCCTCGAAGCCCCGGGCCGGGATTACCGTCGTTTTCGCATGGAGCCCTACGGCGGTGCCGACATTCGGGTGTACCGCATCGACAAGCCGCTGGACTTTCTCAAGCGCCAGAAGAACCTGCATCGAGTGGTCAGCGACGGCCAGTTCAAAGGTGAAGGCCTGTCCAATACCCTGGCGTACCTGTGGGACAACTGGTACCGCAAGTCCCGTCGCGTTATGCAGCGGGCGTTTTCCTACGAGTCGCGTAAACGAGTCACCGAGGAAGTGCCGGAACTGAAGATGGGCTCGGCCATGGCCGCGCCAACACCCTACGACGCACAGCCGCAATTCGCGCTGATTCCGGGCTTGCCGGTGGTCAGCCAATTCCGCTATCCGCTGTGGGACGCCAAACCGATCCAGCCACCGGCCGGGGTCAATCTGGCGGGCTCTTCCAGCGAGTTCGTCAGCGTCGCGCCGGGCAATGTCTACATCCCGTTGGGCAACCTGAAACCTGGGCTGTACCTGGTGGAAGCGCTGATCGGCAAGTACCGCGCCACGACCATGGTCTTCGTCTCCAACACCGTGGCGGTGAGCAAGATTGCCGGTGATGAACTGCTGGTGTGGGCCGCGCGCAAACACGAAGGCAATTCGGTGCCCAAGGTCAGCGTGCTGTGGACCGATGGCCTCGGCGTGATGAACAGCGGTGCCACCGACGCGGACGGCTTGCTGCGGCTGAAACACGTCAGTCCAGAGCGTTCGTTCGTGATCGGCGAGGACGAAGAGGGCGGGGTGTTCGTCTCCGAAAATTTCTATTACGACAGCGAAATCTACGACACCAAGCTCTACGCCTTCACCGACCGGCCGTTGTATCGCCCAGGGGATTGGGTGTCGCTGAAAATCGTCGGTCGCGAGTCCAAGAACGCCCGGGATTCAGTGCTGCCAGGGGCGGCGGACGTCAGGCTCAGCGTGCTTGACGCCACCGGCACCGAACTGCAAACCCTGGACTTGAAGCTCGATTCCAAGGCCGGCACACAAGGCCGTTTCCAGTTGCCGGACAATGCCGTGGCCGGTGGTTACGAGTTGCGATTCAGCTACAAGGATCAGCTCTACAGCAGTGCCTTCCGCGTCGCCGAGTACATCAAGCCACACTTCGAGATTTCCCTGAACCTGGCCAAACAGGATTACCGCACCGGTGAACCGGTGAAAGGCAGCCTGGTGCTGCTGTACCCGGACGGCAAACCGGTGGCCAACGCCAAGTTGAGCCTGAGCCTGCGTGCCCAACAATTGTCGATGGTCGACAACGAGCTGCAATACCTCGGGCAATTCCCGGTGGAATTGACCAGCACCGAACTGACCACCGATGCCAAGGGCAACGCGACCCTCGACCTGCCGGCCGCCGAAAAACCGAGTCGCTATATGCTCACGGTGTTCGCCAGTGATGGCGCGGCGTATCGGGTCAAGACCACCAAGGAAATCCTCATCGACCGTGGCGCCGCCCATTTCCGCTTGAGCGCCCCGCAACGGTTCAGCGCGGTGGGCGACAAAGTCGCGTTCAGCTACGTGAATGAAGGCGCCAGCGAGCAGGGCAAAACCGTTACACCGAGCGCGTATGGCTGGGTGCGCCTGGAAGACCAGAGCACCGGCGAAGGCAAGCTTACGGCCAGTGACAAAAGTTTCAGCCTGGCCTTCGAGCGTCCGGGGACTTACAACCTGTCGCTCAAGGACGAACACGGCCGGATCGTCGGTGCCACTGGCCATTCGGTCACGGGCGAAGGCGTCAAAGCGGTGCCCGGCACCGTGGAAATCGTCCTCGATAAACCCGAGTACAAGGCCGGCGATGAAGCCCTGGCGCTGATCACCTTCCCCGAGCCGGTCAGCGATGCCTTGCTGTCACTGGAACGCGACAAAGTCGAGGCCACGGCGCTGCTGTCTAAGGGCAGCGACTGGCTGAGTCTGGAAAAACTCAGCGACACCCAGTACCGCGCCCGCATTGCGGTGAAGGACAACTTCGCGCCGAACCTGACCTTCTCGGTGCTCTACACCAAGGGCGGCCAGTACAGTTTCCAGAACGCCGGGATCAAGGTTATCGCACCGCAGATCGACGTCGCGATCGCCACCGACAAGGACAACTATCAGCCCGGCGATACGGTAACCGTGGACCTCAGCACCCAGTTCGCCGGCAAGCCGATCCCGGCACACCTGACGGTCAGTGTGGTCGACGAAATGATCTATGCCCTGCAAGCGGAAGTCGCGCCGACCATCGACCAGTTCTTCTATCACCCGCGCCGCAATAACGTGCGCACCAGCGCCAGCCTGTCGTTCATCAGTTATGACGTGGCACTGCCGGGCAGTCCTGGCGCGCCGGGCAAGGCCAACCGCAGTGAGCGTGGAGTGAAAGTGCTGGAACGGCCCCGTCGTGAAGACGTCGATACGGCGGCCTGGCAGCCGGAATTGATCACCGACGCCAGCGGCAAGGCCCGTTTCACCTTCAAGATGCCGGACTCCCTGACCCGCTGGCGCATCACCGCGCGCGCCATCGCCGATGACGGCCAGGTCGGGCAGAGGAAGCAGTTTGTCCGTTCGGAAAAACCGCTGTACCTGAAATGGAGCGGCCCGACGCAGTTCCGTGCCGGCGACAAACCGGACCTAGGTGTGTTTGCGTTTAGCCAGGCCGAGGGCCCGGTGAAGGCTGAGCTGCTGATTCATTACGGCGGCGCCGATCAGCGCGTCCCCGTGACCCTGAACAACGGCATCAACTACATCCCGTTGCCCACGCTCTCATTGGCCACCGGCGACTGGACGGCCGAATTGCAGCAGGACGGCAAAACCGCCGATGCCTTGGCCGTGCGACTGACGGCCAGCGGTGACGGCTGGCAAGTGACCCAGACGCAAAGCCTCGATGCGGCCAGCGGCGATACCGCGCTGACGTTGCCAGCGGACGCGTCGGACATTCGCCTGCGTCTGGATGACAGCCCGCAAGCGTTGTTCCGCTCGGCCCTCGACGATCTGTTGAGTTATCCGTATGGCGGCGTCGAACAGACCGCCAGTCGCTTGCTGCCATTGAGCATGGCTTATCCGACACTGGCGTCGAGCCCGGAAATCCGTGATCGCCTGCGCCTGATCCTGCAGAACAGCCGTCTGCGCCTGGTGCAGATGGCCGGTCCGTCCGCGAGCTTCACCTGGTGGGGCCAGGACGGCGAGCCGGATGCATTCCTCACCGCCTACGCCTATTACGCCGACTGGCACGCCAGCAAAGTGCTGGAATTGAGCCTGCCGCCGGAACACTGGCAACGGGTGCTGGAGGTGTACGCCAAGCAGGCGGGCAACACGCCGCTGTTGCAGCGGGCGCTGATCCTTTCGTTCGCCAAACAGATGCAGTTGCCGGTCAACACTGTGCTCAGCGGTTTGATGGAAGATCTGGCGAAGGCCGGCGAGGGCAATGCTGAAACGCTGCTGGACGATGGCGCGGACAGCCTGGTGATGAGCGATCCGGATTCGGCGCTGGGCCTGGCGGCGGCGCGCGCGTTGACCGCCTCCCTGGCGCAGCAATCGAAAGTCGCGCTGCCTCAGGCGTTCGCCCGGCAACTGGACGATGCGCAACAACGCTTGGCGGTCAGTTCGCAACCTTTTGCCGAAGCCTTGAACCTGTCGCTGCAACCCTTCAACCCCGCGCACGCCCAAGCCTTGCTGCAACGGGTGTTGCCGCAACAATCGACCCTAGAACGAGCGCTGGCGCTGAGCTGGTTGCAACGCAGCATCGAACAGGCCTCGCCCACTATCGCCCTGGCGCCGGGTGACGGCTGGAAGAAACAACACGGTGCGACTGGTGAGATGTACTGGACTTGGCAGGGGCCGGCTCCCGTGCCGGCGGTGTTGTCCCTGTCCGGGACCCAGGAACGTCCGTTGCGCGCCGCGCTGAGTTTCCAGACTCGGCAAGCGCCGGTTGATCCGATGCCCGTGACCATCAGCCGTCGCCTGTCGCGACTGGTTCCCGGTGACGAAGCCTTCACCTTCAAACTGGAAGCCGTGGGCAACACGCCGTTGTCCAGCGACAGCCTGTACCTGGACGAAATCATCCTCACCAGCAAAGCGGCGAAACCGCTGCGCTACGGCCTGATCGAAGTGCCGCTGCCACCGGGCGCCGATGTCGAACGCACCACCTGGGGCATCAAGTTGATGGGCAAGGCCGGCAGCGAACCGACATCGTTGGAAAAGGCGCGCTTCGAACCGGGGCAAATGGCCTACGGGATTCCTGTCGATGCCTTGAGCGGCGAATTGCGCCTGCGGCATCTGGTGCGCTTCTCGCAAAAAGGCCAGTTCAACCTGCCGCCGGTGCGCTTCACCCAGGTCTATGCGCCGCAGCATCAAGCCCAGGAACAAAAAGCGGCCCTGGGCCAGGTTACGGTCCACTGACATGACCCGACCCTGGGTCTGGCTGCTGTTGTGTCTCTTACCTGCGCTGGCGACGGCGCAGGACGAGACGTTGCGCCTGGGTTTCAACGGTGAACTGCTGACGTTGAACCGCACCCAGGTGATTTCCCGCGAAGCATTGCCGGCGGATTTGCAGGCACCGCTGGGCAGTCTGTGGAAGCTGTTCGTCTACGGCTGGCTGGTGGACAACGGCGCCCATGAGTCGCCCTACGAATGCCGCGGCCAATCGAAGGAAGAAGTCTATTGCTGCACCGCAGGCGGCACGATTGGTCGCGATCAAGCGTTGGTGAAATCCTGCGGACTGTATTTTGAACCGTCGCGGCTGGGTATTTCGGCAACGGAGTGGCGAACTTATTGGCAAGCGCGACAAGCCCCGGCGTGGTTATCGGACCTGGCCTCGGTGCAGCCGGCGACGCGGGTTTCCGTGGCTGAGTTACTCAAGGTCCTGGCGTCGATGCCCGCGCAACAATCCTTGCGCCAAGTGTTGCTCGACGTGGTGATCAACGCCGCCGACGGTAATGTAGCGGGCGAACTCGGTGGCCGCTTGCGGGTGAAAACCTGGAGTTGGCTCGGCGACCAGGACCGGTCATCGCGCCAGGGTGGTTTTGCTGGCTGGACTGCGGATGGCACGCCGATCTGGGCCGGCGGACGGGGCACCAGTCAACGGGTCCTGCGCGAGTACGGCCCGGCGCTGGCGACGGTGTTGCCGTCGACTTGGCCAGCGTACGCCGGGCGGTGCGTCGAGGTGAATCTGTTTTCTCGCTACCCGCTGCAACGGGTGGTGTCCGGCGAGCGTGCCGTGGAGTCGGGTCAGTTGCAGGGTGATTACCGCGTCGAATTCGCCAACGGCAATCAACTGGCTATCCACAGCGACGGCGAACTCTTTTTGCTGAACGACAAACTGATCGCCCGACTGGATCGCGAAGACTACGTTGCCCGCGTGCTCCAACGGGAAGCCACCCCCGAGCCCGCCGAAGCGGCGAAGGCGCTGGCTGTGACGATCCGCACTTACCTGCTGCAGAACGCCGGCCGCAATGGCGATTGCCTGAGCATCGACGACAGCAGCCATCGTCAGCGGGTGGCGCCACGTCCGGCCAGTGCCGAGTCGCGCAAGATCGCTGCGTGGACCAGTGACCTGGTACTGGCGGGCACCACGGTCACCTACCATTCCGAGCAATCCGGCCCGGACAAGCTCTCGTGGCAGCAAGCCGTCGAACGCGCCAACGCTGGCCAGCGCTACGACGCCATTTTGCTGCACGCCTACCCGCGCGCCAGCCTCAGTCGCTGGGACAATCCCGTCGCCTCCTGCGAAGCACTTCCCGCCGCGCAAGACTGGCTGCAAAAACAACGTCCCGCCTGGCGTCAGCGCCTCGAAGGGGAGGTCGGCTACAACGAAGTCAGCCGCTTCGCGGTCTGCCGCCTCGCCTTCGGTCGACCCTATGTCGACCGCGAGCGCCGGCGCATTTACGTGCGCGGCGTGCTGTCGCTGCAAGACCGTCTCGACCTGACCCACGAATACCTGCACCTGGCCTTTGAAGCACATCCCAATGGCCAGGATGAAACCTACATCGAAGGGCTCGCCCGCCACCTTTTACTGGAATAGGCCATGAAACTCCGTTACCCGCAGGTCTTCCTGTTCCTCTGCACCTTCGCCGCCCTGCCGCTGGCGTCGGCGGCGGACAGCGTCAAACTCGACACCCCCGTCGGCGGCTGGCGCACCGGGGCGGCCGAAGGTGAAGGCGAAAACTTCCGCCAGACCGTCAACTACCCGGCCTCGTCGGTGAATACGCCAGTCGGTCAGGCCAACACCGCGCGTATCACCGGCCAAATTAAAGCCACGCCGAAATCCAACGAGCCCGGGCGCTTGATCGTCAACGGCGTCAGCATGCCGCTGAAAATCGATCCGGCGGGGCGGTTTGATCGACCGTTTTCCTTCCCCAATGGCAGCAACAGCGTCGAAGTCCGTAGCCCCGACGGCGCGCAACGGCATCGCACACAGTTTCTCAACAGCAGCGGTGGCGCGACCCCGGCCAAGTTGCGGGTCCTGCTGGCGTGGGACAGCGACGGCACCGACCTCGACCTGCACCTGATCACCCCCGACGGCGCGCACATCTGGTACGGCGACCGCGTTGCCGCCAACGGCGCGGCCCTCGATGTCGACGTCACCACCGGCTACGGCCCGGAAATCTTCGCCATGCCGGCACCGATCAAGGGCCAGTACCTGGTCTACGTGAATTACTTCGGCGGCGGCTATCGCAATGACGAAGACGGACAGGAGGACGCGGTGCAAGCCCTGACCACCGCCCAGGTGACGGTGATTACGGAGGAGGGCACGCCGAATGAAAAAATCGAGACTTTCCTGGTGCCCATGCGCGCGGTGGGGGAACTGACCTTGGTGAAGAGCTTCAGCTATCCGTGAGCGTGGTTTTCCGGCATCACTCGTAAAGCCAAGGCTTCAACGCCTCCAGGTTCTTCACCACGATCTGCTGCGCCGCCGCTTTGGGATCGAGCTTCTTCGGATCGATCTGGAAGCGCTGCAACACGTATTTGACCAAGGCGCGGCGCGTGGGGATCACCAGCGTGCCGTCCAGCATGCCGAAGTCGGCCTCAATGATTGCCTTCTGCTGCGGCTTGAGACGGGAGTCGGGTTCGATGATGACTTCCACTTCGGTGTTCCAGTCTTCATCGCCACCGATCAGGTTCTCGGTCTTGCGCTCGAATTCCGGCTGGCCGCGCAAACGGCTCAAGACGAAGTCCCGGTACTCACGGTTCTTCTCGCAATAGGCCCGTACGTGCCAGCGCATGCCGGTGTAGATCAGGGTGTGCGGGGCGATCAGGCGGGTTTCCGGGTCGGGATTGGCGAGGGACACGTACTCGACGGCAATCACTTCGCTGTCACGGCAGGCCTTGAGCAGCGGACGCAGGACTTCGGGGCGGATGGTCCGATCCGGCACTTCCAGCACCAGCGTATGGGCATACGCCAGGGCCAGGCCTTCCACGTGCGGCGCGCGGGAGTGGGTCTGGTTCAGCAGGTGCAGATAAGCGTTGGCGCTGTCATCGATGAAGCGCGGCGTGAACTGTTTGCTCGGTACGTAGCCCTTGATCTGCTTGTCATATGTAAGATTTTTAGGCGCATGGTCGTTCATGTAGGTGTTGATGTCTTTCGACGCCTGCTGACGACTGATGCCGAAGCTCTGGATCAAGTGCCCCGTGGTCAAGCGACCTTCCCACCAGACCACGGTTTCAATCAGACGGTAGCGAAGTGCCAGGTCCCAACGGACTTGCTTGATGTCCTGCGTGCGTTTCATGACCGCTCCATGTGCTCGATTTGTTTACCTGTATAAGTCTACATTCTATACCTGTCGTGAAACACTACATATTCTGCGTCCGTCTTCGAGATCAATCGAACTCACGAAAAGGATGTGGACATGACAACGTCGGATGCTATTTCGACAGGCGCTTTGCTGGCGATGGGGGTGATCGTGCTGGTGCTGATCATTCAATACCTGAAGCTGCGGGATATCTGGCAGATGGTCCTCGACTGCAAGGCAGCATCGCGCTGGGCGCGGATTCGCGAGATGGAAAACAAAGAACTGCGCTCGGCATTGCGGGCGGAAAAAGAGCATGTCGAACAACTGCAACGCAAGTTGGTGTTGCTGCAAGCATTGATTCCATCTGCCTGAGGGAATGCTGAAATGCCTATTCGCCCGCAACCTTTTACCTTCACCTGCTCCGGCTGTGGCTGGAAGAAAACCGTCGCGCCACACAGCGACGCCTTGGGGCCGGGCGACTGGTTCAGTCGATGCCCCAAATGCGGCAACGAAGCACTGACGATGGCGCCCGCCAGTGCCCTGGAAAAACTCAAGGCGCAATGGCTGCCCTGGTATTAGACCTTTGAACCTGGCTCGATGATGGCTAACTGGCATCTAGCTGGGCATAATCCAACGCTGTCGTAAGTGCGCGTTGCGCACTGGCTTAACAATGAAAATCGGGTGAGCCTGTTTGCACATGCAGGCGGGGCGTTCACCCGACCGACCCTCAGGTGAATCATGGGCATTATCGTTGGTGTAATTATTTTTCTGATTGTCCTGGGTGCGGTGGTCAGCCTGGTTGAGAAGAGCGCAAAAGGCGCCAGTTCCAGGGTGATTCGTCCTTATATCGGCTTACTGCTGATTGCCGGGTTGATCGCCGGCATGGGCTTGGTTCTGGGCTGGGTGTTTCGCGGGGTCGAGGATTATTTCTTCATCGTCGCCAAAGGCGTCGCGGTGTTCACCGGTGTCGTGTTGTGCCTGCACCTGATCACCGTGATTGCCAAAAGGTTCTTGATCACCGATTGAGCGTGATCGTCAGGGTTTCATATTGACTCGTCGTTAAAACAGCGTGTGTTGACAGGGAGTGTGGGCAGTGGAAATGCAATTCAAGTTTTCTTCGTTACCCAAGGCCTCGGGCACTGTGGCCAATATCTTTATTCACGGTTACTCAGCGGGCCACACGCTTGAAGACCGGCAAACATTGCTCAACAGCATTCCGGCGTCTTTGCAAAATTGCGTGAACATCTTCGCCTTCTGGCCGTCGAGCCACTATTCGCAAGTCGATAAGATCTCCAGCAACGTCTGCATGGCGGCCTCGCGTTTTCACCCCATCGCTGGCGCCGTTGCGTTTGCCGGTGACCGCGCGATTCATTTCGCTAGGATTCGCGCCAGGGCCGAGGCCATGGGCAAAGTCTTGCTGGAGCAGTTGAACGACTACTTGTTCGATAAGCACCGCACGGTGACTACCGTCAATTTGATCGGCCATTCCCTGGGCGGCCGCTTGGTGGTCAACACCCTCAAACATCTGACGCAGCAGCCCGCAGGCCTGGTGATTGGTGAAGTGTTATTGATGGCCGCAGCCGTCAAAGTCGAGCCCGCCGAAGCCCTGCAAATGCGCAAATGCATCACCGGGCGACTGATTAACGCCTACTCGAAAGATGACTGGGTTCTGCACTTGAACTTGGGTGAATCGAGCATCGGACGCAACGAAGTCGAACACTTCGACAACATCCGCATCCCGGACTTTGGCCACGGCCACTACTGGGAAAAGTTGGCCGAAGTCATGTCTCGCACGCAGTTCGCGGGTTATCAAGGCCAGCAACTTAGCGAATGCGTGGCTACGGGGGCCGTGGATCACGTGATCAAGGATTCCTTGCTGTACCGAGTGCTCAAGCAATCGCCAGCGGAAATGACCAAAGAAGCCATCAAGCACTTGAAGTCCAGCAGTTGGACCGACATCAAGGACGGTGAAGCGGATCGCGCGTATGCCTTCGCGCGCGAGTTGCAATTAGTTGGCGGACATTGCTTGGTCAACGTCGCCCGAGGTCGCGGCATCAGTTACACCCAAGTGCTGAGCATGCTCACCGATCACTACGACCTGGGCCCGCAACGGCATCAGTGCGGCACCGTGCTGGAGACGGAAGAGTTGCTGATGAAAGCCTTCTTCCGCAACGCCTTCCCGGATGGCCATCCACTGAGCCGTGACCCGAAGGCCAACGCCAAGGCCATGACCCGCGACACCTACTTCAAGCATATCGACGCCCTGGCCGAACGCCTGACGGTCGGCTCGTATTTCAAGTCGCCCACCGTCGACGTCGACATGACCGACCCCAGCGCCGGCACCACGATGACCTCGGGCGCGGTGATGAGTTTTTCCAGCTCGTCGTTGCTGGGCCGGTTGGGCGGCATGTCGAAGAATCCCCTGGGCCGCCTGATGACCAACGCCAAGACCGCGCTCAAGCCTGGCTACTCCGCACTGATCCCGGCCGTGGCGATTGTGTTCTATGCGCGCTTGATGCTCGACGACGAACACTTGATGTGACACCGACCGTCACGCCGTTGACCCAACGGACTCCGGCGATTTTTCAACCTGGATGAAAGAGCCCGACCCATGATTGTCGAAATGCAGTCCCCGGAACACATCTACCTGAATGTTGGCCGCGCGGTCGCGGCCATTCTTCAGGCGCTGGAATCCACGTCCCGTGACCAGAAGCTCGCGCAGCAGCAGAACAATGCCCGCGCCATTCTGCTGGGCGTGCAGCAAGAACTGAACGACGCCATGGTGGACCTCAAGGCCAACGCCGAGTGGGACACCTTCACCCTGGCGTTCTACGGTGAAACCAGCGCCGGCAAGTCGACGCTGATCGAGACCCTGCGAATCCTGCTGAATGAAGGCTCGAAGGTCGAACAGCGTCAACGCTTTCGGCAACTGCAACGGGAGCAAGGCCTGAGCGAGTCCAACCTGCAAAACCTTGAGGTGCAGATCGGCGCACTGGATCAACAACTGGCGGGCATCCAGGGCCGACTCGAAGCGGTGGCCGCCGATTTCGACCAGCAGGATAAGTCCCTCGCGGCCGAGTTGGATCAACTGACCCAGGCCATCGCGGAGCGCAAACGCAACGCCAACCTGTTCCAGCGCCTGCTCAACGCACTGCGCCAATTACCCGAAGAAAAGCAGCTGACCCAGCGCCAGGCGTTCGTTGCCCCGTTGCAGGCGCAGCGCCTTGCGGAACTGGAGATCGTCGAACAACAGCGGTTGCAGTTGCAGTCTGACAAGACTGCCCAGCAACACCGCCAGCAGCAGGCGCTGGACAGCCTGGCGCAACTGGCGCAGCACGCGGACGGCGCGATTATCGGCGACGGTCGCCCCGATTTTACCCGCGAGACCCAGCGCTATGATTTTGCCTCCGCCGGCCAGCCGTTCGCGCTGTTGGACGTGCCCGGTATCGAGGGCGATGAGAAAAAGGTCAAGGACGAAATCGGCAGTGCGGTGAAAAAGGCGCACGCGGTGTTCTACGTCACCGGCAAGCCGACCGCGCCGCAAAAAGGCGATGAAGAACGCCAAGGCACCCTGGAAAAAATCAAGGCGCACCTGGGCTCGCAAACGGAAGTCTGGACGCTGTTCAACAAACGCATCACTAACCCGATGCCGCTGTCCAAGCCGCAGTTGGTCACGGAAGAAGAGCAGGCCAGCCTGCGCGATCTCGACCTCAAGTTGAGTGAGCAACTGGGCGAGCATTACGAACGAACGATCTCACTCAGCGCCTGGCCGGCCTTTTTGGCGGTGGCCGACTGCTTGGTGCCGCGCTCTCCAGGGGCGCTGGCCCAGACTAAGTTCCTCGACAAAATGGATGCCGAGCAGATGCTGGAGAAGTCCGGCCTGAAAGCGTTCTGCGCTCACTTGAAGGACAACCTGGTCCAGGATTATCGGGCCAAGATCAAGCGCTCCAACCTCAACAAGGTCAAACGCGAAGTCAGCAAGGTGGTGCATCAGCTCTCGACCCTGCGACGCCTTGAGTTCGTCCCTCTGGAAAAAGAGTTGCAGGTCGAAACTGACAGCGCCAAGGCACGGCTCGATTACGCCTTGCAGTCCCTGGAAACCAGCCTGGCCGCCCGGGGCGAAGAAGCCATCCGCCAATTCAAGAACACCGTGCGCAAGGAAGTGTACGCGCGGATCGAAGACGATATCGGCAACGATGAATTCCGCCGGGCGCTGGAGCACAGCATCGCCGGGCAACAGCAGGTGCTGGAAAGCACATTGCCGGACGTGATGCAGCGGGAAGTCGACCACTTCGTGGAACAGATCGGTGCGGTGGTGGCGCAGTTCGAGGCCCATGCCAAGGATTTGCTGGCGACCTACAGCCAGTTGCGTATCGGGCGCCTGAACGTGCCGTTCAACGTCGATATCAAGGTCGATAACGGCATCAATATGGTCAGTTTGCTCGGCACCTTGGTCGGCGGTGCCGTGATGTTCTGGAACCCCGCAGGCTGGGTACTCATGGCCCTCGGCGGACTGACGCTGTTCGCCAGCCTGCTGAAGGCTGGTTGGGGCTTGCTCAGCACCAGCTACAAGCAAGGCCAGCAGCGCAAATCGGTGGATGAGAACCTGGAAAAGATCACCGAGCAGTTGCGGGAGGCCTTCAAACAGAGCCTCGCTGATGCCCTGCCGGCGTTGAAAAAGAAAGTGGCCGAGGTCCAGGCGGACTTGAACGAGCCGGTGGCGCAAATCGCCGCGATCAATCAGATCCTGGGCACATCCCTCGCTCAATTGACCCAGCTCTCCAATGACATTCAGGTTGAAGGTAATCGTTGATGGAAACCACACTCGATGTATTTCAGGCCCAGCAGGCCGGCGCCCTGGATATCCTGGCGCGGTTGCAGACCTTCCTGCGCCAGGGCGAGAGCCTGGGCGTCACGATTGACCCGACGCTGATCGCCAAACTCGACGCCTCGCGCCACCAAGTGGCCGGCGAGAAATTGAAGATCGCCCTAGTGGGCGGCTTCTCCGAAGGCAAGACCTCGATTGCCGCGGCCTGGATGGAACGCCTGGATAAGTCCAGCATGAACATCAGCCAGCAAGAGTCCTCGAACGAAGTCAAAGTCTACGAAGTCGGCGACGACTTTGTGCTGATCGACACCCCGGGCCTGTTCGGCTTCAAGGAGCAATACAACGCCGACACCCACACCATCGAAAAGTACAAGGACATCACCCGCAAGTATGTCAGCGAGGCGCACCTGGTCCTGTACGTGATGAACTCGACCAACCCGATCAAGGAAAGCCACACCGACGAATTGCAGTGGCTGTTCCGCACCCTCGACCTGTTGCCGCGCACCGTGTTCGTGCTCAGCCGTTTCGACGAAGTCGCCGACGTTGAGGATGAGCAGGACTACCTGACCAACCTGAAAATCAAACGCGACAACGTCAAGAGCCGCCTGCATGACTGCATCGGCGCCACCGACGCCGAACTCGCCGCGATGGCCATCGTCGCCGTCTCGGCCAACCCGTTCGACATGGGCACCGAGTACTGGCTGGCCAACCTCGACAAGTTCAAGGCCCTGTCCCACATCGCCAGCCTCCAGGGCGCCACCGTGGAAAAAATCAAAAGCAGTGGCGGCGCCGCCGTGGTGGTCGAGCAAGCGCGGCACAGCGTGATCCTCGACGTGCTGCACAAAGAACTGCCCGTTGCCGTGGAAAACGACGAGAAAATCGGCGAAGAAGTGCACCGCCTCGAACGCATGGGCAACACCCTGCAAGCGCAACTGCAAGCCGCCAACGGCCGCATCGCCGACGTGCGCGGCAACCTGCGCAAATTCGTCTTCGACTACTTCACCGACCTCATCCTGCAAGCTCGCGGCCTGACCCTCGACACCTACGGTGACTTCTTCGAACGGGAAATCGGCAACGAAGGCCGCGTCATGGCCTTCAAACTCCAGAGCGAATTCGAGCGCCAACTCAAAGGCCTGACCCAAGAAATCAGCAGCATGCGCCTGAGCTTTACCTCCGAGATCGAACACTTCAACAGCACCGTCACCAAACTCGGCAAACAAGGCGTCAGCTACGTCGTCAAAAGCAACCTCGTCAACAACACCTCCGTCCTCGCCACCCGCGACGGCATCGCCGCCGCCGCCGGCGCCCTCGGCATGGACCTGAGCAAAATGCTCAAATTCAAACCCTGGGGCGCCGTCAACCTCGCCAAAAACATCAACGGCGCCCTCGTCGTCGTCGGCTTCGCCCTCGAAGCCTGGGACAGCTACCAGCAATACCAACGCGAAGAAGCCTTCAAAAAAGCCAAACAAGGCATGCTCACCAGCTTCGAACAACAACGCGCGGAACTGTCCGACCTGATCGAAAGCGATGAATTTATCGTGCGGTTCTTCCCGGAGTACCAAGCGTTGATGGGGACCGTGGAAGAGATGAAGGGCACGATTGCCGGGAGGCAGGAACAGCGGGAGCGGTTTCGGGCGTGGCGGGAAGTGGGGGAGGTGATTGAGGCGGAGTTTGTTAGGTTGGGGTGAGGTGGGTTGCGTTGGCAGGCACGGATACAGTCAATCCAGCTGGCGCACTGCTTTTCTGGGCATAAGAAATTTTTCGCGCGCCAACCTCATGTATATGCGCGTCTTTGCGGAGGCGTGGCCGGATGCCGCAATTGTCCAACAGGCTGTTGGACAATTACCTTGGGGGCATAATCTGGTACTGCTGACCCGACTGAAAGACGCGCAACAGCGCCTTGCCTATGCTCAAAGTGCCGTTGTGCACGGGTGGTCAAGAAATGTATTGAACATCCACATCGAAACCCGACTGCTGGAGCGCAGTGGAGCGGCGGTGACGAATTTCAATTTGAGTTTGCCAAAGCCGCAGTCCGATCTGGCTCGTGAATCGCTGAAAGATCCCTATCGCTTTGACTTTCTTGGTCTTAGTAATGAAGCGCAGGAGCGCGAGATCGAACAGTCTCTAGTCAAACACGTCACTGAGTTTTTGTTAGCTGGGCGCAGGCTTTGCGTTTGTTGGACGGCAGGTACTGCTGGATGTGGGAGGCGATGAATTCTTCATCGACTTATTGTTCTATCACCTCAAGCTACGCTGTTATGTGGTAATCGAACTCAAGGCGGGTAAGTTCAAACCCGAGCATTTGGGACAGCTTGGATTTTACATGACTGCTGTGGATCGGCAGGTCAAAGACAACCAGGACAACCCCACCATCGGCCTACTGCTGTGCAAGAGCAAGAACAAGGTAGTGGCTGAATATGCTCTAGGCGATAAGAGCCAGCCTATGGGCATTGCTGAATTCAAGCTACTTGAATCCTTGCCGGCCGACCTGCAAACAAACTTGCCCAGTATCGAACAGATCGAACGTGAGTTGGCGGACAGCGGTGCATTCAGGGAGGACGAATAGGCTGGCGCCTATTGGTCAAGTAAGTCTGTGAGAGTTTTTCCAGAAAAGAATATCTTTCTATAGCGCATTAAAAAGCCGGCTTGTGGCCGGCTTCTCGGGGACTGCTTCGATCTATTTTTGGTAAATCTTGTCAGCCTTCAAAACGTACATCCGGATCTTGCGTCCGGCTGTGGGACGGGGTCAGGTCGTGATCTGCCCCGTCAGTGCAAATCCGATCCCGTGGGTGGGTCGGTTGCAAATGTGGGGCGCAGGATACGCGCGTTTTTTGGAAATTCCCAGTGTGGAGTGGGGGTTAGCGGGATTTGGGTGTTCCTGGCCTGTGTGTCAGGCCAGGGATGGTGATTCGCGAGCAGGCTCGCTCCTACCTGGGAATATCAAGGCATGCCGAGAAACGGTATCGGCGGCCGCTTCTTGTGCAGGGTCGACCACCAGAAGACCCAGCCCAGTATCGAGATGCGTTGTTCGTCTATCTGGCCGGCGCTGAAGACTTCGTCGGGATATTGAGTGTTGTTGTGGCTGCGCAGGCGCAGGCCGTTGCCGGGTAGGCGGTGGAGGTATTTGATGCGCAGCATGCCGTCGTGTTCGAGGGCGTAGATTTGGCCGTCGACGATTTGGGTGAGGCCGCGGTCGATGGCGAGGATGGAGCCGTCTTCGATGCGTTCGGCCATGCTGTTGCCGATCATGGTGGCGCAAATGGCGTCGGCGTAGACGATTTGCAGGGAGTCGAGGTGGCTGCGGGGCAGGCGCAGGGTTTGGTCGGGGTCTTGGACGACGTGGGTTTTGCCGGTCCCGGCGGCGGTGGGGGTTTCCCGGTAGAAGGGGATTTCGATGTCGGTGGGCTCGGCGACGGTGTAGATGCCGCGCACGGCTTGGGCATCGTAGAGGTTGCCGTCTTCGTCCACGGGCGGCCGCAGGCGCAGGGATTCCTTGGGCCCTTCGCCGCGTGCCAGCCATTTGCTGTTGACTGAGAGCAAGGCTGCGATCTCTTCCATTCGATTGTCGGGTACGCCACGGTGGTACCAGTTGTTCACGTGCTGCGGTTCAACCTTGCAGAACGCGGCAAATTCCGTTGGCGTAATGTTCACTTCCTTGAGTAGCGCTCTAAAGCGCGGACCGCATCTGTGTTTTTTCATAAACGCGGAGTTTACTGAGGGGGCGACGGGGTTTGAATAAACGAGCCGTTCAAATTTGGCAGGAGATTTTTGGCAGACTGTCATCTACTGCCCGCTTGCGTTAAACCCCTAGAAAACACGGGCCAAACGGACTGTTTAAAAGAAAAATCCAGACATAAAAAAGCCCCGGATAACCGGGGCTTTTTGTTGCTGCTTGCCGCTAAAAGCGACCCGCGGCGTCTCAGCCTTTATAGGCTGCGACCGACTTCAGGATTTCGGTGCGTGCCGCTTCGGCGTCGCCCCAACCTTCGATCTTCACCCATTTGCCTTTTTCGAGGTCTTTGTAGTTCTCGAAGAAGTGCTTGATCTGTTCCAGCAGCAGGGCTGGCAGGTCGGTGTATTCCTTCACGTCGACGTACAGTTGGGACAGCTTGTCGTGTGGAACCGCGATCACTTTGGCATCGCCGCCGCCGTCGTCGGTCATGTGCAGGATGCCGACTGGACGGGCGCGGATCACCGAGCCTGGGGCGACCGGGTAAGGGGTCACGACCAGCACGTCGAGGGGGTCGCCGTCGTCAGCCAGGGTGTTCGGGATGAAACCGTAGTTGGCCGGGTAGAACATCGGGGTGGCCATGAAACGGTCAACGAACAG
>Ga0247742_10000492_pt1 | contig 31842 bp, 24 predicted proteins | sample UWRJL208509C2_FD_180944 | JGI IMG/M metagenome (GOLD analysis project Ga0247742, IMG submission 180944) | Plant litter microbial communities from Arlington Agricultural Research Station in Wisconsin, United States - UWRJ-L208-509C-2 | ecosystem: Environmental > Terrestrial > Plant litter >...
AACCTGTGCTTTCCCCCGTGCCACCGGACCCGCCAGGCCGGCTTCCAGCGCGCCCACCACTTCGGCGTGGGCCGACCGGCACAAGCGCGATCCCGCCGCCACGAAACCGGAAGCGTCAGATAGAAGCCGACGAAGCAGTCGAGCGTCCACACCAGCGCCGCGATCCCGAACGCCCACAGCCCCCACGGGCCAAGCGCCAGCGAATAGTGCAGGCGGTAGAGGAACGGCATGAGATTGACCATGCCCTCGGAAATGTCGCCCCATGTGCGATACCCCAGAGTCCGGCCGTTATAGGGATCGACGAAAAGCTCGTCCCATCGGCTCGACCACGGCGTGATCCGGCCGGTGCGGGGATCGATGCGGTTCACGCGCAGGACGACGCTCCGGCCCGGCGTGAAATGCAGCGGCAGATAGTCGATCATCCCGCCCGGGTGGCGCGCGAGCACGATGTCGCGCAGCATCTGCGGATCGAGCATCGCCGCCCCGGGAAGCGGTGGCGCGATCCGATGCAGTCGTGGCGCGGACCAGGTTTCGAGATCGTCGTTGAACGCGAGCAGGCTTCCCGTCACGCCCGCGACGATCAGGAACAGGGCGATGGTCAGCCCCGCCCAACGATGCACGATCACCCAGACAGCACGGATACGCATGGCGTCGTCGCGACCGCGATCAGAATGTGGTGGTCAGGTTCACCCGCCACGTTCTCGGCGCACCAGGCCACACTTCGAACAGGCTGTACGCATTGCCGTAATACCGCGTGTCGGTGAGATTCTCGATGCTGGCGCCCAGCTTGACGGTGCGGGTCAGCGCATAGCCGATCTGCGCATCGACTCGCCAATAGCCCGGCAGCGAGAAGCTGTTCTCGATGTCGGCGGCGCGATTGCCGGTGTAGGTCGCCGAACCGCCGAACGACACGCCGGTGAGCGCACCGGTGCGAATGTCGTAATCACCACGCAAAACGACACTGTGTTCGGGCGTGTTGCGGATACGCTTGCCGATCAGGGCCGCGTCGTTATCCTCGGTCGTCTTGGCGTCCATATAGGCATAGCCTGCATACAGCGTCAGCCCGTCGACCGGCTGCCCCGTCGCCGACAGTTCGAACCCCTTGGCGACCTGTTCGCCGATCGCAACGAGGAAGCCGGGTGAGACCCGGTCGGCTACCGCGACATCGCCGCGCTTCAGGTGGAAGAGCGATCCGTTGAGCGCCAACGCCCCGTCGAGAAGCACGGCCTTGGCGCCGACCTCATATTGCGTTCCGGTCTCGGGCTTCAGCGCTTCGCCGCTCGACCGGATGCCTTGCACCGGCAGGAACGAGGTCGTGCGGTTGGCGAACAGCGAGATCGTCGGCGCGGGCGTGTAGAGCAGGCCGAATTGGGTGGTCCATGCGGTCTGGCTCTGGTCGCGCGTCAGCGCGGCGGCGCTGCCGCGCGTGCTCACCACACTCTGCCGATAATCGGACCAGCGGACGCCGGCGATCAGTTTGACCTGCTCCGTCAGCGCGACGCGGTCCTGCGCGAATAGGCCCGCGGTGCGCGTGCTCTCATCGGTCGTCGTAGTGCGGCTCGCGATCAGCGTGGTCGTCGGGCGCGCCGTCGTCTGATAGGTGGGCGCGAAGAGATCGAGGTCGGGCGCGAGGCTGGTCGCTCCGGTCGTGTATCGGTCGAACCAAGTGTATTCGCCGCCGACGACGAGATCGTGAGAGAATGGCCCGGTTTCGAAGCCCACGCCAAGATCGGTATGCGCGGTCCACGTGTCGCCGGACGATACCGATGCGAGCACGGCCCGCGACAGCGTGCGCTGGGTGTCTTCGGCCCATCCGAGCAGCCCGAGCACACCTTCCTCGTCGCGATATTCGTGCATCCACGAAAGCGCGGTACGCCAGCGTATCCGGTCACTGAAGGCATGTTCCACGCGCGCGGTGATGTCGCTATCCTCGCGGATCGAGGGACGGAACGTGGGGTCGGTCAGCGTCAGCGCGCGCGCGAACCGGCCGTTCGGGTTGGGCAGCACGGTGCCTTCGGCGGGCAGGCCGTTGAAAAAACCGTCCAGCCGGTTGCGCGAATACATGCCTTCCAGCGTCACGGTCGTCGCGTCGCCCGCATCGAACGCCAGCACCGGCGCGACGAAGATATGGCGGCGGTGCCAATAGTCGATGAAGCTGTCGGCATCGTCATAGGCGCCGGTCACGCGGAACCGCAGCGCCCCCCCTTGCGACAACGGCCCGGTCAGATCGACGGTGCCGCGAAAATCGTCGTAGCGCCCGTAGCTAAGGCCGGCGCTGCCCGCCCAGTCCCGCTTCGGCTGCTTGGTGACGACGTTGACGACCGCGCCGGGCTGAAGCTGGCCGTAGAGGACCGAGGCCGGTCCTTTGAGGACTTCGATCCGTTCGATGCCGATGCTGTCGCGCGGCTGCCGCATCGTGGAAACCGCAATCCCGTTGATGGTCTGGTTCGCGAGGAAGCCCCGGATCAGATAGGTGTCGCCAAAGGCATCGAGCGTCGATCCGTCGCGCGACGCGCCGGGGACGAAGCGAAGCGCGTCGCCCACCGTGTCGCTGTTGCTGGACTGGATCAACCGGCTGTCGATGACATCGACCGTCTGCGGAATGCTGAGCGCGGTGTCGCGGGTGAGGCGTCCGAACACGAGGATCTCGGTCTGCAAGGGATCGACGCTGGCGCTCGCTGCCGGCGCGACAGCCTGCTCGCTCCGCGCAAGAACGTAACCGCCCCGGCCGTCGGGCCGCGCTTCGAGCCCAGTACCGTCCAGCATCCGGTCGAGCGCGGCCTTCGCAGGCAGATCGCCCCGCACGCCGCCGCTGCGCTTGCTCCGCGTCAGGCTGGCGTCCGCCACGACGATCACGCCGGACGCGCGCGTAAAGCGCACCAGCGCACGCGCCAGCGGTTCCGTCGGCAGATCGAAAACGCGCACCGCATTCGGCGTCTGCGCAGCGGCAGGCAAAACCGGAACGGCGCAGCAAAGCAAAGCGCTCGCGCAGCGCAGGAAGCGATTGGTCATGATGATCCCCCAGATCGGTTGTTCGGCCTACGGACGGATCAGCCGCGCAGAGGGACAGTGCGGGGCATCGGATTTTTCAGCGGCGGCGAACCGTAACCCCGTCGGCTGTGTGCTCCACCGTCACGGGCAGCGCGGCACCGATGCTGGCGAGCGCGCGATCTCCATCGGTCAGCGGGAAGACGCCCGACAGGCTGAGCCCTTTCAGCGCCGCGGCCTGGTACCGGATTGGCGTTTGCCGGTAACGGTTGAGCCGATCGATCACCTGGGCGAGCGGCATGTCTTCCGCGATCAGCAACCCCTCGCTCCACGCGGCCTCGACCGCAGGATCGACATCGGCGAGCCGGTGCGCGCCGGCACCATCGAGGCGCGCTGCCTGGCCGGGGCGCAGCGTCAGGCACACGCGCGTGCCCTCGTCGGCGCACGCCTCGACACGGGATTTGACGACGGCGACGATCGTCGCGTCGCCGTCGATCCGCACGCTGAACGCGGTGCCGAGCGCGCGCGCCGTGCCGTTCGACGTGCGCACGACGAACGCGCGTGGATCGCCATGCTCGACCTCGGCCATGATGCCGCCGCGCCAAAGCCTGACCGAGCGCCGCGCATCGTCCACGTCGATCGCGCTGTCGCTGTCGAGCGTGACGCGATCCGCCGTCGCGAGCAGCACCGATCGCACTTCGCCGCGCGCGGTTCGCGTATCGGCGATGTGCGAGCGGACGACCGGGCTTTGCGCCGCCGACCAGCCGAGCAGCCCCGCGCCACCCAACAGCAGGATCGCAAGCCATCCGCGCCGTGGCCGCTTCGTCAGCATGGTATCGAGCGCGGTCTGGCCGACCGCATCCTGGTGCGCCACCCGCCCGGCGATCCGGCTCATCCGGTCGAACGCCACGCGGTGCGAAGGATGCGCGGTCACCCAGCGATCGAACAGCGCCCGTTCGGCGGCATCGCTCCCTTCATAGCCGAGCCGCGCCTGCCACATCGCAGCCTCGGCGATGACGGCGCGATCGGGTTCAGTCGGGGCATTCATGCATGATGCCGTAACAATGCGCGAACGCCCGCGCGACATATTGCTTCACCATGCTCACCGACACGCCGAATTCGGCGCCGATCTCCGCATAGGGGATGCCATCGACCCGGCTCATCAAGAAGGCGCGGCGCACGCGCTCTGGCAACGCGCCGAGCAGCTCCGCCAGCGCGGCCAGTTCCTGTACCGCCTGCGCGATCCGGTCGGGCCCGGGTTGCGCCGCATTGCCGGTGTGGAGCGCGAACGCCTCGAGGAAACAGCGTTCCGACGTCTGGCGCCGGACATCATCGATCAAAAGCCGCCGCGCCACTGTCGCCAGATAGCGACGCGGATGCGAATGCAGCGTCAGATCGCTCTGCGCGGCAAGGCGGCAAAAAGTCTCCTGCACCAGGTCGCTGGCACGGGCGCGGCATTTCGCCCGGCCCGTCAGCCAGTTCAGCAACCAACCGCCATGAGCACGATAGATCGACTCTAGAGAGGGTTGCGCGAGCCCGGACACCAGACGACCGATAGCGAAAGTGATAATAGCTCGCAATAGCTCTCGATCGCGTCGGCATCGACCGTGCGCCACGCGCTAAACGAACGGCATAACCGGACGGCTGTATAGGAGAAACACACGTTCGAGGCGGTTGCGAAGGAGTCGATGGCGGATTGCAAGCGCACTTGGCGCAGCGCTTCACGCGAAGGAGCAGGTCGCCGATCTCGTCGAGGGCGCCGGGCTAAAGGGCACCGCCGGTTGGTTCGCCGGACAGCGCCCGAGAAGGGCACGGAAGCATTTACGATGCGTGCTGGCCCAGAAATTACGTCCCGGAGGACGATGGACGGCTACAAGCCGTCCATCGTCCGCGTCCTCAGAAGCCTTTCTTAACGGTCACGAAGAACTGGCGCGGTGCGGCGGCCAGCAGCGTCTGATTGTCGCCGCTGTTGGTGAAGCCGTTCGAGCCGATCGTCGCGATATACTTCTTGTCGGTGAGGTTGGTGACGTTGCCGACGATCGCGAAGCCGTGCAGCGGGCCATCGCCGTCGAAGCGGTAGCCGATGCTGGCGTCCAGCGTGACACGGCCGGGCACCGACTGGTCATTGAGGTAAGTGAAGTAACGCTTGCTCATATAATCCGCGCCGACGCGCGCGGTGATGCCGTATTGGTCGTAGACGATCTCGCCCTTGAGCATATGCTCGGGGCTGTCGACCACCGTCTTGCCGGCGGTGCGGACGATGCCGGTCGCAGTGCTGATGTCGTCCTGATATTGCGAGTGGTTGTACGAATAGCTCGCAAAGATCGAGAGTGGCTGGACGATGCGGTAGTTGATCGAGAATTCGCCGCCATAGGTATGTACGCTGCCGACGTTGTTGAGCGTCGGCGAGTTGCCGAGGATGCCGACGCCGTTCGCGACCGACAGCAGCCGGTTGCTGAAATCGACGTAATAGCCAACTGCCGAGGCCTGGAAGCCGCCGCTACGGAGACGAACGCCGCCTTCGACGGTCTTCGATTTCTCCGGTTTGAGCGTGTTCTTCACCGCGTCGAACAGAACCTGGCTGGTCGCGAACGGGCCGCCGGCGGCCGAACTGGTGAAGGCGCGCATGTTCTCGGTATAATCGGCGAACAGCTCGACATTCTGCGTCGCGCGGTACAGCACGCTGGCCTGCGGCTGGAACCAGTCCCGAGCGTCGATGCGGCCCTGCGCCAGCGTGCCGACCCGCAGCTTGGCGTTGTTGATGACCTGAACGCCCTTCCAGCCAGCGGATATTTCGAGCGCGTCGCCGGCGAGCTTGAGCGTGTCCTCGACATGATATTGCAGCGTCTCGGTGTCGTAATTGCCGTCCCACGCGGTCGCGTACGGATTGCTCTGATAGTCGAGCGCGGCGCGGTTGGGCGTGCCGAGCGTCATGCCGTAGAGACGGCGTGCGATGTTGAGCGTGCTGCTCTCGTACCAACCGCCGAAACCGAAGGTGTTGGCGCCGGCCTCATAGCTCAAAGCGCTGATGATGCCGCCGCGCTTCAAGCCATATTCGGTGGTGCGGAACGACAGCGGCGCAGGGTTGGCGATCGGCGTGCCATCGGCGTTCGGCGCGCCGAGCGGCGTGGGGTTGTACGGCGTGATCCAGGACCCCTGCCCCTTGTTCTCGTGATAATAGCCGGTCGTCTTCACGGTGACGCCGGGCGCCAGCTTGGCATCGAACGTCACCCCGCCCAGATAGTCGCGGCGCAGGCCGCCAGCGTCATAATAGCTGTCGTCGAGCGTGCCGCCGCCGGGGATCGGCTGGCCGGCCTGCGCGGCGTTGGCGATCGCGATGGCGAGCGGGTAATTGTCGCTGATGTTGTCGAGCGTCAGGCCGCGACGCTTGATCATGTCCAGGCTGAGATCTTGGTAATCGTTTTCCTTCCGGTCGGAATAAGCGAAGTATGCCGAAATGTCGCCGAGCGTGCCGAGATCGGCGGTGACCTTGGCGTTGACCTGCTGCTGCTTCTGCTGGCCGTAGCCCTTCCACTTGTCGGTCTTGTAGTATGCGTAGCTGACATAGCCCTTGACGGTGTCGCCGATCAGCCCGGAATCGAGCCGCGCGACGCCGCGCCAGGTGTTGCTCGATCCATAGGTGCCCGATCCGGTCACGTTCATCGTGTCCTTGGGGTCGTCGCTGTGGAACTGGATCGTGCCGCCGAGATTGCTGGTCGAGGCGGTGCCGAGCGCGCCGGCGCCCTGCGCCACGTCGGTGCTGCCGACGTTCTCGGAGATGATCGCGCGGCTGATGTGGAGGCCGTTGGTGGTGCCATAGCTCATGTCGCCGAGCGGGATGCCGTCGAGCGTGAAACCGAGCTGGTTCTGGTTGAAGCCGCGCAGCGAGATGCGGACCGCCCATTCGTAATTGCCGAAGGCGTCGGCCGACTGGAAGTTGACGCCAGGCAATTTCTCGATCGCCTTGAGCGGGCTGGCGCCGGGGACGATCCGCGAGATGTCGAGCGCATCGACGGTCTGGACCTGGCGGCTCTTGCCGAAGCCGAGCACGACGATGTCGGGGCTTTCGGTGCTGGCGTCGCTGCTCGCTGGAGCCTCCGGCGCGGCGGGGGCGCTTTCAGGCGCCGGCGGTGTTTCGGCGAACGCGGCGTGGGGCGCGAGCAGCGCGCTCAGCATCGAACCGGCGAGCAGAACAGTCTTGGAAAGACGCATGTCAGTATCCCTTTTCGGCCCCGGATCACCGGCGCCTGTGTCACGTTTTTGAATGTCGAAAGGCACGCCCGAACGGCTGCCGCCGGAGCGTCATCAAAGGTGCAAACCGCGCCCCGTCGGGCATTGTTTCGGCGTCGAATCGCTTTTGCGATTTTCCGGCCGCCTCCTTTGCGCCGCTATGATGATGGTGCGTGACGCCCGCGTGACACCAGCAGCGATTCCTTCAAGAGCCACGCGGACGGCGTGACCGGGCAGGCTGATCGCTATCGTAGCAGGATTTGGTAGCGCCCAGGCGGCCGTCAGGTTCTTCGAATCAACCCCTGCGCACCATGTTCGAATGGCTTTCTGCATCTGTCAGACGGCACTCGTAGCCGATCAACGGAAGCTGAACATCGACGGCTACCTCTGTCTTACGAAACCTATTCAAGCAGCCGACGAAAAATTGCCAATGTTCCTTCAACATACTGGAATGCAATCTGTATCAGTAAGATAACCGGAACGATGCCGCGAGCGATCCGTTAATTTCGCGACCGATAAGGACTGCACATGGCACCGTTGGAATTATGGGGTGGCCTGGAATGTACGGTCAACCGGACTGAGGCCGGCTATACCGACCAGACGATACTCAATGGACATCAAGGCCGCGAAGATGATTTGGATCTCTTCGCCGATCTCGGTCTACGGGCGGTCCGATACCCGGTAATCTGGGAGCGGATCGCCCCCGATCGTACTGCCGATGCGGACTGGCGCTGGACCGACCAGCGGCTTGCAGGGCTTCGCGCGCGCGGCATCCGCCCGATTGCGGGACTGGTACATCACGGCAGCGGGCCTTCGTACACAGACCTGCTCGACGATGCGTTCGCGCCCGCGCTCGCGCAGTTCGCCGGTCAGGTCGCCGAACGGTACGACTGGATCGCGGATTGGACGCCGGTCAACGAGCCGCTGACGACGGCGCGCTTTTCCGCGCTTTACGGCCATTGGTATCCGCATCATCGCTCCGAGCGGTCGTTCTGGCACGCGCTGATCAACCAGATCGATGGTGTGCGACTGGCGATGAAGGCGATCCGGCGCGTCAACCCCGCCGCGCGGCTGATCCAGACCGACGATCTCGGCCGGACCTACTCGACGCTCACGCTCGCGCCACAGGCGGCGCACGACAATCTGCGCCGCTGGGCCGGATGGGATCTGCTGTTCGGGCGGATCACGCCGCGCCATCCCTTGTGGCTGCGGATCTCGCGCCACGGATTGGGGGATCGGCTGCGCGCGATCGCCGACGATCCCTCGCCGCCCGATATCATCGGCGTGAACCATTACCTCACCAGCGACCGTTTCCTCGACCACCGGGCGCACCGTTATGACCCGGCGACGCATGGCGGCAACGATACGCTGCGCTATGCGGATACCGAAGCGATCCGCGTGCTCGATCCGGCACCCGCAGGGCTGGCCGGCGCTGCGCGCGAAGCCTGGCAGCGCTACGGCGTGCCGGTCGCGATCACCGAGGTTCACAACGGCTGCACGCGCGAGGAACAGATGCGGTGGGCGGCGGACGCCTGGGATAGCGCCATCGCGCTGAAGGCGGATGGCGTCGATATCCGCGCGGTCACCGCCTGGTCGCTGCTCGGAAGCCACGGATGGAACACGTTGCTGACCAAGCCCGGACTGTACGAGCCCGGCGTCTATGACGTCGCCGCCGGTCGCCCGCGCGCAACCGCGCTGGCGACGCTGTGGAAGGGGCTGCCCGAGGGTGCGCCGCGCCACCCGGTATTGGCCGGCAAGGGCTGGTGGCAGCGACCGGAACGCATCATCTATCCCGCGATCGTCCGCCCCGCGACCCAGGACGGCGCGGGCGACGCGCAGCCGCTGCTGATCTGCGGCGCGACCGGCACCTTGGGGCAGGCGTTCGCCCGCGCCTGTGCGATCCGCAACATCGCGTGCGTGCTGACCGGGCGCGCGACACTCGACCTCGATCGCCCGGCAACGATCGCCGCAACGCTCGATTCGGTGCGCCCGTGGGCGGTGGTCAACGCGGCGGGTTGGGTGCGCGTCGATGACGCCGAGGCAGATGAAGACGGCTGCCACGCCGCCAACGCCGCCGGTGCGATCGCACTGGCGCAAGCGTGCGCGGCGCGCGGGATCGGCGTGCTCGGATTTTCGAGCGATCTGGTGTTCGATGGCTCGGTCGGCCGCCACTATGTCGAGAGCGATCCGGTGTCGCCGCTGAACGCCTATGGGCGCAGCAAGGCGGCGATGGAACACGGTTGCGCGTCGTTGCCGGGAGCATTGGTGATCCGCACCGCCGCTTTCTTCTCGCCCGACGATCCGTACAATTTCGCTGCTGCAGTGGTGCGCAACCTCTCCGCCGGGGAGCCTTTCGTCGCCGCCGCAGACCATATCGTCACCCCCACTTACGTTCCGCATCTCGTCACTGCCGCGCTCGATCTGCTGATCGATGGCGCCACGGGCATCTGGCATTTGAGCAACGGCGGAGCGGTAAGCTGGGCGGAATTCGCCGAGCGGGTCGCCGTGGCATGTCGCCTCGACGCGCGGCTGATCACGCCGGTGACAGGCCCCCTGCCCGACTGGACCGCACCGCGCCCGCTCGTGGCATCGCTCGCGACCGAACGCGGCGGGGCTTTGCCATCGCTTGCCGAGGCCATCGACGCTTTCGCGCACCACGAGGCCGCGCAACGCGCGTACCGCCATTGCGCCTGACACGAAGGACGCCACCAAAGCGCGCGGACGCGATACTGTGCAAATGACCGGCCAGAGCCACTCCCTCCATCGTCACGCAAAACAGAGCATCGTGCGGCGTGTGCAGGCGCTGTTCAACGATCTGGAACGCGGCGACCGGCCCGTCGTCCATAGCGACACTGCGTTGTTTGCCGCATCCTCGCCGATCTGGCGCGTTCATGGCGACGTTACCACGATGATGATTGGCGGCGTATCGGCGCTGCTGCTCCAGATGCTTCATCCCGCGGTGCTCGCAGGTGTCTGGGATCATTCGGGCTTTCGCGCCGACATGTTGGGGCGGCTGCGGCGGACAGTGCGCTTCGTGTCGGTTACGACCTACGGAGACAAAGCGGAAGCGGCCGCGGCGATCGCGCGTGTCCGCGAGATACATGGCCGCATCGCGGGGACGTTGCCGGACGGCACACCCTATCGGGTCGATGATCCCGACCTGCTTGCCTGGGTGCATATCACGGAGGCGTGGAGCTTCCTCGCCGCATGGCAGCGATATGGCGACAGCCGGTTGTCGCGTGCCGAGGCCGATCTTTACTGCGCGGATTTCGCGACCATCGGCCACGCGCTTGGTGCGATATCCGTGCCGGGCGACCGGGCCGGGACCGTCCGCGCTCTCGAAGACAGGCGGCCGCAGCTCATGGCGGATGATCGCACCCGCGAGGTCGCCCGGATGGTGCTCGGCCACATGCCCGACAACCGGCTTGCGATCCCGTTGCAGCGCGTGACGATGCAGGCGGCCGTCGATCTGCTGCCGGGATGGGCGCGGCGCATGCATGGGTTGCCGGCGTCGCCGCCACTTGTGCGCCCCATCGTCAGCACCGGAGCACTTGGTCTCGCGACGACCTTGCGCTGGGCGTTCGGGAGCCTCTGAGCGGGTTGGTTCCCGTCCGAAGGCACGCTAGACGAAACCGCGATCGTCGAGGAGATCACCATGCCGTTTCCCGCTCCCTATACTGCCGACCCCGCCCGCTATGACGGACGTATGCCCTATCGGCGTACCGGACGCAGCGGCCTCAGATTACCGGCGATCAGCCTCGGCCTGTGGCAGAATTTCGGCGGCACCGATGTCTTCGAGACCGGGCGGGCGATCCTGCGCCGGGCGTTCGATCGCGGCGTCACCCACTTCGATCTCGCCAACAATTACGGTCCGCCCTACGGCTCGGCCGAGGAAAATTTCGGGCGCGTCTTCGCAGCCGACTTCGCTGCCCACCGGGACGAACTGATCGTCTCGACCAAGGCGGGCTGGGACATGTGGCCGGGGCCGTATGGCGACGTCGGCTCATCCAAGAAGTATCTGATCGCGAGCTGCGACCAGAGTCTCAAGCGGATGGGACTCGACTATGTCGATATCTTCTATTCGCACCGGGTCGATCCGGCCACGCCGCTGGAAGAAACGATGGGGGCGCTGGTCCAGCTCCACCGGCAGGGCAAGGCGCTCTATGTCGGCATATCGTCCTACGAGCCGGGGCTGACCCGGCGTGCCGCAGCGATCCTGGCCGAAGAGAAGGTTCCGCTTTTCATCCATCAGCCGAGCTATTCGATCCTCAACCGCTGGATCGAGCGGGACTTGCTCGCCACGCTGGACGCGCTCGGCACGGGCTGCATCGCTTTCTCGCCGCTCGCCCAGGGCATGCTGACCGCCAAGTATCTCGGTGGCGTGCCGCAGGATGCGCGGGCCAACCGGCAAGGATCGCTGTCGCAAACGCTGCTGACCGACCGGAACCTGTCTGCGATCCGCACGCTCGACGGAATCGCGAAGCAGCGCGGCCAGACGCTCGCGCAGATGGCGATCGCCTGGGTGCTGCGTGACCCGCGCATCACCTCGGCGCTGATCGGCGCGCGCACCGTCGAACAGCTCGACGACTCGCTCGATGCCGTGAAGAACCTCGATTTCACGGCGGACGAGCTTGTCGCGATCGATGCGGCCGCCGAGGACGGCGGGATCAACATCTGGTCGGGCTCGTCCGAAATCTCGACGCTACCGCCCGCGCAAGGCGTGCCGGTGTGACGGCGATCGGTTGCTACCGGCGGACACCACAGGCGCCCTTCTCGGCAACCTGTTACGCCACGATCTGAAGTTTCGGCTTGCCGGTCGACCTAAGCTGGAAATCGGCAGCCCAACCGCGGTCGAGCGACTTGAGGAATGCCTGAAGCCCCATTGGCCGGGCGAACAGATAGCCCTGTGCCATTCTGTAGCCGAGTTCGCGCAACTGCTGAAGCTGGCCCTCGGTCTCGACCCCCTCGATGATGCAGTCGAGCCCGAGCGTCTGGCAAAGCCCGAGGATCGCGGAAATGATGTTGCGGCCCGAGGCTTCATCCATGTCCGCGATGAAACTGCGGTCGACCTTGACCTTGTCGAGAGGGAGCCGGTGCAAATAGCTCAGGCTCGAATAGCCCGAGCCGAAATCGTCAAGAGCGATCCGGATGCCGAGCGCGCGCAAGCGTTTGATACTGGCGACCGCCGCCTCGAAATCCCGCATCAACGCGGTTTCGGTCAGTTCGAATGTGATCCGCTTGGGATCGATACCGGCACGCTCGATCATGTCGATGAGCAGGTCGATCGTATCGACGGAGACGATGTCGCGCGCAGACAGGTTGAACGAGAGCCCGATCCGTTCCGGCATCTGGACGAAGCACGTCAACGCGTTGCGGAACAGGCTGGCGGTGATGACGTGCATGAAACCGAGCCGTTCCGCTGCCATGATGAACTGGTCCGGTTTGATCGCGCCGAGCGTGGGGCTGGTCCAGCGCCCCAGCGCTTCGACACCGAGCACGGCCATGTTCTCCGTGCAGAAGATCGGCTGAAACTGGACGTGCAGTTCCGTGTCGAAATCGGCGGTCTGAATCGCCGCTTCCAGGACGCGCTCGGATCGGATGAGCGTCTCATGTTCCGCCGAGAAGAGCGCGCACACTCCAGGACTCAGCGACTTGACGTGATACAGCGCATAGTCCGAACGATCGAACAGTTGATGGACCGAAGACCCGGCATCCGGAAAGATCGCGACCCCGCCGGAGCAGCCGAGCGTGATCCGTTGCCCTTCGATGTCGAACGGCACGGTCAGCAGGTCGCAAATCCGCTGGCCGATCTCGCGAGCGTGATCGATGTCATCGAGGATGAGGATTCCGAACTCGTCACCGCCAAGCCGAGCCACCTCGCACGCCTTGCTGGCAACGCTCGCAAGCCTTGTACCGACCGCCGCGAGAAGACGGTCGCCGAAGACGTGTCCGTAGGTATCGTTTACGGGCTTGAAGCGATCGAGGTCGAGAACGCCGACCGCAAACCGTTCGCCGGTCAGCTTGCGCGATGTCAGCACGGTGTCGAGCTGCGCGAAGAAATGCCGCCGGTTGGGAAGCCCGGTCAACGCGTCGGTCAGCGCCAGCCGCGCATTCTCCGTGCTCAGGCGCTCGGCCTCCGCCTGTTCGGCGGCGAGGCTCACCTGCGACCGGATGAGGGTCGCGAATGCGGCGAAGCTGTTCAGCAGCACGCGGATCATCACGCCCGTCACCAGCGCGATGTTGAGCGCCATCGCCGTGAAGACCGCGTTGCCGTGAAAGACATTGTAGACGAGGTACGGGGTCATCACCGTCACGGTGACGAGAAGCGCCGTCTGAGGGACGCTGATAAGGCAGAAGATACAGCCGATCACGGTAACGGCGATGAAGAGCGCGACATGCGCTTGCTCGGTTGCGCCTCCATATTGATACAGCGTCAGCGACCAGGCGACGAACGCCACACATAGCGGCGCGGCCAAGGCCGTCGTCCTGCGCAACGTATGGCGGGCGACCGCCGCGTCGATATCGGCAACGGGGCGCGCGAACGCCCAGGCCGACAGCCGCCAACAGCACACCGCTATCAGCCCACCGGCAACGCCGAGCGTCAACCATCCCGGCGCGTAAGCATAATGGGTGTAGCTTACCGCAGACGCGTTCAGGATCAGCAGCGCATACAGCAGAGGTATCTGCCGCTTGAGCTCGCCATATTGCGCGACCCGAATATCGGGTTCGCCAGCGAAGCTGAGCCAAGTGTAGAAACGGCGCAACATGCCCACAACCTCCGAACATGGCTATGCAAGTACAGAGGTTAAGAAGAACCTATGATTCTGTATAGGGATCGCTTGCACGACAGCTTATAAGTACAGTCCCGCAGGATTCTCGAAACTCGGATCGCATGTGAAACGGAAACGAACGTCTTGATCATCAAGGCCGGCGATGGTCAGCTGGCCAGTTCAGCCAGGAAGGCGCCGTGGTCGATCGGGCGCGAGAACATCGGGAAGGTCTTGGTGATCGATGCTTCCTGCTCGGCTGCACTGAGCGTAGCGGTACAGTCGGTCAGCGTCACCACGCGGTAGCCGCGCTCGTAGGCCGATCGCATGGTCGATTCGACGCAGCAATTGGTGAGAAATCCGGCGATCGCGAGATCGGTGATGCCGCGCTGGCGTAGGATGAAATCCACGTTGGTGCTCGCAAAGCAATCCAGCCCGCGTTTGCCCTCGATCACGATGTCATGCTCGGCCGGCGCCATGTCGGCTGCGATCTCGGCGCCCCAGGTACCTTTGCGGAACGCCTGTGCCTGAACGATCCCGGCCAGAATGCCGTAAGGCTCGGCCGCGACTTCGGGATAGCCTTCCGCGAACGTGATCGGCGCGTGCAGGATCGTCGCGCCTCGCTCACGCGCCTGCTTTGCCAGGGCACGGCTGTGCGCGAGCATGTCGGTCTGCGCCATCACCTCAGCGACGGCGGCGTGTTGCGCGCCGCCCTCGCTGACGAAATCGTTCTGATATTCGATAAACAGCACGGCGGTGGTGGCGGGGTTCATGTCACTCTCCGATGGTCACACCAACGCCGGCAGGCGTTCGAGATGCTTGTCGAGCGTAATCGGATAGTCGCGGATGCGCACGCCGGTCGCATTGTACACCGCGTTGGCGACCGCAGCGCCGACGCCGCACAGGCCGAGTTCACCGACGCCCTTGGCCTTCATCGGATTGGCCTTGTCATCGGCTTCGTCGAGGAAGACGACCTCCTGATGCGGGATGTCGGCGTGGACCGGAACCTCGTAACCGGCGAGATCGTGGTTGACGAAGAAACCGAAGCGCGTGTCGACCGCAAGCTCCTCCATCAGCGCGCCGCCGACGCCCATCGTCATCGCGCCGATCACCTGGCTGCGCGCGGTCTGCGGGTTGAGGATGCGCCCCGCCGCGCACACCGCTAGCATCCGGCGCACGCGCGTGACGCCGGTATAGGCATCGACACCGACCTCGACAAAATGCGCGCCGAAGGTCGAGAGTTGATAGGTCTTGTCGAGCTTGCCGAATTCAATCTTGTCTTCGGCAACGAGTTCGCCGGCACTGGCGGCCTGGGCGAGATCGGCCGAGCGGTTGCCGCTACGAACCTTGCCGCCTTCGAACACGCTATCCGCCGAATTGAAGCCGAGCCGCTGCGCGACCGCCTCGCGGAGCTTGACGCACGCGGCATAGACGCCGGCAGTGGCGTTGGCCGCGCCGAACTGACCGCCCGAGCCTGCCGATATCGGAAAGTCCGAATCGCCGAGCTTCACCACCACCGCGTTGACCGGTACGCCCATCATCTCGGCGGCGGTCTGCGCGATGATCGTGTAGCTGCCGGTGCCGATGTCCGTCATGTCGGTCTCGACCGTGACGACACCGCCCTTGCCGAGCCGGACGCGCGCGGCCGAGGTCATGTTCATATGATCGCGAAACGCGGTGGCGACGCCCATGCCGACCAGCCAGCGCCCGTCGCGAACTTGCGCGGGCTTCGGGTTGCGCTGCGACCAGCCGAAGCGCTGGGCGCCATCTTCGAGGCAGCGCGCGAGTTGCCGTTCGGAATATTTGCGCTCGGGTTTCTCGGGATCGACCTGGGTGTCGTTCTTGATGCGGAACGCGATGGGGTCCATGCCGAGCTTCTCGGCCATTTCGTCCATCGCGATTTCGAGCGCCATCAGCCCCGGCGCTTCGCCCGGCGCGCGCATCGCATTGCCTTCGGGGAGATCGAGCACGGCGAGGTGCATCGAGATCATCCGGTTGGCGCCGGCGTACAGCTTCTTGGTCTGGTTGACCGCAGTCTCCGGGCTGCCGTCGGGCTGATCTCCCGAGCCGCTGTCGTGCGCGATCGCGGTGATGACGCCGTCCTTGGTCGCGCCAATACGGATATGCTGGCGCGTCGCCGGACGATGCGTCGTGTTGTTCGCGATCAGCGGCCGTTGCAGCGCCAGCTTGACCGGCCGCCCCGCCGCGCGCGCGCCGAGTGCTGCCAGTACAGCGTCGCTGCGCAGGAACAGCTTCCCGCCGAAGCCGCCGCCGACATAGGGAGATACCAAGCGGATCTTGTCCTTGGGGATGCCGAGCGTCTTGGCGAGATCGCCACGACCCCAGTCGATCATCTGGTTCGACGTCCACACGGTCAGTTGGTCGCCGCGCCATGCCGCGATCGAGGCAAACGGCTCCATCATCGCATGGCTCTGGTCGGGCGTGCTGTAGTGCGCGTCGAGCTTGACCGGGGCGGCGGCGAACGCCTGTTCGAACTGGCCGACGCGATCGACGCCGGGCGAGGCGCTGCCCTCGTCGCTCGATCCGCCGGACAGCGGCGCGGTCTTGAGCGCTTCGCCGAGATCGAAGCGACCGTCGGTGCGCGCATAATCGACACGGACCAACGCCGCTGCCGCGCGCGCCTGTTCGAACGTCTCGGCGACGACGATCGCGATCGCCTGATGATAATGGTCGATCTCGGGGCCGCCGAGCAGCTTGACCGTGTTGAACTTGCCCTTGCCGAGCTTGCCGGCAGTCTCGGCGGTGACGATCGCCACCACGCCGGGCGCGGCCTTGGCCTGGGCGAGATCGATCGCCGCGATCCGGCCCTTGCCGATCGCCGCGCCGACGACATAGCCATAGGCCGGGTTGGCAATCTCGCGGTGATGTTCATAGGCGTAGGGCGCGGTGCCGCTGGTCTTGAGCGGGCCGTCGATCCGCGTGTGCGCGCGACCGACCACGGTCATCCGGTCGATCGGGTTGGCGCCCTCGGGCGTTTCGAACTTCATGCGGTCGTCCTCGCTTCGGCCATCGCCGCCGCCAGCGTTCGTTCGGCGAGCGGCAGTTTGAACGCATTGTCGTGGGTCGGCTTGGCGCCGACGAGCAGCTTGGCAGTGACGGCCTTGGCACCGCGCGGCAGCTCCGCCTCCGCCGCCTCGTCGCGCCAGGGTTTGTGCGCGACGCCGCCGAGCGCGACGCGGCCGGTGCCGTCTTTCTGGATCACCGCCGCGACCGAGACCAGCGCGAAGGCGTAAGAGGCGCGGTCGCGCACCTTCTCGTAGACGTGCTTGCCGCCGATCGGCTTGGGCAACGTCACTGCCGTGATCAGCTCGCCGGGTGCCAGCGCGGTGTCGATGTGCGGCGTGTTGCCGGGCAGGCGATGGAAATCCGCGATCGGGATCGCGCGAGTCTCACCGCCTGCATTGATGGTCTCGACCGTGGCGTCGAGCACGCGCATCGCAACCGCCATGTCGGACGGGTGGGTTGCGATGCACTTGTCGCTCGAACCGATCACGGCAAGCTGGCGCGATACGCCGCCGATCGCCGCGCAGCCCGAGCCCGGCTTGCGCTTGTTGCACGGCATGTTGGTATCGTAGAAATAGGCGCAGCGCGTGCGTTGCAGCAAATTGCCCGCCGTCGTTGCCTTGTTGCGAAGTTGGCCGGAAGCACCCGCGACGATCGCGCGCGACAGCACGCCGTAATCGCGGCGGACGCGCGCATCGGTGGCGAGATCGGTGTTGGTGACGAGCGCCCCGATGCGCAGCCCGCCAGCGTCAGTCGGCTCGATCCGGTCGAGCTTGAGATCCTGCACGTCGACGAGGTGAACGGGGGTTTCCACCTCGATCTTCATCAGATCGAGCAGATTGGTGCCGCCGGCGATGAAGCGCGCGCCGGGCCGCCCCGCCACCGCGCGCGCCGCCGCGACCGGCTCATGCGCGCGTTCGTAGGTGAAAGCCTTCATGCTTTGTCTCCGGCGACGTCTGCAATCGCTTCGGCGATGTTGGAATAGGCGCCGCAGCGGCAGATGTTGCCGCTCATCCGCTCGCGCAGTTCGATGTTCGAGAAGGCCGGGCTCAGCGCGATGTCGGCCTGAACATGGCTCGGCACGCCGCGCTTGATCTCGTCGAGCACGCCGACCGCCGAGCAGATCTGCCCCGGCGTGCAATAGCCGCACTGATAGCCGTCGTGTTTGACGAACGCGGCTTGCAAGGGATGGAGCTTTTCGGGGGTGCCGAGGCCTTCGATCGTGGTCACGTCGTCGCCTTCGTGCATCACCGCGAGGCTGAGGCACGAATTGATCCGCACGCCATCGACCAGCACCGTGCAGGCACCGCACTGGCCATGATCGCAGCCCTTCTTGGTGCCGGTGAGGTGGAGATGCTCGCGCAGCGCATCGAGCAACGTCGTGCGCGTATCGAGGGCCAGATCGTGGCGCTCGCCATTGACCTTGAACGAGACCTTCACCGGCGCGGGATCGGCGGCGGGCCTGTCGCTCGTCCGCGCGCTGGCGTGGCTTGTGGCGACGACGGCGGTCGCCGCGCCACCGGCAAGCACGCCGCGCCTCGACACGACCGGTTCCGGTATGTTCGGCATCGCATCGTCTCTCTTTGCTGTACGGGAATCGCGTGTCACGAAGGTCTAACGCACATCTAACGATTATGTCACCGTGACTGGCGCTCATATCAGCAATGACCGGGATTCATGGACGTCAGCGCGGGCGCTACGCTTTCAGCCGATCGATCAGCGCCATCGCACCGTGCGGCGCACGAACCTTGGCACCGTTGATGAAGAACACGAAGGTCTCGCGAGGCCGCTTGCCGGGAGGTTCGGAGGACGCATACGGCAGCCCCCCAGGCTGCTCGCCCCGCGCCCAGCGACGCGATACATCGGCCCAATGATCGAGCGCTTCGGCGGTATAGCCCGCAGGCTCGTCCTCGGTCGCATTCTCCAGCCGCGCATAAACGAAATCGCCGGTCACATCGGCGATGGCGGGATAGTCGGCCGAGTCGGCATAGACCAGCGCCACGCCGGCCTCGCGCGCCATCGCGACGAACTCGGGCACCGCGAAGCTCTCGTGCCGTACCTGCACCGCGTGGCGCAGCGAAACGCCTTCGTGACTCGCCGGCAACAGCGCGAGGAAGGCGCGGAAATCCTCCGCGTCGAATTTTTTGGTAGCCATGAACTGCCACAGGATCGGCCCGAGCCGGTCGCCCAGTTCGACGATGCCCTGGCCGACGAACCTGGCGATCGATTCGCCCGCCTCGGCCAGCACCTTGCGGTTGGTGCAATAGCGCGACGCCTTGAGGGTGAAGACGAACCCGTCGGGCACCGCCTTCGCCCAGCTCGCGAAGGTCGCCGGTTTCTGGCTGCTGTAGTAGGTGCCGTTGACCTCGATCGCGGTCAGCTTTCCCGCCGCATAGTCTAGCTCGCGCTTGTGCGGCCATTTCTCGGGAAAGAAACTGCCGCGCCACGGCTCATAGGTCCAGCCGCCGATGCCGACGCGAATCGGAGATGTGTCGCTCATGACGTCCCGTATAGCGCGTCAGATGGTTCCGGTGCCGCTCGAAAATATCGAGGGTAGTATGCCGCACGCCGGATACCTAGCTGTCCGTCTTGACAGGACGGAGGCACGACATGGCCGGATCGGCATTGGTGGTTGGCGCGAGCGGGATCGTCGGCAGCGCAACCGCGACGTTGCTCGGTGCGCGCGGGTGGACCGTACATGGATTGGCGCGCCGCCCCCTCGAACAAGCGGGTGTCGCGCCGGTCGCGGCAGACCTTCAGGACGCGCAAGCGACCGCCTCGGCAATGGCGGGGCTGAGCGTCGATGCGGTGTTCATCACGACATGGCTGCGGCAGGACAGCGAGGCCGAGAACATCCGCGTCAATTCGGCGATGGTGCGCAACCTGCTCGATGGGCTGCGTGCCGCCAATGCCGGAGCGCGGCATGTCGCGTTGGTGACCGGCCTCAAACATTATCTCGGGCCGTTCGAATCCTATGGCAAAGGCACGCTGCCGCAGACGCCGTTTCGTGAGGAACAAGGCAGGCTCGACGTCGAGAACTTCTATTATGCGCAGGAGGACGAGTTGTTCGCCGCCGCCGCGCGCGATGGTTTCTCGTGGAGCGTGCATCGCCCGCATACCGTCATCGGCAAGGCGGTCGGCAATGCGATGAACATGGGCACGACGCTCGCCGTCTATGCGACGTTGTGCCGCGAAACCGGACGGCCGTTCCGCTTCCCCGGCTCGCCCGCGCAGTGGCATGGCCTGACCGACATGACCGACGCCGGACTGCTCGCGCGTCATTTGCTCTGGGCGACCGAAACGCCCGCTGCCGCCAACGAAGCGTTCAACGTCGTCAACGGCGACGTCTTCCGCTGGAGCTGGATGTGGGGGCGGATCGCCGCGTGGTTCGGCCTCGAACCCGCGCCGTTCGACGGCGAGATTCTGCCGCTCGAAGCGCAGATGGCGGACGATGCGGCGGTGTGGCGGCGGATCGCCGAGCGCGAGGGGCTTGCCGAACCCGATCTCGCCCGGCTTGCCTCGCCGTGGCACACCGATGCCGATCTCGGCCGGCCGGTCGAAGTCGTCACCGATATGTCGAAGAGCCGGCGATTGGGCTTCACCGACTATCGGTCGACCGACGACGCTTTCACCGATCTGTTCACGCAGCTTCGCGCCGAGCGGCTGATCCCGTGACGGCGCGCGGCTAGACCGTCACCTGCTCGCCCAGCTCGAGCACCTTGCCGGGCGGGATGTGGAAGAAGTCGGTCGGGTCGCTGGCGTTGCGTTGCAGGAACATGAAGATGCGGTCCTGCCAGATCGGCATGCCGACGTCGGCGGCGGGCTTGATCGTGTTGCGGCCGATGAAATAGCTCGTCTTGGCCGGATTGAGCAGCTTGCGCTCATCGGTGCGCACCAAACCGAGATCATGCGGCACGTCGGGCGATTCCATGAAGCCGTAGGTCAGCACCACCGAGCTGAAATTGTCATCGATCGGCTTGGCGCGGACGCGTTCGTCGGCATCGACGAACGGGCGGTCGGCGGTGCGGATGCTGACGATCAGATTGCGTTCGTGCAGCACCTTGTTGTGCTTGAGGTTGTGGAGCAGCGCGCCCGGCGCGCCCTCGGCATTGGCGGTGAGGAACACCGCCGTACCTTCCACACGCTCGGGCGGACGCTTGGCGAGCGCGGCGGCGAGATCGGCGAGCGGGATGCTCTGCCGCTTCTCGAACGCACGCACGATGCCGCGCCCGCGCACCCAGGTGTAGATCATGAAGCCGATGATCGCCGCCACCAGCAGCGGCACCCAGCCACCCTCGATCACGCGCAGGATGTTCGCGCCGAAGAAGATCACGTCGAGCACGAGAAACGGCGCGATCATCGGGATCGCGCGCAGCCGCGACCAACCCCAGGTATGCCGCACCACGATATAGGCGAGGCAGGTAGTGACGACCATCGTGCCGGTGACAGCGATGCCATAGGCCGCCGCCATCGACGAGGAGGTGCGGAACTGGACGACCAGCACAAGCACGCCGAAGAGCAGCATCCAGTTGATCGACGGCAGATAGATCTGCCCGGCCTGCGATGCCGAGGTCTGGCGGATGCGCAGCCGTGGCAGCAGGCCGAGCTGGATCGCCTGTTGCGTCAGCGAGAACGCGCCGGTGATGACCGCCTGGCTGGCGATGATCGTCGCCAGCATCGCCAGGATCACCAGCACCGGCCGCAACGACTCGGGCGCCATCAGGAAGAACCAGTCGCGGTCGCCGATGTCGCCGCCCGCCGCGTGCGCGGTTTCGAGCGCACTCAGCACGAACGCGCCTTGCCCGAGATAGTTGAGGAACAGGCACGGCAGCACCAGCGCGAACCAGCCGATGCGGATCGGCCGCCGCCCGAAATGGCCCATGTCGGCGGTCAGCGCTTCGGCGCCCGTCACCGTCAGGAACACCGCGCCGAGCACGAACAGCCCGGTGACGCCATGCGTGAACAGGAATATCGCGCCGTAATGCGGCGAGAACGCGCGCAGGATCGAGAGTTCGTCGGTGATGTGCCACAGCCCGAGCGCGCCGATGCACAGGAACCACAGGATGCAGACCGGGCCGAACAGCTTGGACACCTGCGCGGTGCCGCGCGACTGGATCGCGAACAGCCCGATAAGGATGGCGATGGTGATCAGCAGGATCAGATCGTCGCTGAACATATTGCCAGCGCCCGGCAGCGTCTTCAGCCCCTCGGCTGCCGATAGCACCGACAACGCCGGCGTGATGATTGCGTCGCCGTAGAACAAAGCCGCGCCCGACGCGCCGAGCACCAGCGCGATCAGCGACCGCTTGCCGAGTGCGCGGCGCGCAAGTGCGGTCAGCGCAAGCACGCCGCCCTCGCCGTGGTTGTCGGCGCGCATCAGGAAGACGACGTATTTGATCGTCACGACGAAGATCAGCGACCACAAAGCGAGGCTCAGCACGCCGAGTACCTCGTTCACCTCGGCGCCATCGGCGGTGGTGAGCGCGAGCGCAGTGCGGAACGCGTAGATCGGGCTGGTGCCGATATCGCCGAACACCACGCCGATCGCGCCGACCGTCGTCGCGACGAGCGCTGGATGCGGATGTGCGGGATGACCTGTCGCTTCAGGCACGGAGGACATGGTGAGTGTTGGACCTGACGGTTAGACGCGGGGCTGTACGCGCGCTGAACGAGCCTGCAAAGAGATTTGTTGCGCCGCCACATCGGGCGGATGGCGCGCAATCGGACACTTGATCCCCACGCCGATTTGGCCGCATAGCGGGGCATGGTTCGCTTTTCGTTCGCAGGTTTCGAGCTGGTCGCGCTCGCGCAAGGGGCCTTGTTCTGGCCGGCGCGCGCGGCGTTGATCGTCGCCGATCTGCATTTCGAGAAAGCGAGCTGGTTCGCGATGCGCGGGCAGATGCTGCCACCTTATGATTCGCTCGCGACGCTGGCGGATCTGACCGCGCTGGCGACCGCGACCGACGCGGCGGAGATCTGGTGCCTCGGCGATAGCTTCCACGACAGCGCCGGATGCGAGCGCTTGCCCCAGGCGGCGCAGACGATGTTGCGCACATTGGCGGGGACGCGCCGCTGGACGTGGATCACCGGCAACCACGATTCCCGGCTGATCGATCGCTGCGGCGGGGAGGTCGTGGCCGAAGCGGTGGTCGATGGGCTGGTGCTGCGCCACGAAGCTGTCACAGGCGAGACGCGCGCCGAACTCTCCGGGCATTACCACCCCAAGCTGCGGCTGCGCGTGCGCGGGCAGAACATCTCTCGGCGCTGCTTCGTGGCGACACCTACCAAGCTGATCCTGCCCGCGTTCGGGTCGCTCACCGGCGGACTCGATGCGGGCCATCCCGAAATCGTCCGCGCGGTGGGCTTGGGCGCGGAAGCGCTGGTGCCAGTCGAGAACCGGCTGCTGCGCTTTCCGATCGCGGCCTGAGCGGCTTCTCGAAGCCCGTTCGTGCTGAGCTTGTCGAAGCACGTGCCGCAAGCGTGGCGTTCGGGGCACGCACTTCGACAAGCTCAGTGCGAACGGATTGGGTGAGAGTGCATCAGTCCTTCCACGCCCAGAACAAATGCGCGGGGGGCACGTTCCACCATTCGAAACCGTGATCGATCCGCTTGAAATCTGGCGCGAGGAAATCGCGCACGCGGGCGCGAAACTGATAGACGAGGAACGCGCCGCCAGTTCGCAGCACATCATGGGTGGCGGTCGCAATAGACTCGCCAACGCCGGCCGGCAGCGTCGAGAACGGCAGGCCAGACAGCACGTAATCGGCCTGTTCGAATCCATGTTCGGCGATGATCGCCTGCACGTCCGCCGCCGAGCCGAGATGCGCGATAAAGCGCGAATCGCGGATCTCGTCGCGCAGATGATCGATGAACTCGGGGTTGGTGTCGATCGCGATCAGCGTTGCGTCGGGGGCGAGTCGATCGAGGATCGGCTGACAGAAGGTGCCGACGCCGGGTCCGTATTCGACGAACAGCTTGGTCTTGCCCCAATCGACGCGCGACAGCATCTGCCGGATCAGCCGCTGCGACGACGGCACGACCGACCCCACCATCACCGGATGCTTGAGGAATCCGCGCAGGAACAGCGCCTGCTGCGAAGGGCGGCGGGTCTGTGCGGGAGAGCTGTCACCGATGGTCGAGAGGGTCAACGGCATATCCTGTACTAAGTGTCACATGCCCGTAACCAACACGTCGGCGAATCGGTTGCAAGCCCATTACGGACAGCGCATCGCCCGACCGCATGGATCAGGATCGCACCGGACAGACGCTCGTCATCTTCCTGTCGGCGCGCACTGCGGTCGATAACCCCGGCTATGCCGCCGCTGCCGCAGAGATGGCGGCGCTTGCCGCGCGGCAACCGGGCTATCGCGGCGTCGAGAGCACGCGCGGGCCGGACGGGTTCGGCATCACGATCAGCTTCTGGGCCGATGAGGCGAGCGCGCTGGCGTGGCGGGCGCACCCGCGCCACGCCGAGATACGCGAGTTGGGGCGTGGGCGGTGGTATGATTCCTACGAAGTGATCGTGGCCGAGGCGACGCGCGGGTATCGCTGGCCCTAATGACCGTCGCCCCGGCGCAGGCCGGGGCCGCTGCGTGGCTGGCGTTACGCTCGCCCCATGACGGCCCCGGCCTGCGCCGGGGCGACGAAATGCCTCGCGCGACGCCCGTTTCGTCCCGAGCGAGGTCGACGGACATGCCACACATGCTGCGGCAGGTGTCTCGACTTCGCTCGACACGAACGGGTTTCGGAGACAGCGGTCTATACCGTCTTCGGCATCAACTGGCCCGGCGAGACGAAGCCGATCGGCTGGAGCGAAGACGCGTCCTGTTTCAGCCTTGCCCCGATCTGCTCATACTCGCGTTCCAGTTCGGGCGTGACCGAGGCGCGCGACTCCTTGAGCGCTTCGTCGAAATGCGCCTGAGTCACCTGCCCGACCGACAGCGACTGGCGCAGCGCGACAAGGCCGGCACGCCGCACCAGATCGCCGAGATCCGCGCCGGTGAAGCGATCGGTCCGCGCCGCCAGATCGGCGAGATCGACATCGTCCGCGAGCGGCATCTTCGCGCTCTGGATGCGCAGGATGCGTTCGCGGCCTTCGCGATCGGGCACGCCGACGTAGATCAGTTCATCGAACCGCCCCGGCCGGAGCAGCGCCGGATCGATCAGATTGGGCCGGTTGGTCGCGCCGATCACGACGACCGCCTGCAATTCCTCAAGCCCATCCATCTCGGCGAGGATGGTGTTGACGACGCGCTCGGTGACTTGCGGCTCGCCCATGCCGCCGCCGCGCGCCGGCACCAGCGAATCGAGTTCGTCGATGAAGATCACGCACGGCGCAACTTGCCGGGCGCGCGCGAACAGCTTGGCGATCTGCTGCTCGCTTTCGCCATACCATTTGCTCAGGAGGTCGCTTGATTTGGTGGCGATGAAATTCGCCTCCGCCTCACGCGCGACCGCTTTGGCCAGCAAGGTCTTGCCGGTGCCGGGCGGGCCGTAAAGCAGGAAGCCCTTGGCCGGGCGGATGCCGATGCGGCGGAACGCGTCGGGGTCTTTCAGGGGTAGCTCGACGCCTTCCTTCAAGCGCATCTGCGCATCGTCGAGACCGCCGACATCCTCCCAGCGGACTCGCGGCGCCTCGACCATCACTTCGCGCATCGCGCTCGGCTGGACCCGCTTCAAAGCCCCGAGGAAATCCTCGCGCGTGACCGCCAAGGTATCGAGCACCTCGGGCGGGATCGTGCCTTCGGCGAGATTGAGCCGCGGCATGATCCGCCGCACCGCCTCGATCGCCGCCTCGCGCGCCAGCGCGGCGAGATCGGCACCGACGAAGCCGTAGGTGGTGCGCGCCAGCTCGGCGAGATCGACCTTGTCGCCGAGCGGCATGCCGCGCGTGTGGATGCCGAGGATCTCGCGCCGGCCACGCTCATCCGGCACGCCGACGATGATCTCGCGGTCAAACCGGCCCGGCCGCCGCAGCGCCTCGTCGATCGCCTCGGGGCGGTTGGTGGCGGCGATCACGACCACATTGGCACGCGCCTCCAGCCCGTCCATCAGCGTCAGGAGCTGCGCGACCAGCCGCTTCTCGGCCTCGCCCGACACCTGGCCACGCTTGGGCGCGATCGAATCGATCTCGTCGATGAACACGATCGAAGGCGCGTTCTTGGCCGCTTCCTCGAACACGTCGCGCAAGCGCTTCTCGGACTCGCCATAAGCCGAGCCCATGATCTCGGGGCCGTTGATGAGGAAGAACTCGGCCGCGCTTTCGTTGGCGACCGCGCGCGCGAGCCGGGTCTTGCCGGTGCCGGGCGGCCCATGCAGCAACACGCCCTTGGGCGGATCGACGCCCAAGCGCTGGAACAGTTCGGGATAGCGCAGCGGCAGTTCGACCATTTCGCGCAACTGATCGATCGTCGGACCCATGCCGCCGATATCGTCATAGGTCACGTCGGCGCGGCGCGCTTCCTTGGGTTCTTCATACTCCGGGCGAAGTTCAATTTCAGTATTCTCGTCCACATGCACCACGCCTTTCGGAGTCGTGCTGATGACGGCGAGGCGGATTTCCTGGAGCGCATAGGCGGGCGAGCGCAGGAATTGCTGGACGCCCGGCGGCATGTTCTCGACGCGCTGCTGCCCGGCGGTGGCGACGACATCGCCTTGCGTCAGCGGCCGTCCGAGAAAAGTGCGCTGGAGCGCATTCGATGAGCCTTGCAGCCGCAAATTCTGTTGTGCAGGTGCGAAGACGACTCGCGTTGCGGGCTTGGATTCGACCTTGCGGATCTCGACGAAATCGCCCGAGCCGACGCCGGCGTTGGCGCGCTGGAGGCCGTCGATACGGAGGATTTCCAGCCCCTCGTCCTCGGGATACGGCGCAACCGCGCGCGCCGGCGTGATCGACTTGCCTTCGATCGCGATCACGTCGCCTTCCGCGAGGCCGAGCGCCGCCATCATCACGCGCGGCACATGGGCGAGGCCCCGCCCGCTATCCTCCGGCCGCGCATTGGCGACCTGCACTTTCTTTCCTGGTGCCTCGCTGTCCGCCATCATCCGCTCCCTCGCACACTCAAGCAATGGAGATAGGGAAGGCGTTCCGGTTATGCGAGGGGTTCCGCTACGCGACGGATCGGGGACAAAAAAAGGCCAGCCCCGAAGGACTGGCCGTGAAAGTTTTAGGAGAGGATGCCTGAAAGGCACCCGCTATGTGCAGTGCAGCGCGATCTTGTGCAAGTGCGAAGAGATTGTGTTGGCGTGCAGAAATTGCAATCGCGACTCGCTTTTTGCACGATGAGGGTGGTAGATTCGTTTCGAAGCAATTATGTTGCGCTGCACAAGGAACCGGGAGTTCGATGCGCAGACTGCCCCCATTGACCGCGATCGAGGCGTTTGTTCAGGTCGCGCGGCTCGGCTCGATCAAGGCCGCGTCGCAGGAACTCGCGCTATCCGCGCCCGCGCTCAGCCGCCGCGTGCAGGCGCTCGAACGCTTCATCGGCAAACCGCTGTTCGAACGGCGGCATCAGGCGGTGGTGCTCAACGCCGATGGCGAACGCCTGCTCCAGCAGATCGCGCCCGCGCTCGACAGCCTGTCAGACGCGGTCGAGATCATGACCAGCGGCACCGAAATGCTGCGGCTGCGGCTCGGCATCATGCCGCTGTTCGCGTCGCAGCGGCTGTTCCCCAAGCTCGCCGAACTGCGCGAGAAACATCCCGAATTGCACCTCGACATCGATACCGCCGGCCACGGTTTCGCCCGGCTTGGGGAGGGACTCGATGCGGTGATCGCGCTTGCCCGCGAGATGGACCCGGCGCTGTACGGCAAACGGCTCGATCGCAACTCGATCTACGTGATCGGCGCGCGCGCGATGCTCGAAGGCCCCAAGCCGATCACCAAGCCCGAGCAGCTCGCCGGGCTGACCGCACTCGTCCACAAGGACATGCCCGATCTGTTCACCGAATTCCGCGCCGCCGCCGGACTCGAGAACACCCCGCCGCTCGCGATCGACCATTTCGATTCGGGGCCGCTGATGCTGGAGGCCGCCGCGCAGGGGCTTGGCGTCGCGTTCATGCACGAAAGCCATTTCGAGGATGCCCGCGATCCCCGGCTGGTGCGGCTGTTCGATATCGAGATCGAAAGCCCGTATAGTTATTGGTTCGCCTGCCGCCCGCGCGCGATGTTGCAGCGGCCGGTGAAATTGTTTCACGACTGGCTGGTTACGGCGATCGCCGATCCTAGCGTTTAGAAGCGGTTTGCAATCAGACGCCGTTCGTCCTGAGCTCGTCGAAGGACGTGCCAAGGGCGCCGGCGTTTGGGGCACGTGCTTCGACGAGCTCAGCACGAACGGATTTGTTGGCCGGACGTAGAAGCATCCAGGTGTCCGCGCATCCAACCGATCGTTGGTTGCGCGGAACCGTGGACCCCGGAACAAGTCCGGGGTGACGTTTCACGTTACGCAGCAACCGCCTTGACGATCTTGCCCGGCGCGCGGGGCGGTTCACCCTTGGGGAGCGCGTCGATATGCTCCATGCCCGAGGTCACTTCGCCCCAGACGGTGTACTGGCCGTCGAGGAAGCGGGCATCGTCGAAGCAGATGAAGAACTGGCTGTTCGCCGAGTTCGGATCGTTGGTGCGCGCCATCGAGGCGACGCCGCGGACGTGCGGCTGCTTGGAGAATTCCTGCGGGAGATTGGGCTTGTCGGAACCGCCGGTGCCGTTGTGATTCTTGCCGTCGCCGCCCTGCGCCATGAAGCCGGGGATGACGCGGTGGAACGGTACGCCGTTATAATAGCCTTCGTTGGCCAGCTCGGCGATGCGCGCGACGTGCTTGGGCGCGAGATCGGGGCGAAGCTTGATGACGACGTCGCCGGTTTCGAGCGTGAGCGTCAGGGTTTCGGGGGTATCGGCCATCCTGCTATCCTTCTGAATGTGTCCGCCGCCCACTAGCCCTGACCGAAGCGCCATGCAAACCCGCGGGCGACGTTGGCTTTCGGGGAATGCGGCGCTAGGGCTGGCCGCGATCCGGTTGCCGAGCATGGCCCAGGAGGCAGATCATGAGCGAAACCGAACTGCCCGTGCAGGACGACGACACCGGCGCCGATGTCGGCCAGCTCGACGAGGATGACCGGCTCAAGCCCGAATTCGTCCGTGCCGTGCTCGATGCGGTGTATGCCGGCGACGCCGAAGGCGCGCGCGCGCTGGTCGAGCCGCTCCACCCCGCCGACATCGCCGATCTGTTCGAGCTGACCCCGCACGAGGATCGCGCCGATCTCGCCAAGGCGATCACCGATCTGCTCGACGCCGACGTGTTCGCCGAGATGAACGATTATGTCCGCGAGGATCTGATCGACGCGCTCGAGCCGCACGAAATCGCCGACATCGCCGCCGAACTCGATACCGACGACGCGGTCGCGATCATCGAGGACATGGACGTCGAGGACCAGCGCGAGGTTTTGCGCGCGCTCGACCCCGACGACCGCGCCGCGATCGAGGAGGCGCTGAGCTTCCCGGAGGAATCCGCCGGCCGCCTGATGCAGCGCGAGCTGATCGCGGTGCCCGAACATTGGAGCGTCGGCGACACGCTCGATTATCTGCGGCTGCACGAGGAGCTGACCACCGATTTCTGGGAAATCTACGTGGTCGATCCCGGCCACAAGCCGGTCGGCACGTGCAAGCTCTCGTGGATATTGCGCACCCCGCGCAACATCGCGATCAGCGACGTGATGCAGCGTGAGCAGACGTTGATCCCGGTCGACATGGACCAGGAAGAGGTCGCGCTGCGCTTCCAGAAATACGCTTTGATCTCGGCGGCGGTGGTCGATCTCAGCGGGCGGCTGGTCGGCATGATCACCGTCGATGACGTCGTCCACATCATCCAGCAGGAAGCCGGCGAGGATATCCTGCGGCTGTCGGGCGCGGGCGAAGGCGACATCAACGAACCGATCCTGCTGACGGTGCGGACGCGAATCACCTGGCTGGTGGTCAACCTCGGCACGGCGATGCTCGCCGCGTCGGTGGTCGGGCTGTTCCAGGGCGAGATCGGCCGGTTCGCATTGCTTGCGGTGCTGATGCCGATCGTATCCGGGATGGGCGGCAACGCCGGCACGCAGACGCTGGCGGTGGTGGTGCGTGCGCTCGCGACCAACCAGCTCACCGAATCGAACACGATCCGCATGATCCTGCGCGAATTCCGCATTGCCGCCGCCAATGGCGCGATGCTCGGGCTGCTGATCGGGTTCGGCACGTTGCTGATCTTCGGCAATCCCGGCCTCGCGCTGGTGATCGGGCTGGCGATGATCATCAACAATCTGGTCGCCGGGCTGGGCGGGGTGCTGGTGCCGGTGACGCTCGACCGGCTCGATGTCGATCCGGCCGTATCCTCGGCGGTGTTCGTTACGACGTTGACCGACGTGATGGGGTTTTTCTCGTTTCTCGGACTCGCGACGCTGTGGGGTCTTGGCAGCTAGGGCAGCCGTGGCCAGATGAGGTGGGATGGCATTGCATCTCACCAAGGTCGCTTTCGGCGCAACGAGTTACGAGCATCTCGAAGGCCGGCTGCGCGAGCGCGCCGAGGCCGGGCCGGTGTTCCTGACGACGCGCTATCTGCCCAAGCGCCATGAAGAGATCGCCGGCGAAGGCTCGCTGTTCTGGATCTTGAAGCACATGCTGGTCGCGCGGTCGCCGATCCTCGGCTTCGGCGAAGCCGAGGGCGGGCGTGTGGCGATCCTGCTCGGGCCGCTGGTGCGCGTCCAGCCGCGCCCGAAGCGCGCGCATCAGGGCTGGCGGTATCTGGAAGCGAGCGACGCGCCGGCCGATTTCGGCGAGGGCGATTACGACGCAGAGGCGATGCCGGCGGCGCTGACCGCGAAGCTGAGTGCTTTGGCGCTGATTTGATCGCAGCGTCGCCCGGGCACCTACCAATCCGTTCGTGCTGAGCTTGTCGAAGCACGTGCCGCGCACGACAGCGTCTGGGACACGTGCTTCGACAAGCTCAGCACGAACGGGGTTTTATTGCGTCGGAACCCGCTCGATCTTGCCGCAGCTCACCGGCCCGCCCGCGACCGCGTTCACCGTGCAGGCGGGCTTGCCGTACACCGTCACCGCGCCAAGCCCGCTGGTGGTGACGGCTGCAGTGTAGCGCGCCTGCGCGTCGATCGCGCCGTTGCCGTCGAGCCGCACCGTCAGGTCGCCCGCGACCAGCGTGGCAGCGACGATGGCGGCGCTGCCGCTCGTCGTCAGCCGCACCTTGGCGGCGCGCCCGCCGAGCGTCATCGTGCCCGAGCCGAGTACGGTCGCGAAAAGCTGATCGGCGTCGATCGTCGGCGCGGCGAGCGTGCCGCTGCCGGTCAGCGACAGATCGAGTCGCTGGCCGCGAAACGGCCCGCCGACCGAAACCTGCGCGGCGCCGACCGTCACGATGCTGCGGATCGCCTGTGTCGAGACGCGCACCACCGGCGCGGCCTGACGGCCGCTGCCCTGCTCGCCCCAGCCACCCAGGCCCGCGCGCACGATCAAAGTGGTGCCTTCGACGCGAAGGTCGAGATCGCCGATCGCACGGACATCGCCTTCGGCGCTGCCGCCCGGCGAACCGCCGAGCGTGACGATCACGCGAAACGGCCCATCGATACGGACCCGATCGAAACTGCCGATCGCGAAGCTGCGCTGCTCGGCGGCGGCTGGGGTGGCGAGACAGATCAGCGGCAAGGCGGCGAGGAGAGGTTTCACGGGGATGGCATCGCTTGGTTCACAACGCCGTGCAAGTATCCCGTCTCCGTTCGCACTGAGCCTGTCGAAGTGCGTGCCCGCGAGCGTAACGTTTCATGGCACGTGCTTCGACAGGCTTGT
>Ga0247742_10000494_pt1 | contig 31772 bp, 27 predicted proteins | sample UWRJL208509C2_FD_180944 | JGI IMG/M metagenome (GOLD analysis project Ga0247742, IMG submission 180944) | Plant litter microbial communities from Arlington Agricultural Research Station in Wisconsin, United States - UWRJ-L208-509C-2 | ecosystem: Environmental > Terrestrial > Plant litter >...
CGCGCGGTAGCGATGGCGACATCCTGTGTTCCGTCCATGCGGGACTCCTTCATGGTTTTTCAGTGGACGGTAGCATTTCTTTACGCAGCCGTTACCCGGAAAGCGCCCGAACGGCGCAGCCTTTTTACGCATCGTGATCGGATACTGCCTTACCGAATTACTGGAGCAGCGAACGATGTCCATCGTCGTGATCACGGGCCCGCGTCATGACGCGGTACACGCCACCCTGGCGGATGACGCGATGTGGCGCCTGTGGGAACGCGCGCAAGCCGCCGGCGTCGATCTGCTCTGGCGGCCCTGCAACGACTTCGTCGAATTGACCGGCTACCTCGATCGCTCGATCGGCGATCACGCCGAACTCGTCCTGCTGGACGTGGACGCCAACGACGTTCCAGCGGAGGACATTGCCCCGCTGCGTGACGCGCTCGCGCATCTGGGTGTGCCCTATATCGAGATCCACGATGGCAGCGACGAAGCGGACGCCTCGGCGCTCGTGCCGGGCCATCCGTCACTGGTCAGCGTGGTGGTGCCTGGCAACGCTGGCGCGGGTTACAACATGGCGCTGTCGATCGGTTTGCGCTACCTCGCCGAGGATGCCCGTCTCGCCGCCTGATCCAGACCGAATCGCAGCTACAAAAAAACCCGCATCTGCGGGTTTTTTTGTACTTCCGGGACCGCTCGACGGCAGTTCGGGAAGAATGGTGGTGCCGAAAATAGGAATCGAACCTACGACCTCATCATTACGAATGACGCGCTCTACCAACTGAGCTATTTCGGCGAGAACGGGGATTTTAGGGAAGCTTGGTGCGGGGCGCAAGCCTTAACCGGCCAGACGAAGCTCTTTGGGCAGGGCGAAGGTGATGTTCTCGGCTTCGCCATCGAGCTCGCGGACGCTGCCGGCGCCCCAGGACTGCAGGCGCGCGATCACTTCCTGCACCAGCTTTTCCGGCGCCGAGGCACCTGCGGTCACGCCGATGCGCGTTTTGCCCTCGAGCCAGCTGCGCTCGATATGCTCCGCGCCGTCGATCAGGAAGGAGGTGACGCCCTGCTTCTCGGCCAGTTCCTTGAGGCGGTTGGAGTTCGAACTGTTCACCGAACCCACCACGAGGACGAGATCCACGGCATCGGCCAGACGTCGCACGGCGTCCTGGCGGTTCTGCGTGGCGTAGCAGATGTCGTCCTTGCGCGGACCTTCGATGGCACTGAACTTCGCGCGGAGTGCGCCGATGATGGCGATGGTGTCGTCGACCGAGAGCGTGGTCTGGGTGACGAAGGCCAGCTTCTGCGGCTGTGAAGGCGCCAGCAGGGCGACGTCATCCACCGACTCCACCAGATAGATGTTGCCGCTGTTGGCGGTATTCCACTGACCCATCGTGCCTTCGACTTCCGGATGGCCAGCATGGCCGATCAGGATGACGTCATGGCCTGCACGGCCGAGGCGCGCCACCTCCATGTGCACCTTGGTGACCAGCGGGCACGTGGCATCGAACACGTTGAGGCGGCGACGATCGGCTTCTTCCCGCACGGCCTTGGGAACGCCGTGGGCACTGAAGATCACCGTGGAGCCATCCGGCACTTCGTCCAGCTCCTCGACGAACACCGCGCCATCGGCACGCAGGCGCTCGACGACAAAACGGTTGTGCACGACTTCATGGCGAACGTAGATCGGCGCGCCGTAGGACTCGAGCGCACGCTCCACGATGGCGATCGCGCGATCGACGCCGGCGCAGAAACCGCGGGGATTGGCGAGCAGGATGTCCAAGGGGGACCTCGAATGGGCTGTGGCGCCTCGGGGCGCCGGGACGTTCGAATTATCGCACGGGTGTCGCGGCGGCGCTGCCGCGCGGCCAGCCGGCCCGAACATTCCCCCACCCTCAAGGCGAAGCCGGCTTCTCACTCCCACTAAACAGGCTGAAAAGGATCATCGAAACGGCACCCACGCTGATCGCCGAATCGGCCACGTTAAACACCGGAAACGGATAACTCCCCAGGAAAACCTGGATGAAATCGGTCACCTTCGCCGCGTGAAGCCGGTCGATGACATTACCCAGCGCTCCGCCCACGATCAGGGCAAGCGGCGCCGCAGTGCGCCAGTCGGCCCGCGGCGTGCGTGACAGCCACACGCTCAGCGTGGCGCTTATGACCACGGCAAGCAGTACGAAGAACCAGCGCTGCCAGCCCGCGCTATCGGCGAGAAAGCTGAACGCGGCGCCGGTGTTGAAGGTGAGCGTCCAGTTGAGGATCCCCGGGATCACCGGATGCGGCGTTTCCGCCGGCTGCAGGGCCGTCAGCGCCCACCACTTGGTGAGCTGGTCGAGGCCGATCATGGCGGCGGCGAGCCAGAGCCAGGAAAGTGCGTTGGGTTTGGGGCGTACGGTCATCGGGCAGGCCATTCGAAGCGGAGCGGCCGCGCCGCCGTGTAGCGGCGCGGATGGTTCGGGTCGGGACCGGTTCCTCAGAACCAGCGGCGATCTTCGCCCTGCCCTGTCACGTTTTCGACGCAGCGCCCGCAGATTTCCGGGTGGGCCGGATTCGCACCGACATCCGCGCGATGCTGCCAGCAGCGAATGCACTTCGCCGCTTCGCTCACCGCCGCCGAGACATACACCTCGGCGCCATCGAGTTCCACGCGTTCAGCCGAGGCGGGGCGACCTTCCAGCGGCGACAGCGTGACTTCGGAGGTGATGAAGAAGAAGCGCAGCTCGCTGGCGGACTCGGCCAGCGCCGACTGGGTAGCGGTGTCGGCGTGGATCGTCAGCGTGGCGTCGAGCGAGGCGCCGATCTGGCCGTCCTTGCGCATGCGCTCCAGTACCTGCGAGGCCGTGTTGCGAATGCCGAGCAGGGTCGACCACCAGCCGCGCGCATCGCCGTCCTCGCGCACGTCAAGGCCGTCGTACCAGGTTTCGAACAATACGGACTCGCTGCGCGAACCCGGCATGCTCGCCCAGATCTCTTCCGCGGTGAACGTGACGATCGGCGCCAGCCAGCGCACCATCGCTTCGAGGATGCGGTACATCGCACTCTGCGCACTGCGGCGGCCACGGCTGTCCGTCGGCATCGTGTACAGGCGGTCCTTGGTGATGTCGAGGTACAGCGCGCCAAGCTCAGTCGTGCAGAAATTCTGCACGCGCTGGACGATTTCCGGGAAGTCGTAGCGCTCGTAGGCAGCAACGATCGCCGCCTGCGTGTCGGCGGCCTGCTGCACGGCCCAGCGATCCAGGTCGAGGCAACCGGCCGTAGGCAGCAGGTGCTTGTCCGGGTCGAAACCGTCGAGGTTACCCAGCAAGAAACGCGCCGTGTTGCGCACGCGGCGATACGTATCCGCCACGCGCTTGAGGATTTCGTCCGACAGCGACATCTCGTTGCGGTAATCGGTGGAGCAGATCCACAGGCGCAGGATGTCCGCACCGAGGGTCTTCATGATGTCCTGCGGCTCGATGCCGTTACCCATCGACTTCGACATCTTGCGACCCTGCGCGTCCACGGTGAAGCCGTGGGTGAGCACGTGGTCGTAAGGGGCGCGGCCGTTGATCGCCGCCGAGGTAAGCAGCGAAGACTGGAACCAGCCGCGATGCTGGTCGGAACCTTCCAGGTACATCACCTTGTATTCGCTGGCGTCGCCTGCCTGCAGCTCCGGACGCGCGCCGATCACGGCGAAGTGGCTCACGCCGGAATCGAACCACACGTCGAGAACGTCGGTGACCTTTTCGTACTTGTCCGCGTCGTCGCCCAGCAACTCGCGGGCATCCAGCGAGAACCAGACATCGATGCCTTCGCGGGCAACGCGCTGCGCGACTTTCTCCAGCAGTTCGACGCTGTCCGGATGCGGCTCATGCGTGTTTTTGTCCACGAACAGCGCGATGGGCACTCCCCAGGTGCGCTGACGCGAGATGCACCAGTCGGGACGGCCGTCGACCATGCCGGCAATGCGTTCTTCACCCCAGCCCGGGATCCAGCGCACCGATTTGATCGAGGTGAGCGCGGTGCGGCGCAGATCGGCCTGCTCCATGCCGATGAACCACTGTGGCGTGGCACGGAAGATCACTGGTGTTTTGTGGCGCCAGCAATGCGGATAGCTGTGCGTCAGCTTGGTGTACGCAAGCAGCACGCCGCGATCGCGCAGCAGGTCCACGATGGCGTCGTTGGCCTTCCAGATATGCATGCCGGCGAAGGACACGTCGCCGGCCAGCGGCAGGTCGCTGCGATAGACGCCGCGGCCGTCCACGTAATTGAGCGTACCGATGCCGTAATGCTGGCTGACCACGAAGTCTTCCGCGCCGTGGTCGGGCGAGGTGTGCACGGCGCCGGTACCATCTTCGTCGGACACGTGTTCGCCGAGGATCAGCGGCACGTGCTTGTCGTAGAACGGGTGGCGCAGCGGCTGGTTTTCGAGCACCGCGCCTTGCACACGCCCGAGGACATTCACCGTCTCCACGCCGTAGCGGGCGAGCGCCTTCTCAACCAGCGCCGAGGCGATCACCAGCAGCAGCGGCTTGCCATTGCGCATGGGGCCTTCGACGAGGGCGTATTCGATCTCGCCACCAAGCGACACGGCCTGGCTGGACGGCAGCGTCCATGGCGTGGTCGTCCAGATCGGCACGGCGATCATGGCGTCGCCGGCGGCGATGCCGAACAGCGCACCGAAGGACACCGGATCCACCGCGTCATACGCGACATCCACCGCGGGCGACGTCTTGTCGGCGTACTCGATCTCCGCTTCGGCCAGCGCCGAACCGCAGTCGAAGCACCAGTAGACCGGCTTCGCGCCACGAACCACATGACCGTTTTCCACGATACGCGCGAGCGCACGGATCATGTCGGCTTCGTAGGTGAAATCCAGCGTGCGATACGGCTTTTCCCAGTCGCCCAGGACACCCAGGCGCTTGAAATCCACGCGCTGCAGGTCGATCTGCGCCATCGCATATTCACGGCACTTCTGGCGGAAGGCAGCAGCATCGAGCTTGTCGCCTGCCTTGCCGAACTTCTTTTCGATGGCGATCTCGATAGGCAGGCCGTGGCAATCCCAGCCCGGAACGTAAGGCGCGCGGTAGCCGGCCATCAGCTTGGACTTGACCACGACGTCCTTGAGCACCTTGTTCACGGCATGACCGAGGTGAATGGCGCCGTTCGCATAGGGCGGGCCGTCGTGAAGCACGAACACCTTGTCGCGATCGGCGGCCTTTTCCTGGATCTGCGCGTAACGGTTCACGCGCTCCCAGTTGGCCAGCCAGCCCGGCTCGCGCTTGGGCAGGTCGCCGCGCATCGGGAAGGCCGTCTGCGGCAGGTTGATGGTGTTCTTGTAATCCTGGGTCATCGCTGTCAACCGTGGGTTTCTGAGGCAAGTATGGGGTTCATCCCAAGCGCTTGCCGGGCGTCCATCTCGTCCTGGCGCATCTGCGCGGTAAGGGCGTCGAGGCCGTCGAATTTTTCTTCATCGCGCAACTTCCGCACGAACTCCACGCCGATGCGCTGGCCATAGAGATCGCCGGAGAAGTCGAACAGGTGCGCTTCGAGCAAGGGCTCGCGAACCTCGTTCACCGTCGGCCGGAAGCCGAGACTGGCCACTCCGGGCCAGCTGCAGGGTCCCTCACCGACGCCGACGCGCACGGCGAATACCCCGTGCACGGGGCTGACCCGTTCACTGAGATGGACGTTCGCTGTCGGATATCCAAGGGTGCGGCCGAGTTGCTGGCCGTGCTCGACATGACCATCGATCACGAAGGGGCGCCCAAGCAGTCGGGCGGCCTCGGCGAAACGGCTCTCGCCAAGCAGCGTGCGCACCTTGGACGAGGAAACGCGCTCGCCGTCGATGACCACCGGCGGCACGGCATGGGCCGTGAAACCGAGCTCGGCACCCATGGTCTGCAGCAGGGCGAAATCGCCGCCACGGCGGTGGCCGAAGCGAAAATCCTCGCCAACCCAGACTTCCCTGGCTGCGAGCCGGCCGACGATGACCCGGCGAACGAAGTCCTCCGCGGACATGGCGGTCAGCGCCTCGTCGAAACGCAGCGACAGCAGCTCGCGGATGCCTGCGGCGGCCATGCCTTCAGCCTTTTCGCGCACGCCGGACAGGCGCGGCACGGGCTCTTTCGAGAAGAAGGCGCGCGGCAGCGGCTCGAAGGTGATCACGGCGGGCACCAGGCCACGTGCGTCGGCGCGGCTGCGCACCTCGTCGAGGATGGTCTGGTGGCCAAGGTGCAGGCCGTCGAATGCGCCGATCGCGACGATGCTGCCCTCGGGTGCCAGGCAGGGGCCGTCGACGTCGCGATGAAGTCGCAGCGTCATGCGTGGGCGTCCGGGAAGCGATGCGGAATAAAAGCCATCGGGCCAGTATAGCCGCCCCGTTGCGCCGCACAATGCGACGCACAGGCACCTCCGCCGTGCCTCAACGGGTACGCAGGTCGCGCGGACGGAAGCCCATCGCGAAGAGGGCTACGACATAGGTGCCGCCGCCGGCGATCACCAGCGCGGCAAGGCGCCAGACACGGTGCCACTTTTCCACATCGGTCCATTCCGGCCACAGGGCCAGCCCGGCCAGCAGGACGGCGACCATCGCCGCGCAGGCCACGCCTAGCCGGACCAGATGACGCGCCCAGCCTGGCTGGCGCTCGTAGACGCCAGCCTTGCCCAGCCAGCGCCACAGCAGGATCAGATTGAGATAGCTGGCGAGGGCGCTGGCCATGCCCAAGGCCATGTGCAAGCCGGGAATGGTGGCGATCGCGGCGAACCAGGAACCGGCCTTCTGCTCGGGGCTCGCCCAGAGGAAGAACAGCAGGGCCAGGAAGGCCACGTTAAACACCATGTTGGCGACAAGCGAGGCCACGCCTGCGCGTACCGGAGTGCGGGTGTCCTTGCGGGCGTAGAACGCCGGCAGCACCACCTTGACCAAGGCAAAGGCGGGCAGCCCGAAGCTCAGGGCCGAGATGGACAGCGAGGCCATCCGTGTGTCGAAGGCAGTGAATGCGCCGTGCTGGAAGATCGTCGCCACCAGTGGCACGGACAGGATCATCAGGGCAAACATCGCCGGCACTGCGATCAACAGGGTCGTGCGCAGACCCCAGTCCAGGGCCCGCGAGAAACCTTCTTTGTCCGAACCCACGTGATGGCGTGACAGCGACGGCAGGATCACCGTGCCCAACGCCACGCCAAACACGCCCAGCGGCAGCTCGAGGAAGCGATCGGCCTGCGACAGCCAGCTCTGGGAACCGGCAATCAGCAAGGAGGCGATGACGGTGTCCAGCAGCAGATTGATCTGTGCCACGGATGAGCCAAACAGGGTCGGCACCATCAGCCGCATGATCCGGCGCACATCCGGCGAGCCCCAGCCCCAGCGCGGCAGCGCGAGCAGGTCCAGGCGGCGAAGCGTCGGTAACTGGAAGGCCAGCTGGAGGATGCCGGCGAGGAGGATCGCCCAGCCCATGGCCATGATCGGCGTGTGCAGCCTCGGCGCCAGCCACAGCGCGCCACCGATCATGCACAGGTTGAGGATCACCGGCGTCAGCGCAGGGAGCCCGAACTTATGGAAACTGTTGAGGGCGCCGCCGCATAACGCCGTGAGCGAGACGAACAGCAGGAACGGAAAGGTCAGCCGCAGCAGGTTGACGGTGAGTTCGAATTTCTCGGGGGTCTCGACGGCACCGGGCGAAAACAGCGCCGTCACCTGCGGTGCGAAGATCACCCCCAGCGCCACCACGACCAGCAGCACCCCACCGAGCGTGCCTGCCGTGCGCGACATAAGCTGCTTCAGCTCGTCGTGCGGCCGGGTTTCCTTGACTTCGGTGAACACGGGTACGAAAGCGGTCGAGAACGAGCCCTCGGCGAACAGGCGGCGCATGAAGTTCGGGATGCGGAACGCTACCCAGAACGCGTCGGTGGCCGCATTGGCACCGAACGAGGCGTTGATCGCCATGTCGCGGACCAGGCCGAGGACGCGCGAGACCATGGTCATGCCACTGAAAGACAGCACGCCGCGAAGAAGACTGGGGGTTTTCATCCGTGTCCGGGTGACCGCAAACCCCTAGTTTGACAGCGGCGGGCAGGCGGAGGACAGTCTGCGGTCTGGAAATTTCCGGGCACCGTGCCCGGCCTGCCCTCCAGGCCCGCCCGCGCGGGCTCTAAGCTATTGACGCGACCCGTCTTTGGCCTCAAAATGGGCGTCTTTCTTAAAACCAACAGAACTCTGGAGCTTCACCTTGGCCAACATCAAGTCCGCGAAGAAGCGTGCGCGTCAGTCGGAGCAGCGCCGTCTGCGCAACGTCAGCGCGCGTTCCATGGTGCGTTCCGCACTGAAGAAGGTCGTCAAGGCGATCGACGCCAAGGATAAGGCTGGCGCAGTCACGGCTTATGCCGTCGCCGTGCCGGTGATGGACCGCTATGCTGCACGCGGCCTCATCCACAAGAACAAGGCTGCCCGTCACAAGAGCCGCCTGAACGCGAAGATCCGCGACCTGGCGTAATTGCCTGCGCGACATCGCTGTTCGCAAAAAAGCCGGCGCAAGCCGGCTTTTTTGTTGCCTGGGTTTTTATGTTTGGTGGGAGCCGATTCATCGGCGATCCCGCGGCAGCGGGCAAGCCTGAGGCAAGCAGTCAATCGCCGCTGAAGCGGCTCCCACAAGGAGCCACTTAACCGCAGCAAATCCTTACTCGCCGCGCATGCGCACGTCGTCGGCCATTTCCTTGTTTTCGCGCTGCTTTTCGCGCTCGACGTCAAAGAACTGCTGCACCTTGAGGCACACATCCCAGGTACCGATTTCGCCGGCCGCGGAAACGAGGAACCAGGGCTCCTTCCAGTCCAGGCGGGCGACGATATCGTCGGTCACACGCTTGAGCTCGGCTTCGTCGGAGAACACGTCGGACTTGTTGATCACCAGCCAGCGCGGACGCCCCATCAGCTCGGCATCGAACTCCGCGAGCTCTTTCTCAATGGTACGCACCTGCTCCACCGGGTCGGATCCGTCGATCGGCTGGATGTCGACCACGTGCAGCAGCAGGCTGGTACGCGACACATGGCGAAGGAACTGGATGCCCAGGCCGGCGCCTTCGGCCGCACCCTCGATGATGCCGGGGATATCGGCGATCACGAAGCTCTGGTCATAACCGATGCGCACGACACCCAGGTTCGGGTGCAGCGTGGTGAACGGGTAGTCCGCCACGCGCGGCGTCGCCGCCGATACCGCACGGATGAAGGTGCTCTTGCCCGCATTGGGGAAGCCGAGAAGACCAACATCCGCGAGCAGGCGCAGCTCGAGCTTGATGTCACGCACTTCACCCGGCGTACCCGGGGTGAACTTACGCGGAGCACGGTTCACCGAGCTCTTGAAATGGATATTGCCCAGACCGCCGCGACCGCCCTGCGCCACCTTGAGGCGCTGGCCGTGCGCGGTGAGGTCACCGATCACCTCGTCGGTGTCGACGTTGATGACGATGGTACCGACCGGAACGCGAACTTCGGAATCTTCGCCACCCTTGCCGTACATCTGGCTGCCCATGCCGCCCTGCCCGCGCTCGGCCTTGAAGGCACGCATGTGGCGGAAGTCGACGAGCGTATTGAGGCCTTCGTCGGCCACGAGCCAGACCGAGCCGCCGTTGCCGCCGTCGCCACCATCGGGACCACCGAACGGAATGAATTTCTCTCGACGGAAGCTGACGCAGCCGTTGCCGCCGGTACCGGCCGTGACCCTGATCTGTGCTTCGTCGACGAATTTCATGGGAAAGGAGCCTGGTGAAGAAGTGAAACTGCTTTACAAACGAAAAGCCCCGCCGTGGGCGGGGCCTTCGTTATCGCGTCGAACGAGGCTTAGGCCTGGACGACGTCGACAAACTTGCGACCCTTTTCGCCGCGGACCTTGAAGGCAACCGTGCCATCGACCAGGGCGAACAGGGTGTGGTCGCGGCCGAGGCCGACGCCCACGCCGGCGTGGAACTTGGTGCCACGCTGACGAACGATGATGTTGCCGGCTTCAACAGCCTGGCCGCCATAGATCTTCACACCGAGATACTTCGGGTTCGAATCGCGACCGTTGCGGCTGGAACCTACGCCTTTTTTATGTGCCATGACTCATATCCTCCGCAGATCAGGCGTTGATGCCAGTGATCTGGATTTCGGTGTAATGCTGACGATGTCCCTGCGTACGCTTGTAATGCTTACGACGACGGAACTTGACGATGCGGATCTTATCCGCGCGACCGTGGGCGCGAACCGTCGCGCTGACGGTGGCACCGGCGACCAGGGGGGCGCCAACGGTGACCGACTCGCCTTCGCCCACCAGGAGGACCTGGTCGAACTGGACGGTGGAATCGACTTCGGCGGTAAGCAGTTCGACGCGCAGGATTTCGCCTGCCATCACACGATACTGCTTGCCACCGGTCTTGATGACTGCGTAGCTCATGGTTGTTTCCTGTTGCTGATTATGTAGTTCTTTTTAGGGTCGAGCGGGTGTTGCGAACTGCGAATTATAGCCAAGGGGAAAAGGCAAGGTCAATCAGACGGTTAAGGCGAAGTGACTGGAGCTGGTCGCGCGCCCGGCATGACTCCGAAAATACCGAAGGAACAAAGGCTTATGTAGGAGCCGCTTCAGCGGCGAACCCTCAGGCGTGATCGGGCGAGGGAGGCCTTGAGCTTTGTACGTGCCGGCGGTTCGGGCCGGCAGGGCCAACCGCCCGCTCCGTAAGATCGGACAGCCGGCCTGAAACGGCGCAAAGCCTCGTTCGCCCAGGGAAAGCCTGAGGGTTCGCGGACAAGTCCGCTCCTACCCCATACCCTGTAGGCGGCGTTGTACCGCTGGCCCTGTAGGCGGCGTTGGACCGCCGCCGTGTGGGCAGGGTTATTTCTTTTTCGAGGGCGCGGGGGCCGGCGCGGGCGCTGGCGCTGCACCCGCTGGCTTCGCGGCGGTGCCGCTGGCCGGGCACTGGCCCTGCGGATTCAGGGTGCCCTGGCTCTGCAGCTGCGAAATCATCTGCTGCCCACGCTCCTGGCCCCACTGCTTGCCGATCTGCATGCCCTCGGCCATGGTCGCGGGCATCTGGGTGATCACCTTCTGCCCGAGTGGTGAGCGGTAAAACTTGAGCAGGCCGTCGATGTCTTCGGCGGTGAAATGCTTCTGGTAGACCGGCACCATGCGGCCGATCAGCTGGTTGGTGGCGTTGGCGTCCACGAAGCCCTGCCAATAGCTGGCCGGCACGCAGGGCAACGCGTTCTGCATCACGCCCGCCATCTGGCTGTTCATCTGGCTGAGCATGCGGCCCATGCCCACGGCGTCCATCAGCTGGCGCACCTGCTGCTCGCTGGGCTGCGCCGCTAGCGCCTGGCCCGCACAACCCGCCAGCACCAGGCCGACGGCGATCCCTGTCCACTTACGCATGCGTCACTTCCTCTTTGGGATGGATGGCACACCCCTCCCCGGGGTAGCGGCCATGGTAGCCGCGTCCGCCCCTTCGGGGTATGCCAATGCGGCGCGGTACCGATGCCGCAAATCACCTGTGCTGAACCGTCACAAGTCGATGCGGAATGAAGGCCGAAAACCCTTGGTATAGTCGGGGGCTTCCCCCATTTATGTCGGCACATGGACAGCATTCGCATCCGCGGCGCCCGCACGCACAATCTCAAGAATATCGACCTCGACCTGCCCCGCGATCGCCTGATCGTGATCACGGGGTTGTCCGGGTCCGGCAAATCCTCGCTGGCTTTCGACACCATCTATGCCGAAGGCCAGCGTCGCTACGTCGAGTCTTTGTCCGCCTACGCGCGGCAATTCCTCTCGATCATGGAAAAGCCGGACGTGGACACGATTGAAGGCCTCTCGCCGGCCATCTCGATCGAGCAGAAGTCGACTTCCCATAATCCCCGCTCCACCGTCGGTACGATCACCGAGGTGTACGACTACCTGCGCCTGCTCTACGCGCGAGTCGGCACGCCCCGTTGCCCGACCCACGGCATCGCGCTCGAGGCACAGACCGTCAGCCAGATGGTTGACACCGCGATGGCGCTGGACGCCGACAAGCGATGGATGCTCCTGGCGCCGGTGATCCGCGAGCGCAAGGGCGAGCACGTGCAGGTGTTCGACCAGCTGCGCGCGCAGGGCTTCGTCCGCGCCCGCGTGGACGGTGAGGTTTACGACCTCGACGCCGTGCCGCCGCTCACCCTGCGGCAAAAGCACACGATCGAAGCCGTGATCGACCGCTTCCGTCCGCGCGAGGACATCAAGCAGCGCCTGGCCGAGTCCTTCGAGACCGCCCTGCGCCTTGGCGAAGGCATCGTCGTCCTGGTCGACATGGACGATGCGAAGGCGCCGGAGCAACTGTTCTCCTCGCGGTTCTCCTGTCCGATGTGCGACTACTCGCTGCCGGAACTCGAGCCCCGCCTGTTCTCGTTCAATTCGCCGGTCGGCGCCTGCCCGACGTGCGATGGCCTGGGCGTCACCCAGGTGTTCGACCCCTCGCGCGTGGTCGGCCACCCCGAGCTCAGCCTCGCCGGCGGCGCCATCCGCGGCTGGGACCGTCGTAACGCGCACTATTTCCAGCTGATCATCTCGCTGGCGAAGTACTACGGTTTCGATCCGGAAACGCCGTGGCGCGAGCTGCCGAAGACGATGCAGAACGCCGTGCTCAACGGCTCGGGCAAGGACGTGATTCCGTTCCGCTACATCACCGACCGTGGCGGCAAGGTCACCCGCGAACACAAGTTCGAAGGCATCCTGCCCAACCTCGAGCGTCGCTACCGCGAAACCGAGTCCGCCGCCGTACGCGAAGAGCTCTCACGCTACATCGCGGACCACCCCTGCCCGGACTGCGGCGGCCAGCGCCTCAATCCGTCGGCGCGTAACGTCTTCGTCGCCGACCGCGCGATTCCCGAACTCACCTCGCTTGCGATCGATCACGCCCTGGGCTTTTTCGAAGGCCTGAAGCTTCCCGGCTGGCGTGGCGAAATCGCGGTGAAGATCGTCAAGGAAATCCGCGAGCGCCTGACCTTCCTCAACGACGTGGGCCTGAACTACCTCACGCTCGATCGCCAGGCGGACTCGCTGTCCGGCGGCGAGGCCCAGCGCATTCGTCTGGCCAGCCAGATCGGCGCCGGCCTGGTCGGCGTGATGTACGTGCTCGACGAACCGTCGATCGGACTCCACCAGCGCGACAACGAACGCCTGCTCGGCACCCTCACCCGCCTGCGCGACCTCGGCAACACGGTGATCGTGGTCGAGCACGACGAGGACGCGATCCGCGCGGCCGACCATATCCTCGATATCGGTCCGGGCGCAGGCGTGCACGGCGGCGAGATTGTGGGTCAAGGCTCGCTGGAAGACATCCTCGCCTCGCCGCGTTCGGTCACGGCGAAGTACCTGACCGGCGAGCGCGGGATCCGCGTGCCCAAGAAACGCCGCCAGCCGCGCGACGACCAGTGGATCGAACTCAAGGGCGCCACGGGCAACAACCTCAAGGACGTCGACGTCCGCATTCCGGTCGGCACCTTCACCTGTGTCACGGGTGTGTCCGGCTCGGGCAAGTCCACCCTGATCAACGACACCTTCTATCGCCTTGCCGCGATGGAGCTCAACGGTGCGGGCGAGCAGCCGGCACCGTATGAGTCGATCGAAGGCCTCGAGCTGTTCGACAAGGTCGTCGACATCGACCAGTCGCCGATCGGCCGCACGCCACGCTCCAACCCGGCCACGTACACCGGCTTGTTCACGCCCTTGCGCGAGCTGTACGCGCAGGTGCCGGAGTCGCGCCAGCGCGGTTATTCGGCAGGTCGCTTCAGCTTCAACGTGCGAGGCGGCCGCTGCGAAGCCTGCGAAGGCGACGGCATGATCAAGGTGGAAATGCACTTCCTGCCGGATGTGTACGTCCCCTGCGATGTCTGCCACGGCAAGCGCTACAACCGCGAGACGCTCGAGGTGCTCTACAAGGGCCATACTATCGCCGACGTGCTCAACATGACGGTGGAAGACGCGTTCAAGCTGTTCGAGCCCGTGCCGGTGATCGCGCGCAAGCTGGAAACCCTGCGTGCGGTGGGCCTGGATTACATCAAGCTCGGGCAGAGCGCGACCACGCTGTCCGGTGGTGAAGCGCAGCGCGTGAAGCTGTCGAAGGAGCTGTCCAAGCGCGACACGGGCAGCACGCTCTACATCCTCGACGAGCCCACCACCGGCCTGCACTTCCACGACATCGAGCAGCTGCTCGACGTGCTGCACAAGCTGGTCGAGCACGGCAACACCGTGGTCGTCATCGAGCACAACCTCGACGTGATCAAGACGGCCGACTGGCTGATCGATCTCGGCCCCGAGGGCGGCTCCGGTGGCGGACGCATCCTGGTCAGCGGCACACCGGAAACGGTGGCGGCAACGAAGGCATCGCATACCGGCCGCTTCCTGAAGTCACACCTGGCACCCGTGGCGCCGCCGACATCGAAGGCAGGCGCCAGGGCTACTGGCAAGGCGCCTGCCGTGAAGGCTCCGGCGACCGCGAAGGCCCCGGCCAAAGCTTCCCTCCCCGTGCCCGCAAAAAAGACCGCACCCACCAAATCCGCCGCGAAGACGGCCCCGGCCGCGAAGAAGAAACGAACCGCATGAGCACCGACGCTTCGAACACGCCCGTCCCCCTGTCCATTACGCCGATGGACGTCCGTTGGCAGGACATGGATGCCTACCACCACGTCAACAACGCGAACTACCTGGTCTACCTGCAGGAAGCACGCCTGAAGTGGCTGCAGACGCTGCCCGGCAAGTGGTACAGCGAGGAAGGCGCGCCGGTGATGGCGCACAGCGAGATCAACTACCGCCTGCCGATCGAATGGCCGGCGGACATCCAGATCGAGCTGTTCGTCAATCGCCTCGGCACCAGCTCGATGACTGTCGGCCACCGCATCGTCGATTCCGGGGACGCGACGAAGATCCACGCGGATGGCAGCGTCACCATGGTCTGGATCAACACGAAGACCGGCCGGCCGGTCGCCCTGCCGCAGGCGATCCGTGACGCCGTAGCGGATGCTCAGAACCTGTAGGAGCCAACGTTCATTTCTCCCCGGTATGATCTCGCAGGATTCTACGGAGAGAGATACCTATGTCGCGTCGTCTGCTTGTTCTCGCGATCGCCAGCGCCACCGCGCTGCCCGCCTTTGCCGCTACCGGTGAGCGCACCGCGCTCACCCTCTACCGCGCCGAGGGCGACCAGCTCTTCGCTACCAACGGCGAGGCCGTGTCGGGCGACGGCTACGCCGTGGTCCACGAACGTCGCAGCTTCGACCTGAAGGGCGGCGCGCAGGATCTCTCCATCGACGGACTCCCTTCCGCCCTGGACAGCGAAGCGCTTTCGCTGCGCTTCCCCGGCAAGGGAACGCGAGTGGTTTCCCAGCGCCTGCTGCTCGGCCAGGGTTTTGACGGTGCCGTGGCCGGGCTGGTCGGTCACAACGTGACCGCTATCGGCACGACAGGCCAGCCCATCGCAAGCGGCACGCTGGTGCGCGGAGGCGACACCCTGGTGATTCGTGAAGCCAGCGGCCAGGCCAGCCTTATCAAGAACTACGCGGCGCTGCGTGCGGCAGATGCAACGGACTTCGCTCGCGGTTCGACCCTGCAGGTGCGGGTGGCCGGTGGCAGCGCGGGCAATACCGTCGCGCAGCTCGACTACCCCACGTCCGGCCTGGGCTGGCGCGGCGCCTACGTGGCGACAGTCGCACCGGGCGCCAGCTGCAAGATGACTTTCGACGCCTCGGCCAGCATCGCCAACCGTAGCGGACGCGACTGGAAAGATGTCTCCCTGAAGCTCGTCGCCGGCGATGCACAGCGCGCCAAGGCACCGCCGCAGCCGAAGGTATTCATGGCCCGGGCCGCGCCCGCTGCAATGGCCATGGACGCCTCGTCCATGGAGCCGCGCCAGGCCACCCTCGGCGACCTGCGTACCTACACCCTACCCTCGGCGGTCGATCTGCCCGATGGCAGCGTAACCCAGACGCCGCTTTACGACAGCCGCACGTTGGATTGCGAGCGCGAGGCCGTCTACGACACCAACATGCGCTATTACGGCAACCAGCCGCGCCTGGAGCGCGACATCGGCATGCCACCGACCACGCAGATCGTCTCGAACCTGCGCTTCAAGGCCTTCGATGCACTGCCTTCGGGCTACGTGCGCGTGCTCACCACCGATCGCGATGGCAACGCGGAACTGCTTGGCGAGGGCCGCCTCGATGACACGCCGAAGAACAAGGAAGCGACGGTCTCCCTCGGCAACGCCTTCGACCTTACCGCCACCCGCGAGCAGACCTCGTTCAGCGCGGACGCGGCGGCGCATCGCATGGATGAAGGCATCCGCATCACCCTGACCAACGCAGGCGACAGCAAACGCACGATCACGGTGCGCGAGCATCCGAGCCGCTGGCGCGCCTGGACGATCACGTCGTCGTCGATCAAGCCGACGAAGTCGACGCCGGAGCTGCTCGAGTTCCAGGTGGAGGTGCCAGCTAACGGCTCCGTGAACCTCGATTATGCCCTGCGCTACACCTGGGCCGACGCGGACCTGCCGCACCCGTAAGGCCGCCCGCGACCGCAGTGCGGCATGCCCTTGCCGCGCTGCCCGGTCATAATCTCCCCAACATCCTCGACGGACACGTGCTCATGCTCGATATCCTTCCGCACGACGGCGGCATCCATGAGATCCGCATGGCACGCGCGCCGGTCAACGCGTTCGACATCAACCTGGTGCGCGCCCTTCGCGAAGCCATCGTCGAGGCGCCTTCCAACGGTGCGCGCGGCATCGTCCTTTCCGGTGCACAGGGCATGTTCTCCGCGGGTGTTGACGTACCCGCTCTGATCCAGCGCGATCGCGCGGGCGTGCAGGAGTTCTGGAACGAGTTCTTCGCCCTGTGTGGAGCGATCGCCGCGTCGGTCATTCCCACCGTCGCCGCCATCACCGGTCACAGTCCGGCGGGCGGCGCCGTGGTCGCACTGTTCTGCGATTACCGGATCATGGCGCACGGCCCGTACAAGATCGGCCTCAACGAAGTGCAGGTAGGCCTGTCGGTGCCCGAACCCATCCAGTTCGCGCTGCGTCGTATCGTCGGCAATTACCGCGCGGAGCGCCTGGTCGTTGCGGGCGCCATGGTGGATGCCGAGCAGGCCCATGCCATCGGCCTGGTCGACGAGCTCGCCACGGTCGAGCAGGTGGTACAGCGCGCCGTGATGTGGATGACTGACATGCTCAAGCTTCCGCCGAAGGCGATGCTGCGCACGCGAGCTATCGCACGTGCCGACCTGGTGAAGGTGTGGGGCGATACGACCGACCTGCTCGATCCGGGATTCATCGACGATTTCTTTGCGGACGAAACGCAGGGTGTGTTGAGGGCGTTGGTGGCCCGGCTGAAGTCGAAATAGGGATCGCGTTGCGATCCATCGCCGCTGAAGCGGCTCCCACAGAGAGCGCCTGCGCAGGTCTTTTGTGGGAGCCGATTCATCGGCGATGCTCTGGCGACTTAAAAAAACCCGCGGATTCCCGCAACGCCCTGTGCCGCATGCAGCCGCGCATCCATCCCATCATCGGGCCCCAGTCCGCCCAACGCATAAACCGGCAACGAAGCCGCCTCCGCCAGCTGCGCGAAACGCGGCCAACCCAGCGGTTCGGCATCCGGGTGGCTCGCCGTGGCATGCACCGGCGACAGCGTGGCGAAGTCGCACCCCAGTGCCGAAGCGCGTGCGAGTTCGGCGGCATCGTGGCAGGACGCGGCAACGATCTGTGACAACGGCAGCGGCCTGCCTTCCAGCGCATGCAGTTGCGAGGCTACCAGATGAACGCCGACGCCTTCGCCAAATGCACGCGCCGCTTCGATATCCCTGTTGAGCAGCAAGGTTGCACCAAGCGCACGCAGCTCCGGCAAGATGCGCGTTACCACGGCGCGCAACGCATCCACCGGCAATCCGGGCGCACGTAACTGGAGCAACCGCTCCCCGCGCGCCAGCGCACTCGACAGCAAAGCCACGGCGTCGTCAGCCGAAACATCGGCCGGTGTGATCGGGTAGTGAGGCGGTAGCCGTGTTGCGGCCAGGATGGGACGGTCCGCAGGCGCAAGCAAGGCCGGATCGATGTCGCGCGGATCGAGCCAACGGATCTCGGCCGCATCGAGCGCTTTGGGCTCGCCCGTCCACGCGCGCACGAGGATCGCCTCCAGCAACATCCCGCGTTCGCCGTAGTTCCACGGGATGCGCACGAGCGCCTCGAATGAAAGCGCATCGACGGCGATGCCAAGTTCCTCGTCCAGCTCACGCTCCAGCGCGCCGGGCGGCGTCTCACCCGGCTCCAGCTTGCCACCGGGAAACTCCCACATGCCCGCCAGGTGCTTGCCCGGCGGTCGCTGTGCGATGAGGATCCGTCCGGCGCCGTCGACGAGGACGCCGGCAACGACATGCATCATACGTTGCGGACGTATTCGACCATGTCGAAGGCGTGGGCATGTTCCTTGTCTTTCGCGTGATGCACGCGCGACACTTCGGCCCATTCCTTGAAATCGATGCCCGGGAAGAATACGTCGGCGCCGTCGACGGCGGCGTAGACCCAGGTCAGGTAGAGCGTGCGCGCCATGGGCAGCGCCTCGCGGAAGACTTCGCCGCCGCCGATGACCATGAGGCCCGCGTAGTTGCAGCTTGCCTGCGCCTCGGCCACCGAGCGCACGGTGATCTGGCCCGGATACGGCGCCTCGCCCTTGCGCGAGAGGACATAGTTCACGCGATCCGGGAGCGGCTTGCCGATCGACTCGGCGGTCTTGCGCCCCATCAGCACGGCCTTGTCCGTGGTCAGTCGCTTGAAGTGACGCAGGTCTTCGGGGAGGTGCCAGGGCAGGCCTCCCTGCTTGCCGATGGCAAAGTTTTCGTCGAGCGCGGCAACCAGGTGAACGGACATGTAGCTTCCTTCGAATGGGAGGTGGAACGGGCGCACACGGCGGCCCTTGCGGACCGGATAGTAGTCCTCCGCGTGTGATGAAGAAACTAACGCCTGTTTGATTCCCACGGTTGGAACGGCCGTAAGCAGGCTCCATGGTTACAGGGCCTTCCCTCCCGAGCTCCCCATGAACGACAAAGCCCTCATCGTCGGCGCCAGCGGCATCATCGGCAGTGCACTCTCCGAGAGGCTTGTCGAAGACGGCTGGCCCGTGGCCGCCCTCGCCCGCCGACCCGGCTCACAGACCGCCGTCCGGCCCGTCGCCGCCGACCTCACCGACGCGGAGGGCACGCGTGCCGCGCTGGCGGACATCGCTCCAACCCATGTGTACATCACGACATGGTCGCGGCAGGCTAACGAGCGCGAGAACATACGAGTGAACGCGGCCATGGTTCGCCACCTGCTCGATGCCCTGCGGCCGGGCGGCCGCGTTCGCCACGTCGCCCTGGTCACGGGCCTGAAGCACTACCTCGGGCCATTCGAAGCCTACGGCAAGGGCGCGCTGCCCGAGACACCCTTCCGCGAGGAACAAGGCCGCCTCGACGTCGACAACTTCTATTACGCCCAAGAGGACGAGGTGTTCGCCGCCGCCGCACGTGACGGCTTCACCTGGAGCGTGCACCGCCCGCACACGGTCATTGGGGTGGCCGTAGGCAACGCCATGAACATGGCGACCACGCTCGCCGTCTACGCGTCGATCTGCAAGGCCACCGGCCGGCCGTTCCGCTTCCCCGGCTCGGCAGCGCAGTGGCAGAGCCTTACCGACATGACCGACGCGCGCCAGCTGGCCCGCCACCTGGTCTGGGCCTCGACCACGCCGGCAGCCGCGAACGAAGCCTTCAACGTAGTCAATGGCGATGTGTTCCGCTGGAGCTGGATGTGGTCGCGCATTGCGTCGTGGTTTGGCCTGGAAGCCGCGCCCTTCGACGGGGAAGTGATCCCTCTCGAGCGGCAGATGGCCGACGATGCCGCCGTCTGGCGGGAGTTGGCGATGCGTCACGGTCTGGTCGAAACCGACATGCACCGGCTTGTCTCCCCGTGGCACAGCGACGCCGACCTGGGCCGGCCCATCGAAGTGGTCACCGACATGTCGAAGAGCCGCCGCCTCGGCTTCCTCGACTACCAACCTACCGACGACGCCTTCTTCGATGCGTTCGAGCGCCTGCGCGCCGAGCGCCTGATCCCCTGACGGGACCCCCACGTCCGCCTGTCCGCCGGACGTCTGTCCGCGGACAGCCCCCCGCTGGAGAAGATGACCGCGCGACGCCGCGTAGCCGGTGGCACACACCTTGCACACCTGACCTGGGAATGACACCACAGGGATCTCCAACGATGTTCGGTTACTACGTGCAACTCGGGCTTCGCAGCCTCAGGCGCAATCCGGTCCTCACGCTGTTGATGGTGCTGGTGATCGCGGTAGGCGTCGCAGCGTCGATGACGAGCTATGCCGTGTTCCGCGTGACGTCGGGTGATCCCATCCCGGAGAAGTCGTCGCAACTGTTCGTCGCGCAGATCGACAACTACGGCCCGGACAACAGCGACGGTGAGCCGCTGTGGTGGCTCACGTGGCGCGATGCGATGGCCCTGCTCGACGCACACAAGGCGAAGCGGCAGACGCCGCTCTATCCGATCGGGGTGTCGATCGTTCCGGACGATCCGAACACGATGGCCTCGCCTGCGCGTGGTTACGCCGTGCAGGCCGACATGTTCCCCATGTTCAACGTCCCCTTCCTCTTCGGCGCCCCTTGGTCGGCGGCCGACGACGCCGGCAGTGCGCGGGTGGTGGTGATCGGCAAGTCGCTCAACGACCGCGTGTTCGGCGGAGCCAATAGCGTCGGCCGCGAGATCGATCTGGACGGAACGAACTTTCGTGTGGTCGGCGTCACTGCCCCCTGGGAAGCGCGGCCCCGCTTCTTCGACCTGGATGCCAAGGGTGGCTTCGGCGACATGGGTGAGATCTACATACCGTTCGCTCGCGCCATCGCCGACGGCTTGCATCCGGCGGGCGGCAATCTCTGCAACCGCCCGTTCAAGCCCGGCTGGGACAACTTCGTCCATTCCGAGTGCATCTTCATCAGTTTCTGGGCCGAGCTTCCCGACGCCGCGAGCGCGACGGCGTATCGCCAGTTCCTCAACGATTACTCGGCCGAACAGACGCGCAGCGGTCGGTTTTCATGGCCACCGAACGTGCGATTGCGCAACGTGATGGATTGGCTCGACGTTCGCCATGTCGTGCCGCCGGAAGCGAAGATGGGCCTGTTGGTTTCCGCCGCCTTCCTGGTCATCTGCCTGATCAACGTGATCGGCCTGCTACTGGCTAAGTTCATGCGCCGCGCGCCGGAAATCGGTATCCGCAGGGCGCTTGGCGCCTCCCGCGGAGCGATCTACGCACAGTTCCTGCTCGAAGCCGCGTCGGTTGGCCTGGCCGGTGGCCTGTTGGGCGTCATCCTTACAGGCGTCGGCACGCTATGCATCGGCGCCGTGTTCGATCCCGCCATCGCCAACCTCGTCCACATGAGCTTGCCTCTGCTGGGCCTTACCGTCCTCGTCGCCCTGGCCAGTACCCTGGTCGCGGCGTTCTATCCCACCTGGCGCGCCTCAAGGGTGCAGCCGGCATGGCAACTCAAAGCCAGCTGACCCGGAGCACGACATGCCGCCTTTCCGCCCTATCCTCGCCGCACTCCGCTATCACAAGGCAGGCGCCATCCTCATCGCCCTGCAAGTGGCCTTGACCCTCGCCGTCGTTTGCAATGCCCTGTTTGTCATCGAGCAGCGACTGCAGCGCCTGTCGCGCGACACCGGCATCGCCGAAAGCGAGCTCATGGTCGTCAACAACACCTGGGTCGCACCGGCCGCGGAGGTGCCCACGCGGCAAGCCGCAGACGTAGCGATGCTGCGCGCCCTGCCGGGCGTGGCGGACGCCTATGCGACGAACGCCTTTCCTTTGCTCGGTGGGAGCTGGCAGAGCGGCATCCGGCTGGAGCCGATGAGCAAGCACTTCATCAGTGACGGCGCGTCGCTGTACTTCGTCGACGACCACGCGCTGAATACCCTTGGCGTCAAGGTGGCCGAGGGACGCAACTTCCGCCCCGAGGAAATCGGCGCGCTGGCACCCAATGCCAGCGCCGACAGCCCGACGATCATCGTCACGCGCACTCTCGCCCAGCGCGCGTTTCCTGACGGCCATGCCCTGGGCAAGGCCCTCTACATCGGCAACAGCGATGCACGCCCGAGTACGATTATCGGCATCGTCGACCATGTGCAGACGCCGGAGACGCGCAGTGGCGAGGACATTCGCTGGCAGGACGCCATCTTCGTGCCACTGCGCATCACCGATAACCGTGCGTTCTTCGTCATCCGCGCACAGCCCGGTCGGCTCCCGGCTTTACTACATAGCGTGCCTGATGCGCTCAAGACTCTCAGTGCCCGCCGCGTGATTCCGCAGCCCCACGGTGTCATGCCTTTCACCCAGGTCCGTGAGATGGCCTACCGCAGCGATCGCGGACTTGCCTGGATGCTCGCCGGCATCTGCATCACGTTACTCGTCGTCACGGCCGCGGGCATCGTCGGGCTGACCAGCTTCTGGGTCGGGCAGCGTCGCCGGCAGATAGGCATCCGTCGCGCGCTGGGCGCCACGCGTCGCGACATCCTCGTGTATTTCCTGACCGAGAACGGCCTCATCAGCCTGGCAGGCGCGCTCGCCGGCGTCGTGCTGGCGTTCGCGCTCAATGCCTGGATGATGCGGGCGTTCGAAACATCGCGGCTCTCGACGCTCTACGTCGGCTGCGGGATCCTGATCCTGCTTTTGCTCGGTCAACTCGCCGTGCTGTCCCCTGCCCGGCGCGCGTCACGCGTACCACCCGTGGAGGCGACGCGGACCATCTGAATCGCTTCACCCTCGCAACGAAGCGTGCGCGTGACCCGGTGCGGGTCCCCCTAAGGCGACGCGAAACAGTGCGCCGGAGCCCGGATTCGCCTGCAACATCGCTTCAGTGAGCCGCGCCCGCGATGTCGACACGTAAGCGTCGCCATGTCGGCTGAAGCACACGCTGCCGACATGCGGTGCGGGGATCGAGACGCATGCTTCCACGGCCCCATTCGCGGCCAGTCGCACGATGCATGCGCCGCCCCACATCGCTACCCAGACCGCACCGTCCGGAGCGACTGCCATTCCGTCGGGCTTTCCCGGAATGCCGAGAAAGTCGGTGACGACCGCCGGCTCACCCAATGTGAGGTCCTTGTCCGGCCGCGGGTAGGAAAGCAAGGTCCGGTTGAGCGTATCGATCGCCAGGAGGCACCGACCGTCGTCGGTGAAGGCCATGCCATTGGCAACACCGAGGCCGTCGGCAACCCGCACCACCGGCGCGTCGAAATCCGCCGCGTAGTAGATCGCTCCCTTCCCTGCCAATAGCCCACGGTGCATCGATCCGGCCCAGAGCCCGCCCTCGGCATCGATGACCATGTCATTGAGTCGGCACCCCGGCGGCAGGGGGGCGGGCGGACCGGCCGAGAGAGCACCCGTGCGGACGTCGATGCGGTGGAAGCCCCCCTCGCCCGCGCCGACCCAGGCGCCGTCCGGACGTTGACCCAGGGACCAGACCGGTAAGGCCAATGGAATATCCCGCAGGCTGCCATCGGCAGGCGTCCAGCGCAGCAGCCGACGGTTCGGCGGATCGACCCAGATCACGTCGTCTCCGTCCATGCGCACTGCTTCACCTACCAGTGCATGCGGCTGAGCAATCAGCGTTACTTCACGACCGCTCACGCCGAAGCGCCTTCGTTCGCCGCGTGGATCGCGGCAAAGCCCTGCGCCGACGCATTGCCGGCGTCCACGATGACCGATCGCATGTTCAGTCGCGCCAGCGCCTCCGCATACAAGGCGCAGACCGGCGCTGCTCCGACCAGCGTAACGACCTGCCCGTCTTCCATCGGGTAAAGCATCCGGGCGTCGGCAATCTCCGCGCCGATAAGCAGGCCGCGCAGATAGGACGCCGCGTCGTCCCGCGTGAGGTCCTTACGGATCACCTTCGCCCTGACACCGAACAGCTGCGTTCCCAGACCCAGCGCGCGATCGGCACCTGCCCGCGTGCCGGACGTGAACGCCGCGCCAGCCACCGCTGGCGCGGCGACGATCGATGCGAGCATGCCGGCTGCAGTCAGCCGGTCGAATATCTCACCGGACATCGCGGTCATGAACTCCATGACGCGTCCACCGGCGATGCGCACCCATTTGCTGTGCGTGCCAGGGAGCGCAACGATGCCGTCGCGCGGTAACCGGCCCGCGCGCAGGAGACCGAACAGTTCGGTCTCCTCGCCACGCATGATGTCGGGCGCGCCGTCGCTTTCGCGGCGGCACGCCAGCCCGGGCACGATGTACATCAGGCGCCCCGCGATATGTGTCGCGTGCAGGTTCGCCGTGAGCCCCTCCAGTCCGATCGGGCATTCGGCGTAAGCCACTTCTTCCCAGCCAACATTCGAGCCCACCATGCCGCAGGCATAAATGGGCTGTGCATCGGGCCAGCGCCGGACCAGCCGCTCTATCTGCGCGGCCATGCCGTCGCGGTCGAGCGAACCGATGCCCGCCGGTTCAGCGAAGGCATCCCGCAGCGCGCCAGCGTCGTCGATAAGATAAGCGCGAAAGTTGGAACTGCCCCAGTTGATCGCTATGAAATCGCGTCCCATCGTGTCCCCTCAGCGGCGCGTCACCGACGCGCCACCGTCAATCGGAAAAATGCCGCCGGTAAGCCATGCGCTGCCATCGCCCACGAGGAACAGGGCAAGTTCCGCGACATCATCGGCCGTACCGAGCCGCCCCAGCGGATGGCGGCCGATGTTGCGCTGGCGTGCGGCTTCCGGATCACTGTCAAGGGCGAAGGAGGCCTGCATCATGGGTGTGTCGACCGAAGCGGGCGCCATGCCGTTGATGCGCACCTGCCATGGGGCGAACTCCAGGGCCGCCGTGCGCACCAGCGATTCGACCGCCGCTTTGCTCGCCGCGTAGGCTGCCAGCGTCGGCGTGGCGAAGCGCGCGTTGATCGACGAGGTCAGCACGACCGAGCCGCCGCCCACCTCACGCATGGCTGGCACGCAGTGACGAAGCAGCCGCACGGCCGACAACATGTTGACGTCGTAGGTTTCCAGGAACAGCGCGTCGTCGGACTCGAGGATCGAACCTGGCGGACTGATCCCGGCGCAATGCACCAGGATGGTCGCCGGTCCATGCGCCGCGGCGGCGAGGACGACGGCGTCCCTCACCGCCGCATCGTTGCGCAGGTCCACTTCGACCGAACGCGCCACCTTCGGCGACGCCCTCAGGTCAAAGCCCGTCACCGATGCCCCTTCGTCGCGTAGACGACGCGCCACCGCCGCGCCGATCCCGCTCGCGGTCCCCGTGACGATCGCCGCGCGTCCCGCCAGTGTCTGTGTACTCAACCGCCCTCTCCCCTGTTGCGTACCCGGCGCGGTCAGAAGCGCCAGGTCAGCGTGGCCATGTAGTTACGGCCATATACCACGTTGGTGCGCAGACCCTCGGTACTGCCGTCATAGGTACGCTGCTTGCTGTTCAGGAGGTTGGTCGCCTGGAGCTGCATCGAGATCTTGTCGGTGAAGTTGTAGCTGACCGATCCCGCCAGGTCCGAGTAGTGGTCGTTATAGATGCCGGTATTGGCGGCGGACAGGCTCACGAAGTAGTTGTCGCGCCAGTTGTACGCAAGGCGGGCGCTGAAGGGTCCGGTCTCGTAGTAGAGAATCAGGTTCACGTTGTTCTTCGACAGACCGGGGAAGCTCAGCGACTGGCCGGTCACGTCCTTGATGGGTGTCGCCGAATCGATGTACGTGTAGGTCGCGACCATGCCGAACCCATTGAGCGGATCGGGCAGGAAGGTGAAAGGCACCTGGGCCAGCAGTTCGGCACCCTTCACCGTGGCGTGGTCGCCATTGACCTTGCGATTGACGAAGTAATTCACGCCACCATAGCTCTCGGCGCTTTGCTGCTGGACGATGAAGGTCGAGATGTCCTTGTAGAACGCGCCGGCCGAAAGCATGCCCGTGTCGTTGTAGTAGTACTCCAGCGACATGTCGTACTGGTCGGCCTTGAACGGCTTGAGCGCGGGCGCGCCGCCACTGCCCGTTCCTGGGGTGATCTGTACGCCGTTGGAGAACACGGCGTTGTTGTTGAGCGTCACACCATTGTTGAGGTCTTCGGTGTTGGGAAACGCGACCACGCGAGCGGCGCCGCCGCGCAGGAGCAGTTTGTCGCTGATTTCCCACTTGGCGATGGCCGAGGGCAACCACTCGCGATCCGTGCTGCGATAGTCGGTCGGAATGGGCGTGCCCGTCGCAGAAAGAAGATTGCCCCGTGAGTCCAGCTCACGCTGCACGTAGCGCATGCCGAAGTTACCGGACACCGGCATCGATCCGGCGTCGAAACCCCAGTCCACCTTCGAGTACGCTTCGCTGAACTTCTCGTCGATGCTGAAGGTGCCTGCGTAGGCGAGTGCGTTGTTGCGCCCGTCAAGGCACTGGGCGTTCTGGCTGATCGACGGCAGGGCCGTGAAAGCGGAGCAGCCGGTGAACACTTCGCGGAAGCTGCCCAGGTAGCTGCGCGGCAGCCCGTCGAACTTAGCCTTCATGAAATCGTCGTTGCTATAGACACGCAGGAAGTCGCTGAGCTGGGTGGCGGGAACGCCTCCGGTCGGACGGATATCCGCCCGCAATGGATCCTGGTCGCTCTTGACCTTCGTCACGCGCGCGCCGAAGTCCAGCGAGCGCCAGTGGTCGGAGTCGAAGTTCCAGGTCCAGTCGGTGCGCGCGGCCGGGGCATCGGTCTTGGCCCGATAGTCGTTGTCGAACAGGATGCTCATGCTCATCTGCGAAGGGTCGGTCAGGTTCACGCCGCTGACGTTGAAGCTGCCGAAGGCGCCCTGGCGAAGGTCGTAGTCGATGACGGAAGTCACGCCGGCCGCTGGCTGAAGGCGCATGTAGTTCTGGTGGTAGTCCGCCTTGGAGCGGTCGTACGAGACTTCGGCCGAACCGTCGAGATGGTCGCCGGCCTGGAACTTGGCCTTCAATGCCGTGGACCAGACATCGGCTTCGATATTGGCGATTTCGGTGTTGGCCTGAATCGGGCTGGTCGAGCGTCCGGCAACCAGGATGTTGTTCGGCGAATACACGGCGTTGCTCAGGCCCGCACTGGGGTTGAACGCCAGCCAGTAACGGTCGCGGTCGGCCGTCTGCTTCGAGTAGAACGTGTCGCCGATGATTTCCACGCCCGGTACGGGGCGCCACTGGAGGATCGCGCTGACCCCCTTCTTCGTGCGGTCGTCGCTGATGTCCTGCGCACGCATGTCGGTCGAGCCGTAGCGCGTGGTCGTTGGAGTGACGGTCGTGTCTTTATAGGACGCATAGCCGGAGAACGTATCCAGGCCCTGCTGGACCACGGTGCTATGGCTATACGTCGCGGCGATCATCGCGCCGAAGCGTTCGTCCTTCGTGCGTCCGGAAAGCAATGCAAATCCGTCGCCGCCGCCTTTCTTCGCCAGTTTGCTGTACGTGCCCGACACGCTTACCACGTTCTGGTCGCCATCGGCATTGAGGGGCAGGCGCGTTTCGATATCGATGATGCCGCCGAGCGCACCGGCCACCTGGTCGGCGCTGGCGAGCTTGGTCACCGAGAGGCGCGAGATGAGTTCGGACGGCACGAGCGTGAGTAGCCCATAGGTGGACGTATTCAGCTGGTCGAGGCCATTCCCGCCGCGCCCGGTCGCGTCGAAGATCTCACGACCGTTATAGAGGTAGACGTTCTGGCTCAGACCGCGAACGAGCACACTGCTGCCCTCGCCCATGCCGCGTTCCAGCTGCACGCCAGCGACGCGTCCCAGCGACTCGGCCACGTTGGTGTCCGGCAGCTTGCCGATATCGTCGGCGACAATCGCATCGACGATCTGCGAGGAGTCGCGCTTGAGGTCGCGTGATTTCTCGAGGCTCTGGCGGATGCCCGATACGGTGACGCCCTCGAGCGTGACCGGGTTCTGGTCCTGGGGCGCCGTGCCAGCCTGCGTCTGCGGCTGCGCCGGAGGCACCGGTGCCCTGGCGGTTGTGTCATTGGCCGTGCTCGTCTGCGCGACGGCCGGAACGGAAGCGAAGAGCACCTGTGCAATCAAGGTCGACAGGATGGTGCGACGAGTAAGACGCATGTTTGTTTTTCCTCCCCCGAGGTCTCACGGATTTTGCCGGTTAGCGCCGTGTGCCAACGCGTTTTCTGCTTGGCATGGTGTAACTATTATAGCAATATAGATGTCGTTGCAAGGACCGCCGCACAACTAAATCATTGATGCAACGCAACAATCCGCTCTTCGAGGAAAGCCACGACATGACCCACCTGGCAGGCGTTTTTCCGATACTTCCGACGATCTTTCATGGGTCGGGCGAGCTCGATCTGCCCGGCACGCGCAACGTGCTCGAGTACATCCTCGCCGCCGGCGCCGCAGGCGTGGTCTTTCCGGGCCTCGCGAGCGAGTACGACATGCTCTCGACCGACGAGCGGCTCGAGGTTACCGCCGAGCTTGGCGAGTGGATCGGTGGACGCGTCCCCTTCGTGGTCGGCGCGAGTCATCCCGATGTCACGGTGGCCACGCAGCTTGCGAGCGCGGGTGCGAAGGCGGGCGCCGTCGCGGCGATGATCCTCACGCCGCACGCCCACGCGAGCGACACGGTGGCCATGGCCCGCTATTTCAACGATATCCATGCCGCATCGGGCATCCCCATCATGTTGCAGAACGCACCGGCACCGATGGGCGTCGGCCTCGGCGTGACGCAGGTGGCTGCGCTGGCGGCGGCGGTCAAGGGAATTACCTACGTCAAGGAAGAAACGCAGCCCTCCGGCCACCGCATCACGGCGCTCGCGGCGCAGACACGCGGCAACGTGACCGCCGTCTTTGGCGGTGCGGGCGCACGTTATGTCATGGACGAGTTGCAGCGCGGCGCCATCGGCACGATGCCCGCGTGCGAAGTCACCGAAGTGCACGTGGACATGCTCGACCGCTACAACCGCGGCGACGTACAAGGCGCGAGGGAGCTGTTCGAGCGCACCCTCCCCCTGCTGAGCATGCAGGCGGTGTTCCGCTGGCGACTGACCAAGGCGGTACTGTTGCGTCGCGGCCTTATTGCGAATGCCCATGTCCGCGCACCCGGCCCCGCGCTCGACGCCTGGGACGAACGCGAGCTGGATGCCCTGCTCGCCCGCATCGCCGACCTGGTCCCCCTGGACCGCACCCCGGGTGGAAGCGCGAGAATGTCCACATGAACGCTACCGTCGCGAAGGTCGAAACCTTCATCGTCACCGTCCCGCGGGATACGCCGTACCTCGGCCCGCTCGGCGCCGGGGAACGTGTCAACTCCCGCGGCTATGTCGTGCGCAAGGGTAATGGCACGATCTACCCCTCGGTGGACCGTTCCATCGTCGTGCGCGTCACCGGCACGGACGGCAGTGAAGGCTGGGGCGAAACCTACGGCATCTGCGCACCGCGGGCCACGACCGAAATCATCAACGACCTGCTCGTGCCCGAACTCATCGGGCGCGATCCCGACGACGTCGAACAGATATGGGACGACCTCTACGGCCTCATGCGCGTGCGTGGCTGCACCTCCGGCTTCCACGTGGACGCGATCACGGCACTGGATATCGCCTTGTGGGACATGCGCTCACGTCGCCATGGCCTTCCGCTGTGGCAGATGCTCGGCGAGCGTCATCACGATCGCGTGCCCGGCTACCTTTCCGGTCTTCCCGCCGCCACGCTGGAGGGACGCGTGGCGATGGCGAGACGCTTTAGCGACGAAGGCCACGACGCGTTCAAGATCCACGCCGTCGTCAGCAGCGAAGGCATCGTCGAGGAAGTGGCTGCGCTACGCCAGGCTCTCGGCGACGATGCACTGCTCATGGTCGACCTGCACTGGAAGTTCTCGCCCTCGGAGGCGCTCGACCTCATCGAACGCATGGCCGTGTATCGACCGCATTTCGTCGAGGCGCCGATCAAGCCCGAGGATGTCGATGGCCTCGCCTGGCTTGCGCGTCGCTCACCCGTCGCCATTGCTGCCGGCGAAGAGTGGTACACCGAGTACGAGGCTCGCCAGCGCCTCTCGCAACGCTCGGTCGCCTTCATCCAGCCGGAAATGGGCCATGCCGGCATCACGCAGTTTCGCCGCATCAACGCGCTGGCCGAAGCCGCCGGCGTCGCTACCGCGCCACATGCCACGATCGGCGCCGGCCTGTTCCTGGCAGCGAGTCTGCATGCCTCGGTGACCATGCCAGGCCTGTGGCGGCATGAATGGCAGCACTCCTTGTTCTCGCGTTCGCTGGAGCTGCTCGATACGGACATGGCCTATGGCGATTGCAGCTACAGCCTGCCCACCGGGCATGGCCTCGGCGCCCGCCCTGGGCGGCGGTTCTGGGACTACGCTGAACTCGTGTCCTGAGACACAAGTGGCGCGCCCGCGATCAGTCGCGAGCGCGGTGCCAGTTTCACCGCGAGCCAGGCCACACCGAACGCGATCGGGTGCAGGAATGCCATCAGCACGAAGCTGCGGTCGAAGTTCCCGCTCGACACGAGGCTGCCGACCACTTGGGCAGACAACATGCCGCCGAGCGCACTGCCTGCGCCGATGATGCCGAACACGGTGGCGATGTTGCGACCCGGATAGAGGTCGACGACGAGCGTGCTGATGTTGATCTGGTAAACCAGGTGCGCGAACGCCACCGCCGCACCGATGGCGAACAGTACCGGCAGCGCTGGATGGAAAGCGGAGAACATCCCTATGGGAGCGACGAGTGCCGCGCCCGCCATGGCCATGAGGCGACTGCGCGTCGGCTCGATCCCACGTTTCACCAGCCAGCTCGAAATCGCACCGCCGCCGACGCTGCCGAGATCGGCCGCGAGGTACACCACCCAGGCGATCGACGCGACGGCCGCCAGCTTCATGCCGCGCACGTCGTTGAGGTATTTGGGAAACCAGAACAGGTAGAAGTACCAGACGGGATCCGCGACGGCCCGTGACAGCACGAGCAGCCACAGCGTGCGATCGCGCAGAAGGGTTCCCCAAAGCACGCCTTCCTGCGCGACGCCCGGAACCTTCACGACACGTTCTTCGCGTGGGTGAATCCACAGCCAGGCGCCAAGCCAGAGCAGCCCCGCCGCGCCGGTCACCACGAAGGCCGAGCGCCAGCCATAAACCATGGCGACACCGCCGATGAGCGGAGGTGCGATGGTCGCACCGACCATCGCACCGGCCGTGTAGATACCGAACGCGAGGCCACGCTCGGCCGCCGGGAACCGTTCGGACACCACCTTGGATCCGACCGTGTAATTGCCCGGCTCGCCGAGCCCGAGCGCGAACCGCGCGGCGCCGAGTTCGAAGGCGCTGCGCGCCAGCCCGGTCATCAGGTTCGCGACCGACCACCACGCCACGAACAGAGCCAGCGCCATCCGAGAGCCCAGCCAGTCCGTAATCCGTCCGGCAAGCAGATAGGCAACCGTATAAGCGAACAGGAAGGCCTGCACGATGTGCGCGTAGGCAGCATCGGTGATGCTCAGGTCCACCTGGATGGTGGTCGCAAGGATGGAAAGGGCCTGACGGTCGAGATAGTTGAGCACCGTCGAGAAGAACAGCAGCGCCAGAAGCGCCCAGCGCAACCGTCCTCGCCGAGCGCCATCTTCCTTTACTACTGCCATGCCCCTGCACCCCCACGAAGTCGCAGCGAACGTATTACTAAAATAGCAACACGGTCAAGGCGCAGTGCGGCGAGACCTCAACCGATCTCGAGCGCCGCCAGTCGCAGGGCCTCGACCAGTTCGGCCGTC
>Ga0247742_10000495_pt1 | contig 31759 bp, 25 predicted proteins | sample UWRJL208509C2_FD_180944 | JGI IMG/M metagenome (GOLD analysis project Ga0247742, IMG submission 180944) | Plant litter microbial communities from Arlington Agricultural Research Station in Wisconsin, United States - UWRJ-L208-509C-2 | ecosystem: Environmental > Terrestrial > Plant litter >...
ATATTCGCCAGGCGTGGTCGAACAAGGCCGCCTCGGTCTCACCTAACGACGTGCGCGCCTACCGGTCGATTCCCGGCGGCTGAGCGCGTACGAAGTCGGCCAGTTCCTGCCAGATGCCAGCGTTCCACGAACGTCGCGCCTGTCCGGAAGGCGAGGGCAGTACGAAGAGTCGCGTGTTGCCGAATGTAGTTGGCTGCAACCCGTAGGCGATGGGTTTTCCCAGTGCCGTCGAGCCGCCGTGCTTGCTGGTGAAGGCAAGGACCCTCGGCGCGAAGATTTCGATCTTCGCGCGCAGGGCAGCCACGTCGAAGGCATCCACCGGCAGTTCGTTGTCGTTGCCGTAGTGGAACTTTGAAAGGTCCGTGAGGCCGAGGCCGAAGGCCGGCATCAACGGAAACTCAGCCGGTGAGAGCAGGCGCGGCGTCAGGCCCACCGCGAACACCGTGCGCCAGAACATGTTGCCTGGGTGCGCGTAGTACGCGCGATCCTGTGCGGAACGCGTGCCCGCGGCGGTGCCGCAGAACACCACCGACAGGCCGGGCTGGAGTACGTCGGGCAGGACGAAGGCGTCACTCATCCAGGAGGAAGTCCGTGTACTGGAAGCGTTCGTCGCGTAGCCGCGATTCGCCTCGCGCGATGCGCATGTCGTGTGCGAACAATGGGCCGCCATAACTAAGCGTGTGGAATTCGCCATTCTCGCCACAGGGGTCGACGCCCGCGGGCAGGGCGTCGAGCAGGGCCGCGTCGTAGTCATGGCCGCAGAAGCCGGCCTCGAGCTGTGTTGTATCCACGCAGCAGAGCGCCGCGCGGTGACCTGCGGCGATGAAGTGGCGTCCGAGCGAGGCGGTGTCCTCGCCCCATAGCGGGTACACGCCGGTCCATCCGCCTATGCGCGCCAGCTGCGCGTCGCGGTAAGCACGCACATCCGCAAGGAACAGGTCACCGAAGGCGATATGAGCCAGCTCCGGCCAGCGTGCCTTTGCGGTGGCCAGGGCGGCCGCGAATGCTTCCTCGTAGGCGTCGTTGTGGCTCGGCCACGTCAACACGGCTTCGACGACGGGCAGGCCCAGGGCTTCCGCCTGCGCGGCCAGCACCGTGCGCCGCACGCCGTGCATGGCGATGCGGTCATGGTTGGCGGTGACGGTCGTCACCAGGCCGACGACGCGCCATGCCGGGTCGGCGCGGAGCCTGCCCAGGGTCATCAGGCAGTCCTTTCCGCCGCTCCAGGAAACGATGATCGGGGTTGGCATTGTCTCCATTGACCTCGAATTTGCTGCACCACAACATAACGTGGACATATGGGCCGCTAGGGTGTGAGCCATGAAACCTTCCGACTGGATGCCAGACTTCGCGCATCCGTGGACGCGTTTTGCGTTGATTATCGTTATCGCGCTAGCCGTCGCGGGTCTGCTTCGCCGTGTGGTGAAATTCTTCCTGCGCCGCTTTGCGGTCGGCCACCCGATGGGAGCGAGCATCATCGCCCGGGCGAACGCTCCAATGGAAGCGATCGTACCGCTGGCCATGCTGCTGATCGCGTTCCGCGCGTCTCCCGATGAACCGGAGCGTTTGATCGACGGTCTCGAGCACGCTCTGAGCCTGGGCCTCATTGTTGCGTGCACGTGGTTCATCGTCCGCTGTATCGGCGCGCTTGATGCCACGGTGTCGCGCTTCAATCCGATCGACCTTGAAGACAACCTGCGCGCACGCCGGGTGCAGACACAGGCGCGAGTGCTCAGTCGCACCGGCAGTGTGGTCGCCGTGGTGCTGGGCACGGGCGTCGCCTTGATGACCTTTCCTACGGTGCGCCAGTTCGGCGCAAGTCTGCTGGCATCGGCAGGGCTTGCTGGTCTCGCCCTCGGTCTCGCAGCGAAACCCGTGCTGGGCAATCTCATCGCCGGCCTGCAGATCGCGCTGACCCAACCCATACGCCTCGACGATGTCGTCGTGGTCGAAGGGGAGTGGGGGAAGATCGAAGAGATCACCAGTACCTACGTCGTCATACGCATCTGGGATGAACGGCGCCTCGTCGTGCCGTTGCAGTACTTCATCGAACATCCCTTCCAGAACTGGACGCGTACGAGCTCACAGGTACTTGGCTCGGCCATGCTGTGGTTCGACTACGGCCTGCCGCTGGATCCGCTGCGCGTGGAGCTGGAGCGGCTGTGCAAGCAGGCGCCGGAGTGGGATGGCCGGGTCTGCGTACTGCAGGTGGTCGAGACGAACGATAAAGCCATGCAATTGCGTGCGCTGGTCAGCTCGGCGAGTTCGAGCAAGTCCTGGGATTTGCGCTGCAAGGTGCGAGAGGGTTTGATTGCCTTCGTGCAGCGGGAGTACGAGGGGTTCCTGCCGCGGCTGCGTGGCGACCTCGAGAGCGAAGTGCCCAGGACTGAGGACCGTCGGATGGCCCAGGCTCGGTAGGCGCCAATGCATCGGCGAACCCGCGGCAGCGGGCAAGGTTGACGCGAGCACCCATCGCCGATGAATCGACTCCTACAGGGAGCAAAGGCACAAAAAAAGGGCCCGGCGTAAGCCGGGCCCTTTTTGGCTAGCGCTGAACGCTACCTCGACGAATTAACCGCGACCCGCCTTCTTGCGGTCGCCTTCGGTCAGGTGCTTCTTGCGCATGCGGATTTCCTTCGGCGTGACTTCGACCAGCTCGTCGTCGTCGATGAAGTCCAGGGCCTGCTCCAGCGTGAACTTGAGCGCCGGGGTCAGCTGGATCGCATCGTCCTTACCGGAGGCGCGCATGTTGGTCAGCGGCTTCGGCTTGATGGCGTTGACGGTGAGGTCGTTGTCCTTCGCATGAATGCCGATGAGCTGGCCCTCATACACGGCGTCGCCTTCGGCGGCGAACAGCTTGCCGCGTTCCTGGAGGGGTCCGAGCGAGTAAGCCGGGGTGTTGCCGCCGGCGTTCGCGATCATGACGCCGTTCTGGCGCTTGGCGATCGGGGCCGGAGTGTACGGACCGTAATGCTTGAACACGTGGAACAGCAGGCCGGAACCCTGGGTCAGGGTCTTGAACTGGTTCTGGAAGCCGATCAGGCCGCGGGCCGGAATCTCGTACTCGAGGCGCACGCGACCGTTGCCGTCCGACACCATGTTCTTCAGGTCACCCTTGCGGATACCGAGGCGCTCCATGACGCCACCCTGATGGATCTCTTCGATGTCGATCACCAGTTCCTCGATCGGCTCCATCTTCTGGCCGTCGATTTCCTTGAGGATGACTTCCGGGCGCGACACGGCCAGCTCGTAGCCTTCGCGACGCATGTTCTCGATCAACACCGAGAGGTGCAGTTCGCCGCGGCCCGAGACCAGGAACTTGTCGGCGTCGGAGCCGTCTTCGACGCGGAGGGCGACGTTGTGCACCTTCTCGCGGTCGAGGCGCTCACGCAGCTGGCGGCTGGTGAGGAACTTGCCGCCCGAGAGATCCTTGCTGCCGACGAACGGCGAGTTGTTGACCTGGAAGGTCATGCTGATCATCGGCTCGTCGACGCTCAGCGCCGGCAGCGCTTCCGGCGTATCCGGCGAGGTCAGCGTGTCCGAGATGGTCAGGTCGGCGATGCCCGAGATGGCGACGATGTCGCCCGCTTCGGCGCTGTCCTGTTCGATACGTTCGAGGCCGAGGAAGCCGAGCACCTGGGCGATCTTGCCCTGGCGCTTCTTGCCTTCACGGTCGATCACGGCGACCTGCATGCCCTTCTTCAGGGTGCCGCGCTGCACGCGACCGATGCCGATGACGCCGACGAAGTTGTTGTAGTCCAGCTGGCTGATGCGCATCTGGAAGGGGCCGTCCGGATCGACGTCCGGCTTCGGCGCGTGCTGCATGATCGCTTCGTACAGCGGGGTCATGTCGCCTTCGCGGGCGTTCTCGTCGAGCGAGGCGTAGCCGTTGAGCGCCGAGGCGTAGACGATCGGGAAGTCCATCTGCTCATCGGTGGCACCGAGCTTGGCGAAGAGGTCCCAGACCTGCTCGACGACCCACTCGGTACGCGCGGCGGGGCGGTCGACCTTGTTGACGACGACGATCGGCTTGAAGCCCATCGCGAACGCCTTCTGGGTGACGAAGCGCGTCTGCGGCATCGGGCCGTCCATCGCGTCGACCAGGATCAGCACGGTGTCGACCATGGACAGCACGCGCTCGACTTCGCCACCGAAGTCAGCATGCCCCGGGGTGTCGACGATGTTGATGCGGTTCTTCGCGCCCGTCTTCTTGTCTTCCCAGGTGATGGCCGTGTTCTTGGCCAGGATCGTGATGCCACGCTCCTTTTCCTGATCGTTCGAATCCATGACGCGCTCGGCGAGCACGGTACGCTCGTTCAGCGTGCCCGACTGCTTCAGAAGCTGGTCGACGAGGGTGGTCTTGCCATGGTCGACGTGAGCGACGATAGCGATGTTGCGCAGGAATTCGATCGACATGCGGTATGCGCCGGCGTAAAGCCGGATCGCCTCTTTGGATTGGGAAGCCGACGATTGTAAAGGAAAAGAGCGACTTTCGCATGACGGGGTGGGACGGCGTGCGCGGACTCCGTTCCGGACCCCGGCAAACCGGCCGTGGCATGGCGCGGCCGCCTGTTTAGGCGCGCCCGGCCGGCGTTAAGCTGCCGCCCATGAGGAAAGGGGTGGACATGGAAAAACGATCAGGGGTGCGTCCCGGGCGAGGCACCATCTGGCTTACGGTGGGGCTGCTCCTCGCGCTCGCCGTCGTATTTGGGGTCATGGGCGGTCATTTCGCCCCCACCGGGCCCTCGAACGCATCGGCGCCGGTCGCGGGATCGGCACGCGTGGAGGCGCCCAGGCCCGAGGCTCCGGCAACCGGTCGACGCCTCGAGGATAAGCGCATCGGTGGCCGAACGTCAGGTGGGACGGGGCCGGAATCACTGCTTCGCCCGGGCGACGATCGCGACTACGACAGCCTATCCGCGCGCCTTGCGCCGCTGGCCGGCAAGGACAACGCGGCGGCGACACTGCTCCTGCGTGAAGCCGCTGCCGCTTGCAGCCACCCGCCAGAGCCCGGCTGGCGAAACAGGGCGATCAAACCGCGGGCCGTGGCATACCGCACCTGGGAGGAGGGCTTCTGCACCCGCACGGTTTCGGGGGCCGAGCTGAACACCATCGGCCAGGAAGGTAAGGAAGCCTTTAACCGGCGCCATCCGCAATGGCAGATAACGGGCCCGCAATCGACGGGCGAGGTGCTGGACGCCGTCGTGTCGTCCGATGACGTTGAGGTCGTGGACATGGCTCTCGCGCTCCTCCCAAGAGACGGGACGAATCCGTGGGACGTGGGCAAGGACCTCGTTCAGGGGACGACTTACGAAGCAGACCTCCATAAATATCAACGGGTGGCCCTGGAGGACATGCAGTGCGCGGCCACGGGCGGCTGCGGTCCCGGTGGCATGCGCTCGGCGATGGCCTGCCTGACGAGCGACGGCTTCGAGTGCGCACCCGGACAGGGTGCTTACGACATGTGGAACGAGCAACTCTCGCCACAGGAGATCGACATCGTCCTGGGCATCGAGCAGCGGATCGTCGACGAACGGGCCCGGCGCGTCGGGGCGCCCCTGAACTAGGGCGCCCCGATCGTCTCAGAGCTCCGCGGGCTCGTCCCGGCAGATCGCCGGAAGGTCTTTCGGATCGATGCCTTCGCCCGAGCAGGTCCAGGTGATGGTCTTGCCGTCCACCTTCGGCGTGAGGATCAGCTGCCCGGAATCCAGCTTCTGGTTCGTCTTGTGCGGCGGGGTCGCGTCCAGGGTCACCACGATCTCGCCACCCTGGCCAATTTCGACCGAGCCGGCGTACTCGTTGCCCAGCGTTTCCGGCTTGCCCAGGCCTGCGGCCGCGTTGTTGGCCGGAAACTTACCGGTCGACAGGCGATGCTCCGCCACGGCCAGCTTCACCGGGTAGGCCGCGGTCAGCGCGTTCGCGACCTCGCTGCGAAGCACGTACTGCTGGTACTGCGGGATGGCGATGGCGGCAAGGATCGCCGTCACACCGATAGCGCCGGCCGACCCCATCTGGCCGACCAGTTCCGCCGGGGTCTGTTCGTAGGTGAAGGAGATGGCGAGGGTGTCGGCATCCGCTTCGACCGCCGCGCCAATGACACCCTTCTCGGGCAGGCCAAGCGTGTGTGCGGCGGGAAGGCTGGCAATGTCCAGATCGGCGCCGGCCATGCCACCCACCATCTGCAGGATTTCGATGTACGTGTAATACGCGTCGCGCTGAGCGTCCCGGCTGTTCGCCGTATAGCCCACCAGGACATGCGAGCCAGGGTAGGCGCGCGCCTTGAACCACTCGTCGAGCGACGTATCCGCCTTGGCCGCGGCACGATCGGCAAGCGCCTGGGGCACCTTCGCCAGAACGATCCAGTCACCTTCCTCGACCCAGTACATGCGGCTGCCGAAACGCTGCATCAGGTTCATGAAGGGAACCAGGGCCTGTTGCTCGGGATGATCGGCGTCGGGCTCGTAAGGGGCGCCTGGCATGAACAGCCAGTGCACCTTCGCGTCGTCGACGTTCATCTCGCCACTGCGCCAGCGGCCCGCCTTGGTCATCTCGTCGATGCGTGCGTGCCAGGCCTTGAGGTCGCGAGCACGGATGGCGAAGAACTGGCCGGCGTCGTCGGCGAAGACGATGGATTCGGGCCCCATCCACTTCGTGTAGTCGGCGACATCGAAGCCGTACTTCGTTCGCATCTTCGCCAGGCTGTCGCGGATCGTCTTCGCCTTCTCGGCGCCGAAATCGAGATTGAGGTTGTCCTCGAAGGCCTTGTAGCCCTCGGCGTTGGGCAGCGCGAACGTCATCGCCCAGCGCGGCTCGCCGACGCTCTTCAAGGTGGGCGCGAAGGAGCGCGGCGCAGCGTACTGGAGCACTCGCGCCTGGGGCGCATGCACGACCAGGCGGAACTGGCCGCGGCCGTCGACGGTGCCGCTACCGAAGGCCAGGGCATCGGCCTTGGAAGCAAAGTCCGTGGGCAGCTTGCCGAGCGGGGATTCGCCCGCCTGGTTCGCCGCGACGGCACCGATGCCTCGGATCGTCGCCCAGCCGAAGAGGCCTTCGCCAGACGTGTCGATGTGAGCTTCGAGCGTACCGAGCGTGGCCGGTGCGGTGGTCGGCGAGGATTTGCCGAACGTGGCGACCAGCTCATCGATCGTATGTTCGTCGCTGGGCTGTTGCATCGACTGCGTGACCCACAGGCGATGTTCGCCCACGACGTAGCGAACGCTACCGCCCGAGGCGAGCTTGCCGTTGCCCTGGGCGTCGAGCGGCGCCGCCAGCAACGGTGCATTGAGCGAAGCGAGGCGCGCGTTGAACGCGTCGACCGAATCGAACGCGAAGCGGCCGGTTGCCACGACCCGTGAGGTCGGCGACGGAATGCCCAGCGGGTCGATGAGGGCGATCTCGAGCGGCGAACGCAGGTCGCCCAGCAGCAGGGTCAGCGCCGGACCGATCTTCGCGTCGGCAAGCACCTTGTCCTTCGCGATGGTCTCGCGCAGCTTCGCCACGGCATCGAGATTGGCCTTCACGGAGAGGGCCGCATCCAGGGGGCGGCCATTCGGCACGCCGCCGATCACGGCCCAGGGCGACGGCAGGCGGAGGTAAGCGACGGTCTGCGCCGGCAGGTGCTGGCGCAACCACGCGGGTGCGGCGATGGCGTCCTGGGCGGCGGCGACCGCCTTGGGATCCGCGGTGGGCGCGTCTTCTTTCTTGTGGCAGGCGGCGAGTCCGAGTGCCGCGGTGATCGCGGCGGACAGAAGGACGGTACGGCGGGCAATCATTGCTCTGTATCCCCTTGGGTTCTTCCGGCTCCTGCCGGGAACCGGAGGATACCAGCGCCCGACCGCTCCTTGCGTGACCCAGCACGGCCTCACACCCCGTGGGAGCCGCTTCAGCGGCGATAGCTTTCAGACAAAACGACGGGTCTCAAACATGCTGCACGCAACCAAACCATCAGCTACGCTGCGCACATATGCCGTTGGCGACGGCATATCCAAGGACAGGAGTGGGGACCGTCAACACATCAAACGGAAAACGAAACACGTTGCCGTGGCTCTTGGCGCTGTGCTTTCTAAGCGTGGCCGTGCTGTTCCGACTGGCAGGGCAGGCCATAGCAGACCCGGTTCGCAGTGCCTCGAGCCCGACCGCCGATTCGCGCCACGGTAGCGACGAAGCGATCAGGCCAATAACGTCGGCGCGACGGCAAACCGCCCCTCCGGCGGCTCGCGGTCATGGGGATTCCGGAAACCTCAATCCGGACGATTATCTTCTTCCCGGCGACGACTTCTCCGCCATCGAACGTCGTCTGGCAGAACGGGTGACGTATGACGAGCGGGCCTTGTTCGTCATGTATCACGCCGCGGGAGTGTGCAGCACTCCGGTCAAGCCAGATTGGCGTAAGACGGCCAGGAGTGAATCCGGTCGTACTTTCTCGGCGTGGAAAGAGTCGTTCTGTCATGGAATAACGACCCGCGACGAATCACAGGCGTACTCTGCGATGACGCTCGAGTCATTTCAGAAACGTCACGAGGACTGGAACGACATGGCCGACGAAGATGGGAACCATCTCATCTTCGAGTCGGTTCTGAATTCGGATTCGCCTGAAGACAGTGAGCTCGCGGCGGCTTTAACGGACGTGCCCGGTCTCGATAAGTGGGGCCTGGGCCTGCAGGATGTCCAGGGCACGACGCACGTTGCGAAATTACCGCGCTACCAGCAGGTAGCGCTGCAGGGCATTCAGTGTTCGGAACTTGGCGGGTGCGGTCCGAACGACCTCATGACCCTGTGGCTCTGCGTGAGAGCCCCGGCTTTGGGCTGTCGGGCAGGTGCCAGCGTCGACGACATGTGGGCCAATGAATTCGCCCCCGACGAGATCGCGATCATCGCCCGCATTGAACAACGCATTCTCGACGCGCGTTCGCGACGTAGTGCAGGGAGCGCGAACATGGCCCCGAGGGACTAAGCCCAGTGATCGAGAATGCGCACCCCGCCATACCCTGGCCTCTCGCCATCGGCGGCGCCATCGTGGCGATTATAAGCGTCATCGGTGTGCTGGCCGGACGGTATCCTGTGTCGAGCGAGCCGTCGATGCAGGTGTCGCACGCAACCTACCTGCGTCCGAGCGATTCCTTTGCCGACGCGTTCGCACGGCTGGCGTCGCGTGTCGACGAGGATCCCACAGCGCTCCATGCGATCCGTCATGCGTCGTTGGCCTGCTCGGGCGAGGTCTCCGGCGATTGGATGCGCCGCCGAACGGTATCCACCAGCGAGAAGGCCTTTCGGCGTTGGCAGTTCGCCTATTGCCAGGGCCGGTCACACCAAGGCTGGGCCAAGGCCTACGAAACGGGCGAATGGGTCGACGTTCGCCGGCGACATCCCTCGTGGGCGCATACCACGGCAGACGCGCCGGGCTACCCGCTCGATCTTTACGCGCGGATGCTTAGCGATGCGCCGCCGCCCGACCTGCGCATGGTGCAGATGGTTCTGGCCCAGGACAGGGGGCGTCATGCGCCTTGGCGCTTCGGGAGCGATATCGTCGAGCACGCCGCGCACCCGGAGCGATTGTATCGGTACCAGCGCATGGCGCTGCGTTTATTGGAATGCGATGTCGTCGGTGGATGTGGGCGCAATGGTGTGCTCACATTCGAGCTGTGTCGTGAAGAAGGTGATTGCGCGAATGGCTTGTCGACTCGCGATATCGTCACGAAGCGCTTTGCGCCGGATGAGGTTGCGATTATCGATGCGCTTTATGGGCAGTTGGTGAAAGAACGTTGGTACTTTTCTCGATCGCATGCTGGCGATCGCCGCTGAAGCGACTCCTGCAGAGGCGCGCACATATCTCGCGCCCCGGACTGTAGTGTCGGAACGCGTCGGCTTGCCATCGGACGGGCATTCACGCAAGGTCGGCCCATGCAAGTAAACGACACCTTCGGCGACGTCCGCGTCACCACGCATCGCGACGGCGACGATCTTCTCAGCGCCGGTCTGGGCTTGCGCGGTCTGGCGGGTACCGCGACACGCTTTGCGCACCCTGTGTCACCGACACCGGCCGAACTGCGTCAACGCGCGATTCAGTCGAGCTGGAAGGGCATCGCCGATCTGGGTCCGCTGGGTGGTTTCGGCACACTGTACGGCAGCGTCCCGAACGTCTCCGGCCGCGAGTTCACCACGTTTGCCAGCCTGCCTGGCGCACGTGCGCCACACCGTGTGCTGGCCCAGGTGCCGGATGACTTCGATCATAAGAAGCGCTGTCTGGTTGTTACCGCATCGTCGGGTTCTCGCGGGGTATACGGTTCCATCGCTCTGGCCGGCGGCTGGGGCCTCCCGCGCGGATGTGCCGTGGCCTATACGGACAAGGGCACCGGTGCGGGATACTTCGATTCCTCCGATGAGACCGGCGTCGCGCTCGACGGCACGCGTGCCAGGGCAGGGTCCGTGCCGCTTGAGTTCGAACCGAAAGGCCTGCCGGTCGATGCCGGCATCGCCGCCAAGCACGCACACTCTGGCGACCATCCCGAGGCCGATTGGGGTCGCCACGTACTGCAAGCTGCGCGCTTCGGCCTGGCCATGCTCGATCGCGCCTTCCCCGACGAAGCCCCGTTCACGGCACAGAACACGACGATCATCGCCACCGGCCTGTCGAACGGCGGTGGTGCCGTGCTGCGCGCGGCTGGCGACGACAGGGACGGCATCCTCGACGCCGTGGTCGCGCTGGAACCCAACATTCATGTGCGCGGCACCGGCCGCTCGTTCTACGACTACGCCACGGAGGCCGCGCTCCTGTTGCCGGCTGCGCTGGCGGCACGCGAATTCGACGGCGTGCCCTTTGCGCGTGTCGGGGCAGCGTCCCCGACCGCCTGGGCGCTGCGTTGTGCGTCACTGCGCGCCCACGGGAGGCTCTCCGCGGTCATGCCGGGGGCGCAGGCGGCCGAGGCCCTGGACATCCTCAGGGCCGGTGGCTGGCGGGACGACGTCCTTGCCACGGCGGCATCCTCGACCGCACTGGACCTATGGCGCGCCGTGACGGTCGCCTATGCCTCGGCGTACCTGAAACGCGATGCCGCCCACATGCCGTGCGGATTCTCCTATCGCGCGCTTCCGGCGAGCGGCCTGGCGGGTTCCTCCGATGCGATGGTCCGCGCGGCCTGGTGGGCGGATGGCTCCGGCGTGCCGCCGGGCGCAGGCGTCATCCTCGCCGGGGGTACGGACCTCTCACTCGACCCCACCTTGCCCGGCGTGCTGTGCCTGCGCGATCTTCAGACCGGCCATGGCGGTGAGGCCGGGCAACTGCGTGCCGCCGTGGATGGCACCGCGGCGGACCTACCGCGGGACGACCTTCCGATCGTGATCGTCCACGGCGCACAGGACGGCCTGATCCCGGTGGCATTCAGCTCGGAGCCGTACGTGAAATGGCTGCGCGACGCCGGGCGCACCCCGGTTTTCTGGAAGGTTCCTTACGCCCAGCACTTCGACGCCTTCCTGGCCTTTCCGGACTTCGGCGACCGGCACGCCCCCCTGCTGCCCTTCGGCTACGCCGCGCTGGACCGGGCATGGGCGGCAGCGCGCGAGGGCAGGGCGTTACCCGAGGACGCCGCCGTGCGCGACACGCGCCCCCGCGGCCCCGGCCCGCTGACCGCCGAAACGCTGGCCCTGCCGCAAATCTGAGACGCCATCACGCTCTCTCGCTTGAACTCTTGGGAAGAGGGCGCCATCTTTGGTGGCCTTGCAGCCCCCCGGAGCCGGTCGCAGAAGGCGACTGGACCGATTTTCAACGAGTTACAGGAATTGCGATGACCATCAACGTCACCATGAAGACCAACAAGGGCGATATCCACCTGCGCCTGCACGACGAGAAGACCCCGATGACGGTGGCCAACTTCGTGAACCTGGCCAAGCGCGGCTACTACGACGGCAAGACCTTCCACCGCGTGATCCCCGACTTCATGATCCAGGGCGGCTGCCCCGAGGGTTCGGGCCGCGGCGGCCCGGGCTACAAGTTCGGCGACGAGTTCGACGCCAGCCTCAAGCACGACAAGCCGGGCGTTCTGTCCATGGCCAACGCCGGCCCCGGCACCAATGGCTCGCAGTTCTTCATCACCCATGGCGCCACGCCGTGGCTCGACGGCAAGCACAGCGTGTTCGGCGAGATCGTGGGTCCGGAAGACCAGGCCGTGGTCAACAAGATCGTCGGCGACGACACCATCGAGAAGGTGGAAGTCGAAGGTGACGTCGACGCGCTGCTCGAGAAGCAGGCGGATAACGTCGCCAAGTGGAATGCGGTGCTGGACGCGCGTTAAGCGGTCGATTTTCGTGTGTTTGAAACGCCGCCTTCGGGCGGCGTTTCGGTTTCTGGCCCGCTGCCGCGGGATCGCCGATGAATCGGCGCCCACATTGGCCGGTGGAGTGGCTCCCGCGGAACTCGGTGTGGGAGCCGCTTCAGCGGCGATGCCCCAGCCACAAGCCGTGTTAAAATAGCGGCCTTTGCCCCGTCCCCCTCCGAGGAAACGATGCCGCAGCTCGCCACGCGAATGGGTCGCGCCAAACCCAGTGCGATCATGGTCATTGCCGAGAAGGCCAAGCGCCTGAAAGCCGAGGGGCGCGACATTGTCAGCTTCTCGATCGGTGTCCCCAACTTCCTTCCCGGCGAACACGTCTACGCCGCGGCCCGCGAGGCCCTGGCAAAGGATTCTGGCCAGTACGGCAGCAACCGCGGCTCCGATGCGCTGGTCGATGCCTTCCTCGGCCACATCGAGGCCCTCGGCCTGACGGGCTACAAGCGCGAGAACGTCTCCACCGGCGTCGGCGCCAAGCAGATCCTCTACAACCTGGCCGAAGCCCTGCTGGACGAGGGCGACGAGATTGCCTTCCCGGCGCCGTATTGGACCAGCTACCTGGACATCGCCGAGATCGTCGGCGCGAAGATCAACATCCTGCCGTGCCCGCCGGAGCAGCACTACAAGCTCACGCCGGCCCAGCTGGACGAAGCGCTGGCCCGCAAGCCGCGCGTCTTCCTGTTCAATAACCCGTCCAACCCCACCGGCATGGTTTACACGCGCGATGAAATCGTCGCGCTGGCCGACGTCATCGCGAAGTATCCGGACACCTGGATCATCACCGACGACATCTACAACACTATGGTGTTCGACGGCGTGGGTTACCACAACTTCGTGCACGTGCGCCCGGAATTGAAGGACCGCGTGATCTTCGTCGACTCGCTGTCGAAGACCTACGGCATGCCGGGCTGGCGCGTGGGATTCATCGCCGCACCGGAGTCCGTGGCAAAGGCCGTGACCACGCTCAACTCGAACCACATCACCAGCCTGCCGGAAGTGATCACGGCCGCCGCGGTCGCTGCGCTGTCGGGTCCACAGGACGTGCCGGTGGCGAAGTGCGCCGAGTTCGCGGTCAAGCGCGATCGTGTGTACAACGCGCTGGTTTCGATCGCCGGCGTCGTCTGCCCGCGTCCGCAGGGCGCGTTCTATGCGTTCCCGGATATCTCGGTGGCCTTCGGCAAGAAGCACAACGGCGTGGAGATTACGTCGGACGTGGACTTCTGCGCCGCGCTGCTCGAGACCAAGGGCGTGGCCTGCGTGCCGGGTTCGGCCTTCGGCGAGCCGCGCGCGCTGCGCATTTCCTATTCCTGCCCGGACGAGGCACTCGACAAGGGCATGGCCCGTATCGTCGAGTTCTTTGCCGAGCTCACCTGATCACCAGTCCCAAGCGATATTCCTGAGGAGTCGAAAGATGAAAGCACCCGTTCGCGTTGCCGTGACCGGCGCAGCCGGCCAGATCGGTTATGCCCTCCTGTTCCGTATCGCCGCTGGCGACATGCTGGGTCCGGACCAGCCGGTCATCCTGCACCTGCTCGAAATCACTCCGGCGCTGCCGACCCTGCAGGGTGTGGTGATGGAGCTCAACGACTGCGCGTTCCCGACGCTGGCTGGCATCGTCGCCACCGATGACGTCAACATCGCCTTCAAGGACGTCGACTACGCGCTGCTCGTCGGTGCGCGTCCGCGCGGCCCGGGCATGGAGCGCAAGGACCTGCTCGAAGCCAACGGCGCCATCTTCGGCCCGCAGGGCAAGGCCCTGAACGACCACGCCAAGCGCGACGTGCGCGTGCTCGTCGTCGGCAATCCGGCCAACACCAATGCGCTGATCGCCCAGCAGAATGCACCGGACCTCGATCCGAAGTGCTTCACGGCCATGGTTCGCCTGGACCACAACCGCGCGCTGTCGCAGCTGGCCGAGAAGACCGGCACGCATTCGACCGATATCAAGAAGCTCACCATCTGGGGCAACCACAGCTCCACGCAGTACCCGGACCTGCACCAGACCACGGTGAAGGGCAAGGCTGCGCTCGAGCAGGTCGACCAGGCCTGGTACGAGAGCGACTTCATCCCGACCGTGCAGCAGCGCGGCGCGGCCATCATCAAGGCCCGTGGCGCTTCGTCGGCAGCGTCCGCTGCTTCGGCCGCCATCGACCACATGCGTGACTGGACGCTCGGTACGGCCGAGGGTGACTGGGTCTCCATGGGCATCCCGTCGGACGGTTCGTACGGCGTAGAGGAGGGCGTGATCTTCGGCTACCCGGTGACCGTGAAGAACGGCAAGTACGCCATCGTCCAGGGCCTCGATATCAACGCGTTCTCGCAGGCCCGCATCGATGCGACCGAGAAGGAACTGCGCGAAGAGCGCGCAGGCGTGGAGCATCTGTTCGCGAAGTAAGTTCGCGGCAGGTTCGTGCAAATAAAAAGGCCGCGCCGCATAGCGCGGCCTTTTTATTTGTTGTGAGAGCCGATTCATCGGCGATCCCGCGGCAGCGGGCCAGCATGCCGCAAGCACCCGAATCGCCGCTGAAGCGGCTCCCACATGGTTTACTAGGGGCTATGGCCCATAGCTCTCGACTCGTCGTTTTCGTCGCCCTTGCCGCGAACGTCGCCATCGCGGTCGCGAAATTCGTCGCCGCGGCGCTTACCGGCAGTTCCGCCATGCTTTCCGAGGGCGTGCACTCGCTGGTGGATAGCGTCAACGAAGTGCTCCTGCTCTATGGCTTGAAGCGCTCACAGCGGCGGCCGGACCGCCAACACCCGTTGGGCTTCGGTCGCGAGCTGTACTTCTGGAGTTTCATCGTCGCGTTGCTGGTGCTGGCGCTCGGCGCGGGCTTCTCGTTGTACGAGGGCGTCAGCCGCATCCTTGCGCCTGAACCGCTGAAGGACCCGACGGCCAACTACATCGTGCTGGCCGTGAGCGCGCTGTTCGAAGGCAGCTCGTGGTACCTCTCGCTGAAGAGCGTGCAGCGGAAGAAGGGCAAGTACGGCTACTTCGAGGCGTTCCGCCGGACCAAGGACCCGACCACGTTCTCCGTGCTGTTCGAGGACACGGCGGCGCTCCTGGGTCTGGGTATCGCAGCGATCGGCGTTTACCTCGCGCATGCATTGAACGATCCGCGCATCGACGGATGGGCGTCGGTGGGCATCGCCGTCGTGCTCGCGGCAGCCGCCAGCCTGCTGGCGCGTGAGAGCAAAGCCTTGCTCATTGGCGAGCCGGCACAACCCCGCTTGCTGGCGCAGGTGTGCAACATCGCCGGCGAGGTGCCGGGGATCGAGGCGGTGAACGGGGTGCTCACCGTGCAGGTCGGGCCCGACCACGTGCTCGTCGCACTGTCCGCGGCGTTTGACGACGCGCTGACTACCGTGGAGATCGAGGCCTGCGTGCGCGAGATCGAGGCGCGAACGAAAGCGGCGAACCTGCCGATCGTGGCGTTGTTCATCAAGCCGCAGACGCCGGAAGGGTGGCGCGAGAGGCTGCGTCAGCTGGATGGCGAGGCCTGAACGAGAAAACCCCGCTTGCGCGGGGTTTCGTTACGCTGTCTGTGGGAGCCGCTTCAGCGTCGATCCGGCGCTTGCGGCAACCTGGTTATCGCCAATGAATCGGCTCCCACAACGCCCCTTCAGGAGTGCTCGCTTTCCTTCGGCGGCTTGCCGCGGCCTTCGATGTGGCCACCGAAGCCCATGCGCATGGCCGAGAGCAGGCGTTCGGCGTAGGTGTGGTCCTGGCGCGAACGGAAGCGGGCGAACAGGGCGGAGGTGAGCACCTCGGCCGGGACGGCTTCTTCGATCGCGGCGTTGACTGTCCAGCGGCCTTCGCCGGAGTCGTCGACGTAGCCGGAGTAGTTGTCCAGTTCCGGTCCCTTGGCCAGGGCGCTGGCGGTCAGATCGAGCAGCCAGGACGAAACGACGCTACCGCGGCGCCAGACTTCGGCGATGTCGGCCATGTCCAGGCTGTAACGCTCGCGCTCCGGAATCTGCTTGCCATCACGGTTCTTCAGGATGTCGAAGCCTTCGGCGAAGGCCTGCATCATGCCGTACTCGATACCGTTGTGGATCATCTTGACGAAGTGGCCAGCGCCTGCCGGGCCGGCATGCATGTAGCCGTTCTCGACGCGCGGATCACGGCCGTCGCGGCTTTCCGTGCGCGGGATGTCACCGGCGCCCGGGGCGAGGGTCTTGAAGATGGGATCAAGGTAGTCGACCGTGGCCTTGTCGCCGCCGATCATCATGCAGTAGCCGCGATCCAGACCCCACACGCCGCCGGAGGTGCCGACGTCCACGTAATGCTGGCCCTTGGCGGCGAGCTCTTCGGCGCGGCGGGCATCGTCCTTGTAGAAGGTGTTGCCACCGTCGATGACGATATCGTCCTTGCCGAGCAGGCCGCTGAGGGTGGTGATGGTGTTCTCGGTGATCTCACCGGAGGGAAGCATGACCCAGATGACCTTCGGCGAGGGAAGCGCCTTGACCATGGCTTCGAGGGACTCGACGGCCTCACCGCCGTCCTTGGCCAGCGCGGCGCGCGCGTCGGCATTGTTGTCGTAGACCACGGTCTGGTGACCGTCCCTCATAAGGCGGCGGGCGATGTTGCCGCCCATGCGGCCCAGTCCGATCAAACCGATTTTCATGCGTGGGGTCCTCGATGAGTTCAACGTGGGGAATATGCGGATACCGTGGCGCGATGCAAGGTATACCTAGGGATGAGACGCTCTGATCGGCGTCTCGAAGAGGATTGAAGGTCCCATGGTAAACCGCATGTGAGTCCGGCGTCTTCCCGAATGGACGGTTGATTGACGGCCTCTTCAGCCCAGGGATGGGAGCGTGGCCCTTTAAAAGGCACCTGGAGAGCGACATGGCCAATAATCGACAAGACGACAACGAAAAGATCTGGTCCCTGATCAAGGACGCGCGTATCGCCATGCTGACCAGTGAGCGCGACGGCCGACTCTTCAGCCGGCCCATGGGCGCCTCGCAGAAGGCTTTCGACGGGAGCCTCTGGTTCTTCACGCGAAAGAGCTCGCCCAAGGTGGCCGAAGTGGAGGCTCATCGCGAAGTGAACGTGTCCTACGCCAGTGCTTCGGACAACAGCTACGTCTCGCTTTCCGGGCGCGCGGTGATTGTCGAGGACCGTGCGGCGATCGACGCCCACTGGAGCGAATGGGTCAAGCCCTGGTTCCCCGGTGGCAAGGACGATCCCGACCTCGCCCTGATCCGCGTGGACGTCGACACCGCCGAATACTGGGATGCTCCCGCGTCGAAGATGGTCGTCGCGTTCGATTACCTTAAGGCGCGCGTGACGGGGAAGACACCGGACATGGGCGAGAATCGCAAGATCGACGTCCGTTGACCTGCCGCTCGCCGGCCTGACTTTCGGCAGGGTAGAGGTGGGCTTCGTTTGCCGGTTACGCTGAGGGGTCGTCCCCAAGGTGCTACCGATGAAAAACGTTGCCCGCCTGTCGATTGCCAGCCTCGCCCTAGCGGGTTCGCTGGGCGTTTCGGCCGCGACCTTCGACCCGCGCGAGACCTTCGCGCCCTTCACCTATCCGCAGCAGGCCACTGCATATCGCTCAGGCAGCGGCATGCCGGGACCGCTGTTCTGGCAGAACCGCGCCGACTACGAACTCGCGGCCACGCTGGACCCGGTGAAGAACACCATGGTCGGCAAGGCAACCATCCACTACACCAACAACAGCCCGGACGCGCTCGACGTGCTCTGGCTGCAGATGGACCAGAACCGCTACACCCCGGACGCGCGAGGCAATTTCACCTCCGGCCGCACGCCGAAGCAGCACACCGACGGCTATCGCGTCGCCACGGTGACGCTGGAGCAGGGTGGCAAGGCCGTCAAGGCCAGCTATGTCGTCGCCGATACGCGCATGCAGGTGCGTCTGCCCGAGCCCGTCGCCGCCCGCGGCGGCAAGGTCACGCTGACCATCGAATATTCTTACGATCTGCCCGGCGACTTCGGCGGCCGCACCGGCTTCGCTCCTTCGAAGAACGGCAATATCTACGAGATGGCGCAATGGTATCCGCGCATGTGCGTCTACGACGACTTGCGTGGATGGGATACCGCGCCCTTCCTCAATAGCGAGTTCTACCTCGAGTACGGCGACTTCGATTACGCCATCACCGTACCGGCGAACATGATCGTGGCGGGCTCTGGTGAGCTGATGAATCCGGATGACGTACTTACCGCCACGCAGCGCGAGCGTCTGGCCAAGGCACGCGAGAGCGATGCCACGGTCATGATCCGCACGCCGGCCGAAGTGACCGACCCCGCCAGCCGCCCGGGAAAGTCAGGCACCCTGACGTGGAAGTTCCGCATGAAGAACAGTCGCGATGTCGCCTTCGGCGCTTCGACGGCCTATGTATGGGACGCCGCGCGTATCAATCTTCCCGAGGGCAAGAAGGCGCTGGCGATGTCCGTCTACCCCGTGGAGAGCGTGGGTGATGCGTCCTGGGGCCGTTCGACGGAATACCTGAAGGCGTCCGTCGAGCACTTCTCGACCAAGTGGTACCCGTACCCCTATCCGGTGGCGGTGAACGAGGCCGGCTCCGCTGCCAGCGGCATGGAATACCCAGGCATCGTCTTCGATCCGATGAAGGCGCCGGCAAAACCGCTGCATATGGTCACCGCGCACGAAATCGGCCACACCTGGTTCCCGATGATCGTCGGCACCGACGAGCGTCGTAACGCGTGGATGGACGAAGGCTTCAATACCTTCATCGACGTGTACGAAGCGGACGCCTTCCATCACGGCGAGTTCGCACCCAAGCGCGACAGCGAGTACTCGCCCAAGGGCGGCAACCCGGTGGACGAAATCCTTCCGCTGCTGGCTGACCCCGATGCCCCGAACCTGTTGATCGGCGCGGACATGGTCAAGGAGAAGTACCGTCACCCGGCGACCTACTTCAAGGCGGCCCTCGGCCTGGTATTGCTGCGCGAGCAGATCATCGGACCGGAGCGCTTCGATCCGGCGTTCCGCAAGTACATCGCCACGTGGGCTTATCGCCATCCATCGCCCTCGGATTTCTTCCGCCTGATGGAGAGCGAAGCGGGTGAGGATCTCTCGTGGTTCTGGCGTGGCTGGTACGCGAACAACTGGCAGCTGGACATGGCGATCACGAAGGTCGACGGTTCCGTCGTGACCATCGAGAATCGCGACCAGCTGGTGATGCCGGCCACCCTGCGCGTGACCTTCGACGACAAGAGCACGAGCGATATCCGCGTGCCGGTGGAAACCTGGCAGCAGCACAAGAGCTTCGACCTCACCGTACCCGGTGGGCGCAAGATCGTCGCTGCCACGATCGATCCGGATCACGTGATTCCCGATCGTGACCGCTCGAACAACAGCTGGCCGGTCGCAGCCGCCGGCAAGGGCGGCTGAACCCCATGTCACCGCGTACCGCCGCGCTATCGAATCTCTTCGCGGTCGTCGTCGCGGCGGTCGCGTGGCCGGCGCTGATGTTGCAGTACTGGCTGATCCTGTGGTCCGGTCCGATCGGTTACGCCACGGTCCGCTATTTCAGCTTCTTCACCATTTTGTCGAACCTGCTCGTCGCGGTGGTGGCAACCTCCGCGGCGACAGGCGGCGGCTGGGCGCCGCTACGCTTCTGGCGGAATCCACGCGTGCGCGGCCTTGCGGCGCTGTGCATTGCCGTGACCTGTCTTATCTACGTCATGGTCCTGGCCGGCCAATGGCGTCCGCAAGGGCCTCAGCTCATCGCGGATCGTGCCCTGCACTACGTGCTGCCGTTGCTGTATCTGTTCTGGTGGATGGTACTCCTGCCTCACGGCGCGCTGGTCTGGCGCGATGCGCTTCGCTGGCTCTGGTTCCCCTTGGTGTTTCTCGCGTGGACCTTGTTGCGCGGGTCCATGGTGCACGAGTATCCATACTCGTTCATGGATGCCGACCACCTGGGTTACGGTGCGGTCCTGGTCAATTCGCTCATCGTTGGCGTGGTCTTCGTCGTGCTCGGCTTCGGGCTCGTTGCGATCGACCGCGTGCTGGCCCGGTACACCACCCCATAGCGTTATTCTTGCTTTGCATTGACCCTCGATTCACAGGGCCGCTGCCATAACCGACCTGCTGCCATAGCATGAGGTTCGTCATGAGCAAGCCGCCGTTCGATGCTTCTGCGTTGCACGAGAGGTTCGACCGGTTCGATCACGCGCGTCTTCCCGAGCGAGTGGTCAATGCACGCGGCGCTGGCGCGCACGGTTATTTCGAGGCCTATGAATCCATGGCATCGCTGACGCGCGCCGATTTTCTCGGGGCCAAAGGCCGGCGCACGCCGGTCTTCGTCCGCTTCTCCACCGTGTCGGGATTTCGCGGGTCCACCGACCTTGCGCGCGACGTGCGTGGCTTCGCCGTCAAGTTCTACACAGAAGAGGGTAACTACGATCTCGTCGGCAACAACATGCCGGTGTTCTTCATCCAGGATGCGATGGCGTTTCCCGACCTGATCCAGGCCGCGAAGCCCGACGTCCATAATGAAATGCCGCAGGCCGCGACTGCACAGGATTCGTACTGGGAGTTCATTTCCCGCATGCCCGAGTCGATGCACATGATCATGTGGGCGATGTCGGACCGAGCCATTCCGCGTAGTTACCGCATGATGGAAGGCTTCGGCGTGCACACGTTTCGCCTCATCAACGCGGCGGGTGAAGTCCGCTTGGTCAAGTTCCACTGGAAGCCCGCGCTGGGCTTGCATGCCGTGACCTGGGACGAGGCTATAAAGATCTCAGGTAACGATCCGGACTTCCATCGTCGTGATCTGTTCGACGCGATCGAGGCGGGCGACTTTCCCGAGTGGGAATTCGGTGTGCAGGTGGTGGACGAGAAGGACAGGCACGTGTTCGACTTCGACCTGCTCGACCCGACCAAGCTGATCCCCGAGGAAGTGGTGCCAGTCCAGCGCGTCGGCAAGCTGGTGCTCGATCGCAATCCGAGCAACTATTTCGCCGAGACGGAGCAGGTGGCGTTCCATCCTGGCCACGTGGTGCCCGGTATCGATCTCTCCGGAGACCCGCTGCTGCAGGGTCGCGTTGCGGCCTACGCGCATGCCCAGGCGTCGCGACTGGGCGGAGGTGACGGGCACGACCTGCCGATCAATCGTGGGAGCGCGGTGGCGCCCGATGTGCTGCGAGGAAAAGGTCACGGCCATGGTGAACGCAGCGATGCCTTCCTCGACCACTTCACGCAGGCGCGCATGTTCCTGCATAGCCAGTCCGAGCCCGAGTACAACCACATCTGTCACGCCTTCGAGTTCGAACTGGGCAAGGTGAACGCACCGACCGTGCGCGAACGCATGCTGTTCATGCTCGCGCAGGTGGATGCGGACATGGCGGCCAGTGTCGGGAAGGGGCTGGGCATGCCCGTGCCGAGGAAGATCGAGGCGCCGAAGGGAGATCACTCACGGCCTGCGCGCGATCTGCCCGCGTCGCCGGCGCTCAGCATGGCGAACGGAGGTAAACACGGCATCGCCACGCGCAAGGTGGCGGTGCTCCTGGCGGACGGCTACGACCGCGCCGACCTTGCCACGCTGCGCAAGGCGCTGGAGGGCAGCGGGGCATGGCTGAAAATCGTTGCGCCACAACTAGGCGCCATCCCCTCGCATCGCGATGCGGTGGAAGCGGACTTCAGTTTCCGTACGAGCGATTCGGTCCTGTTCGACGCGCTTTACATTCCCGGTGGCCGAAAGAGCGTGGACACCCTGAAGCGTCATGCGGAAGTCGACGATTTCATCCGGGACAGCTGGCGGCACTGCAAGGCCATCGCCGCCAGCGGCGCCGGCGTGGAACTGCTGGCCGGTCTGCCGGGGTCATCCACCGCCAACGGCAAGATGAGGTCGGCGCATGGCGTGGTGGTCGCGGCGGGCAAGGCCAACGAAACCATGGCCGATGCCTTCGTCCAGGCCATCGCCAAGGGTCGCCACTGGGCGCGCGAGACCCTGGCCTGAGGTCCGGCCCAGGGGCGGGCACATGCCCGCGACGCTCAACCGGACTAGAATGCCGGCATGATATTTCACTGGTTCGAATCCCTGATCGACATCTTCCGTGAGGCGCCGGACCGCGCGCCGCCGAAGAGTGTCGTGCGTTTCTACATCTACTACCTGCGCCAGGTATGGAAGATCTTCGCCGCCGCACTGTTCGTCGGTCTGGCGGTGGCCCTGATCGAGGTTGCCCTGTTCGACTTCCTCGGTCGCGTGGTCGACATGGCGCAGAAGACGCCAGCCGCCGTGTTCTTCCAGACCCATGGCACCACGCTGCTGTGGATGGCCTTCGTCGTGGTGATCCTGCGCCCGGTGTCTATCGGCTTGCACGACCTGCTGGTGAACCAGACGCTCAATCCCGGCATGACCAACATGGTGCGCTGGCAGCACCATCGCTACGTACTGAAGCAGAGCCTGTCGTTCTTCCAGAACGATTTCGCCGGTCGCATCGCCAATCGCATCATGCAGACCGCGCCGTCGTTGCGCGAGTCGGCCGTGCAGGTGGTCGACGCGATGTGGTATGTCTCGGTGTACGCGGGTACGTCGGTCTACCTGTTCGCCAAGGCCGATGTGCTCCTGGCACTGCCGTTGGTACTCTGGATCGCGTGCTACATCGGCATGTTGGTGTTCTTCGTGCCGCGGGTGAAGGAGCGTTCCTGGAAGGCTTCCGAGGCTCGTTCCAAGCTGATGGGACGCATCGTCGATGGTTACAGCAACGTCATGACGCTGAAGCTCTTCGCGCACACTAATCGCGAGGAAGCGTATGCGCGCGAGGCCATGCTCGAGCAGACCGACAAGGTGCGCTCGTCCAACCGCATGATCACCTCGATGGACTTTTCCATCACCTCGCTCAACGGCCTGCTCATCGCCGGTACGAGCGCGCTCGCGCTGTGGCTGTGGTCGCGCGGCACGGTGACGACCGGGCAGGTAGCGCTTTCCGTGGGCCTGGTCATCCGCATCAACAACATGTCCGGCTGGATCATGTGGGTGGTCAACGGCATCTTCGACAACGTCGGCACCGTGCAGGACGGCATCACCACGCTGGCACAGGAACGCACCGTGGTCGATCGCGACGACGCGAAACCACTCGTGGTAACCAAGGGCGAGGTACGCTTTGACGACATCCACTTCCATTACGGCAAGGCCGGTGGCGTCATCGGCGGGCTCGACCTCATCGTGCGTGCCGGCGAGAAGATCGGTCTTGTCGGTCCTTCGGGTGCCGGCAAGTCCACACTGATGAACGTGATGCTGCGCCTGTACGATCTCGAAGAAGGCCACATCCTCATCGATGGCCAGGACATCGCGAAGGTCACCCAGGAGTCGCTGCGCTCGAACATTGGCGTGGTCACCCAGGACACTTCGCTGCTGCACCGTTCGATCCGCGACAACCTGCTTTATGGGCGTCCCGACGCGACCGAGGCGGAGATGTTCGAAGCCGTGCGCAAGGCGCGCGCGGACGAATTCGTGCCCCTGCTTTCGGATGGCGAAGGCCGCACGGGCTATGACGCCCATGCCGGCGAACGCGGCGTCAAACTATCCGGCGGCCAGCGCCAGCGCATCGCCATCGCGCGCGTGTTGCTGAAGGACGCGCCGATCCTCGTTCTCGACGAAGCCACGTCGGCACTGGATTCCGAGGCCGAAGCGGCCATCCAGGAAAGTCTCGAAACACTGATGCAGGGCAAGACGGTGATCGCCATCGCGCATCGCCTTTCCACCATCGCGCGCATGGATCGCCTGGTGGTGATGGAGCACGGGGCCATCGTCGAGACCGGCACCCATGCGGAGCTGATTGCGCGAGGCGGCCTGTATGCGCGGCTGTGGGCGCACCAGACCGGCGGTTTCGTCGGCGTCACCTGATGTGATGGTTACCCTCGAGGCTCGAGGGTCTCGCGCTCCGCCCAGGCGATGAACGCCAGGGCCGCCGCGCTCGGCGGCCGATGCGCGGAGTGCACCAGGTAGTACGCGTAGCGCGTCGGCAGGTCCGGCCCCGGCAAACGGACCAGCCGCCCATCGGCCAGATGAGCCGACGCCAGTCGCGTGCGTGCCAGTACCGCGCCCAGACCCGACGCCGCTGCGTTGAGGCCGTCGGCCGAATCGCTGAGCGTATGCATCGTGCCGCCACGCGGGTAGCGCACCCCGGCGGCACGGAACCACTCACGCCAGCCTTCCGGCGCGATGTCCGTCAGCAGGGGCAGGGTAGCGACGTCCTCGGGTGACGTAATCCTCGTTGCCAGTTCCGGCGACGCCAGCGGTTGCAGCGAGTCGTCCATCAGGAAACGTGCGGTGAGTCCGGGCCACTGACCCAATCCGTAGCGGATGCCGAGGTCGGGACCCCCCTCATCGAAGCGGACGAGCGCGCGATCCGTGTCGATCGAGAGGCGCACGGTGGGGTGCGCGTCGATGAAGCGTCGTAGCCGCGGGGTCAACCAGTTCGCCGCAAGCGAGGGGAGCACGCTCAGGCGCAGCCCGTTGTCGCGTCGATGCTGTCGCAGGCTGTCGAGCACGGATTCCACTTCGGCAAGCGCCGAACCGGCGGCATCGGCGAGCAGGCGGCCCTCGGGCGTCAGGGCCACGCCGCGGGCATGCCGCTGGAACAGGCTCACTCCCAACGCCGTCTCCAGCTTGCGCACGTGGTGGCTCACCGCGCTGGCGGTGAGGTGTAACTCCTCGGCGGCATGAGCGAAATTCTGGTGCCGGGCGGCGGAGGCGAAGGCGGCGAGAGCGGGCAGGAGTGCGGATCGCATGGGAGGGCTGAATTAAATGAGAGGCTGGCTTGCAAAGAATGCGCTTGTCCGGCGAGCCATTCCAGCGAAAATAGACGCTAGCCACAAGCGAGGTTCATATGTCGACCGCCATCAATCCCCCCGCTGATTCCCTGGGCCCGGTCGTTGAACGTGATTGGCGCACCCCGGTGGAACTCGTCTCCCTCGGCGCCATCTGGGGCGGCTCGTTCCTCTTCATGCGTGTGGCGGCGAAGGATTTCGGCCCGTTCCCCATGGTCGCCACGCGCCTGCTTTTCGGCTCGGTGATCCTTCTGCCGCTGTTGTGGAAGGCCCGCAAGGCGGTTCGCCTGTCGCACCTGTGGAAGATGCTGCTTCTTGGTGCGCTGAGCGCGGCCATCCCGTTCACCCTGTTCGCCTGGGGGGCGGAACGTGCACCGGCCGGCATTGGTGCCATCGCGAACAGCATGACCGTGCTCTTCGCCGCGCTGGTCGCCTTCGTCGGCTTCGGCGAGAAGATCGGAACGCGCAAGGCCATGGCTCTGGTCGCCGGCTTCGTCGGCGTGGTGATCCTCGCCAGCGGCCGTACGGCGGGTGAGAACGTGGCACCCGCCGCGCTTGCCGGTGCCGCCGCCTCGTTCTGCTATGGCCTCGCCGCCAACCTCATCAAGCGTTACCTGTCCGACCTTCCGCCCACGGCCGTGGCGGCGGGGTGCCTGCTCGGCGCAACGATCCTCATGGCACCGCTGGCCGCGCTGACCTGGCCGGAAGCACCGATCCCGATTAAATCGTGGGTCGCCGTCGTCGCCCTCGGCGTGCTCTCGACGGGGCTGGCCTATGCGTTTTACTTCCGCCTGATCCAGCGCATCGGCGCCCCGCGTGCAGCGACCTCGACCTACCTCGTGCCGCTGTTCGGCGTGGCCTGGGCCTGGATGTTCCTCGGCGAGGCGCTTACCCCGACGATGGCGCTCGCCGGCGCCATCATTCTTGGCAGCGTCCTCTTCAGCCAGAAGAGCAAGGCCTGATAGGGCCTTTCGCGGATCGTCGCGGCGTGGAATAGTCCCGGCACGTTCATTCCTGCCGGGACCCTCCATGCCGCGTCTTCGCTATCTCCTCGCCTTCGGCGTCACCAGCTTCGCCTTTGCGCTCGCCGCGCAGGCCCAGGAAGCGCAGACCGCACCGCAGGTTGCTTCCGGCACCGTGGCGCATCCGATGGACCTCGCCGACTTCGACGCCTATATCGATGCCACGCGCAAACAGTTCGACGTACCGGGTATCGCCGTAGCCATCGTCAAGGACGGCAAGGTCGTGCTCGAGATGGGCTCAGGCGTGCGCAAGCTCGGCGACCCAACGAAGGTGGACGCCCATACGCAGTTCGCCATCGCTTCGAACACCAAGGCGTTCACAGCCGCCTCGCTGTCCATCCTCGCCGACGAGAAAAAGCTGGACATGAACGACCGCGTGGTCGACCGGCTTCCCTGGTTCCAGATGTCCGATCCCTACGTGACGCGCGAGATGCGCATTCGCGACCTGCTCGCGCATCGCAGTGGCCTCAGCCTCGGGGCTGGCGATCTGCTTTACTGGCCGGCCACCACCTATACGACGCAGGAAGTCGTGCAGCGTCTGCGCTACGTGCCGCTGACCAACAGCTTCCGCGCCGAGTACGCTTACGACAACATCCTCTTTGCCGTGGCCGGGCTGGTGATCGAGCAGGTCTCAGGCAAGCCCTGGGCCGACTTCATCACCCAGCGCATCTTCACGCCACTGGGCATGACCGAATCGCAGACGCACGCCCCCGATCACATCGGTGCCGGTGACGATATCGCCACCGGCCATGCCAAGTTCGACTTCAAGGACCTGAAGCCGGTCGAGCCGATGTCGTGGAACAACAATCAGGCCGCCGGCGGCATCTATTCCAGTGTGCATGACCTCTCGAAGTGGATGACCATGCAGCTCGACGGCGGCGTCTTCAAGGACAGCGCCGGCAAGGAGCAGCGCCTCTTCAGCGAGGCACGGCAGAAGGAGATGTGGTCGCTGCTCACGCCTATCCGCATTGCCGAGCCGAGCGTGCCCGAACTGAAGGCCGCGAAGGCGAACTTCTCAGGCTATGGCGAAGGCTGGTTCGTTTCCGATTACCGCGGCCACAAACTCGTCTGGCATACGGGCGGCTGGCCGGGCATGGTCTCGCGCGTCACCCTCGTGCCTGATCTGAAGCTCGGCATCGTCGTGCTCACCAATCAGGAATCCGGCGCTGCGTTCCAGGCCGTGACGATGCGTGCGCTGGATGCATACATGGAAGCGCCGAAGACCGACTGGATCGCTGCCTACGCCGCAGGCGTGCGCAAGACCGAAGGCAATGCGGACGACAGCATGAAGAAGCACGAAGCGGCACGTGCGAAGGGCTCGAAGCCTTCGTTGCCGCTGGACGGCTATGTCGGCACGTACCGCGATCCCTGGTACGGCGACGTCAAGGTGAGCAAGCAGGATGGCAAGCTGGTAATGAGCTTCACGAAGACCGCCCAGCTCACCGGCACGCTCGACCCCTGGCAGCACGACACCTTCATCGCCCACTGGAAGGACCGCTCGCTCAATGGCGACGCGTTCGTCAACTTCAACCTGGATCCGGATGGGAAGGTGAGGGAAGTGCGGATGGAGCCGGTGTCGCCGCTGACGGACTTCAGCTTCGATTTCCAGGATCTGCGGTTGGCGCCTGTTGAGGCCACCAAGTAAAAACATCGCCGATGAATCGGCTCCTACAAGAGCAAGCCATCCGCTCTTTGTAGGAGCCGATTCATCGGCGAACGGGTGCTAGCGATCAACTGGAAGGATCATCGGTCGACGCCTTAGGCGCCGCCGCGGCCGTCGGCCCCACCACATCCGACATGCTCCCGCCCCCACGCAACACCAGATCCTGCGGCCGCAGCAACGGAATATCCGAGTTCCGCAACCGCGCAATGATGTCGAACAGCAAATCGCTCTTCACGTTACCCACGTCACGCGGCCCGCCCACGTAGCACACCACAGCGAACGTCATCGCCGCACGGTCGATGCTATCCAGCGTGACCGACGGTGCCGGCGTCTCCAGCACCTGCTTATGCGAATGCATCGCCTCCATCATGTGGTTGCGCGCTTCCACCGGATCGGTATCCAGCGGCATCGGCAACTTGATCAACACGCGGCCCTGCGGGTTGGACATCGTCATGTTGCGCACGGGCTTGGTGATGAACGACGAGTTCGGCACGATGATCGTCGAGCGGTCGGCCACCTGGATCTCGGTGGCACGCACATTGATCCGGCGGATATCGCCCTCGGCATCGTCGAGCACCACCCAGTCGCCCACCTTCACCGGCCGCTCCGCGAGGAGGATCAGGCCGGAAATGAAGTTCGACACGATCGCCTGCAAGCCGAAACCGATACCGACCGAGAGAGCCGAAGCCACCCAGGCCACGTTCTGCACCGAGAGACCCATCGCCAGCAGGGCAATGGCAACGACGATCACGACACCGACATAACCCAGCAGGGTGGTCAGCGAACTGCGCATGCCGGGATCGAGGTTCGTCCGCGGCAGGTACTGCTCGGACATCCAGTTCTTGATCACGCGCACGGCGAGCAGGCCGAGGAAGAACAGGCCGATGGCCGTGAGGATCTGGTCTGGCTTGAACTCGAAGTTGTAAATCTTCAGCGACTGCAGCTTGGTGCCTAGCGTCAGGATGTCCGACGCGCCTGCACCGAAGCCGGAGATCACCGCCACCACGCCGAACATGAAGAGCGCCAGGCGCACGATGCCGGAGAGCAGCACACCAGCCTGGTCGAGCAGGCGAGGGTGCGTGCCAAAGATGGCCTGTGCACGCGCGCTCATCGGCCCCTTCTCCGAGAGCAGCGTCTCGAACAGGTCGTCCACCAGGCGCATCGCGAGGTAAGTGGCCGAGAGCACGATAATCGTCCACACCACCTGGCCCGCCATGAACGAGGCAAAGGCGACGAAGCCGCTGAGGAGCCCGATCCACGACGCGACGATAGCGATCCACGCGGCGGCGATGAAAAGACTGGCCCAGACCGGCCGGGGCGCAGGTGCGTCACCCTCCTCGTCGACCTGGCCGACATGTTGCGAGCGGCTCAGGCGAACCAGGCCGATCGCAGTGAGCGTGGTGAGCACCAGCGCCTGCAGGCTGCTGGTCATCACCGTGGCGGCAAGGCTCGTGCCGATCGTGCGGTTCAGTTCCTTCAGGAAATAAAACAGCACCACGGCCAGCGAAAACAGCATCGGGAAGCGGCGCAGGCTCAGCGCCGTCTCGTCGGAGATGGCAGGCAGGCGCCACGACGGTCGCTTGGCCGAGATGAGCGCACGGCCGAGCCCGGCGATGAACGCACCGAAGAAGATGATGCGTACGAGGGCCTTGGCCATCGCATCGGTATCTTCGGTGAAGGTCTCGTTCCAGTTCAGGCCCAGGTACAGCAGCTGGGTGCCGAGTCCCGTAGTGAGCGCTGAGGTGAGCGTGATGCCGAGGATGAGCGCCGAGCGACGCAGGCGGCCCGGCGGCATGCGGTTCGCCGTGAGGTGGCGCGCGCGTTTCTCGAGATAGAACCGCACGCCGGTCATGAGGAGCACGCCGAACAGGACGCAGATGACCAGGGCGACGCGGTTGCCGTCGGTCCAGCTGTTGGCGATGTCGGTCTTTACGCCGCCGGCGAATGCGCTCAGGTTCGCGGAGTCTCGCGGAAACGCCTTGGCCGGTTCCGACCAGAAGGGCCGTGAGAGCGGAGACGACGTACGCCGGGAGAGGAATTGCTGGAAGCGGATGCGGCGCAGGTCGGCGAGCTGGCTCGTGGTCTGCTGCGCCTCGAGCGTGATGCCGTCGGCCTGCTTGATCTGCGCGTCGACCGCGTCGAAGGCCTTCTGGGCATCCTTGCGCGTCGCCGCAAGCTCCGGTGCTTCCTTGGTGCCGGCCGCCGGGGCGGGACCGAGCTGGTCGAGGCGGGCCTTGGCCGCGTCGCGGTTGGGCGCCAGAGAGCTGGAGACTTTCTGCGACTTGCCGACGATGTCCCCAGCCTTGCCGCGGAGGTCGTCGATGGTCGAATCGGTGATGTTCTCGTCCTTCATCCCCTTCTCGATCTGGTCGAGCTGGCCGCGGAGGTCACCAATCTGAGTGCCAGGGTCGTCGTCCTGCGCCTGTGCAAAGGCGCCGACCGAAAAGGTCAAAAGGAGGGCGGTAAAGAAAATTCTCAGGGTTTGCATGCAGGGATCATCGGAGGCAAGACGGGACAGGTCAATTCCGGGGGTTATGCGATACCCTCGGTGAACGTCGCGTTCGGCGGCCTGTTTGCGGCGTTGCAGCTTTAGCCGCCGGGGACCCGCCGCTATCCTGCCGCCCCCTGGCCCTGACCGGAAGCAACCCATGCGCAAGAAGCTCGTCGCCGGTAACTGGAAGATGCACGGATCGCGCAAGATGGCCGATGGCCTGGTCCGCGAAATCGTCGAGGGCCTGGAAGACGGCGTCGACGTGCTGGTCATCCCGCCGATCATCTATCTTGCCGATCTGGTCCATAAATACGGTGATCGTGGCCTGGGCTTTGGCGCGCAGACCATTTCCGAACACCCCGAGCAGGGCGCCTTCACCGGCGAAATTTCCGGCGCGATGGTCAGGGATGTCGGCGCCAAGTGGACCCTGGTCGGTCATTCCGAGCGCCGCCAGTACTACCACGAGACCGATGCGCTGCTATCGAAGAAGTTCAGGACAGCGTGCGATGCCGGCCTGACGCCTATCTATTGCGTTGGCGAGACACAGGAAGAGCACGAGGCGGGCAGGGCTGAAGAGGTCATCGGCCGTCAGCTGGCCGCCGTGATCGATGTCTATGGTGTAGAGGCATTCCGTGCCGGCGTGATCGCCTATGAGCCGGTCTGGGCCATTGGGACGGGCCTCACGGCCACCCCGGACAAGGTCCAAAAAATTCATGCGTTCATCCGTAGCCAAGTGGCAAAAAAGGATGTTAATATCTCGCTCCTGACCCGGGTGCTTTACGGTGGCAGCGTCAAGCCGGCCAATGCGGCCGACCTTTTCGCCCAGCCTGATGTAGACGGGGGATTGATCGGCGGAGCTGCTCTCGTAGCCTCCGACTTCCTGGAAATTTGCGCCGCGGCGCGTCGATAACGCGACACGGCAAACAGAAGATATGTTCATCCTCTTCAGCGTTCTTTACATCCTTGTCGCTGCAGCGATGATCGTGCTGATTCTTATGCAGCGCGGCGCCGGTGCGGATGCAGGTTCTGGTTTCGGTGGCGGCGCGTCCGCTACCGTGTTCGGTGCACGTGGTTCGTCGAGCTTCATGACGCGCGCCACGGCAGTCCTGGCCGCACTGTTCTTCGTGCTGAGCCTGGGCATGGGTATCTACCTCGGTCGCTCGGGCACGCCCCAGCCGGCCGCGGATCTTGGCGTGATGTCCGGTGCTACCGTGCCGGCCGCTCCCGCCAACAGCGCTCCGGTGAAGCCGGTCGCGTCGGATGTGCCACAGGCACCCGTCGTTACCGCCCCGGCAGCGAACAACACCGACGTTCCGGCCGCGAAGCAGGATGCCACCAAGGCACCCGCCGAGCCGGCCAAGAAGTAATCAGCGACACCGCAACACGCTGTAAAAGTTATGCCCAGGTGGCGGAATTGGTAGACGCACTACCTTGAGGTGGTAGCGGCTTAGGCTGTGGGGGTTCGAGTCCCCCCTTGGGCACCA
>Ga0247742_10000496_pt1 | contig 31758 bp, 29 predicted proteins | sample UWRJL208509C2_FD_180944 | JGI IMG/M metagenome (GOLD analysis project Ga0247742, IMG submission 180944) | Plant litter microbial communities from Arlington Agricultural Research Station in Wisconsin, United States - UWRJ-L208-509C-2 | ecosystem: Environmental > Terrestrial > Plant litter >...
GCATCGTCCCGATGGCGGGCAGTTGCCAGATGGAGGGTGACGCGGACGAGCGTCGCATCGCTGTAGTCGATACGGAGCAACTCTTCGTCATCGTCGTCGACGACACTTGTCAGCCTCGGTATGGCAACCGTATCCGGCGTCCAGATAAGCCGAAGTGTGTCGCCACTGGGATTGACGATGCGCACGGGGCGTAGAAGCGTCCGCTGGCCCGGCATGGCCTCCAGATACTCGACGACACCGGTGATGTGTTCGACGACGGCTTTCTCCTGGCTGGTGTCCGTCACGACCAGCGAGCAGCTGTCGAGCTTGCGATCCGGGAAGCCGGCCGGTTCGCCAAAGAACAGCCCCTCGACCTTGTGGCTGTCACCGCTGGACAGGGTAAGCAAGCCCGTGCTGACATCGAGTTCGGTGAGGCCGAGGCGCCATCCCGTACCGAAGCCGTCGTCGATCGTGTCGACCGCGCGGTAGCTCAGGCGGAAAGGCAGGTGCGGTCCCCGCAAACGATTCCCTTCACCCGTTGTCAGGTCGACGCTGGCCGAATACATACCCGTGCGGGGATCGACGTCCGCATTGATATGGCTGTAGAACTGGAAGGCGGTGGAATACATGTCCCCTGTTGCGAGGGGACGCTGAGCGTGGTCATGGGTGGCCGTCATGGCGATACCTTCCTTGGTTGCGCTGCCGCTTACGTCACAATCAGTTTGTCCCGCTCACCTCGTTCGAAGGCGATGCGGCAGGTCTGTTCGCTGCCGTGGGCGTCGATGAGGGTTACCTTGACAGGAGCTTCCGGCGCACCTGACCACGATGGTATGTCGATCCTTCCGCACAGCACGATGACACCTACGTCGATCTCGGCTTGCTCGAGTGTCTTGGGGCGCGGTTGTCCACCCCAGTGATCGGCCATGCCGCTTTCGTTCCAGTGAATCTCCGTGCTGCCCGGCGTCGCATATCCGGTAAAGCAGGGTTGTCGCACCCAACTCACCTTGTCCTTCCAGTGGATCGATCCGGCCGGATCGCATTGGAAGGTACGGATGCCGAGCCGTGTCTGGTCCGGCAGGACGATCGAAAGGGTCACGATATCGTCGAAGATGTCGGCCCGCTCTTTTTCAGCGTGGCTACGACGGGAGAGGATGCGCCGGACGAATTCGGCCATACGCCCGAAGACACCTGCCGGCGTCATCCGCAAAAACCGTGAGCTGCTGTAGGGGCGGCGAATGAGTTCGAAAGCGCTGGCGGGATAGTGGACGGGGTCGACGCGCGCTACGGTAATGCCCTCTTTCTTATCGAAGGTGTTGTCGTACTGCTCCACGCCGTTGATGGTGACGAACCCGTTGGTGCGGAAAATCGAACCGTCGTCACCCGTGACCCGAAACGAAACCCGAAGGGTCTCCACCGCTCCGGGGCCGGCGGTGAGGTACCGATAGTAGGTCTGTCGGGGCCCCGCCCTGGCAGGTGTGCCGGTTTGGGACAGGTATCCTAGCGGTTCTCTTTGCGCCGACCACCCTTCATACGTAGCGGACCCATCATCGGAAAAGGGGATCGTCGAACCGGTCACCGCATAGGCGAACACCGAAATTCCGTCCACCTCGGAGGGGGTCAGGTAATCGGCATTGCCGTCGTGCGTGCATTCCAGTTCCAGCCGGAACCTGGCTTGCTGGCGCTTGTTGGCGTAGACCTTCGTTTGTTCGAAGGCGACAGCCACATTCTGTAGCCTGAGTCGGGGAGCCTTGGGGGCATGGTCGGTCATGACGTTTTCCCTCTTCCGGGTACGTTTACGAGATCATGAATTCGTCGGCGTAAGCGTCGTACGAAAGGGAAAGGACGTGATCGTTGCCGTAGGCGTCCATGATGTGCATGGTCGTGCTCGACACTTCCGGCGTCGTGCCGCCAGAGGTGTTCTTGAAAGCAGCCTCGATATTGCCCTTCAGTATGCCGATCACGACACGGTTCGCGTTCGCGCCCTGAATGCTGCCGACGCACTCGTCGAACATGTCCTTGGGCAGGTATTTCGTCTGCGGCGATCCATGACGGCCGCGGGCCGCGTCGCGTCCACCCATCCGCACTGTGGTGGTGACGCTGTCGACATCACCGTCGGCACGTACGGAGGTCGTGACTGTCGCAGCGCCTGCACGGTGCCCGGCGTTGGAACGCTGCGAGCCCACGTCGATCCAGGAAAGTGGGGCCATGGGCAAGCCGCTCGCTACCGTTTTACCGGGTTGGCTGAAGTAGCTGATACCCCATTGCACGCTCGCGAAGAAGTCGCCGTAGACATAGAAGCCGAATGCGTCTGTCTTTCCTTTGCTGGCACCGACGGAACGAAGGGGCAGCGCGCGACCATTCAATTTCGGATTGAGGTAGTACTCGGTCGCCCAGTAGAAGTAGGCCGTCGTATCGCCCACCTTTTTCCCAGTGACGACGCCGCTGGATGCTGCGCCGAAGTCGGTAGCGGAGAGGAAAGGCGGCTCGGCCAAGAGCACTTCGACCGAACTGTCGAAGTCCCCATCGCGAGCCTGACGGGCGGTGCCGCTCGCAACCGGGCTGGTCGTAAAGTAGAGGTCGGGATTGACTTCGAAGCGTGCCGCGAGCGACCGCACCGACGATCCGGGTATGGCGGACACATACAGCGTGGTCGTCTGGATGGCCTGCGGCGAACCGTGGGCGGAGTCCTGGTCGGGCGCCGCGTTGCTGCCTCGCGTGGCATCGCCCGGTCGCTGACTCTCCGCGGGAATGGCGGACTCGGTCCATTCGAAGTCGTTCGCGGTGAACGAGGCCGCGTATCCATCACCCAGTTCGGCGGCATCATCGTAGAAGATGAGCGTGACCGCCTGCTTGATCTCTGCTTGCGTCAGGGTGATGGGATTGGCATCGGCATCGGCAGCAATCAACCCGACCGTGATCGGGCACTGCTGGTTTCCGTTGCTGAAGAGCTTGATCGTCCCATGCTCTTCGTTGGGGTTGGTCTTGTAGATCCGGAAGTACGTGAGCTGTTTCACGTCGGCGAGCGACGCCGTGGCGTACGGTCGGGTATTCATGGAGACAGTCCTTGTCGTGTGGGAGGGTCGTCTTCCCGGGGAGCGATGCCGGACTCTGCCGACATGGGATAAACGTACGTCGTCGTCGTGATGGGTGTCGCGTGTTTTCGAGATGCAAATTCGGTCGGGGACGGACAGATACGGATACTTGGTGGCTAATGCATTATCAGGACTACGGAATTTCGTCGCTGCGATAGCTAACCACCGATGGCAATAGAGTTACTTCTCCCGGAGTGGTTCGACAGCAGTTTGGGTGTGGGAGGGGTGCGGACCGGGAACGTCCACTTCCGCGCAGGAGACCTTTCCCATGAGCCCGTTCTCGTAGTGAACACGTATCTGCCAATCGCTGTACGTCACCTCGGTCTTGAAACCGGGCACAATGATGTTGTCCATATACTTGGTAATGGTGATAACAGCGTAGTCGTCGCTGTCGCCGCAATCTGGATCGTCGTAAAGCGCGATCTTGGTTCCGGGGGGAAGATTCTGCAGTTTTGCCGACCTTGCCTCGTCTTTCGTGCAGCCGAAGAAGCTACCCGTTGAGGTATAAGGCACCTTGTCGATGGCCACCGTGCAGAAGTTGTGGCCCGTCGCCCAGTCCTTGTCGTAAAACCTTATGTGGGCAATCGCTTTGGTCTGCTTGTGCGTTTGACCAGGGGCTGACTGCGGCATGGCGAGCGCGGGTGGTAGGCCGGCAGCGATGAGAAGAAGGAGGGCGAGCGCACATCGTGAAACGTCCATAGGAAATCTCTCCTTCGAGTCGCTCCATGCGACCGACGAGAACTCACCTTGGGGAAATGGAAGTCCGCTGTCAATAGGCCTGAGGCCACGATTGCGCTTGTTCGGCGCGGCACGGGTACAGGGTTCTTCGACTTGCCGATTCGGCCTGCAATTGGTTTCGATCACATGCCCTGAAGCAGCACTTCAGTCCTCGCGGCGGACCTTGAGTTCGCCGTCACCAAGCATCACGCGCAGGCGGTCACCGATGGCGACATCGCCGGCGTGCCTGACCACCGCATCCCGTTGGTCGAAGACGATGGCGTAGCCACGCTCCAGCGTGGCCAGTGGGCTCACGGCGTGCAACGTGCGGGCTTGTTCGGTAAGGCGAAGTCGGTCGCGTTCCAGACGGCGCGACATCGCCGTCGCCATGCGCTGGCGCAGCTGGGCGATGCGGTGAGTCGAAGACACCAGGCTGCCCTTGGGATGTTGCGCGGCGAGACGGGCCTGTAACCGGTCGAGCCGCGCACGACGCAAGGCATTCGCCTGGCCGGCGGACGTCAGCAGCCGTCGACGCAGACCCTCGAGCCGCTGAGCGTCGCGGGCCAGACGCGCCTGCGGACGCTGCGCGTTCAGACGCGCCTGCCAGTGATCGGCTCGCTGCGCGGAGGCCTGCAGTCGACGGGCCATCAGGGTGGCCATGCGCTGGCGAAGACGGTCGAGCCGGCGCGCGAGGTCGGCGCCATCGGGCACCAGCAGCTCCGCCGCGGCGGACGGTGTCGCCGCACGCAGATCGGCGACGAAGTCGGCGATGGTGAAATCCACCTCATGGCCCACGGCGGAAACGACCGGTACGGCGCTGGCGTGGATCGCCCGCGCCACGGATTCGTCATTGAAGGCCCAGAGGTCTTCGAGCGAACCGCCGCCGCGCGTAAGGAGGATCACGTCATAACGGCCACTGGCCGATGCACGGCGCAGCATCGACGCGATCGCCGGCGGTGCCTCGCGACCCTGTACGGGCACGGGCAGCACGTCGACGTCGGCCAGGCCGAACCGCCGGCCGAGCACACTCAGCACGTCGCGGATGGCGGCGCCGGAAGGGGAGGTGATAACACCGATACGGCGTGGAAAGGCGGGCAGCCCGCGTTTGCGATCCTGCTCGAACAGTCCTTCCGCGCCCAGGCGAGCCTTGAGCTGTTCGAACTCGCGCTGCAAGGCACCTTCGCCGGCAGGCTCCATGTGGTCGGCGACGAGCTGAAACTCGCCGCGCGCCTCGTAGAGCCCGACCTTGGCGCGCATGAGCACATGCATGCCGTCGGTGGGCCGAAAACGCAGCCGCGACGCCGCCATGCGGAACATCGCGCAACGCACCTGCGCGCTCGCGTCCTTCAGGGTGAAGTAGACATGCCCCGATGCGGGCCGCGATACGTTGGACAGCTCGCCTTCGATCCACACGCCCATGGGCAGGGCGTCTTCCAGCAGATCGCGCACCAACCGGTTCAGACCGGACGGCGTGAAGATCTCGGGAGTCGGGCGGTTGTCGAAGTCGGACATGGACCGGAGAGGTTATCACGCTGCCCTGTATTGTCGACAGGGCAGTGACTTACGGCCACTTTCTCGACGAAAGGCTTACATGCGGAAGACGCCAAACCGGCCTTGCTCGATTGGCGCATTCATCGACGCCGAGATGGCCAGGCCCAGGACGCGACGGGTATCGGCCGGGTCGATGATGCCGTCGTCCCACAGGCGCGCACTGGCGTAGTACGGGTGGCCCTGGCGCTCGTACTGGTCGCGCACGGGTGCCTTGAAGGCTTCCTCGTCCTCCGCGCTCCAGCTGCCACCGCCGGCTTCGATGCCGTCGCGCCGAACAGTCGCAAGCACCGAAGCGGCCTGTTCGCCGCCCATGACGCTGATGCGTGCGTTCGGCCACATCCACAGGAAGCGCGCGCCATAAGCGCGGCCGCACATCGCATAGTTGCCCGCACCGAAGCTACCGCCGATGACGACCGTGAACTTGGGCACGTGCGAGCAGGCCACGGCGGTGACCATCTTCGCGCCATCCTTGGCGATACCCGCGTTCTCATACTTGCGACCGACCATGAAGCCGGTGATGTTCTGCAGGAACACCAGCGGCACGTTGCGCTGGTTGCAAAGCTCGATGAAATGCGCGCCTTTCTGCGCGGATTCGCCGAACAGGATGCCGTTGTTGGCCACGATACCCACGGGGTACCCGTGGATGTGCGCGAAGCCGGTGACCAGGGTCTTGCCGTAGCGCGCCTTGAATTCATGGAACTCCGAGTCGTCGACGACGCGCGCGATGACTTCGCGAATATCGAAGGGACGGCGCGTGTCCTCGGGGATCACGCCGTAGAGTTCCTCGGCGGAGAAGCGCGGCTCCAGGGGCGGACGTACCGCCAGCGGCATCTTCTTGATGCGGTTGAGCGAACCGACGATGTCGCGGGCGATGGCCAGCGCGTGGGTATCGTTCTCGGCGAAGTGATCGGCAACGCCCGAGATGGAGGTATGCACATCCGCGCCGCCGAGGGCTTCCGCGTCGACGACTTCGCCGGTGGCAGCCTTCACCAGCGGCGGGCCGCCGAGGAAGATCGTGCCCTGTTCGCGCACGATGATGGTCTCGTCGCTCATTGCCGGAACGTACGCGCCGCCGGCGGTGCACGAACCCATCACCACGGCGATCTGTGCGATGCCCTGGGCGCTCATGCGCGCCTGGTTGTAGAAGATCCGGCCGAAGTGCTCGCGATCGGGAAAGACTTCGTCCTGCAATGGCAGGAACGCGCCGCCGGAATCCACCAGGTAGACGCAGGGCAGGCGGTTTTCCATCGCGACTTCCTGCGCCCGCAGGTGCTTTTTCACCGTCATCGGGAAGTACGTGCCGCCCTTCACCGTGGCGTCGTTGGCCAGCACGACGACTTCCTGGCCCATGACGCGACCGATGCCGGCGATCACGCCCGCGGCGGGCGCGGCGTCGTCATACATGCCGTGTGCGGCGAGGGGCGCGATTTCAAGGAAGGGTGAACCCGGATCGAGCAGGGCGCGGATGCGTTCGCGCGGCAGCAGCTTGCCGCGAGCGACATGCTTCTCGCGTGCCTTGGCGCCGCCGCCTTCGGCCGTGCGCCGGAGGGTTTCGCGCAGATCGTCGGTGAGTGCTCGTAGTTTCAGGCTCGCGGCCTGGAAGTCGGCGGAGCGGGGATCGATCTGCGATTCGAGAATGGGCATGGGGGCGTTCGCGCGGGGACGAAACGACCATGATAGCCGGGCAGGGCCGGGCGCAAACGCTGCGTCGCGCCAAAGTGTTTTGTGCGGGCCAAAAAAAACGGCCACCCGAAGGTGGCCGTTTTCAGACGACAGAACGAAGCCTGGAGGCTTAGTTCTTCTTGTCGTCCTTGGCGCTGTTGGCGTTGGACGCAGCGTCCTTAGCCTGGTCAGCCGACTTGTCGGCCTGGTCCGCAGCGTTGGAGGCAGCATCCTTCGCGGCTTCCGGCGTACCGCCGGCTGTCGAGGCGGAAGCGGCAGCCTGGGCCTGGCCTGCGGCGTCCTTGGCCTGGTCGGCCGACTGCTGAGCCTGGTCCGCAGCCTGCGTGGTCGCGGCGTTCTGCGACTGGTCCGCGGCCTGCTGTGCCTTGTCAGCCTGCTGCTGTGCATCTGCAGCCGACTTCTGGGCGTCCTGCGCGGAATCCGTCGCGCCGTTGCTGCAAGCTGCCAGAAGCGCGACGAGCGCAGAGGCGAGAAGGGTACGCGTCAAATTCATGGTGTTTCTCCTTAGCCGTGGAATGCCGTTAGGCGGGCGTATTAATAGCCTAGTTGTTATGACTTAGCTACCGATCGAAAGGGTGTGCTTCAGGGCTCATTAAAGCCCATGGACAGCGCGTGATGACGATAGAAAATACGTCCACCCGGTTTATCGACGTCAGGTTCACACCAGTTCAATGGCGATCGCCGTGGCCTCGCCGCCGCCAATACAAAGGGCTGCGACACCCCTTTTTGCCCCACGGGCTGTCAACGCATTGAGAAGAGTCACCACGATACGTGCACCGCTGGCGCCGATCGGATGGCCCAGAGCGCATGCGCCACCGTTGACGTTGATCTTGTCGTGCGGCACGCCGAGCTCGCGCATGACCGCCATCGGCACGACAGCGAAGGCCTCGTTGATTTCAAACAGATCCACGTCTTCCGCTTTCCAGCCGGCCTTTTCAAGGACTTTCGAAATGGCGCCGACGGGTGCCGTGGTGAACCACTCCGGTTCCTGCGAATGCGTAGCGTGCGCGACGATACGCGCCAGTGCGGTAATGCCACGTGCCTTGGCATCGTCGGCATCGAGCAGGACGAGCGCGGCGGCACCGTCGGAGATGCTCGACGAGCTGGCTGCCGTAATCGTGCCGTTTTCCTTGCGGAAGGCTGCGCGCAGGGTCGGGATCTTGCCGGTGTCGGACCGACCCGGCTGTTCGTCCTCGGCGAAGTCCTGCGGACCCTTGCGACCCTGCACGGTCACCGGCACGATCTCGTTGGCGAAGGCGTTGGCCTTCTGGGCGGCCTGCGCACGCTCGACCGACGCGATGGCGTAGGCATCCTGCTCTTCGCGCGTGAAGGTGTATTTGTCCGCGCACTTCTCGCCGAACACGCCCATGGACTGGCCGTCGTACGGATTGGTCAGGCCGTCCCAGGCCATGTGGTCGACCAGCTGGCCATCGCCATAGCGAATGCCGGTGCGTGCATTGACCATGTGCGGCGCATTGGTCATCGATTCCATGCCGCCGGCGACGACGACACGTGCCGAGCCGACCTTGATCAGGTCGTGCGCGAGCATCAGCGCCTTCATGCCCGAGCCGCAGACCTTGTTGATGGTGGTGCAGCCGGCCGAAACGGGCAGGCCGGCTTCGAGCGACGCCTGGCGAGCCGGCGCCTGGCCGAGGTTGGCGGGCAGCACGCAGCCCATGATGACTTCGCTGACGTCGGCCGGCGCGATGCCGGACTGCTCGAGGGCGGCGCGAATGGCAACGGCACCGAGCTTCGGCGTGGGGACGCCGGTGAACTGGCCGAGGAAGGAACCGATAGCGGTGCGCTTGGCGCCCGCGATGACGATCTCAGACATGGGAACTCCGTGGGACTCGCATGGCCGCCGGTGGGGGCGGAAAACCGGTCGAGTATCGCAGTGGGGGGCGGGGCGGGGCAATCTGCGCCGCCGCATCCCTGTGCGCTGCCGCACGCCTTCCCGGGGTGTGCTATGCGACTATGCACGTCAGGGCGCCGCCGGGGGAGACCGGCCGCGAGACAGTGACGTCGAACTGAAGGGGTTCAACAAGTGATCGAAAGCAAGATTCCGCGTCAGCGTGAGTTGGCGCTAGCCGTGTGCCTGAGCCTGGGCCTGGCCGCCTGTGGCGGCGGTGGGGGCGGTACCAAGAGCAGCGGAGGCGGGGTCGCCATCGCGCCAGCCAAGCCGCCGGTCACGCCGACGCAGCCCACCCAGCCCGATCCGCCGCTCGACACCCAGCTTTCGCTGACCGGTGCCAACGTGGCCCAGGCCGCTGGCTTCACCGGCAAGGGCGTCGCCATCGGTATCATCGACAGCGGTGTCACCTCGACACATCCGGCCCTCGCCGGTCGCGTCACCGCCAATCTCACCTACGTCGACCCCAGCACGAACAACACGGGTGTCGACGACGTCGTGGGGCACGGCACGGCCGTCGCGCAGATCGCCGCGGGGCGCGCTTTCGGCAAATTCGCCGGCGGTGTCGCCCCCGACGCGACCATCATTTCGGCCCGCATCATCAACGACAAGGCCCCGACCGACGACGGTTCGGGCCAGGGCAACCAGGCGACGAACTCCGACCCACTCGGCAAGGTCAACAGCGATGTGGTCGCTGCCGGCGCGAAAGTCATCAACAACTCCTGGGGCGGGGTGTACTGGAGCGCTACCGATAGCGCTGCCAACCAGAGTTTCCAGGGCGCCTATGCGCCGTTCACGGCCAACCATCTGTTCGTCTTCGCCGCCGGTAACGACAGCCGTGCCAATCCGTCCGATATCGCGGCCTTGCCTGCGCGGGCCGCGGGTATTGAACAAGGCTGGCTTGTCGTCGTCGCGCTGGATAGCAACAATCCCACGCAGATCGCCTCGTATTCCAACCAGTGCGGTATCGCGATGAATTACTGCCTCGCCGCACCGGGCGAAGTGATCACCGCGTCAGCCACATCGACCACCACGAACACGTCCTATCAGGTCTGGACGGGAACCTCGCTGGCCGCACCGGAGGTGTCGGGGGCCGCCGCGGTGGTCATGCAGGCCTTCCCGTCGCTGAGCGTCAACGCGGTGCGGCAGATCATTCTTGGCACGGCGGACGATCTCGGCGCCGCGGGCCCCGATGCGGTCTACGGTTATGGCGCCCTGAACGTCGGGCGCGCCATTCGTGGTCCGGCGACGTTCGACTGGGGCGACTTCCAGGCAGCGACGTCCGCAGGCCAGAACATGGCTTTCGTCAACGACATCAAGGGCGCGAACGGCCTCGTCGTGACCGGAAACGGCAAGCTGACCCTGTCGGGCAACAACACATACGCCGGTGGCACCACCGTGAACGATTTCGCCACGGTGGAGGCGATGAACGCGATTCCGGGCAGTGCCTACACCAACGGTTCGGGAACCTTGATCGCGCACGGCAATATCGCCGGCGGGGTCATCAACAACGGGCAGCTGTCCACGCTGGATGCGTCGACGCACGTGGGTGGCGATTTCTCCCAGGCCGCTAACGGTCGGTTGTCGCAGAAGCTCGGCGCTCCGCTCATCGTCAGTGGCACGGCATACCTGGGGGGTGACTTCTACGTGGCGGGTGCTGTCCCCGGGTACACGGTGACGTCGCACCAGCAGGTGCTTACGGCCAACGCGATCTCCGGCACGTTCGCCACGTTGACCCGGGGCCCGGGCGTCTTCCTCAGCTCGACGCTGCAGTACCTGCCGCAGGAAGTCTGGCTAAACACGACCTCGCTGAGCATCACTCAGGTGGCGACCACGAGCATGTCGCAGTCGGTGGCCGCGGTGAATTCGGCACAGCGTCTTGATGGTGCCTTTGCGCAGATCACGGCCAGCCTCGCCAGTGGTTCGCCCACGGCGGCATCGATGGATCCACGCACGCTGATCGCGGCGGGAAGCATCCAGCAGTCTTCGACGCAAAAGGTGGCACAGGCGTCGCTGGAATCGCTCTCCGGCCAGCTGTATGCGGCGAGTACGGCCGTGACGCTGGCAGGTATCGAGGCCGGCAACGATGCGCTGATCAACCATCTCGACCAGCAGGGCCCGACGGGCGCGTGGACGCAGTCGCTCGGTTCTCAGGGTGGGCTCAGCCGCGCCGGCTTCGGCAACGTGAATTTCAACCTCGACGGTGGCGTGGTCGGCAACGACGTCAAGCTCGGCAGCAACGGTTTCGCCGGTGTGGCGGTCAGCCAGATGCGCAGCACGGGGCAGCTGTCCGGCAGCCTGGATCGGCAGACCAACCGTGCGACGGAAGGCATGCTCTACGCCGGTTCGCGCGGCGCCAACTGGTACGGCGTGGGTCGCTTCGGCTTCGGCAGCTTCCGTGGCGATACGCAGCGCCTGCTGCGCCTGGGCGACCAGGGCACGTTCGCCGGTGGCGACAACAACGGCCGCTACAACGTGGCGTACGGCGAGTTCGGCTATCGCACGAACGTGGGCGCCTTCACGCTCACGCCGTACGTGAACACCGAGTTCGCCAGCATCCGTCGCGCGGGGTTCCAGGAAGCCGGTGGCGATGGCTTCGGTCTGGCCGCGGATGGCCAGACGACCTCCCGCTGGCAGGCCGGTTTTGGTCTGCGCGCCGGCAGCACGTGGCTGACCTCGTACGGCAAGCTGCGCTTCGATGCCAAGCTCGGTTGGCAAAACGCGTTTGCGACGAAGGGCGAAGTGTTCTCGGCGCGCTACAACGGCATCGCGCAGTGGGCACCGGTCGACGGCATCGGCCTGTCGCGTCGCGCGGGTACCGCGGGCTTCACGATGGCCATGGACTTGAGCGAACGCTCACAGTTCGCCATGGACGTGGATCAGCGCTTCGCCGATCGCGATCACTCGCACTCGGCAAGTCTGAGCTATCGCCTGGCCTGGTGACAAAAAAAAGGCCGCCCCACCTTCGCGTGGGAGCGGCCGATGTCGCAAAACGAAAGCTGCGCCTGTTATGACTTGCCGTGGAACAGCTCGCGTCCGATAAGCATGCGACGAATTTCGTTGGTGCCCGCACCGATTTCGTAGAGCTTCGCATCGCGCAACAGGCGCCCTGCGGGGAACTCGTTGATGTAACCGTTACCGCCCAGGGACTGGATCGCTTCCAGGGCAACCTTCACCGCGTTGGTCGACGCATTGAGCAGGCAGGCTGCCGGATCGATGCGCGACTTCACGCCGTTGTCGAACTGCTGGGCCACCATATACGCGAAGCCGCGTGAAGATTGCAGTGCGGTATACATGTCGGCCACCTTGGCCTGCATCATGCCGAACGTGCCGATCGGCGCGTTGAACTGCTTGCGCTCGCGCACGTAAGGCAGCACGAGGTCCACGGCCGCCTGCATGATGCCGATCGGGCCCCCGGAGAGCACGAGGCGCTCGGTGTCCAGGCCGCCCATGAGCACGCGCACGCCTTCGTTCACCTCGCCGACGATGTTCTCGGCGGGGATTTCACAGTTGTCGAATACCAGCTCGCACGTGTTCGACCCCCGCATGCCGAGCTTGTCGAGCTTCTGCGCGGTGGAGAAGCCCTTCATGCCCTTTTCGATGATGAAGGCGGTCATGCAGCGGCTGCCGGCGGGGCGCGGCGCGGTGCGCATGTAGACCAGCAGCACGTCGGCATCGGGGCCGTTGGTGATCCACATCTTCGTGCCATTGGCGACCCAGACGTCGCCGACCAGCTCGGCGCGGCAGCTCATCGAGCCGACCACGTCGGAACCGGCACCGGGTTCGCTCATCGCCAGCGCGCCCACCCACTCACCGCTGGTGAGCTTGGGCAGGTACTTGCGGCGCTGCTCGTCGTTGCCGTTGTGGTAGATGTTCTGCACGCACAGGTTGGAGTGCGCACCGTAGGAGAGGCCGACCGAGGCCGAGGCGCGGGAAATCTCCTCCATCGCAATCATGTGGGCGAGGAAACCGAGGCCGGAGCCGCCGAATTCCTCGGGCACGGTCACGCCGAGCAGGCCCATCTCGCCGAACTTCAGCCAGAGGTCTTCCGGGAAGACGTTTTCGCGATCGATGCGATCGGCGCGTGGGGCGATTTCCTTCTCGGCGAAGGCGTGGACGCTTTCGCGCAGGAGGTCGAGGTCTTCACCGAGGGAAAACGGGCGCATGCGTGCAACTCCGGGGGGATACGGGGAAAAAGCTTCCCATCGTAACGCGCCGGGGACGTCAATCCACGGCGCGACGCAGCAATCAGGCCTCCGGCATGGTCGCGATACGGTCGTGGACGCGGATCAGGAGGAGGCACTGGCGGTCGATCAGGCGGACCACTTCCGAGGCTCCGGCGACGCGTAACGACGTGTCGACGAGCAGGGCCGACGTCCCCAGAAGCGGGGCTGGTGAGCCAGCCCTTGCGTGTTCAGCCAGCGCGTCCAGGCCATGGGCGATGCGCCGGCTCAGTTCGTTTACGACGGCGGCATCGTCGGCTGGCAGGGCCTGGCGATGGGCGCCCAGGGTGGACAGGTGGGCCAGCCCGGCCTGGAGCGCGGTGAGCAGGCGCAGTGCCCGCTCACCGCGTGCCACGGGGTGCCCGGGCTCGGCGAGCAGTTCGTTCACATTCCCGGCGACGGCCGCCTGGGCCGCGTGCGCGTCGCGGCGGGCGATGCGATAAGGCAAATCGTCCGCCTTGCCGCTGCGGTACTGCGCGGCGATGGCCGTGAGGTAGCGCGCGTAGGCCAGCAAGGCGTCGGCGACCACGTCGTCGAGGCGGCGAACGCGCCAATCGGGCAGCACGTAACGGATGGCCACGGCGGCGACGATCGCGCCCATCAGCGTATCCAGCAGCCGTGGACCGATCGCGTCGTAGCCAGCGCCGACGCGGTCGAAGCAGAGCAGGACGAACAGCGTGATGACCGCGGTAGCCAGGGCATAACGGCGAAAACGGAAGGCGAAGAAGCCGGCGCCGGTGGCTACCAGGACCGGCAGGCGCCAGTCGCCGCCCGGAAGCAGCTTCAGCATGGCCCAGCCCGCGATCAGGCCGGTGGTGGTGCCGACCACGCGCTGGACGAGACGTCGACGTGTGGTGCCGTAGCTGGGCTGGCAGACGAAGAGCGTGGTCAGCAGGATCCAGTAGCCGTGGGTGGGATGCAGCGCGAGCATCAGCAGGTAACCGCCGAGCATGCCGGCAGCCAGGCGCACGGCGTGGCGGAAGTGCATCGAGCGCCGGTTCAGACGAAGGCGGATACGTGCCACGGCATCGTTCAGTGACGATGGCTCATTGCCCTGCAGCGACGTGTCCATGTCCTGGGGCAGGCTGCCTTCGTCTTCGATGGCGCCCTGCAGCCGTTCCATGTTGTCCATCAACGCAGAGAGTGCGTCGTCGATGGCCTCGTCGGGCGGATCGCTGCGGCGGCGATAGGCGATGGCTTCGCGCAGATCGTCGAGTGCGGCGCGTGGTAGTGCGATGGACCCGAGCGGCGCGACACGCCGGATGGCATCGGCACGCTCGCGACACGCCATCGCCTGCAGGCGCAGCAGCCGGCCGAAGCGAAACATGAGATCGCTGTGGTACAGCGCGTCCGCGAGTTCGTCGTAAGGATAGTGTGAGGAGCTGATCCGCTCGTGGATGTCCTGGGCGACGAAGAACATGGCCAGCCGTGCCGCGCTGCGTCCGCGCGGCTGGCGCCGGCCGATGCGGTCCAGGAGCGCGGTGCGCGCGCCGGTCAGCGCGTCGACCGTACCGAGGCTGCGTCTCGAAAAGGCGAGGTCGAGGGCATCGCGGTCGAGCCCATGCACGGGCTCGAACAGGGCAGCCTTGGCTTCGATCAGCAGCGCGAGCGATTCGAACAGGCGCGCCAGCGCGTGGCGCACGGCGCGCTGCGGGGCGAGCGCACTCCAGATCAGCGAGAGCAGGCCATACCACGCGGCGCCGGCAAGGATGGCGAGCGTGCGTTCGCTGCCGGTGCCGGCGGCGGCCGCATCGGAGGCGATCATCGTATAGACCGAGAGGATCAGCGTCGCTGTGGCGATTGTTGCGTAGCGACCGCTCGCCGCACCGAGCATCACCAGGATGAAGGTGCCCAGTGGCAGGGCGACGGCGAAGAGGACGGGTATGCCGATAAGCGCGCGCACGCCGGCGGCGGCAACGGCGAAGCAGATCAGGGTGACGATCAGCCCGCGCAGCCGGCCTTGCCAGGCGTCGTCGGTTTCAGCCAGGGCGCAGGCGATGGCACCGAGGAGGGCGGGGACGATGGCGCTGGCCGGACCGATCAGCGTGCACCAGATCGTGATGCCGGATAGTGCGAGGAAGGTACGCAGGACGTCGGCGAAACGGTCGGACTCGGCCAGGGAGCTTAGGGAGGGCATGGCTCTTACTTTACCGTGCCCGGGTAGGAGAGCATCGTGCGCTGGAGGGAGAGCATCGCCGACGAATCGGCTCCCACATCAACACAAGCCGCCGTTAACCGCCAACACCTGCCGGGTGATGTACCCCGCTTCCGGACTGACCAGGAACCGCACCGCGGCAGCGACTTCCTCGGGCGTGCCGGTGCGCTCCATCGGGATCACCTTGAGGATCTGCTCCACCGGCACGTCGGGGTCGAGCATGTCCGTGTCGATCAATCCGGGCGCCACGCAATTCACCGTGATCTTGCGCTTGGCCAACTCGACGGACAGTGCCTTGGCCGCGCCGATCACGCCGGCCTTGGACGCGCTGTAGTTGACCTGCCCTCGATTGCCGATCATGCCGGAGACCGACGTGATGCAGACGATGCGTCCTGGCTTGCGGCGACGGATCATCGGCATCACCAGCGGATGCAGGACGTTGTAGAACCCGTCGAGATTGGTTCGCAGCACCTGGTCCCAGTCCTCGGAGGTGAGTCCCGGAAAGGCGCCATCGCGCGTCAGCCCGGCGTTGCAGACCACGCCGTAGTAGGCGCCGTGTTCGCCGATGTCCGCCTCCAGCGCGGCCGCCGATGCGGCACGATCGGAGATGTCGAACTGGACGATGCGGGCATGACGCCCTTTGCCGAGAATTTCTGTTTGCACGGCCTCGGCCTCCTCGCGCCGCGAGCGGCAATGCACGACGATGTCGTAGCCGGCGTCGGCGAGATTCAGCGCGATGGCGCGCCCGATGCCGCGGCTGGAGCCGGTGACGAGGATGGTGTCGTTCATGGCGCGGTTCCCTTGGAATCGAGAGTGTTGCGTGGATCGAGAAAGGGGGTCGGATCGGGCGGGCTGAACACCGTCAGGCGCGCCTCGGCATGGATGCCCTGGGCATCGATGCGACAGGTGAACGAGCCCATGCCGTCCTCGTCATGAAAGGTGCGCACGGCTTCGATGAGCAGCTTTGCACCGGGAGAAAACACGTCGGCGTCGACCCGGTAACTGCGTGTGCCGAGAAGGAAGCCCGGACGTATCTCACCAGCCGCGGCGAGCACCTGGCAGCCGTTCCAGGCCGCGATGGCCTGCGCCATGAGTTCGATGCCGGCCCAGCCTGGCAGGCCATTGGCCTCGACGAAGGCATCGCCACGACGGATCACGCGTTCGCAGACGATGCGTTCCGCGTCCCATGTCACGACGCGGTCGAGCAGGATCATCCGGCCCGCATGCGGAAGCAGTTGTTCAATGGGCCACAGGGTCATGGGGCGTCCGCCAGGATCAGGCTCGCGTTGTTCCCGCCAAACGCGAAGGAGTTGCTCATCAGGTGACGGGGACCCGGCCCCAGGCGACTGCCGCCGTCGGTAAACGCCAGCGTCGGCAGCGACGGATCGGCCTCGCCGTCCCATACATGCGGCGGCAGTCGTCGCTGCGGATCGGTGAGGGACAGCCAGCAGAACGCGGCCTCGAGTGCGCCGGCGGCGCCCAGCGTATGGCCCGTGAGGGCCTTGGTCGAGGAGCAGGGTACGTGGCGACCGAACGTGGCCGCGACGGCGCGGCTCTCCATGGCGTCGTTGTGTTCGGTGGCGGTGCCGTGCAGGTTCACGTAGTCGATCATGCCCGCATCGAGGCCCGCCGCCGACAACGCCCGTGTCATGGCATCGCTGGCGCCGCGGCCTTCCGGCTCCGGCGAGGACATGTGGTATGCATCCGAACTCGCGCCGCCGCCGCGGAAGGCCACCGGAGCGCTCTCGCGGGTCATGAGGAAGAGGGCGGCGGCCTCGCCGATATTGATGCCGTCGCGCTGCTTCGAGAACGGCTGGCAACGGCCGTCCGCGGTGGCTTCCAGGGCGTGGAAGCCATTCGTGGCCAGGCGGCACAGGGTATCGGCGCCCCCACAGATCACGGCGTCGCAAAGGCCGCTACGAAGCAGGCGTTGTGCGCTGAGCAGGGCGCGCGCCCCCGAGGTGCATGCGGTGGAAATGCCATAGGCAGGACCGGCGACTCCCAGCCATTCGGCAAGGAAGGCGGCCGGTGCGCCGAGTTCCTGGTCGGCGTATCGGTAGTCGGCCGGCCAGGCGCCGGTCTGGCCGCGCATGGCGATGCTGCGCGTCGCTTCCTCGATACCGGTGGTGCTGGTGCCGATGACGATGCCGACGCGTTCCGCGCCAAACCGCGTGACGGCCGCACGCAGTTCCGTCTCGATCTCTTCCGCGGCGAGCAGCAGCAGGCGATTGTTGCGGGTATCCCTGTGTGCCAGTTCGGCTGGCGGCAAGGGCAGCGCGGCCGTCACGTGGCCGACGGTCAGTGGCTGCCCGGGAACCCATCCCTCCAGATCGTGCAGTCCGTGCGTTGCCGCACCGAACATCGCTTCGGCAACCGCTTGCTTGCCGGCGCCCAGCGAACACACGACACCGAGGGCATTGAGGTAGGTGGTCATGCTGTCAGCCCGGCTTGCGTGCGGCGACGTTGACCAGGGTTTCCTCGCGCTTGCCCACCGGAGGCGGCGCCTTGATGCCCCAGCGCTCGAGCAGGCCGAAGTCCTTCGAACGGCTCCACCATAGGTAGGGCAGTGATACCTGTTCGTCGGTGAAGACGAACCCGCGACCGCGCAACATGGCGATGTATTCGTCGGCACTCTTCTGCACGTGCATCGGATGGCGGAAGAACCAGCGGATCACCCAGGTGTCGATGTACGCCTTGGTGGATTCGGCGAAGAGCAACAGGCCGCCCGGTTTCAGTACGCGCCAGAATTCGTCCAGGGCGCGCTCCTGCTCGACCAGGTGATGAAAGGTCTGGTGGCAGAACACGACGTCGACACTGGCATCGGCCAGGTCGATGCGCGCGCAATCGCTGGTGAACAGGTCGACCGCGATGTCCTCGCGCTCGGCTTCGGCGCGCGACAGGTCGATGCTGTGCGGATCCGCATCCAGCCCGAGCATGCGCGACGGCGCGAAGACATCGCGCAGGTAACGGAACGATCGGCCCTGGCCACAGCCGACGTCGAGCAGGGTGCCACCCTGCGATAGCGGGCCGGCGAGGCGCTTGAGGTCGTTGATCGCCACACGCAGGACGTGGTGCTGCCAGGTAAAGGTGCGCAGGAAGACGAAACCGATCCGGGTTTCCTCGACATAAGTGGCGCTGGCGTACTTCATCGGTGAGGCGTCCATGGCGATCAGGGTGACGAATGGCGCGCCAGATGGCGCTCGATGTCGTCGATGAAAACGGAAGGGGAGACCAGCTGCATCTCGCCGTCGGCGAGCTTGACCGCGACCTGGATCGTGCTGGCCCGGGTCAGTCGCTCGCCGCTGGCGGCGTCGCTGAGGGTGTAGTGGATCTTCAGGCGGTTCTGCCATTCGACCAGTTCGGCGCGCACGACGAGGGCCTGGCCGAAGCGCGCGGCTCGCGCGTAGCGCAGCTGCAGGTCGATGATCGGCCACGCATAACCCGTGTCCTTCATGCGTACATAGCCGTGGCCGAGCGCATCGAGCAAGGCACAACGCGCGATCTCGAGATACTTCACATAGTGGCCGTGCCAGACGACCTCCATCGAATCGATATCGAAGAAGGGAACGGTCAGCTCGGTATCGACGGCGAATACACCGTTAGCGCGCATCGGGGGCTCCGTTCGTACCGTGCCAGTACGCGTGGAAATTGAACCATTGCAGCGGCGCAGCGAGGCAATGCTGGGCGAGCCACGCGGCATAACGGGTAACGGCGCCGGCAATGGCGGCATCGCGTGTCGAACGCTCCCACGTGGAAGCGTCGTCGAATCGGCGCAGGTGGATCGTGTAACGGCCTGCGCGCTTGAGGCAACAGACCAGGTTGACCGGGCATCGCAGCATGGCGGCCATCAACCAGGGGCCTTGCGGAAAGGCGGCCGGCGCGCCGAGGAAATCGGCATTCACGCGGCGACCGCCATGCTCGGGAACGCGGTCGCCGGCGATGGCGACCCACTCGCCGCGCTCGAGGCGTTGCGACAAGTCCATCATCGCGGCGGTATCGAGGTCGCCGACATGCATCAGGCGCAGGCGACGGTCGCCCGATTCGCCGAGCAGGCGATTGAAGTGCGCCGCGTTCGGCAGGTGCATCAGCACGTTCAGCGCCACGCCTTCGCCGATCTCGGCCATGGCCCGGCACACGTCCAGGTTGCCCAGATGCGTGCAGACCAGCAGCTGCCCGCGGGCACCCGAGCGAAGGGCATCGCGTACCCCGTCGGGATCGTCCATGTCGACCGACGACAGGCACAGCTTGCCCCGCCAGACGTCGAAACGATCGAGCATGCATTCGCCGAAGGCGAGGTACTGGGCAAGCACGGGACGCGTGCGCGGAAAGAGGTCGGCACGCCCGCTCCAGGCAGTCAGTCGCTGTTGATAGTCGGCGACGATGCGCCGCGTGCCGCGACCGGTCACGAAGAAGTAGAGCACGATGAGATAGATCACCGGTGCGACCGGTCGACGCCCGAGCAGGCGCACGGCGATCGAGGTGAGCTTCATGCCGAGAAAGCTCCCGCGCTCCCTTTTGGCGGCCCAGTGTGTGGTGGCGGCGGCCTCAGGCATGGGTGCCTTCCAGGCGCAGGTGTGCGGAAGAGTAGTGTGCGTCGCCGGTGCGGTAGGCGAAATGCAGGCGTTCGCGAACGGCGTCGTAACGCAACGTCAGCTCGACACGATCTCCCGGACGGAGCAGGCGCTGGAATTTCAGCGCGTCGATGCCACGGCTCGTCGTCGGTGTCCCGAGCCGCGGCGCCGCGAAGTCGAGTGCCCAGCCGATCTGGACCACGCCCGGGAGCACCGGCGCATCCGGAAAGTGCTCCGCGAAGCAGGCCAGGTCCAGCGGCAGCTCCAGTTCGATGACATGCGTGTCGCCGTCCAGTCGTTCACCCAGCACCCGAGGCAGGGTCGGCAAGGCGGCCTGCAGCAGCGCATCCACGCGGGCGGCTTCCGGCAGGACGTCGACAAAGCGCCATACCATCGGCGTCGACAAGGCATCGTCGCCGGCGGCCTGCTGGCCCAGTTCGTTGATGATGCCGGCGCGGCCGTGGCGTAGCAGGGCGCTGCGTCCCGCGTGGGCCAGCTCCACGACCATGCCGGGCCCCAGCTTGCCGGCATAACCGCCCGCGGCATCCGCGACCCAGGGATGCGAGAGCAGGCGCTGGGCCGCGCCGTCCATCGGCGCCTTGTTGATGCGGCGACGCAGGCGCTGCCGCAACATCCACTCGCCCAGGAACAGGACGCCCATCACCGAGTACGCGAGGATGCCGTTGTAGAACGTCCACCACGACAGCGGCCCCCACTTGGCCAGAAGACCGGAAGCGGTGCCGTTGAGGAAGAAGAATGCCACCCACACCCAGGTGACCTTGCGCGTGTAGCGCACGGCCACCGGCGGCAGGTCGGGTTCGGTGACGCGGGCGATGCGCTCGATCATCGGCGGCCCGAATTTCAGGCTGAGCCCGAAGGCGGCCAGCAACAGCGCGCAGATCAGGCTGGGATACCAGCGCAACAGGTCGTCCTCGCCCCCGAAGGCCAGCACGGCGCAGTAGACCAGGGTGACGCCGAGCATCCATCGACCGCCGGGCTGGCGCCACAGGGCAGGCGCGCGCACCAGCCACAAGCCGCCGAGAATCAGCCCGAAGATCGGCGTGGACACATGATCCATGCCGAAATAGACGATGAAGGGATAGAGCACCCCGACCAGCAGGAGGACGAGGCTGCTCAGCTTGCGCATGGGGCCCGGTTCGCTTCGACGTAGTGGGCGAGGCTCGACACCGTCTCGAAATGACGTCGCGCGTCACGCGAATCCGAGGCGATTTTCAGGCCGTAGCGAGTCTGCAGCGCGAGGGCGAGTTCCAGCGCATCGACCGAATCCAGGCCGAGCCCCTGGCCGAACAAGGGCTGATCCACGGCGATCTCGTCCACCTTCAGGTGGTCGAGAGCGAGGGTTTCGATGATGAGTCCGGCGATGTCTCGTTCGAGGTCGTTCATGCCTTGAGTTCCCTGGCGTAGAGGTGATGGAGATGTTCGTTGAGGCGACGCGAGGCTATCGGCCCGGGAGCGTGTTCGCTGAAGGCCGCCACCGGGATATCGTCGCCGACGCGGATATGCACATGCACGCGGCGGCGCGGCACCCTGTACCAGGGCTCGGCCTTGGTCAGCGTGGTCGGTACCACCGAGATGAACACCGGGGTCACGATACGGGCGCCGCGCACCGCGATGGCCGCGGCGCCGCGGTGGAAGACGGGATCCTTGCCGGGCGTGGTGCGCGTGCCTTCGGGGAAGATGATCAGCGTCTGGCCGTCGCGAAGCACATCGGCGGCGCGGTCGAGCATCTCGGCGCTACCGTCGTTGCTGATGTAGCCCGCGGCCGTCACGGGCCCGCGCATGCACGGGTTCTTCCACAGGCTGTGCTTGACCACGCAGTTCGCCTCCGGCACGTGGCCGATCAAGTACACCACGTCGATCAGGGAAGGGTGGTTGGCCACGATCATCTGGCCGGGCAGGCCGAGACGTTCCACGCCATCGAAGCGAAAGGCGACCGTGCCCGTCCGGTACATGAACTGAGAGTGCAGCCAGAACGCGCGCCCCACCGTCCGCCGCGCACGCCGCCGGCGTACCGCCTCCGGTGCCGGCCAGGCGAGGACGAAGGGCAGCACGGCCACGCGCAGCACGATGCCGCCGATGCCGAACAGGGCAAAGCTCAACGCGGTGCAGACGAAGCGCCAGGCCCAGAAGTCGCCCCGGCGGGTCACGCTATCGGCTGCCATGTCCATCGTCGTGTCTTCCACGGGTGGTCGAGGGGGTTGCCATCGTGCAGCGCGCGAACGAACTGCAGGGCGTGCGGGCCCTCTGCCGACGGTTCGCCGTCCGTATTACCACGAAGCGACAGTCCCCAGCGCGGGCCGGCGGCCGGGCCGTCGGCCCGCGAGACGCGAAGGGCGACGGCGTAGGAAAAGGGGACGTCGTCGATCCAGCCGTCATAGGCTGTCGCGGGGCGTTCCTCGGCGATCACGACGATCACCGCCGGGGCGCCATCGCCCAGCAGGCCCGCGGCTTCGACGATGGCATGTTCGAAGGTGTCGAACTCGCCGGCGATCGCCACGGACTCACCGCGCTGGTCGCGCAGGATCGACCATTGCCCGGCGATCGCGTTGTGCACGGACAGGCCGAACTGCGTGGGTGACAGCGGCGCCTCGCGGCCGATCTCGTCGAGCATGGCAAAGGTGCGCGTGGTCTCGCCGTGTCGTGATGCGAAGACGAAGGGAAGCTGCTCGTCGTCCGCACACATCGGCCACGCCGTATGCATCACGATGCGCGCGAGGCGGCTGAGTCGGCGGCGTTGCATCGGTGCGACGAAATCGCAGGACGGCTGCTCACCGCCGTCGTCGAGATGACGAGGCGACGCCGCCCACGCGGCCCAGTCGGAGGGTTCCTCGACGCCAGGCGCCCACGCTCGCCAGCGCTCGATGGTCAGCGCGATCACGCGGCGGCCCCGGCATACCGGCGAAACACCAGGGCGGCGCAGCTACCACCGAACCCGAAGGTGTTCGACATCACGCTGTCGATGCTTAACGCGATTTCCCCATCGATCAACGGTGCATCGGCAAAGGCGCCATCGCGTTTGACCGGTGTCGCACCGCCGAGCAGCACGCCGTGCTCCATCATGGCGATCGACGCGATGGCGTCGATCGCGCCGGCGGCGGCCGGGGCATGACCGGTCAGGCCCTTGATCGACGACATGGGCGGGACGGCGTGGCCGCGTTCGCCGAATACCCGGCTCAGCGCCTGCCACTCGGCGAGATCGCCGTGTACGGTGGCGCAGGCGTGCGTGTTGACGTAGTCGGGTAGCACACCGGCGAGATCGATGGCCTCGCGCATCGCATCGGCCATGCCGGCGGCCTCGGGGCTGACCATCCCGTCCGGGTCCGAGGCCGCGCCGTAGCCGACGAGTTCGGCAAGGATGCGCGCGCCGCGCTCACGCGCGTGGTCGAGCGATTCCAGCACCAGCACGCCGGCGCCGCCGCCGAGAACGATGCCATCGCGATCGGCGTCGTAAGGGCAGGCCACGCGCTCACCGGCCACGCTCGTCGTCGACAGCGCGTTCATCACGTCGAAGCACATCGCGGCCTTGTCGTGCAGTTCCTCGGCGCCACCGCAGACGACGATCGCCTGTCGTCCGAGCTGGATGAGTTCCATCGCCTGGCCGATCGCATGCGTCGCACTGGTGCACGCCGAGCTCACGGTGAAGCCACGTCCGCCGAAGCCGAAGGCGTGGGTGAGTGTCGCCGCCACTGCGCTACCCATGCTTCGCGGCACGATGAATGGGGAGAGGCGCGAGATGCCGCGCGCATGGAACATGTCCAGGCCCGCCTCGTATTCGGAAAGCGCGGCCGACGCGCCCATCACGATGCCGACGTCGCGTTCGCGAATCCGTGTGTCGTCCAGCCCCGCTTCGTCGAGGGCTTCGCGGGTCGCGTGCCAGGCGTATTCCGCCGCCTGCGGCAGATAACGGCGAAGCTTGCGATGCGGGGGCTCGAGGTCGCGGGTATCGGCAGGCGCGGCAACGCGGCAACGCATGCCCAGCGCCGCGAAATCGGGCATGTCGCGAAAGCCCGCGCGGCCCTCGCGCAGGCCATCGAACAAGGCGCGACGGTCCGGGCCCAGGCAGGACACGGCGCCCATGCCGGTGACGACGACCCGCTTCATCAGCCGTAGGCCTTGAAGATCAGCGAGGTATTGATGCCGCCGAACGCGAAGTTGTTGTTCATGACGTAGCCGGTGCGAATCTCGCGGCCTTCACCGGTGAGGTAATCCAGTGGCGCGCATTCGGGGTCGGGTGTTTCCAGGTTGATCGTCGGCGCGAACCAGCCGCCACGCATCATCTCGATCGCCCACCAGGCTTCCATTGCGCCGCAGGCGCCGAGGGTGTGGCCAACGTAGCTTTTCATCGAGCTGATCGGCACGCCGGTGCCGAGCACGTCCGCCGTGGCATGGCTTTCCGCCACATCGCCGCGATCGGTCGCGGTGCCGTGCGCACTCACGTAGCCGATCGCCGCGGGCGGCAGGTCGGCATCGGCGAGCGCCATGCGCATGGCGGCAGCCATCGTTTCGCGCGTGGGTTGCGTAATGTGCTGACCGTCGGAGTTGGTGCCGAAGCCGACGATCTCCGCGTAGATGGACGCGCCGCGTGCGACGGCATGTTCGTACTCTTCGAGGACCAGCGTGGTGGCACCTTCGCCGACGACAAGGCCGTCGCGCTTCGCGTCGAACGGGCGCGGCGTCACCTGCGGCGTGTCGTTGCGCGTGCTGGTCGCAAACAGCGTGTCGAACACGGCCGCACCGGGACCGGACAGCTCTTCGGCACCGCCGCAGAGCATCAGTGTCTGCTTGCCGTGCTGGATCGCTTCGTAGCCATAACCAATCGCCTGGCTGCCGGATGTACAGGCGCTCGACGTGGTGATGATGCGACCCTTCAGGCCGAAGAACACGCCGACGTTCACCGCCGTCGTGTGCGCCATCATCTGGATATAGCTGGTCGCGGTAACGCCCTGCATGGAGCCGGTCTCGAGCATGCGCCCGATCGTCTTTGCCGGCTCGATGCTTCCGCCGGATGAGCCATAGGCGACGCCCATGCGGCCATCGGTGATGTCGGGGTTGCCGAGCAGACCGGCGTCGTCGAGCGCACGCTCGCTCGCGGCGACGGCGAGCTGGGCCACGCGACCCATCGAGCGCACGTGTTTCCTGGACCAGTTCGACGGCACGCTGAAATCGTCGACGGGGCAGCCGAGTCGTCCGTTCAGTGCGTCGAAGTAATCCCATTCGTGCATGCGGCGCACCGCGTTGCGGAACTGGCGCAGGCGCGCCTGGATCGTGGTCCAGTCGTGGCCGAGCGGCGTGATGCCGCCGATGCCTGTAACGACGACGCGTTTCATCGCGCGACCTCCGGTGTCGTGTGCTGCGGTGTTCATACGGTTCGATTCTTCGGTGCGGGGACGCTTACCGGCGCAAGCAGTGCGGTGAAGCCGATCCCGAGGAGCAGGGTAAGGCCAAAGTGTCGCAGGGCCGGCATCGTGCTGAGCGCGAGCAGGCCAAAGGAAAGCAGGGCGGTGACCGCCGAGAGCAGGACACCCGCGTACGCCGCCCCGGGAAGGTGGGCGACGTGCGGTTCGCCCTCACGCAGGAAGACCGCGTAATTGGCGCCGACGCCGAGGACGAGCATCAAGGCCATGACGTGGAACAACGTGACCGGTTCGCCGAGGTAGCCGAGGGCGGCGACGCTGAGCACGATACCGGCGGCAGGCGGCAACAGGACGCGCCATGCGGCGCGAATACCGTAGCGCCAGAGGAAGGCCAGTCCGACCAGCGCAAGCGCGCCGCCTAGCCAGACGTCGGCATAGCCGCGATACCGGCCAAACAGGGCGGTGATGCTGGCCGGCTTGTCGACCAGCGACACACCCGGCAGTCCCTCGGCCGCGGCGCGAAGCAGGTTCGCGTCGTCCTGGCCCTGCGGCACGACGATGCTGCCGACGCCATGCTCGCCGCCGCTCATCCACAAATAGCGAAACGGTGTGTAGGCAGGCATGGCCAGCCAGTCGTCGAGCGTGAAGGCGCGGCCCGGCCAGGCGGCGACGAAGCCGGCACTCCCGTCCGCGCGGAAGCCGGCCTGGCCCAGCCACGCGGTCATGCGCTCGCGCGGCGTGAACAGTGGCGTGAGCGCGGCGATGTTCGATGCCTGCCGACGCGCCGACGGCAGCATCGCGGTGATCCCGGTCCAGCCGCCGAGCTTGCCATCCGCGACCCAGGCCTGCAAACGGTCGGTCAGCGCCTCCTCGCGCTGGAGGACGTCCTCCGCGTTGGCGCCTTCGACCAGCCAGAACTGACTGCCGCCGCCGAAGCCGGCGACGTCGCGGATCGTGGCGGTCTGCGCTTCCAGTGTCTTCGGCGGCGAGATGAGCAGATGGATATCGTCGTCGTGGCTTAGGCGCAGCCAGCCCGGAATGGCGACGATGCACAGCACGGCGACGCCCAGCAGGGCACGTCGCCCCGAGGCGATGCGCTGCCAACCGAGGGCCAGGCGCACGAGGGCCGGCGCGAGCGGAGCCCGTGCCGGCTTCTGCGCGAGTGCTGGCAGCAGCCAGAATACGCTGGCGCAGGCGATAGCCATGCCGGCCATGGCGAACACGGCCATCTGGCGGAGGAAGGGGAAAGGCACGACGGCGAGCAGCGAATAGCCGAGCAGGGACGTCGCCAGCGCAAGCAACAACGCAGGGCGCACCTGGCGTACACCGCGCTCGGCATTCCATTGGGGGCCGGCATTGGCACGCGCACACAGATATTGGATCGAATAATCCACCGCTTCACCGAGGAGTGCCGCGCCGAACACCAGGGTCAACAGGTGGAGTTGGCCGAACACGAGCACGGTCGTGGCGATCGCGCCAATCACGCCAAGTGCCGTGGAGAGGAAGGCGATCAGCAGCGGTCGTAGCGAACGAAACACGAGCAGCAGCAACAACGCGATGCCCACGGTGGATGCGATGCCGACCACGTGCGTATCGTGCTCGGCCCCGGCGCGAGCCGACGCCGCGTAGAAGATCGCCCCGGTGCGCAGCAGCATCGTGCCCGGGTGCTTCGCCGCTATCGCGGTTTCCGCGCGGGCCAGCGCTGCCAGCGCACGGCGCTGCACGACATCGTCGTACGACGAACCCTTGAGCGTGGCGATCACCAGCACATAGGTGCCGTCGTCGCGGCGTACGGTGAGCAGGTCATCCTCCGGCACGAGGACCGAGCGGTTCCACGGCTGGCGATCGAGCCAGTGCTGCATCCAGCCGAAGGGATCGTCGGTGAGCTTCGCGCCGACATTGGCGCCAAAGGGCTGGTTGAGCCGCCGTTTCAGCGCATCGACGGGGTCGAAGCCCGGTGTGGTGATCGCTGCGCGGTCTTCCGCCGTCAGCAGGTGGAAGCGAAACGGCAGGAAGGGCGTCACGAGCTGGTCGAGATCGAACGGCGGCAGTTCCGCGATCACCGAGGCGAATACCGGGTCGGGACTCAGCGCGGCGCCGAGTTCGCGCGCGGCGTCCTTGGCGGTGTCATCGTCCTTGTCGTGGACGAGCAGCACCATCCGGTCGCCGCTGGCCCGGGCCAGTCGCTCGACGGCGTCCTCCGCCAGCGGATGGCGCTCCGTGGCGGGCAGCAGGGTGAGAACATCGGTTTGCAACGGCGACGTGCCACGACCGAACAACAGCCACGCGCACAGCAGGCACACGACCAGCGACGCGAGTGCGAACAGGCCAGCGCGTTGCGAGGTCGACGGCGACGTCATGGAATGCCGAGCACCTTGGCTTCGACCAGGGTCAGCGAGCCCGCGTCGCGCGTATTGGCGAAGGTGATGAGCGTCCGCTCACCGCTGGCAAGATCCACTTCGATCGACTGCAGGAAATCGTCGCCCTTGAGCGTGATGCCCGCGAGCACCTTCGCCACACGGGACTGGCGCGGTACGAAGTGCAGCGTCCAGTGCGCCGGCGTGCCCTCGGCGCTGATGGTGAACTGGCGTGCCGCGTCGGCTGACTGGCCGGCGAGCAGTGACTGCAGCATCCCGGACACCTGGCTGACGCCGCGGTTGCCGTCACGAACGCGCTCCAGCTTGCCCTGTGCGTTCAGCCGCGAGGTGTCGCCCGAGGTGAAGACCAGCGTGTCCTCGAACGGATCACGCGTGTGCCAGACCATGCCGTGGCCGATGACGAACAGCAGGTCGCCATGGCTGACTTGCGGCTCGGCAAGCGCGGGATTCTCACGACTCTGGGTGAATTCCGCGCGCACTTGCGGGTGCTTCGCCAGGTGACCGAGCACGTCGTCGGTGAGGGTCGGCGACTGCGCATGGACGGTGAACACGCAGAGCAGGGCGAAGAAAGCGATCAGACGGCGCATCAAGGTGCCCTGTGCTTGTACTTGCGAAAGAGAAGGCCCGGCGCGCGCGGCACCATGCCGAGCAGCAGGCGCGTATGCATCGCGGTGATCCGCGCGTTGTCACGCCACATGCGGAAATGCGACAGGCCGTTTTCCGGGTAGATCACCCGGGTCGGCAGATTGCGCACCGGGACGCCACGCCAGAACAGGCGCACGGCGATCTCCGTGTCGAAGTCCATGCGGGTCGGCAAGGGCTTGCGCGCGATCTCGGCGCGCGTGGCATCCAACGGGTAGAGCCGGTAGCCGCACATCGAATCCTGGATAGCGAACGACAGGGTCTCCGCCCAGACGCAAACGTGCGTGAGATAGCGCCCGTAAAGACGGGCGCGAGGCACGGAGTCGTCATAGATCGGGCGTCCGCAGACCATCGCGTCCGGCGCGGCTTCCGCCTCGGCCAGGAATCGGGGCACATCGGCCGTGTCGTGCTGTCCGTCGGCGTCGATCTGCAGCACATGGCTGTAACCGGCGTCGGAGGCCGCCGTGAAGCCGGCGCTCAAGGCCGCGCCCTTTCCGCCATTGGTGGCAAGACGGATGAGGTGCAGGTCGTCACGGCCAGCGACGAGGCTGTCGAGGATGGCGCGGGTCTCGGCGTTCGAGCCATCGTCCACGATCAGGACCGGTAAGCCATGCCCGGCGAGCGCATTGGCAGTCGCTGCGATGGTTCGGCCGTGGTTATAGATTGGAACGACCGCGCAGGGCGCGAAGGGTCGCGCCGCGGTGCCGCGCGGTGCGGTGCTGCCGGCCATCGGTCCGCTCAGCGGGCGACGAGGGTCTGCACGGTAGCGACCACGTCGCCCACGGTGCGCACGCTCTTGAAGTCCTCGGGCTTGATCCGGGTGCCGGTCATGTCCTGCACCTGGATGGCCAGATCGATGGCATCGATGCTGTCCAGCTCGAGGTCGGTGAACAGGTTGGCCTCGGGAGTGACCTTCGCCGGGTCGATTTCGAAGGTCTCGTGCAGCACGGACCGCAGACGTGCGAGCACGTCGTCGAAGGTGAAGGTTTCGGCTGGCATCGCGCTCATAAGCTGGCTAAGTCCATTTCATCCCCGGACGGACACGGTCACCCCGGGCAAAAGGGCGGCCACGCCGTCATCGAGGCGACGAAAGTCGTGATCGAAGATTCTGGTTTGTTGCCGCCGCGAACGGCGTCCCCCTTGACCCAAAAGCTCCATGTAGGCAAAGCCTTACAAGACAGCCCGGGGTGTCCGAAGTGTAGCAGATTGCCGCAGAGGGGAGGTTTCTTGCGACGGCCGAGCCCCGGCCCCCCGTAGGAGCCGATTCATCGGCGATCCCCGCGGCAGCGGGCCCGGTTATGGCTAGCACCCGTTCGCCGATGAATCGGCTCCTACAGAAGCCTGTCCGCCCGGCGGACAGCGTACGGACGCCTGGGTCAACGTCCGCGGACACCGGCGCTGGCCATGGTGGCTCGGCAGAAACCGCACAGGAATGCGCCCTGCAGGGGATTTCGACGGTTGGCACGCCCGATGCAACCGATATCACGACCCCGCTTCATTCATCGTCCAAGGAGAACGACCATGAAATTCGAAACCGCCCTGCTGAAGACCTTCTTCGTCGCCGGCGCCCTGACCTGCCTGCTGGCGCTGGGTGCCTTCGTCGCCTCGCCGGCGAACCATGTGGGTTCGCCGACGCTGGTGGCCGTTGCCCGCTGAACGGACTCAGCCTGGATCGATCAGGTGCCGGCCCTGGAAGCGCGGCGCGCCGTTGCCCATGTGGGGCAGGCGGATCGTGCCGATCGTTGTGGCGGCCGCTATCGGGGTGAATGTGGCATCCGCATGACCATGCCAAAGGGCTTGAGCCCCGGTCCGGATCCAGTGTAGGAGAACTGCGTGGATGCCAGGATGCCCAGCTCCCCTTGTGTTGCAAATCCTCGGAATTCCCGCGTGTGGGGCGAATGCAGTGCAATGACGCCGAGATCGCCAAAGGATTCGTCCAGCGCGCCGTTTGGCGTGTATCGCGCGACAACAAAGGCCGTTTGATGCAGCTGCCGCCCGTATTGCCCGAGTACGAGGATCCTTCCGGCGTCATCGAACAGGGCTCGATCTAAATACGAACTGCCCCACCTGTCCATGTAGACAGGCTTGCCATTCGCGAAGGTGATGTCCGGCCGGCCATCACCGTCCAGTCCCATCAGGAATCCGTACTCGTGGAGTCCATCTGCCGTCTTCAAGCGCCCAATGGCTACAAAGTGGCCATCGTCGTACAGAAGGTCGGTAAAGTCGGTGGTGCCGTCAGTATCGGGTTCGACATATTGGCCATCGACGCCGAAGGTCGTGTCCAGTCGCCCATCTGACATGTATCTGCGAATGACCGCGTTCGGGCCTATCTTGCTGGCGAGAACATACTTGTCGCCCTGAACCACTGCGGAAAATCTGATCTCGTAGGGCGACGGGTCGAAGGGGACAATGACGAAGCCTTTCCCGTCGAGCGTTAGGTCGAGTTCCCCGTCTTCCTGGAGGCGTACGATCATTCCTCCCGCCGCGGTGCCGTCCGTCATGCGACGTGCAGCGCCCAGCAACACAAAATGTCCGTCGGCGAGTAGAACTATGTCGGCATCGATCAAAAAATGGCCATCGAAATTCAGCGCCAGGATGCCTAGGTTAGCGAATGAGCCGTCGGCTACACCGTTTGCCTTCAGGCGCAAGATCAATTGAAAACTTTCGGGGCCGGGTTTGGTTATTCGTACCAGTAGACGGCCATCTGGCAAGGGCCTCAGCACTGTGTCACGGCCGTCCATTTCTGGATCTGTCAGGATCCCATTGTTTCCGAACGTGGTGTCGAAGGTTCCGTCGGGCCGGAGCTTCGCGATGCCACGTTCGAGCCGGGTGCGAAGCCAATACTCGAGCCCGACGAGGATCGAATTGTCAGGCAACGTTGCAATGCCGTATATCGCCGCGGATGTATCATCGGATGGATGGGGCAGGATAAATGTTCCGTTGTCTCCGAAAGAGGGGTCGAGGCCTGCCTCCTTCTTGCTATCAATATCCGCATTTTGGCGTGTTTTCATGGGTTCCGTCCTCAAGAGGTGTGTTGCTTCCCTGTTGTCGAAATGATGCCGGGAATCGCGTCGCATTACGATCATTCAAAGTTCGTGGTTCAAGAACAAAAAAGCCGCCGGATCACTCCGGCGGCTTCTTCGTTGCCCATTACGCGTAGCGATTACTGCCCGCGCATACGACCCTGGAAACGCGGTGCGCCGTTGCCCATGTGGGGCAGGCGGATCTTGCCGATGGCGCTGATGCGCTCTTCGGCCATGCGATCCGCGGCCTTGTAGGTCGGGATGTTGTCGCGGGCGGAGATTTCGAAGATGCGACCGACGTTGTAGTAGATCGTGCGCATCATGCGCATGGCACGCTCGCGGTTGTAGCCGTCGATTTCCAGCGAGACGTTCATGACGCCGCCGGCGTTGACCGCATAGTCCGGTGCGTAGACCACGCCGCGGCGGGCGAGTTCGTCGCCGATCGCGTCGGTGGCCAGCT
>Ga0247742_10000498_pt1 | contig 31606 bp, 19 predicted proteins | sample UWRJL208509C2_FD_180944 | JGI IMG/M metagenome (GOLD analysis project Ga0247742, IMG submission 180944) | Plant litter microbial communities from Arlington Agricultural Research Station in Wisconsin, United States - UWRJ-L208-509C-2 | ecosystem: Environmental > Terrestrial > Plant litter >...
GCGCCAGCGTATGTCCGGTGATGAAGCCAAAGACGACACCACCCAATACAAGCAAATGATCCGCCAGATGATCTCCGAACTCGAAGATGTGCTGGTGGTTTTGAAGAAGTAATTCCGGCTTTTAAAATACTTCCACATTTCAAAAGCTTGCGGTATATTCCTGATCGCTTCGTTGCGAAGCGAACCCAGTAACACGCCTAGTCGGGGCGTAGCGCAGTCCGGTAGCGCACTAGCATGGGGTGCTAGGGGTCGAGTGTTCGAATCACTCCGTCCCGACCATATAATTCAAGGGGTTGCGAGATTTTATCTCGCGACCCCTTTTTATTTTAAGTGGCTTTTACCCCTACAAAACCACTGGCTCTGGGTGGAATCCTCAGCTGATACAAAGGCCAGAGTTTGTCCCGGAAGGCACAAGCAGCACGTCAATGCTTCCAGTCAGACCTTCCGGCCGAACACAGGTTTACGCAGAGCTGTCCGTTCTTGAACAGTTAATCATTGCTCTGAAAATCGCGAACAAGACTCTCGCTTGGACTGATAGGGCTGAGTGCGTAGCCAGAAGTGTTCGAGAGATGTCGAATGGGGTGTGAGTTCGGCGTCGGGTGGTCGCGTGATTCGCGCCTCGGGCATGGAAACCCTCAGAGTCGGATTTTCGTTTTCATGTGCTTATAGGCGACACGCTTGGTCGGCTGACGTTCGCATATGGCTTTACCGTACGGAGGAATGAAGCGTATCGTGCTGGCAAAAGGACATGGATAGATATTTGCCTCGCAAGGATGACGTTTCTTCTCTAAGCGCCCATCTCTTCGTTGCATATCCTTAGCATTCTGCTGAAGGATCAGGCATCCAGATATCCCTGAAATAACATCGTTGGAACAAGCGTGCCGGCAAGTCACGCGTTTCTTCCTGCGTGAAGCGCTTGTTAGCGCGTAAAAGATAAATTTGAAGGCTGAAGTGTGGACTTTTCGACATTATTGAAATTGTGGGGCGACGCCAGCACTGCTCAGCTAATAGCTCCGCGTGTAGTCATGGTGGCGGTGGCGGTCTTGTGTCTTTGGTACATCGGAAGATATTTCATCCCATCGTTCGTGTTGAGCAGAAGGCTCAAGTCGCTTACGAGTAGCATTGCTACTATCAAGGCAAAGTCGCCTGATCAGCTTCAAGCAGAGCTGTCGAAAGTATTCAATGCGACAAAACTGAAGCATCTTTGGAAAGAGTATTCAGAGACCCTTCACAATCAGTTCGAATATCACGAAGGCGAGCATCGCCTGGTGCGCTCCCGTGCGACTACTGTCGCGGCGAACTTTTTTACCGGTCAGAGTGTTGTCGATACACCGCTGGCTACTGAATTTTTCAAGCACCTGCCAGGCATCCTGACGGGGGTTGGCATTGTTGGAACCTTCTTCGGCTTGATGCTAGGGTTGCAGCACTTCGATCCAAGCACGCCGGAGCTGGTCAACTCAAGCGTGGACAAGCTCCTGAAGGATGTACTCTTTGCCTTCATCGGTTCATTTCTCTCCATCATGGCGTCGATCATCGTCACTGTCTCGGAAAAGTGGCGATTAGGGCGCTGTTACAAGCACCTTGAATCGCTGAATGAGGCAATCGATAGCCTATTCGACAGCGGAGTTGGCGAGGAATATCTTGCTGCGCTTGTAAGGTCCAGTGCTGAAAACTCGGTCCAGACTCGCCAACTGAAAGACAGCCTCGTCACGGATCTTCGGGAAATGCTGCAAAACCTCGTCGATACACAGGTCCGCGAAAGCCTCAAGTTGGCAGACACATTGTCTACGACCTATCGTGACTCCGGGCAGCTGTTGGCGGATCAGGTCAGCAGTGCCATTGAAAACAGCTTGAAGTCGCCATTGGAAGCGATTGCCGGGGCTGTACAGGCTGCCAGCGGCGATCAATCCGGCCAAGTGCAGAATCTGCTTCAGGATGTTCTGGTGGCATTCATGAACAAGCTGGAAGGCACCTTCGGCCAGCAATTCAACGGCCTGAATGAAATGATGGGCCAGTCTGTCGCTGCCATGCAGTCAATGCAGCAAGGATTCTCCAGCCTCATTCAAGACATGCGCTCGGCCAGCGAAAACTCGAATCAGAGCAGCTCGGCAATGATTGCACAGCTGCTTGCCGACATGCAGACCGGCCAAAGTGCCATGCAGGCTGGCATGAACGAGATGCTGGCAAATCTACAGTCATCCATTGCCCGCATCGGCACTGAGGGCGAAGACGCTGGCGCGCGCATGGCACAGCAGTTAGAAAAAATGTTCGCCGACAGCGAGGCGCGGCAGCTGGCGATGGCCGAGAGTCTTCAGTCGTTTGTCGAGTCAATCCAAAAAAACATGGGCCAAGGTCAACAAGAAACCATGGCCAAGATTGCAGGCTCTGTAGAAGTGCTCGGCGAGCAGCTTTCTACTGTTTTCAAAAAACTGGAAAGTGGGCGCGAGCAAATGGATCAGTCCACTCGCGTTGCACAGGCAGAACTTCATCACGGCACTCGCGCGCTGGTGGGGGGGCTGGACGAGCAGGTCAAAACGCTTCTGCAGTCTGTCGCGGAACAAAATAAAGCCTCGCGAGACAACGTCAAAGCATTAAGCGCGCAAACCGAACAGCATCTGCAAAGCATGCAACTTGGTGCAGACAAAATGAGAGCCGCAGCTGAGCGCTTTGAAAATGCTGGATTGAGTGTATCGAAGGCCAGTGAATCGACGGCTAGTTTGCTGGGCACTGTTCAGGGGGCCGGTGCCGAGCTTGCTCAGGCCTCACGAGAATTGAACAGCATCGTCGCGGACTATCGCAACAACCGTGAATCGTTGAGCAAAACACTAACCGTTATCGAAGGGGTGGTAGCCAGCGCGCAAGTTGAGGCCAGCGGACGTGCTCAATATCTTCAGGATCTGAAGCAACAATCGGAACGCATGCAGTTGCTCAATCGCGAGGTTCATGAGTACCTGGAAAACATCAGCGGCGTTTTGGGCGATGGTTTCAAAGAGTTTGGCGACGGCATGGACAGGGTACTCCGGCAGACGTTGGGTAGTCTGGATACGGAGTTGGATAAAGCTGTTAAAAGTCTGGCTGGTGGCGTCGATGGAGTGAAGGAAAGCATTGAAGACTTCGGCGACATCATGGAACGAATCAAGCAGTAATGGAGCCTGACATATGTTTGGTAAGCAAATGCCTTCGGTGGCTCGCGCTAAAGATGATGCGGAGAAACCGTTCTGGATCTCTTTTGCAGACTTGATGACCGCCATGATGATCCTGTTTCTCGTCGTGATGGTTGCAGCTTTGAGCTCGGTCACCCAGAGGATCAGTCAGTCAGAGCAGGGCGAAAAACAGCGCAGTCGCGACATTAGTCAGCTCTGCGAGCATTTGCAGCTCAAGGCTAAGCATTCTAATGCAACCATCGTCGTCGACTGCAAAGACAATCGGATCAGTTTCGGTGAGGCGGGACGTTTTGGGCATAACCAGTATTCTTTGAGCGACGAGGGTCAAAGTGCCCTTCAGGGCGTAGTGCCACTCATTCTTGATGCTGCCGATAGCGAAGAAGGGCGGAAGTGGTTCAAGCAGGTTGTTATCGAGGGGTTTACTGATACCGTCGGCTCGTATTTATATAACCTGCACCTGTCCTTACAACGGTCCGAGTGGGTGATGTGTAGCCTGCTTGATAGTCGCAGCCCTTTGCAAATCGGCCTTTCAGCTGAAAGACAACAGCAGATCAGATCGATGTTCCTGGCGGGTGGTGTTTCTTTCAACAACGCAAAGGACACCAACGAGGCAAGCCGCCGAGTTGAACTGAGAATGCAGTTCTACGGTTTGAAGGAGAAAGAGGAAAACCTCAAACCAGAAGTTCCAGTATTCGCCAGCACAGTGTCCGAGAAATGCCAGTTGGCGATGACGCGATGACCAGTGCATTATCCAAGCTGTCGTCAGCTGTAGCGCTCAGGCTCGATGCCCGTAGAATCGCGATCAGTTCTGAACCGTTGGCTCGCTTTCCTCGAATGGAAGCTGCCAGTGCCGATTTATACGACCGGTTTGAGCGGGCAGAGAAAGCATTGCCACCGCCTCAGGAAAAACGTAGAGCCGCCATCAATAAATTCAGGAATGTCCTGCCTCTGTCGTCCTCCGAATGGCGCATGGTCTTCGCCGGTCTCGCCGATAAAGTCGAGAGTGTGGGCCCCATTCTTGAAGACGAGCAACTTTATGGTCGAGTCCATATCGAGGTCAGTCAGCGGATCGAAAAACGGCGCCTGAGCCGCCGCGATTGGCTGGCGCTTTGTTTCAGCTACTTCGGTTACGAGTCCGATAAGCCCGACACGAATCCGGTCTGGTGCTTGTTGCAAGGCGACATCCGCAATGGTTTCGCTTGTGTAAAGGCGCAACAGACTCGTGAAAAAGAATGGATCCGTATCGTCCAGTATCATAAGCAGCTGTTTTCCGAACAGGCTGGGGTGACGCTTGGCGAGCAGATGTTCAACGGCGAGATCAGTGATCTCTCGATGCTGCAAACAATCGCGCAGATACCTGACAGCAGTTGGTTATGGCACCGGATATTTAACGTATTGCTGTCTCGAATCTTTAATTTGGAAGACGACGAGTTCTCGAAAAGATTCCCCGACTTCATTGAGATCGGGCGTCAGCATCCGACATACATGAATGCGCTCCTCAGCGCCTGCCTGACGCGTTATCACGCAGCATCGTATCGGGAAAAACCGTCGTCCCTTCTCAAACAGAGTGCTTTGGATAACTGGGGCAGCCCACAAATTCGCTCCAGGCAAAATAGCTGGCTTCAGTACGTGGAGAAAGACGTTTGTGCGATGGTGGTCGCGTGGTTTGCTAAAGAAGACCTTGAGCACTTCTTCAATCTCCTCAAAGGCGATAGGGATGTAGATCAGGCACGCCTGTTCTATTGGCTACGTTTCGCGAATCAGATGAGCTATACGCGGATTGTGTTGGGTGCAGACGCCAAAACGGATGCCGGGTCTGACTTTGTTGATTTTCGGCGAAAAAACAATGGCCGTTTGAGCTACCTGGCGGGCAGTAAATCAAGCAACAACGCAGTCATTATGCAAATTGCAAATTATCTGTTCGTCGAGTTTTCGGAGAAAGGCAACGCTTGTTACGTCTACAAAGCCGACAGCGCACCGTTCAACCCGGACCAGATTTATCTGGATCTTAACTCGGAGTTAAAACAGAAAAATAAATCAGCTGTAAAACCCATGGGACATATGGCTATGCCATCAAGGCCAAACCATGTTAGCGGATGGCTGGCAAAATTTGACGAGACTCTTGCAGAACTCGGTATCCGGGCTGATGGGCACATTGATAGTCGAGGTGATCACCCATTCAGGTCGCCACCCAAAACTATTGCTTTCGAAGCGCAGTTGGCGGAAGCGTTGAAGGGGATTTCTCATAGGGTGTATGACTCCCGCGCCAAAGGCGGAGCCTTACAAGTGCAACTTGAAAGTCATGAGCCAGCGGCCATGGCTTGTCTGCAGCGCCTCGGCTTCAAGCCCGTCAACAATCAGCCACTGAAATTCTGGAGGCAGTAATGCTCAAGCGTTTTCTATCTGGAAAAGGCCTGCTGCCGAAGTCCGGTGAGTTCAATAATTTGCCACTATACTCGATAGAGGAGCAGGGATTGTGCTTCCCGCTGAGCCTTGCCGACAGTACTGAGTTTTGGTCACTTGTAGGTTACCTCGATCAGCTCGAAGAGGAAGAGTTCGTATCCCAACTCAGTGATCGCTGGCTACTGCCGTGGGACGAGCTTTATCGACTTTTGAATGAGGAAGGGCACGTCAGCAGCGTACCGTTACTCGGATTGCCAAAGCAGTCGAATTTGACGCCGCAGCTCACTAGCCAAGGCAGTCTTGCTTCGAACGATTTCAAGGTATCAATAGGTGCTTGGCGCGATAGCGAATCCGCGGCGACAGTGCAAACCAAACGTACGGGCGCTGTCCTCACGCATGGCGATAAAATCGAGCTGCTGCCTGAGGCAACTTACCAATTGGTGAGTGCTGTTCGGCAACTCCATTTATCGCAACAAGAAAGCCCTGGCGAACTTACCAACCAGATCGGCTGGGCCAGCGTCCGCAAGCTGGCCCGCAAGGCTGGCGCAGGCATGGACGGTTTTCTCGACAAAACCGTTGTGGTCAGGCCAGAAAACCTTCGTCTCCATCCACGTAAATCGAGCGTAGGCAATACGCCTGTCATCGAGCTGGAACCTACATTCGACGGGCAGCCTGAAAATTGGTTGGAAAATTTCGATGCCCACAAACAAGTGCAGGATCGTTACCGGGTCATCGGGGCTGACGGATCTCTGACCCATGTGCTGATCGAGCCGGAAGTAAAATCGGTACTAGATTATGTGCGTTCACTGCACGGACGCCGGGTGGCGGGCGACGATGCGCTTTCATTCATTCGCAATCCCTATAGCGCTTTGGGTGATAGTGCCAGTCAGGTGTTGGACGCTGACACCTACGAGAGCGACTTGGCGGACGCTGGTATCTTCTTTCACCGTTTTCATCTTGAGCCCGAGCTAAACGATACAGGTCTACGCATTCAGCGCATTAACCTGACCCTTGAGCCCATTTCACCAACACCGCAAGCATCGATAGAACTGCCGTTCAACGAAGCTCATGAGTTTGCTCCCTTCGTGCATGAACTTCAGTTGAAGCTGGCTGCAGGCATGCCGGCGGGCTTCTGGCAGGGTTACGAGCTTGAATTAAGCGACTTCGATTTGCGTCAATTGGCAGGCATCAGTGAGTTGCTTAGACGCTGGCAGAACGAAGCGGCTGGCGCGGAGTTCGACGCAGTGTTGGATTTGTCGCTGTATGGCGATCGTGTCACTGGCATCGGCGAAGCAGAGCGCATCACGTCACCTTTCCTGGTCAAGGAGGCGACAGAAAACTGGTTGCCTAAAGACCTCGCGGATTTGGGCTCCGACGCCGAAATCCTCGGGCGCTGGGATCCGTCGGATCGGGCTCAGTTTGATGAGTTCGAGCAACGGCTGGGCGAGGCTCGCGCGGCAGGTGATGATACGGTACTGATGCCACTCTCAGACACGCCGCTTTCCATCGCGGCGGCAGAGCAGCTGTTTGATGCCTGGTCCAAAAAGATATCCACACCCGAGACCAAGATTTCGAGTTTTGAAGAAAAAGTAGGTCGAGCGGTACTTCAAATTGGTCATAACATCGACGAGCCAACGTACGTTCAAGTACGTCAGGAAGCCCTACGAGCAGCCCTCGATGCCCAGCCTGAGCTGCCGAGCCTGCTAAGACCCGAAGTCATCTTGAGAGAACATCAGTTACAGGGCATTGCATGGCTTCAACATCTCTTCCGGCTTTCGCCGACAGACGTCTCAGGTTGCTTGCTCGCCGATGACATGGGCCTGGGCAAAACCATTCAACTGCTGACGTTTCTGGTTTGGTACCTGGAGCAATATCCTCAAGACAAGCCGACCTTGATCGTTGCGCCGGTTTCATTGCTCGATAACTGGGAGCGAGAGCTGCACCGGTTCTTCTTTGCTGACGCACTCCCAGTCCTGAAGCTTTACGGCTCGGCTTTGAGCGCGGTGAAGTTCAAGAAAGATGAGATTCCTGCCGACTTGAAGGCTAAGGGTATCAAGAACCTACTTCGTCCGGGTTGGGTTGGCGGTGCACGCATCGTACTGACCACCTACGAAACGCTTCGTGACCAAGAGTTCTCCCTCGCTCGCCAGCAATGGTCGATCGTCGTGTGCGACGAAGCTCAGAAACTGAAGAACCCTGCCGCTCTGGTGACTCAGGCAATTAAGGCTGTTCCGGCTCGATTCCGGGTCGCTTGCACCGGGACGCCAGTGGAAAACTCCCTGATTGATCTTTGGTGCCTGTTCGACTTCATCCAGCCAGGCTTCCTTGGCGGGTTGAACCAGTTTGGTCGCGAGTACCAGCGACCCATCGAAGCTGCACTTGAGCGAGACACCGTTGCCCTGGAACGCTTGCGTGGGCTGATTGAGCCGCAAACCCTGCGCCGCACAAAACAGGATATCGCCAAAGACCTGCCCGCGAAAATCGAAGACAAGGGTTGCCGTTCATTGTCGATGCACGCCCTACAGCGAAATCTTTACCTCTCGGAAATTTCGGCCTATAGCCAGAAGCAACAAATCGAAGAACAGCTTGATCAGAAAACCTCCGGCATGCTCGGCCTGCTGCATAAGCTCAAACTCATCTGTGCTCACCCCTACAGTGTTCAGCCGGACAAACGCCTGCGTGACAACTCGCCGAAGCTGCGCTGGCTGCTCGATACCCTTGAGTCCATCAAAAAGGCAGGGAAGGGTGACAAAGTCATTCTCTTTACCGAACTGCGTGATATCCAGCGTGAACTCCAACACGCCATTCAGGAGTATTTCGGATTCCGCGCAACCGTGATCAACGGCGACACCAGCACCAGCAGCCAGAGCGCGAACAGCCGACAAAAACTGATCGACCAGTTCCAGGATCAGCCGGGCTTCTCTGTGATCATCCTCTCGACTATTGCAGTTGGCTTTGGCGTCAACGTTCAGGCTGCCAACCACGTCATCCACTTCACCCGATGCTGGAACCCGGCCAAGGAAGATCAAGCCACTGATCGTGCGTATCGTATTGGACAGGAGAAGGATGTTTACGTGTATTACCCAACAGTGCGGGATGCGGCGATGCCAACGTTTGAAGCGACGCTGGATGAGTTGTTGAGCAAGAGACGGGCGTTGGCGAGGGATATGTTGAGCGGCTCGGGGGAAATTCAAGCCAGTGATTTCGAACGAGTGCTCGGGGTCTGTTGAGGCAAATGAGCGGCAAGGGTTACCGCTCACTGTTTAGGTTAGGTGTTGGCCGCACTTTCCACCGGAAGTGTTGCCAACTCGCTTTCCATCTCTTCATCGTCTCCCACAGCTGATGCTGGTAGACGCTTGGAGACCGTGACGCCCAAAGCGACGAACTTGTCCACGGTCTTGGTCAGGCTTCCGTGATCCCCTTTCAGCGTATTGACGCTGTCTGAGTAGCTTTTCTGCACCGTAGCGATCTGATTACCGAGCTTGTCCATTTTATCCACGAAGATTCGCAACTTGTCGTAGACCTTGCTCGCCATTGTTGCGAGTTGCAGCGTGCTGCTGTTTTGACGTTGGATGCTCCACAGATTCGATACGACCCTCAGAACTGGCAGCAGTGTGGTGGCGGTAATTATCGCAATACGTTTTTCATATGCAGCCTGGAATACCCCCGGACTGTGCTCAGCCGCGACCAAATACGCGGGCTCAACCGGCATGAATAAAAACACAAAGTCAGGAGAGTTGATGCCGTTAAGGTCGGTGTATTTCTTATCGGACAATCCGTTGATGTGGTTCTTCAACGCCAGAACGTGTGCGGACAGGGCTTTGGTGCGATCTTCGTCGGTTTCGGCGGAAACGTACTCCGTGTAGGCCACCAGCGACATCTTGCTGTCAATGATGATGTGTTTACCTTCGGGTAAATTGACCACGAAGTCTGGTCGATTGTTTCCTGCATCGTCGTCCTTGAAGTTCGCCTCGCGGTGGTACTCGAACCCTTTACGCAGCCCTGCCTGCTCGAGCAGCATCTCTACCTTTTGCTCGCCCCAGGTGCCTTGAAGTTTTTTGTCACCTTTAAGCGCTTTGGTAAGATTTGACGCCTCGGTTGTGATCTGGACGTTCAATTCCATCAGCTTGACAAGCTCGCTTTTCATCGAGCTTTGGCCTTGCACGGTATCGGAGTGAACCTGATCCACTCGCTGACGGAATGATTCGAGCTGGTCCTTGAACGGTTTTAGCAGAGTGTCCAGCCCTTGGCGGCTTTGCTCAGAGAAGCTCTGCTGTTTGCTGTCGAAAATCTGATTTGCAAGGTTCTGAAACTCCTGCTTGAGTTGAACCTTGTTATCTTCCAACAGCTGCAGTTTCTCTGTAGCTGAGTGCTGGTCGCGCTGGTGGCGCATATTTATTTCGGCAAGACTCTGCTTCGCAAGGCTGAGTTCATCTCGCGTATCGCCTAGTTCTTTGTCTCGTTGGGCCAATGTGTTGCGCAGCGTGTCCAATTGGTCCTTTTGTTCTGCTGCCTGCCCCAATTGTTCGCGCTGCTTTTTGAATTCTTCCTGGGTATTGTCGAGACGACTTTGGAGGTCCTTATTGGCGGTTTTTACCTCCAGGAGCTGATGCGCTTGTTCCGCGCTTTGACCTAGATGCTCACCTTGTTTTTGCAGTTGTAGTTGAGCTGCTTCAAAACGCGCTTGCTGCTGCTTCAGCGCCTGCTTCAACTCATCCAACTGCCGAGTCTGCTCCTGGCCTTGCCCAAGCTCTTGTTTTAATTCGCCGAGCTGTAGCCGGAGTTGGTTCGTTTCCACGCTGTGTTTTTCAGTGAGGGCGGCGGCCTCTGCAAGTTGCTGCACTTTATCGAGCGTGCGTTGCTTCTCGGCCTCCAGCGAAGTCTTGAACTCGCTGAGCTGAATGCTGAGCTGCTTCTCGATCTCTCGATGGTTCGCCAATGCTTCACTGGCCAGTTTCAGCTCATTTTGATGTTCCGATTGCTCATGGAGCATTTGCTGCTCACGTTGCCGAGAAAGCGCAACATCGTTCAGCAATTGCTGGTGTTCAGCTTGATGACTGGATTGTATTTCGGAGAATTGTTGAGCCAGCTTGCCTGCCGCGATACGGCTATTGATCCAGAAACCGATCCCCAGAAACAGCAAGCTGAAGAGTCCGATCAGGGCCGGAATGAAATATTGTTGTGCCATCGGTACGTCCTTTTATCGCTGGGGTGGATTGCAAAATGATGGCACGGAGCTGGTCGACTGAGAACTGTTAAATATCGACCTGGTTTTAATCGAAGGTCAGCTTCTCGGAGATTTCGATGTTTAAGTGTTAGCCGGTGGGCCACGATACTCGATTAAAAACAAATCATTCCGTGCCGGCCGGTAAATAGGCCCAGATTAAGCAAAGCGGAGCCGGCGGTGATCACTCATCATCAGCCCAGCGGGGAAGCATCGCAGTGTTTTCTGCGTCTAGCATCGGATCAATGCGGCGCAGTTTCTTCCGCTTGTTTTTCCAGAGAATGGCTCTGTGCAAAAAGAATTGCGGTCGAGATATCGAGCGATATGGAAGCAAACGACTTCATCAGCAAGGATTGCGGCAGTGCCCAATCCCACTTTTCGCGCAGCATGTTTTCCACCTCCGAAAGTATCGAGTCTAAATCAGCAGCATCCAGGCTTCCGACTTCCTTCAGTGCCATTTGGGTTCGACCGATGTCGGCGTCAACCTCAATGGTAAGGCCTGTGTTATCACAAGAAAGGCCGACATGATTGAGTAACAACCGCAGTGCATCGTTGGCATGATCACCTAGCCAGCTCATCAGATAACACTTACCGCCCGACTCAACTATGTAGCGCTTACCAAGGCCCAGCGAAACAAATGTCTTTCGAGCCTCGTCGAGAAGCTCTTGAGCCCCTTGATCAATAAAGGGGCAGGGGATTGGGTCTGCCAAGACGGCTCGCATTTCTTGGCGTACGTTGTCATGCACCATCGCACCCAGACCATCGAACTGAGGAGGGGCACCTCCGCGTGCTGCTGAAACGATGATGACTTTGGCCTGGAGATCAACATCACGAACCTGCCACCTCCGGCCTCCGAAAATAATGCGCTGATCCTTGGTCAGTGGACGGCTTACCGGCACAGATCCCAGTGCCCTACCATCGCATACAAGGCGAAATTCTTCGTCGCTGGTGAATGCGCTGTAGAACTCATAGTGGTTGATCAATCGCTCTCCAACCGTCCCAGGAAGAAGCAACCCTGAGCTGTCCTGAACAATGAGCTCGTGCTCGCCGAGCGCCTTGAGCAACTTCACAAAGTCTGGTTTCTCAACTTTTGGAAATGCTCCCTCAGCAATCAAACTTTTCCAGAGATCTGCAGCAGATGCACCGCCGCACTGGGCAATCACTGAAAGACATTGTTGAACGAGGGTGGACGCGTGAATGCCTTGAGCCCTGGGAGGTTCAAACCACCCCTTGGCCAGCAGTCGAACCATGGCAATGGTTTGAACCAAGCCTTGGCGCAGTTGATCCGAGAGGCTCGATCCATCTTTGAGTGGCGATTCCTTGCAGTAAACGCGCAGCGTTGCTTTTTCTCCTGGGCGCCTTCCCGATCGCCCTAGACGTTGTCGCAGACTCGCCACCGATGGTGGGGCACCAATCTGCACGACTGTTTTGATGCTGCCGATGTCTATGCCGAGCTCAAGCGTCGTGGTGCAAATCGCGGATGCTGCATGAGTCCCTGCCTTGAGAGCATGTTCTGCTTGCTCACGTAAGTCCTTCGAAAGGCTACCGTGATGAGGCCAGAATTCGTTAGGCACGCCTTCTTTCTCGCAGCGCCGTCGCAGTTGATCTGCGTACCATTCAACCTGAGACCGGCTGTTTGGGAAAATCAGGTTGTTGCTGCCGCGTAACACCTTGTAAAGATGATCAGCGATCGCGAAGTCTGGGCTTGCCTCGTTCTCTGTCTCGTCTTCATTTTCCGCCTGGTCAGGGAGCTTTACGGGCTTCTTCTTGAGCTCGCTCATGGGTGGCTGAATGTAACCACGAACTTGCACCTGGAGAGTCTGGTTGGAGCTTTTTGATTCAATGACGGTAACGCCATCGGCATTTCCCGGACGCAAAAACTCCGACGCCATCTTCATATCGCCGAGGGTGGCTGAGAGCCCGACTCTAGGGAGCCGGTGGCCGGCAACAAGTTCTACCCGATGCATTAGCGACTGAAGTTGCTTGCCTCGTTCGCTACCGATGAACGCATGCAGCTCATCCACGACGATATAACGCAGGTGTTGGAACACCCCGCCAAGACTTGAACCGCGGTTGACGAACAGGGCTTCAAGGGATTCAGGAGTGATCAGAAGCACCCCCTCAGGGGACTTCAAAAAGCGATGTTTTTTGCTTGAGGAGATGTCCCCGTGCCAAGCCACTACGGGAATCTCAAGCTGCTCACAAAGACGGCTTAACCTGTCCCACTGGTCGTTGATCAGGGCCTTGAGCGGGCTGATATACAGTACCGAACCGGGTGGATCATCACGATTCAGCAAATTGGTGAGTATGGGAAGAAAAGCAGCCTCGGTTTTGCCTGCCGCTGTTGCTGCGGCGATGATGACATCCTGATCGGCATCTACCAGAACAGGTACCGCCCATTCCTGGGCGTCGCGCAAGGAAGTCCAGCCTTCCGCCCAAACCCATCGCTGGATTCGGGACTCAAGTTGATCGAAACCCGATGACTCAGAGTGTGAAGGTGGCAAGTTCATCGTCCGCATCGACTTTGGTATCGTCTTCGCCGCCCGAGTCCCTGGCGACCTCGACGGCTCCAAGCAGCATTCGCCAATCGGCGCCCGGGTTTTGCTCCAAGATGGCGAGCAGGTTGATGAACGCTGTGATCGTGGTACGTGGCGTGCGGAAGTAAGCTTCTCCCAGACGCTGATTACAATGCGCCATGAACAAGGGAAGCGCTTCGTCAGGTAGTAAGTATTTTTCGACATCCCCGCCAGCGTATACGTGACGAAGCTTCTGAAGCAGCACGTAGAAGTCTTCCGGGGTCAGGCTGGTCAGGCGAATGACCGGCCCCGACAGATCCACCAATCCTGATTTTGCAAACGAGTTCTCGGCCAATCGAGATTGCAGGGCAGGGTAGCTGAATAGCCCCCGACGAGTGTCCATCAAAAACTCAGGAGTGCCACCTAAAACGAAACCAAGCCCTTCGGACGATCCCTGCAGAGAGTCGTTGAGAATACGGAGGATCTGTTCGTAATTGGCATTACGAGCTTGGGTATTGGCCAGTTTGTAGAGGTTGACCAGTTCGTCGAGGCAGATCATCAGACCGCCAAAACCTGCAAGTCTGACGAATCTCGACAGGAGCTTGAGCTGATCGTAGACGGAGGCATCATCAATGATGGTTCGTACACCCAAGGCTGCTCGGGCATCAGTCTTAGTGGTGAACTCTCCACGCAACCAACGGATGGCGTCGGCCTTGAGCTGCTCGTTGCCTTCTTCGAAACCTCGGCAATAGGCGGCAATCACCTCCGCAAAATCATACCCGTTGACCATCTCGGTCAGCTCGGCCAAGTGAGCACGAATAACAGTCTCGCTGTCCGTACCCGCCGCCTTGGCTTCGGTTTTGGCCTGAGAGATGAATTTCTCAACAATGCCTTGCATAGCCCCTCCGTCGGGCTTCGTACGAGTCGACATGTTTTTAGCCAACTCGGAGTAAAGCGAACGTGCTTGTCCACCCGTGGCATGTAATCTGCGATCTGGGTTCAAGTCGGCATGCATGGTGACAAGCTTGCGCTCCATGGCAATGGCTCGTACCAGGTTCAGAAAGAACGTTTTACCCGCACCGTACTCGCCAATGACGACTCGAAATGCCGATCCACTTTCAACCAGGCGATTGACGTCCTTAATCAGTGCATCTAGTTCGCCTACCCGGCCAACCTGAATGAGGTGTTGGCCCACGCGAGGAACGACGCCTGCACGTAGCGACTGGATGACCGCATCGCGATCCTTGGCTCTGATAGTGCTCATAGGGCTAACTCTTCCAGAATGTTTGTATTGATCTCGACAGGGTCATCACCCTCAGTGACGGGCATATCGAAACGTTCAAAAGCCATGTCGTTAATTTGTTCCAGGGCACCATCGAGCATCAGCTCCATGTCGCTGGCGGCAGCTTCAAGTTCGGAGCGGCTCCACTCAGGGCGTGAGATCAGCAACCGAAGGAATGCAGAGTGTTCCAAATCGAGACCATCAATGTCTGCACTCGATTCTTGTACTGATTCTGCCACATCGATCAACTGTTCCGGTTCGTCAACCTGGTCATCAGTGAAGACTTTGGCAAGGAGGGCGGAGACCTCTGCGGTTTCTCGTTGCAGTTCTGCAATGCGCTCGTGATCAAGCACGAACCCTTGATTTACAGTGAAGTTGATCGGGGTACCAGGCTCGGAACGAGGAATGCCGGCTTTTGGTTTTACGAAGGCAATACTTGCTCCAGATGCAGCACCGTGGAGATCGCTGTACAGCAACTGACTGTCCAGCTGCAGGGCCTTGTAAACGCGCTCGAGAAGTTTCACTTCCAATGGGCTGACGATGCCATCTGCTTGCGCCAGATGGGCCAGGAAGCTGGCAATCGTGCGTTTGGCTTCGACCGTTAGTGGGTCGAGTTTTTTCTTTAGGCTGGCCAGCGTTGGTGGTTGCTGGATCTGGATTCGCAGGTGTGCTTTAAGGCGTTTGCGATGGGCCACACTCAGGTGATTCCAGGAGTCGATGTGTTGAGCAAGAAGCGTAACTTCCTCAGTGGAGGTATCACCATCGGCAGAAGCCACAGCACTAGCAAGGTCGAGCGTCACCGAAGCAGCATTGTAGGCTGCAGAAGCTCGCAGTGCCCCGTCTTCTGGTTGAGTCACGAACAGCGCGATTTGATCTTCTGCTTTCGGTGTCTTACTGCCAGCCAGTACGTCGGGTTCAATACCGATATGAAGCGATTCCAGCGCGCGGGCAAGTGCAAGTACTTTGTCGCGGGACAGGGCGCCGGCGCTCTTGAACCGGCCTGCGAGTTCGCCAAAGCTCATGACAATCAGGTCGTCGCCAATTCTGAATTGAAGCTCGTCCAATTCTGTACGGGCTGCCGTCGGCCAGAGAGCGACGGGAAGTTGCAAAAGACCTTCGAGAGCTTCTGCGCTATCAGGGTTGCGGCCCAAATATCGGCTGTAGGGTTCAAGCTCTGTAGTGCATAGCTCAACCAGCAACTGCAGGCTTTTTCGTGTACCTGACGTGGCCAGGACATCAGGAAGGTCACCCAAGCTAAGCGTGGGGGCCATTAAGACCGCGGAGGCCGGCCGATAGCTGGTTTTAAGTTTGGTCTTGTTCTGCGCCAGGACAAGACCCTTAGGGTGGGCGCTTGTGTACTTAAGCTTGAACAGTCTCGAAAAGACATCCTTGCAGCGAGTCACGGGCGTGCGTTTGCTGATGTTGGGGTCAGCTAGCGCCCAGGCTAATGCCCAATCGGCATCAAGGGGGCGCTTGTTGGAAGCGAGTTGCCCCAGACCTACGCGCAGTGGCAGTGGCATCTCGTAGCTATACGCGACAACGTTGGGAGGTGGTCCAAGGTAAAGGTCTGGATCGATCTTGGTGTTGCTCAGGTAATCCAGAAAACCTTCCGCATATCCCCTGAACGACCTATTTTCCCCGTAGATACTCAATAGGCGCTGGACTTCTTCTACGATCAAAGGAAGCTCAGCCTTGACGCGCGGGTCACTCACTGCGTCAACGAGTGCTCGACGCTCCAGACCATAAAAATACAAAAAGACGTAGCCGGTGTCTGCCAGTGGGTAACGACGGCCGCCCTCCAGCCATTGAAGGTATCCACGGCGAGCCTCTGACGTGATGGAGTGAAAACTGGGCCAATAGGACATCAGCCGTTCTTCTAGATCGACGTGTGTCTTTGCGATACGGAGCTTGGGGTTTATCAGTGAGGGTTCTTCGGCATCGTGCCGGCCACCTAGCACGCTGCCCATATAGAACATGCCACCGGGAATTGAAAAACCGGAAACGGTGACAGATTCACCTACTGGCACCCAGCGAACATCAGGTTTTTGCGTGCTCGCATTTGGAATGTTGAAGGACTTTGAAGATGCTGAGCCGAGTTGGACAGTGTAAAAATCAGAGGTTTCCTCTGTGCCCATATTGCTCCCTGAAACCTCACGGATAGAGAAAGTGATGCCTGGCCGTTGATGCTCTCGCAGATGTTCCGTCTCCGAAACGGTCACTGACAATTGCTCGGCCTGTCGCCTTGAGCGACGAACCAGCAGCCAAAAAACCGCGGCAATGCAAGCAATAACACCAATGGCGATCCAAGCATTTTTCGGGATCGATGCGACTGCGCCGAAGGCCAGAGCGAAAATGATCAGGATGCCGTTACTTGTAGATTTTTTTGCCTTCTTCCTTGCCATGAGTCGTTTCAACCTTGAAAGATGGGTGCTGGCGCAATGGCAGTATCCGATAATTGCCCTACGAGAACCATGGGCTGAGGAACGCTATTGATCGGAAAATTTTGCTCGCGCACGAATAGCTACAATCATCAGAAGTAGCTTTTTCAGCATGACGCGCGCAGATCATCCCCCTCCGTTGCTGATAGCTGCGATTAATTGTGGGCAGCTATCAGCCAGAAGCAGTCATTCAATCTCGGGTTGCTAGCGGCTTGACAGCGAAATTTCGCAGTGGACGAGTACATACCTGACTCCATTTTCCCTAACACCACTATTAACCTCTCAAGTACTCTAACTTTCCGTGAGCATCAGGTAGGGATCTGCTGATGCTTTTGCCGGAGGCCTCGGTCTGGTTTTCTCAAGAACGTGAACGATTTCACATGAACTCAAGGTATCACCGACGACATGGTGGCCATCGCACGTGCCGAGCAATACGCGGCTATCGTCCCGGGTGTCATTGCTTATAGCGCCTCCTTTGATCGGCGCCTGCCAGCCCTCGCCCCTGAGCTCACCACCGCCTGCGCAATGCTGCGGTATATGGAGTGGTGAACGGGTAAAAGGGCTGGCAATGGTGCTGGATCAAGCTATCGAGGCCGCTATCGAATGCGGGGGCTGGAGGTCGGCTCCCACCGCGCCCTAGGCAATGCACGAATGACTCTGGACGTGCTGTGCTACCTGCTACGTCGCACAAATGGATGTAAATCAACAACCTGGCCTGCTGGTAGATATTCAGTAGAAACTGCCAAAGTGAATTCAATTTTTCACATAGCTAAAATCAAGCATCTCATGTCTATTGAAAGTGTCAGTCGGTACCAATAAGATGATTCTGCTACAACCAAATCAATATTAACATCAAGGATAGATTTTATGGCACTTAAACCAGGCCCAAAGCCAATAGCTAAATCAACTGGTGAAGTTGATAAGCGTCGTCGTGACAATAAAGACACGCAGGGAAATAATCCTGACTTGAAACCTAGCAAGTCCTCAAAAAAATAGGTTGTCACTGGCAGAAGCTACTTTAATGGTAGCTTTTGTCATTTAGGCTTTTAGGGAGTGAAGGCATAGTCGGTAATTTCTATTTATCTGACGATCATTACCCGCTCTATAGCATCCTGAGCAAGCCCAACCTGAAAAGGCTGGGCTTTTTCATGCCTTAAAAGAAACCCAAGACTCACTCCCCAAAAAACACCAACGCCCGCACCTCGATACTCCTCCTTGGCGGTGCATCCACCGGCGTAGTCGGGTCATCAAACGCCGTATGTGCGCTGCGCCTTGCAACATCGCTACGCGAGTCATGGATCTTCAACAGCAGCACTTCATCCGGCCGCAACTGCGGGTAGTAATACCAGCGATGTGCGGGATTGGCCTTGACCGAAAAAGTCTCGCCAACCTTGTCCCGATACACCAGGTCGCTGGGCAGCAAGTCGCTCTCGGCCATGCTTTGCGCATCGCACAGGGCGAGTGGGGTACTCAGGACCGGCGCACCAATCGGCCGCCAGACGTTAATAATCGCAAACCGTTCCAGCAGCCGCTGTTCAGCCTCATCCGCAGGCAAATGATCACGTACCCTGCGAATCGCCGAGCGCTCGGTCTGGTCGTTATGCACGTACCGCACCGGCTCACGCAGCCCGCGGTCCTCGCGTCCAGGCTCGTCCACCCGGATGGTGTGGTCGAAGATCACCACTTTCACCGCACCGGTCTGTTGCTTGAGCAAGGCTTCGGTTTCCGGATAGTAGTGTTCACGGACCTGATCATCGTTTTCCAGGTCAGGCACCGAGCTGGTGTGGTCGATCCTTTCGAAACCGTTGCGATCCAGACAAGCCGGTTCGTCGAGCGACCGGGCGTTGTGAATACTCACTTGGGTGGGGTCCAGCACGCCGTTGCGCTTGGGTGTGCCGTCTGGCTGCGGGAAGGTGTAGTTCACCGGTCGCTCGCCGGTGTCCAGCAGGTAGTTGAGTTCGCCGATGACCGATGGCGGGGCGAGATGAGTCTGATGAGTTCCCATGAACAATCCTCCAGCCGTGAGGCGGTTTTCAGAAGGGTTCCTTGAAGGGCCGCAGGTCCAGTTCCTGGGTCCAGGCGCTGCGCGGTTGGGTGTGCAGGTACCAATAGGCGTCGGCGATGTCTTCGAGTTTCAGCGCACCGTCTTCCCCCAGTCGCGCCAGGTAATCGGGGGCCCGGCTTTGCACGCGCTCACCGTCGATGGCGCCATCGATGACCACATGGGCGACGTGCACGTTTTGTGGCCCGAACTCGCGGGCAAATGACTGGCTCAGTGAGCGCAAGCCCGCCTTCGCGGCAGCAAAGGCGGCGAACGGTGGCTTGCCTCGCAATGAAGCGGTAGCCCCGGTGAACAACAGGCTGCCGCCACCACTGTCGAGCAGCAAGCGGGTGGCCTCGCGGGCAAACAGGAAGCCACCCAGGGTCGATGCCCGCCAGGTCTGCTCGAACAACTGCGCGCTCAACTCCAGGGTCGGCGCTGCGACGGAGTTGCCGACATTGAAGATCGCGGCCTTGAGGGGGCCCAACTGGCTGATCTGCTGGCTGGCGGCGATCACCTCGGACTCGATTCCCGAGTCCGCCACGATAGCCACCGCCTCCCCGCCGAGCGCACGGATGCCCTCGACCACAGCCTGCAACTTGTCCGGGCTCCTGCCGCTGACAGCCACCTGCAAACCCTCCCGCGCGAAGCGTCGCGCCAGCGCCGCTCCCAGGCCGGCCACGGCACCCACACCAGCAACCCACACCACAGGCTCGGATCGAGACTCAGACATTAGCCACTTCCTCAATGAGATACGTGGCTAACAATTTACCCATCGCCGGGCGTGAGGAATAAGAACATCGACAGCTAAGGTTATGCGCTGACTCAATAGCGCATTTCCACCGCCACATAAGCCCCAATCCCATCCCCCGGATACAACGACGCCGTATCCTGCCCCTTCGCGTCATACAACGGCTGCACCGCCGTCACGTATTTCTGATTGGTCAGGTTCTTCAAATCCAGCGACACCTTCCAGTCCTTGCTCGGCGTTTCATACCCCACGTTCGCCCCGAAGATTGTGTAGGAGGGCGCATAGAAGCTGTTCGCATAGTCCACCGCCGTACGCGAAGCCGATTGCACATTCACCCCGGTATAGAAGCCCGCCGGGTGCTGATACTGCACTTCGCCCTGATAGATATGCTTCGGAATCCCCGGCAGTTGGTTATCGCCGAAGGTCGGGTCGTGCCGGTAGTAGAAGTCGTTATAGGTATACACCTGGCGCAGGGTGATTTTTTCACCCGAGGTGTTTTCCCACAGGCGTGTATTCAAGCCGGCCTCGATCCCTTGGTGGATCGTCGGCGTGGCGTTGAATGCACCGGTGACCGCAGCAGCGGTGGAGGTGGCCGGGATGATCTGCACGTTGAGCAATTCATTTTTCACCCACGAGCGGTAGAGCGCCAGGCTGCCGTCGAAGATGCCCGATGAACCCTTGATCCCGACTTCCACGGTATTGGCTTTCTGTTCCACCAGCGGCCGTACGTATGGCGTGGTCGGCCCGGAGCCGGAGTATTCCCAGGACGCCGGTGGATCGACGGAGCGGCTGACGTTGGCAAACACTTGCAGTTGTGGGTTGAACTCGTAACGCACGCCCACTCGCGGTGCCAGGCTCCAGTTGTCGTAGGTCACATCGCTCGGGTAGGTGGTGGTGTTGGCCACCAGGGCTTCCTTGACGTCGGCATGGCGGCGCACGTTGATCGCCGAGACGCCACTGGTCAGCCACAGGCCGTCTACCAGTTCCAGGTCGTTGCCCACGGAGAGCACGTGATCGAACGAGGAGCTGTAGTCGACGAACTTGCGCGTCTGTTTGTTGGCGAAGGTGGAGTCGACCTGGCCCTTGAGGTGCTCGGTGGAGGTGAAGGCCAGGCTGGAGCGGCTTTCGTGGCCGAACAGGGTGTCGCGGCGGTCGTAGTTGATCACCGCGCTCAGGTCATGCCAGTCCCAGTAGCTGGGGTTGCTCGGGCTGTTCGGGCTGTTGTTGTGGGCGTACTGGTAGTAGACGAAACCCACCGACAGGGTGGCGTCGTCCTCAAAGGTGTAGGTGGTCTTGCTGCCCAGCCATACGCTGCCGGGGCGACGGCTGCCGGCGCCGCTGCTTTCGGCGGTGGCACTGGCGCGGTCGGAGTGGTGCTTGACCGCATCCAGGGTGGTGGCGCTCGGGTCGTTGTGGAACTCGTCGCGGTAACGCAGCATCACCCGGGTTTCGAGTTGCGGGCTGAAGCGGTAGCCAAAGTTGGCCACCACGCCCTGGCTCTTCGACAGGCTGTAGTCGCGGTAGCCGTCGCTGCGGTAGTTGTCGGCATTCAGGTAGTAATCGAACGCACCCTCGACGCCGCCGACGCTCAGGCTTTGCTTGTTGTAGCCGTAGCTCCCGGTTTCCGCCCGCACCCGCAGGCCGGGTGCGGTGTAGCCGGTCTGGTTGACGAAGTTGATGGCGCCGCCAAGACTCAGTGCGCCGTACTGGAAGGCGTTGGCCCCCCGCAGGATTTCGGTGTAGTTCACCCCCGAGCCGTTGAGGAATTCATAGGGTGTGCCGCCCGGGCCGGTGATCGGCAGGCCGTCGAACAGGAACTTGATGCCCTCACGGAAATACCCCGGCGAGGTGTTGGCGCCCGAGCCACGAATGGAAATCTTGGCCGCGTCGTTGCCGCCGGTGGACTGCACGAACACGCCCGGCTGATAGGCGAGGGTGTCCTGCAAGGTGGCGGTGCGTCCCTTGGCCACTTGTTCGCTGTCGACCACGCTGGTGCCGCCTGGCACTTCGGACAGCTGACTTTTGGCTGCCTCAACGGGCGTGATTTTTTGTGCCTCTACTGTCACCGTCTTTAGCCGTGTTCCGGTCGTCGGTGTGACCTCATCATCTGCCTGCACACTGGCGGAAAAAACCAGGGCTGAGCCCAGCCCCACCATCGCCAGCCAAGTTGCTTGCCGCACGGCAAGTGTCAACTTTTGCAACTCTCCCCGAAAGATTGGATCCATTAAGCGTGTTCCTTGTGAATAGATAAAAGAGCCCCAGCTTTCTATTCGAATAGTCATGCCTGTTTCGCTCTGAGCAGTTTCTATGCCAAGACTATTGGCCAAGGAATACGGGCGCTTAGTTAAGGTTAAGTGTTCTGCGGGATACTTTGTTTTGAATCGGTGTTTGATTCTCAACAGTCAACTTTAATGCCTGGGATTACCGCAGCTGTCGCGAACGCAACAGTTGATAAGCAGTGTGTAAGGCTACCAACAATCCCGGGGTGTATAACGGGTATAACCATATAAGTGTTTGGCAGTGTTCGCCCCGTTTTACAAGGGTTTTGCGCTGGTTTTGTGGTCAATATGGCGTTTCTTGAAGACTGGCATGCTCACTGCATTACACCCCGTAATTGCAAACTTTCAGTGTTCATCGAGTTCCTCTAAGGAAGTGTCATTGACAACCATCCTGAAACTTTCGGCGGTTATTTCACTGTGCCTGGCAGTCAATGCCTGCTCACCGGCTGCGGCACCGAAACATGAAACGTCTGCGGCTGATGGCACGGTCACCAACGGTGTAGTGACTTATTCGGCGACGGACTTTCATGAGTCGTCACCGGGGCGCAGTGGCGGAACTTTGCGCGTCTCAGCCGCCTCCGACGCCGGCAGTTTCGATGTTCATGCACTGTCTAACGGCAACATCCAGTGGATGGGCCGGATTCTCTTCGATTGCCTGGTGTACCAGGACGAGCAGGGCAATATCAGCCCGTGGCTGGCCCGCTCCTGGGACATCTCCGACGACGGCAAGACCTACACCTTTCACCTGCGCGACGACGTGACCTTCAGCGACGGCGAGAAATTCAATGCCCAGGCGCTGCAAACCAACCTGGAACACATGCGCGACCCGGCGACCAAGTCCCCACTGGCCGCGGCCTATATCGCGCCGTACCTGGATGGCAAGGTCATCGACGACTACACCTTCGAAGCCCATTTGCGCGAACCCTATACGCCGTTCCTGGATGTGCTGGCGCAGTCCTGGCTGAGCATGATCTCCCCCAGGCAGATTCGCGAGGCGCCGAAGACCATCGCCGAGCACCCCATCGGCAGCGGGCCGTTTACGTTGCAGAGCTACACCCGTGACCAGGGCGCGGTGTTCATCAAGCGCCCCGGCTACAACTGGGCGCCACCGGTGACGCGCCACGCGGGCGAGGCCTACCTGGACCGTATCGAACTGAGCTACGTCCCCGAAGCCATGATCCGCTTCACGGCGCTAGAGTCCGGCCAGTCGGATTTCGCGCTTGATGCACCGGCCCAGAATGCCGCCGCCATCCGCGCCAACCCCGACCTGGTGATGCGCAGCCGGATTCGCAAGGGCAACCCGAGCCGTGGCATCGTGTTCAACGTCGAGCAGGCGCCATTCGACGACGTGCGAGTACGTCGCGCCGTGGCCAAAGCCGTCGACCGCGAAGGATTGGCGTGGATTTCCGGCTTCGGCGAATACATCGCCAAAGCCGATTTCCTGGCGGCGAATACCCGGTTTTATCAACCCAACAAAGAGGCCCTGGCCTACGACGTCAAGGCGGCCAATACCTTGCTCGATGATGCCGGTTGGACAGGGCGCGACGCCCAGGGCTATCGGACCAAGGCCGGGCAGCGCCTGAAGGCGACCTTGTTGGCCTATAGCAGCCCGGCCTTTCCCGGCAGCGTTTCGGTGGCCATCCAGGCCGACCTGAAAAAAGTCGGCTTTGAGATGACCGTCGAGATGCTGCCGCTGACCCGGGTGATCGAGAGGCGCTATGCCGGTAAGTTCCAGGCGATGGCGGACGGTTACTGGCACACCAACACACCCGACGGCATGTTCGTGCTTTATCACAGCGAGTCCATCAGCACCGATAAAAGGATCGGCCAGAACGTTGGACGCTTCCGTGATGCCGAACTGGATCGCGTGCTCAGCGCCGCTCGCCAATCCCGCGATCCGGTTGAGTTGCAGGCGCTCTATGGCGAGGCACAAAAGCGCCTGACCGAAACCGTGCCGTCGGTGCCTTCGGTGGAAGCCCAGGTACTCACCGCCTATGGTCGACAAGTCCAGGGCGTGATTTTCGATACCTCCCACAACGTACCGTTCTTCACCAGCATCTGGCTGGACCGGGGACAACCATGAGCCTGTTCAAATCCATCGCCTGGCGCCTGCTGGCGGGCATTGGCGTGCTGTGGGGCGCGGCGACGCTGACGTTCCTCGCGGTCAATTTCAGCGGCGGTGACACGGCGCTGGCAATCCTCGGCGGGCCGGATTCGATGCCCACCCCGGAGCTGCTGGCCCGGGTGCGTGCCGAGTACGGCCTGGACCAACCCCTGATAGTGCAATACGGCAATTACCTGGTGCGCCTGGCCCATGGCGACCTGGGCGAGTCCTATCGCTTGCGCATCCCGGTGCAGCAGGCGATTGCCGAGCAGATCGGTGCAACCATTCAACTGTCCCTGAGCGCGGCGTTGCTGGCGGTGGTATTGGCCCTGGTGTGCGCGATCCTCACCGCCAACCGTTCGCGTTGGGTGCGTTCAGCCGTTTCAGGCAGCGAGCTGGTGCTGTCTTCAGCACCTTCGTTTGTGATCGGGATGCTGTTGTTGCTGGTGTTTTCGTTTCATTGGCACTGGTTGCCGCCCTCCGGTTCCGTTGGCTGGCGCTCATTGATCCTGCCCTCGATCGCGCTGGCGTTGCCGGTGGCGGCAGTGCTGACCCAGCTGCTGCGCCAGTCCCTGGAAGACACCCTCGAACAACCCTTTATTGCCATGGCCCGTGCCCGTGGCTTGTCCGAAACCGCTGTGCGCCTGCGTCATGCCTTGCGCCATGCGCTGGTGCCGTTGGTGACCCTGGCCGGGTTCGTGTTCGCCAGCCTGCTGGGCGGCGCGGTGGTGGTGGAGTTGCTGTTTGCACGCCAGGGCATCGGGCGCTTGATGCTCGATGCCACCAGCAACAAAGACGTGCCGGTGGTGCTGGGCGTGACCTTGCTGGCCGCCACCGTCTATGTGCTGGTGAACCTGGCCGTCGATTTGATCAACCGCTGGATTGACCCTCGGGCCAACCAAGCGTGAGTGCCTTTGAAGAAGGAAAAACCATGAGTGCTTCGATCCCCGCTGAAGTGAGTTATGCCGACTTGCACCAGCGTTTCGCTGACGTATTTGCCCGGATAGCCGACACCGCCGTCGCCCGCGAGCAGCAACGCGAGCTGGCCCATGACGCGGTGGCTTGGCTGCGCGAGGCCGGCTTTGGCGCACTGCGTGTGCCGCAGGCCTTGGGCGGCCTGAGTGCAAGCCTGCCGCAGTTGTTTCGCCTGTTGATTGAACTGGGAGAGGCCGATTCAAACTTGCCGCAGATCGTGCGCGCGCATTTTGGTTTTGTCGAAGGCCGGCTTTCCAGCCGCGACAGCGCTTCCCAGGATTACTGGTTCGCCAAAGTCGTCGACGGCGAGTTGTGGGGCGCCGCGATGGCCGAGCGCACCGACACCACCCGCAACTCGGTGACCCTCAGCGCGGTCGACTCCGGCTGGCAGCTGGACGGCGAGAAGTACTACTGCACCGGCACGCTGTACGCCAACTGGATCGCGGCCGTGGCCCTGGATGGCGAAGATTTTGTCAGCCTGGCGGTACGCACCGACGCGCCGGGTGTCACCGTCGAGGATGACTGGGACGGCTTTGGCCAGCGACTCACCGGCAGCGGCACCACCCGCTTCAAGGCGGTGAACGTACCGGAGCAGCACATTGTGCGGCGCTTCAAGAAAGACGAACTGCGCGCCGAGTCCTACCTGAGCGCTTTCTACCAGCTGTTCCACCTGGCGACCCTGGCCGGCATCGCCAACGCCGTGCTGCGCGACGCCACCGAATTCGTCAAGGGCCGCACCCGCGCGTTTGGCGTGCCGGGGCAATCGAGCCCCAAGGATGATCCGCTGGTGCAGCGGGTGATTGGCCGCTTGTCGAGCCTGGCCTATGCCGCACGCACCCAGGTGCTGGCCGTCGCCGAGGTGCTGCAGGACGTGCACGAAGCGGAGCAGGGCGGGCACGCAACCGAACAGCATTACACAGAGGCCGAGATTCGCGCTTTTCAGGCGCAACAGATCGTGCTGGAACAGGTACTGGAAGCCACCACGCTGCTGTTCGAAGTCGGCGGCGCCTCCGCCACCAGCGAGTCGCGTCGCTTCGACCGGCATTGGCGCAACGCACGAACCCTGGCCTCCCACAACCCGGCGATCTTTCGCGAACGGGCACTGGGCAACTACTACCTCAATGACGTCACCCCGAACGCCGCCTGGCGCAGCCTGCAAGCCGCCGACGCCGAGCAGCAGGCCGCCCGCGACGAAGCGAGTGCGGTATGAGCCATCAACCCTTGAAGAAAAAAGGATCACCCATGCGTTACCGCCAACTGGGCAACAGCGACATCCAAGTCAGCGTGCTGGGCCTCGGCACCATGACCTGGGGCCACCAGAACACCGAAAACGATGCTCATCAACAGATCGACCTGGCACTGGCCGAAGGTATCAATTTCATCGACACCGCCGAGATGTACCCCACGCCCACCAAGGCTGAAACCTGGCGCACCACCGAGCGTTACATCGGCAGCTGGCTGGCGGCCAGTGGTCGACGTGACGAGGTGATCCTGGCCAGCAAAATCGCCGGCCCGGCCCGTGACCCCAGTAGCCAGCAGCACATCCGCGACGGCCTCAGCCGCCACGACCGGCGCAACATCGTCCAAGCCCTGGACGGCAGCCTCAAACGCCTGAACACCGACTACCTCGACCTTTACCAACTGCACTGGCCCGACCGCACCACCAACATCTTCGGCCAGCGCGAATACCCGTATCAGGCAGACACCCAGAGCGTCGCCATCGAGGAAACCCTGGCGGTGCTGGCCGATCAGGTCAAGGCCGGGAAGGTGCGCCACATCGGGGTTTCCAATGAAACCCCGTGGGGCGTCGCCGAGTTTCTCAAGCAAAGCGAACGCCTCGGCCTGCCGCGCATTGCCAGTGTGCAAAACCCCTACAGCCTGCTTAACCGCCTGTACGAAGGCGGCCTCTCGGAGTTCACCCATCGCGAAGGCGTCGGCCTGCTGGCGTACTCGCCGCTGGCCTTCGGTGCACTCACCGGCAAGTACCTGGGCGGCGCACGGCCCGAGGGCTCGCGGCTGTCGGCGGTGTACCGCACTTTCAATCGCTACGACAGTGCCTCGGCCCAGGAGGCCATCACCGGCTACGTGGAGATTGCCCGGCAACATGGCCTCACCCCGGCCCAACTGGCCCTGGCCTTCATCATCGACAAACCCTTCGTCACCAGCGCACTGACCGGGCAAACCAGCCTGGCGCAATTGCGCGACAACCTCGGCGCGCTGGACGTGACTCTTGGCGATGAGATCAAGGCGCAGATCCAGGCCATCCACCAGCGCATCCCCAACCCCGCGCCTTAGCACCAGGAGCCTGGCATGACGCAAACCATTGAAACGTTGATCGGCAATCGCCCGTTGCGTCTTGTCGGGTTTACCCAACTGCGGCCGGGCCTGTTGCTCGCCGGGGTATTTGTCGGGCTGTTGCTGCTGGCCGCCGTTGTTCCGCAATGGCTGGCCCCGTATGACCCGTTGGAGGCGTCGGCGCGCATGGCGTTCCAGGCGCCGAGCAATGTGCATTGGCTGGGCACTGATGAGAACGGGCGCGATGTGCTCAGCCGATTGATTTATGGCGTGCGTTCGTCGCTGTTCATGGGCCTCGCCGCTACGGCGCTGGGACTGGCCTGGGGCACCTTGCTCGGGTTGATCGCCGGGCTCGGTCCGCGTTGGCTGGACGGCGCCTTGATGCGCGGTATCGACGTGTTGCTGTCCTTTCCCGACCTGTTGCTGGCGCTGGTGATCATCACGTTTTTCGGTCAGGGCACGGCCAATCTGATTCTCGCGATAGGCATCGCTGGCGTGCCGCGTTATGCGCGCCTGGTGCGGGCGCAAACCCTCAGCGTACGTGATGCCGGCTACGTCGAATCCGCCGTCACCCTCGGCCAATCGCAGCTGGCGGTGGTGCTGCGGCACATCCTGCCCAATGCGTTCAAGCCCGTGTTGATCCTCGCCACCATCGGCATCGGCGGCGCGATCACTGCCGGTGCCGCCTTGAGTTTCCTCGGCTTCGGCGCACCGCCGCCTGCGCCGGAGTGGGGCGGGATGATGTCCATCGGGCGCAGCTTCCTGGCCAATGCGCCGTGGCTGGTGGCCTGGCCCGCCCTGATCATCACCCTGACCGTTGTTTCCATCAGTGCCATCGGCCGCGAACTCTTGCGCCGCAGCGAAGGAAAGCCTCTATGACGATGAACATCCATACCCTCGGCCCGCTGGTCGATATCCGCGACCTCACAGTACGTTTCGGCCAGGCCGAGCCAGTGTTGCACGGTGTCAGTCTGCAGTTGAGCCGGGGTGAATGCCTCGCGCTGGTGGGGGAGTCGGGGTCCGGCAAAAGCGTCACCGCCCGCACCCTGGCTGGCCTCACCGGCAAGGACGCCCATGTCCAGGCTGCCAAGCTGGCCTTCCAGGGCGTCGACCTGCGCAAGCTCAACGAGCGGGCCTGGCAGCAACTGCGCGGCGCGAGCATCGGCTTTGTGATGCAGGATGCGTTGGGCGCGCTGGACCCGCTGCGCCGCGTCGGTGCCGAGATCGAAGAACCGTTGCACCTGCACACCGCATTGGGCCTGGAAGCGCGCCGCCTGCGGGTGCTGGAACTGCTGCGGGATGTCGGTGTGCCGGAACCGGAACTGCGCGCCAGCCAATACCCCTGGCAACTTTCCGGCGGCTTGCGCCAGCGGGCGCTGATCGCCTCGGCGATTGCCTGCAATCCGCGGCTGATCATTGCCGATGAACCTACCACGGCACTGGATGCCACGGTGCAGGCCCAGGTCATCGCCCTGCTGGAGAGCCTGCGCGGTGAAGACAATGCACTGCTGATGGTCAGCCACGACCTGTCGGTGGTCTCGCGCCTGGCCGATCGCGTGGCCGTGATGCGCCACGGGGTGATCGTGGAGGAGGGCAGCACCGAACAGGTCCTGCAAGACCCGCGTCATCCGTATACCCAACTGCTGCTGCGGGCCGCCAAGGCCGTGCACTTCCAGCCTACGCGCCGGTTGCTCACGGCGGTGGAGCCCGAGCCGGCGCCCCAGGGCGAAATACTGCTTGAAGCACGCGAGCTGTCCAAAACCTTTATCGGCCCCGACGGCAAAACCCGCACGGTGCTGAACCAGGTGTCGCTACAGCTGCGTCGCGGCGAGACGCTGGGGGTGGTGGGCGAGTCGGGTTGCGGCAAGACCACGTTGACCCGGCTGATACTCGGCCTGGAAACCGCCGATGCCGGCGAGGTGTGGATCAATGGCCAGCGCTGGTCCGACCTCGACGCCAGGCAAAAACGCGAAGCCCGGCGTGCGGTGCAAGTGGTGTTCCAGGACCCGCTCAGCTCCTTCGACCCACGCTACACCGTGCAGCGTGTGCTGTTCGAAGCGCTGGTGGTGGCTGGCGTACCGCGTCATGCCCGGCGCGACCGTGCCCTGGAACTGCTGGAACTGGTACGCCTTGATGCCAGCGCCTTGTCGCGCCGGCCGATCGAACTTTCCGGTGGCCAGCGCCAGCGCATCGCGATTGCCCGAGCGTTGGCGTCCGAGCCGCAGATCCTGATCTGCGATGAACCGGTGTCGGCGCTCGACGTGTCGGTACAGGCACAGATTCTCGAACTGCTCGACGACCTCAAGCGCCGCCTCGGCCTGGCCTGCCTGTTCATTTCCCATGACCTCGGCGTGATCAACCACGTCAGCGAGCGCGTGCTGGTGATGAAGGCCGGTGAAGTGGTGGAGTCCGGCTCGGTACGCGCGGTGTTCGACCGTCCGGCCCATGCCTATACCCGCGCGCTGATCGATGCGATCCCGACCCTTGAAACCGACTACACGCCGATCCCGTTCTACCTGAATGTCGCGATCTGACGTATTGGAAAACGTATCTACGAAAGGAGTGCTCCTGGTGCCCAAGCAACTGCACGTGAATTTGTTTGAGATGAACTGCGTCAGCCACATCGTCCATGGTTTGTGGGTGCACCCGGACAACAACCGGCACCGTTTCAATGACCTGGACTATTGGACCGAGCTGGCGCAGTTGCTGGAATACGGCACCTTTGACGGCGTGTTCCTGGCCGATGTGATTGGCACCTATGACCGCTTTCGCGACGGCCCCGAGACCTCGCTGCGTGAGGGCATGCAGATTCCCAGCAACGACCCGCTGCTGGTGATTCCGGCGATGGCCGGGGTGACCAAGAACCTGGGTTTCGGCGCGACCTTTTCCACCACCTACGAACCGCCGTTCGCCTTTGCGCGGCGCATGAGTACGCTCGATCACCTGACCAAGGGGCGGGTGGGCTGGAACATCGTCACCTCGTATTTGCCGAATGCGGCGCGCAACTTCGGGCATGACACTGAGGTGGTTCACGATCACCGCTACGAGATCGCCGATGAATACCTCGACGTGCTGTACAAGCTTTGGGAAGGTTCCTGGGACGATGACGCGGTGATTGTCGACCGTGAGCGTCGGATCTACACCGATCCGGACAAGGTGCGCTATATCAACCACGTGGGGGAGCACTTCAAGGTTGCCGGCCCACACTTGTGCCAGCCTTCGCGGCAGCGTACGCCGGTGTTGTTTCAGGCTACGGGGTCACCGGCCGGGATCGAGTTTGCCGGGCGGCATGCCGAAGTGGTGTTTACCGGTGGTAATGATGCGCCGGCGGTGCGGGCGAATATCCAGGCGATGCGGCAGAAGGCAGTTGAGCATGATCGCGATCCGGCGGGGTTGAAGTTTATTGTGATGGCGGGGGTGATCGTTGGGCGGACCGATGAGGAGGTGAGTGCCAAGCTCGACAGTTATCGCAAGTTGGTGAGTGTCGAGGCGTCGCTGGCTCACGGGCAGTCGGCGATTGATTTGACGGCGTATCCGCGGGATACGTTGATCAGTGATCTGGTGAGTCGGCAGGTCAAGGGGTGGGAGAGTTTGAGCCGGTACAAGGCGGACTCCACTGTTGGGGCGGTACTGGCGCAGCTGGGTGGGTTTAATCGCGAGCGGTTTTTTGTCGCGGGTACGCCGACGGTGGTGGCGGACGCGATTGAGAAATGGCTGGATGAGGATGGGATCGACGGGATTAACCTGAGGCAGTATTTGTCATTTGAGACGGCGCGGGACTTTATTGAATTGGTGGTGCCGGAGTTGCGTCGTCGGGGGCGGTTTCGTGAGCGGTACAACGAGGGGGAGACGTTGCGGGAGCGGTTGTTTGGGGCTGGGCGGGCGCGGTTGCCGGGGGACCACTTTGGGGCGCGTTATCGGGATCCGGCGGCGTTGCTGAAGCCGGCGTTGCCATTGCGGTTTCCGGCGTGAGGTTTGTGTACATATCCGTTGCTGCGGTAACGGCGGCTTATGGTTCCGCTCTTACAGCGGGTCACTTTTGGCAAACGCCCCAAAAGTAACCAAAAGGTCTTTGCCCCACCACTCGGTGCCTCGCCTAGGCTCGGCATGCCCGCACTCCGGCCCGGTTCCGCG
>Ga0247742_10000499_pt1 | contig 31559 bp, 22 predicted proteins | sample UWRJL208509C2_FD_180944 | JGI IMG/M metagenome (GOLD analysis project Ga0247742, IMG submission 180944) | Plant litter microbial communities from Arlington Agricultural Research Station in Wisconsin, United States - UWRJ-L208-509C-2 | ecosystem: Environmental > Terrestrial > Plant litter >...
GAGATCGCATTGCTCTGGCGCAGGCGTTCGCCGCGCTGGGCTTCATTGTCGCTGCGCGAGGCGGCGGCTTTGGTTTGTGCCAGCTGGGCTTCGAGGCGGCGCACTTCAGCCTGGAACGGACGCGGGTCGATCTGGAACAGCAGGTCGCCCTTCTTCACCAGGGCGCCTTCGATGAAGGCCACCTGATCGATCTGGCCCGAGACGCGTGGACGAATCTGCACGGTTTCCGGTGCTTCCAGGCGACCGGTGAATTCGTCCCACTCGTTGACCGGTTGCTCCAGCACCTTCGCCACGCTGACTTTTGCAGGTGGCATGGCGGCCGCTTGTTCCGGGGTCTTGCCGCATGCGCTCATCACCACCACGGCCAAAATCGCCAGGGGAAAGCGCAAATGTTTGAGTGACTGTTCCATGAGGTGCATCCGCCAATGTATTTGAGATGGGCGGATCATGCGCGGCGCTGTGCTATGTCACGAATCGAATGAAGCAAAGGTAACTATCATTCGGAATGATATAAGCGCGAGATTAGCCCTCTAGCATGGGGGTTTCGTTAGGGTGCTATCAATGGGCTTGATGACAAAACACTATTGCGTGCGGTGCAACTCAGGATTTTCTGGGGGGTAGATTTCGGTGTTCCGTGCAGCGTGCGCATGGAAGCGCTAAATAGGTGGCCCCACAGCGGCTGGGCGAATAGGCCTGTGATGCCCATTGGAAGTCGAGTGGCACCAGATTGATCGACGCCAAACCCGCCGAGTATGCCGGGAGCGGGCATAGCAGCGGGTGATGAATCGCCCGAGTGAGCGGCCGGCCCTATTGGAAATACACCGGCTTGTAGGAAATTGTCTTGGTCACGTAGCGTGGCTCTTCGCCTAAACCTGCCACATTAAACTCTTGCTTCACGCCATGCGTTTTGGTGACTTTTGGGGTGATCTTGTTAATCAGGTCATTTTTGAGCTTATCGTTCGCCCATCTTTCGGCACCTTCGGCAGAAAGGCCAGGTAACTTATCTTGACGGCCGATTGCCAGCTCGTTTCGCCTCTGGGTCATATAGGTGGAACCATAGTTCATGGTCACCGTGCCCTCGAAAGCCTTGACGGGGCGCTTGATCTCTTGCTGTAGCAATCGAGCAAACGAATGACTTCCGCCCTCACCGGAGTGGCAAATCAACAACCTGATGTTGTCGTAACTCGAGGGGTCAACACCCTTGCTTTTTAATAACGCAACCAACTCTTTAGCGGAGTACTGCGTTTGGTCGATAACCACATGGGTGCCTTGTCTCAGCAACTTGTCAACAAAGTCGCGCCCATGCCCGTGGGCCACAATGTTAAGACGCTGCGGCCCCTTGTAGTTGTCAACATAGGTATGCACTTCGTTGGCGATCATTTTGAGGTCTTGCATGTGATTCGGCTTAATGGCTTTGTCTTTGGCCAGGCTTTTCTGGAAGTTATTGCCCGGGGACGCAGACGCGGAAGCGGTGGCCGAGACCGGGTCATTTGCCTGAGCGGCGAAGTGCTCTATCTTTGCCCCGTAGGCACGGTTCCTGGCAGCGTCGTAGTGAAACCAATCACCGGTTTTCTCATCCTGTATGGCAGTCGTTTTGATCCGTTCAGTGCGCGTGCCGACTTTATAGGTACCTTCAGCAATATCCGCTCTTTTGACGAACTCATTGAACTGCGCATTGTTCATCCCGCTTTGTTGCAACTTGCGCAGAGTGGGGAATTTTCCGGTTGCGGCATTTGGCACTTGGCTGGCTGGCAGGCCGGGTGCCTTCCCCAGTACACCGCGACCAAATGGCCTGCTTGCCGCTCCGGCCCGTCCAACCCCGCGGGCAGCCCCGGCCGGCACACTTCGTCCTGCCCCACGCAGCGCCCCCGCGCCTTTGCCGAATGCCGCACCTGTCATGTACATGACACCATCGAATATCACATCGCTAAGCGCGGCCAGCCAATCACCGTTGACAAGGTTCATGGCGGCGGATCCACCGGGTGCCAGGCCAGTGATGAATTTGAGCCTGGCCTTGTCCTTGGCCGCCTCGTCCTCGAATGTGCTGGTTGTCTTGGTCAACTCGAACAGCTTATCGAAGCTGAAGGAGGGGAGGGAATGGCTGGAAACCCGCTCGGCAATATAGTTGCTGCGCGCGCTGGTGAAGGACGCCGGGATGGTGACGGGTAATGGGCTGGCTGCTTGCCTGGCGGCTTGATCCTTAGAAGGGGTCAGCTCTTGGATCGCCGAGCTTTCCCAGGCTTGGCCAACATCAGTGGGGGTTTCGACCCATTCGCCTTGAAGGCCTTCCTTGAAGTTTTCTTTCAGGTCGTCGCGCTTGGTTATTTGGCCTTTCTGCGATGACATTTCATAGAATTCCGGGTTGCCGTCACGCAGGGTATGGACAATCAGCCTGCGGTTGTCCATGGGTTGCGCCGGCGTGAGATCTTCATCTTCTTGTCTGCCTGCGCGAGTGAACACCGTTGTCTTACTGACTTGGCCTTCGACGAACACTCGAATTTTCCCGAACTCGAGATTTTTTCGATCTTCCAGGGGCAGCCTGGATATCTGGTTTTTTATAACGGTGGCGTGTGCGCCGATGAGGTTGTTTTTGTAGGCAGTAAACTTGTTTTTATGCTCGAGTATTGGGTCGGGTCGGTCTGCCAGTTGAGTGAGCATGCTGGTGGGGAACCGGCGGTCTTCGGAAATCCAGCGTGAAAAGACATTTGACTCAGGATTTGAAAGATAGAAATCCACCAATGAGTATCTGATTGGGGTGAGATAGGCATGAGCACCGTGGGCTCGCCCTGCAGGCCCGTTATCCCGGAAACACTTGAGTTCGTAAGGCAATTCGACACCGAATTTTTTCTTCAGCGCCTCCAAGGCAAGCTCTCGTTGGGTCGGCACCTTGGCGGCAAGGTATCCGAGGGTTGTTTCCAGCGTCGACGTTTTGTCCTTGAATGCTTTTTTCGTCTGATCGATCTGCGCTTGCGGATAGTCGCCGTCCTCCCGGGGCGGGAGCGTACCGTGCAGTTTCCCCCATTCGATCAACGCCAGGCGGGATGTCCCCTCCTGTATGGCTTGGCCGAAATCGGTAATCGGGTCCTTGGCATCCTGCGCAAACACCTGGGCAAAGGTCATATCTGCGGTGGCGCCAGGGCTGTAGGTTTCAATGCGCGCCACTGCGGCCTTGAACGCGACCCAGGCAGTCGAGCCGTAACTCACGTCATTGGGAATGTTCTGGACCAGCAGCTCAGGCGCCGCCCGCGCCAGCAGCAGGTGCGCGGCCACGGGTGCCAACTCGGGCGATACCCGGTTGAGCTGGACGAGATGGTCGGCGAGGCCCTGTTTGATCGTCACCAGGGGCTTTCCACTGAAACGGTCGTCTGCCAGGTTGTATCCCGCCACATGGTTTGGCTTTGGATGAAACAGGCTTTCCTTGTCCAGGGTGGTCGCAATGGCGGTCAGGACCCAGTCATGGGGCGTGCTGGTTTTCCAGGTGTCGCCCATCTTGGCCTTCAGGGCGGATTCGAGTTCGCGGGCCTTGGGCGTATTGACTATTTTTTCTATGACTTGCAGAGGATTGCGCAATTCGCTGGTGGAAAATTGCATGTTTTTCGCCAGGTAGCCCAGCGCACCGCGTCGATCCGGACGTGACGTCCCATCGTTGCTCAGGGTCGGCAGGTTAAGGTTGTAGTTGAAGTGGCTGTAGACGGTTTTTTGTTCGTAATTCTCCAGCGGCACGGGCCAGGACAAGGCTCCGCCGAGGCTGCCGAGTTTCGAGACCGGCAGCGGTGCGCTGCTGATGACGTTTCTGACGTTCTCGAGTTCTGCCACGGTTTTTGGCAGGATCCAATTGTTCGCAAGCATAAACTGCTCGAGGGTCGGCGCCGTGGTGTCACCCAATTGTCTCTGCTGGCTGAACGACGAGTCGGGATCCACCGCCATCGTGGTGTTCTTCAAGGCCTCTTCGACCTGGCGAGACCCACTGTTCACCAGGTGCGTCAATTTGGCGGACAACCCATGCATATCGGCGAGATCACCTCGCGCAGTTTTTTCGTCGTCAAGTATGCCCAGGTCGGCTGCAGGTGCCATTTGACTGTCTGGATCGTTAGCCGCGTTTTTCCGGAACACTTGGGTCTGCGCCAACTCATTGGCTCGCGCCGCATTGCCATTGGCGTCTTCTCCATAGAAATTCGCCACGACAAACAGAGGCGCGGATGAGTGACTGCCGGGGGTGACGATCAAGGGGTTGTTGCCTGCCGCCACAACGCCTGCCGCGCGCAGCACGGGGGCAACGAGCGTGTCCCATAACGGGTCTTTATCCGCGGCCCTGAACGTCTCGCGACGGCCACTGGCAGTCGCGGTGAGATGGCCGAAGGAACTGATCGACAGCGGCTTGGACAGATCAATATGTTTGGCGCTCGCCCATTCCACGAACTGGGGGTTTTCAAGCAGTTTGTGCAGGTGGCCCCACCACTGGCCGAATGTCGATTGCGGCGGTATGCCGTTGATAGTGTCCGTACCGTCAAATGAAGGCCCGTTCCGGGCGATGTTCTGCGCGGCCGTGGCAAATAACAGCGCGAGGTCTTTGTCCCCCTTGGCTTCGGGGCGGGCGTCCGGGGCTTGATCGGCGGTGTGTGCCGCGTTGCCGGTGCCGGCTGCCGGGAGAGGGGGGATGGCGGTTGTTGGCGGAAGAGGGCGTGCTGGCGTGACAGTCGGCTGGGTGACGGTCGCTGATAGGCTCATGCAGTGTTATCTCGCGGTCTGGTTCAGGCAGAGTCACCCAGCGCGGGTTTTATCGACTGGGCTCGTAGCGTGAGTGAGTCACCGTGAGGTTTGATTCCAATTTTCCGACAGCGGAATGTTATCAATTGCTACCTGCCGGACTGTGCGAGACGGTCATCCCCCGGCGCGCCTGTTGCCGCAATCAAGTTGGGGGCGCCGTGCGTCATCGTGCGTCACCTGGGCCGTCAGTGCGAAATTGTGGACAGGGCCGTGCAGCCCGGAAAATCGACTCCAGTTGCCAGGTATCTGTCGAGCACGCCCGTGCTTCGAGGCTTGGCTGACGACGCGTACTTAAACTGGAGCAAGACATGATTCAATACCTCAAGACTGCCAAACCGGTGGCTGCACAGGCCGAGATCGCGAGCCAGGTTCGTGATGTGGTGGCTGACATCATTGCCAACGTCGGTCGCCAGGGGGATGCCGCCGTCCGTGAGTATTCCCGGCAGTTCGATCAGTGGGACCCGGTCAGCTTTCGTCTGACCGATGAGGAAATTGCCGCCTGCGTCGCCAGCCTCTCGGCGCAAGAGATCGGCGATATCACCTTTGCCCAGGAGCAGGTGCGCCGCTTTGCGCAGGTGCAAAAGGCTGCGCTGGTGGATGTCGAGGTCGAGACCCTGCCGGGCGTGATCCTGGGGCACAAGAACATTCCGGTGAACTCGGTGGGCTGCTATATCCCCGGCGGCAAATACCCGCTGTTGGCGTCGGCGCATATGAGCGTGTTGACTGCCAAGGTCGCCGGCGTCAAGCGCGTGGTGGCCGTGGCGCCGCCGTTCGATGGCCGCCCGCATCCGGCCATCGTCACGGCGATGCACCTGGCGGGCGCTGACGAGATCTACTGCCTCGGCGGGGTGCAGGCCATTGCCGCGCTTGCCTTGGGCACCGACACGTTTGCGCCGGTCGACATGGTCGTGGGCCCCGGTAACGCGTATGTGGCAGAAGCCAAGCGCCAGTTGTACGGCAAGATCGGTATCGACCTGATTGCCGGCCCCACCGAAACCTTGGTTATCGCTGACGAAACCTCGGATGCAGAACTGGTGGTCGCCGACCTGCTGGGGCAAGCAGAGCATGGGGTGAACTCTCCGGCGGTGTTCCTGACCAACTGCCGTGCGCTCGCCGAGGCGATTCCAGCCGAGATCGAGCGCCAACTGGCGGTCCTGCCGACGGCCGGGGTGGCTGCCATCGCCTGGCGTGACTATGGTGAAATCATCCTCTGTGACAGTGTTGAAGAACTGGTGGAGGAGGCCGATCGCATCGCCTCCGAGCATGTCCAGGTCATGACCCGTGATCCGTTGTATTTCCTCGAGCACATGACCAATTACGGCGCGCTGTTCCTCGGGGAGCGCACCAACGTCTCGTATGGCGATAAAGTCATCGGCACCAACCACACCCTGCCGACCACCAAAGCTGCGCGGTACACCGGCGGGTTGTGGGTGGGCAAGTTCATCAAGACCTGTACGTACCAGCGCGTGCTGACGGATGAGGCCTCGGTGCTGGTGGGCGAATACTGCTCGCGACTCTGCGCGATGGAAGGGTTTGCCGGCCACAAGGAGCAGGCGGATATCCGCATCCGTCGCTACAAGACCACCGCTTGAGTCACGCCCTGCTGCCCGCAATGGGCAGCAGGGCGGCGTTGCTTCTAGTCCTGCCCACCCCAGACGATCGCCGCATTGTCTCCCGTCATGTACTCGCGCACCTCTACCGGCAGTGAAAGGTCGGCGGGCAGCAGCACTGTTGCCGCGCGCAGGTGCCGTTTGCGAATCAGGCCTTTTTCCACATAGTTCAACGTCAGCCGGGTGGAGAAGGGCTGGCGATAGGACGATGACGCCACCCCGGTGACCAGCCCATGCAGAAAGCGTATGGGCCGCCGGTGCTGCGGCGTGAGGATCGAGAAAGTGATTTCGTTGCGCTGCTTGCCCTCGAAATCCACCATGAACAACCGGTCGCCCAGCAACAGGCAGAAACCGTGATAGGTGAACGAGTAGCCGGTCTTGCCGCTGCCATCCTGCAACGGGAAGCGCTCGACGGTCACGTACTGCACCATCGTGTCCGCGCGGTAGAGGCACGTCACCGAGCGCAGGATCCGGCCTTTATAGATCGACGAGTTGTGGTAGCGGTAATACACGCCCAGGTAGTCGTCCAGCGCGTGCGCCGAAGCCTTGGCCAGTGGCAGGAAGTGATTGAACTGCGCGGAGGCACGCAGCCCGATCGGCAGCTCGTTTTCAAACCCTTCGTAGAACTGCTTGAAGTCGGCCGGGGGACGAAACAGGTCCTCGGCTTCCATCATGAAATAGCGCGCGATTTTCTGCAGGATCTTCTGCGACGGCACATGCTGGCCGGCCAGGTACTTGTTGAACTGCTGGCGGTTCACATCGATCTTGCGGCACATGTCAGCGACTGACCGGCACGACTCCACCAGCGTGGCGAGGTTTCTCTGCACGTTGCCTTGCAGGTCATTGCGCACTTGATGGCGCTCTCCATGGGAGGGGGCGATTACAACTGACATGGGGGCGTGGATCTCCTCGCAAGCGGCTTTTTTAGTTTTTTTTCGGGCAGCGGATCAGGCGTGAGCTGCATGCCGAGCATGCTAGATAGTCTGCAACCGAGCGTCCAGCACGCACTTGCCGGACTGTCGCTGCTGCACATGTGCGTCGGTCTGCGTCACACCACGGCCATCTGCGAAATTGAGCCGCGCGCCCGATCTCTCGATACTCGAAACGTCCACGTGGCCTGCTCGCCGGCAGTCCATGAGCGCGTGCATGTCAGCCATCAAGAGCGACCTTCCACGTGGGGCACCTTGCAACATCACTGTCTAAATACTGATGGCCAGCGGCCATTAATTCCAATAACGAAGGGGCCTCAGCCCCTCGACAGGTGATCCATGTTATCGAGCAAACGCGACAACTCCCTGGTTACGCCCAGAATCAAGAAAGCGCGAATGGCCACGTTCGCGGGCTTCATGATCATGGGGGCGCTGTTTTACACCTGGTCGGTCGGGGTGAGCGCGTTTCGAAACCATTTAGGCATGGAGGGAAGCCTCGGCGACCTGAACTTCGGCATGGTCGCCCTGGGGATTGCCATCGGCGGCACCTTCGGTGCATTCATCGTCGGGTATTTCGTCGACCGTTTCGGCCCACGGACCGTGATCCGCACCACCTTGCTGGCCTATCCACTCTCGCTCATCGCCCTGGGGTTCGCCTCGCAATACACCTTCGCGCTGATGTTCGGATGCCTGTTGGGCGCCTTGCGCGGGTCGGTCGATACCGCCCTGAATGCGCACGGTGTGCAGGTCGAACGGTTCTATCAACGCTCCATCATGTCGGCGTTTCATGCGTACTTTTCGTTGGGCGGCTTTCTGTTTGGAATCCTGGCCAGCTACCTCGCCGGCTTTTCTTCCGACAGCGCGATTATTCCCTTCACGGTGGCCGGCGTTTCGCTGGCGCTGCTGAGCCTGCTGACCAGCCAGTTCATGCTCGGCAAGGACGAGCTGCTGCCGGTCAACCACGAACCGACCCGCAGCGCCGCCGCGCCCACCGCGCGTAACTGGAAAGTACTGATGTTGATGGTGGCTTTCGGCGCGCTGCTGATTGCCGGGATGATCAGTGAAAGCTCGGTCAGCGACTGGGGCCAGGAGTTCCTGGTGCGCGAGACCGGCATGACCATCTCGACCGCCGGCCTGGCCATCAGCTTCTTTACCGGCGCCGGGTTTATCGCGCGCATGACCGGCGACTGGCTGGCCGAGCGTATCGGTGCGGCGGCGATGGTGTTCTGCTGCGGCGCGATCTCGATTGTCGGCATCTTCCTGGCAACCCTGAGCCACGCCCCGATGATGGGCATGGCCGGCTTTGCCCTGCTGGGGCTCGGGCTCGCCTGTATTGCGCCGCTGATGCTGTCGGCGGCGGGGCGCAAGGACCCGGCCAACTCGGGCCGCAATGTCGGCATTGTCAACGGCATCGGGTTTGGCGGCATGCTCGGTGGCCCGGCGGTCTATTCGTACCTGGTGAGTACCTACGGCATCGGCGCGCTGTTCTACATGCCGTTGGTGCTCATGAGCCTGATCGCGATCTTCGGCCCGCTGTTGATGCGGGTCAAACCCGGCGCCTCGGCGGCCCATCCGGCTGCATCCGCAGCTGCCAACAACAGCGAGGCGAAGATTTAAATGCAAGCCACTCCTGAAGTCATCGTGATCGGCAGCGGTGTCGGCGGCGCCATGACCGCCCGCCGCCTGGCCGAACACGGGGTGAACGTACTGATGCTCGAGCGTGGCGACTGGGTGCCGAAGGAAGCGGACAACTGGCGTGTGGCCTCGGTGTTCTTCGACAAGAAATACACCGCCCACGACACCTGGCTGGATGCCCAAGGCAAGCCGTTTCGCCCGAGCATCTACTACAACGTCGGCGGCTGTACCAAGTTCTATGGCGGCTCGATGATCCGCTACCGCGAGCGGGATTTCGAGGTGCTGCAGCACGAGGAGGGCGTGTCGCCGGCGTGGCCGGTCAGTTACGCCGAGTTCGAACCGTATTACACCCAGGCCGAGCAGATTTTCAAAGTGCACGGTGACGACCGCGACGATCCGTCGGCGCCGTGGCGCAGCAAGCCGTATCCGTACCCTGCCGTGGCGTCGGCGCCTATCGTCGAGCACATGTGCAAGGGCATGCGGGCGGCGGGCGCGCGCACCTCGGCGATGCCGTTGGCGGTCGATTATTCGGCTGACGGCCACTGCACCCTGTGCAAGACCTGCGACGGCTTTCCTTGCCGGATTTCGGCAAAAATGGAGGCAGAGACCGCACTGGTGCAGCCTGCGCTGGCAACGGGCAATGTGACCCTGCGTACCAACACCTTGGTCAAGCGGTTGCTGCTCAGCCAGGACGGCAAGCAGGTGACTGGGGTCGTGGTGGAAAGTGACGGCCAGACTGAAGTACTGACCGCCCGGCTCATCGTGGTCTCCTGTGGCGCCGTCAACAGTGCGGCCTTGCTGCTGCGGTCGGCGTGTGAAGCCGCGCCGAATGGCGTCGCGAACAGCTCGGACGTGGTTGGCCGTTACTACATGGCACACAACCAGACCGCATTGATGGGGTTGTCGCCGCGCCCCAACGACACGGTGTTCCAGAAAACCGTGTCGATGAACGAGTTCTACTTCGGCGCGCCGGATTATCCCTTCCCACTGGGCCATGCGCAGATGCTCGGCAAACTCCAGGGCGGGATGCTCTCGGCCAATGTGCCGTTCATGCCCAAGGTGGTCGGCGCCACCATGGCCAAGCACAGCATGGACTGGATTGCCTTCTCGGAAGACCTGCCGGACCCCGACAGCCGCATCCTGATCAAGGACGGCCAGATCCAGATGGCGATCCGTCGCAACAACCTGCGCCCCCACCGTCGGTTCATCAAGAAGATGGTGGCGCTGCTGCGTGCCAGCGGTTACCCGATCGTATTGACCAAGCCGTTGCTCAAGCACTCCACCTCTCACCAGTGCGGCACCGTGCGATTTGGTCGCGACCCGACGACCTCGGCCCTGGACATCTATTGCCGCAGCCATGACCACGCGAACCTGTTCGTGATCGATGCGTCATTCATGCCGTCGTCCGCCGCGGTCAACCCGGCCTTGACCATCGCCGCCCAGGCGCTGCGGGCTGCGGAACATATTCTCGCGACGGAATTCGGCATCACCTCTATCCGGCGGCCTGATGAACAGCAGGCCGCGACACTCTCTCTTTACGCCATAGCAGGAGCGCAGCATGACTGATACGAAAACAAAGAAAATGACCGGTGGGCAAATCGTGGTCGAGTACCTTATCCGCGAGAAAGTGCCCTATGTCTTCGGGATCCCGGGGCATGGCAATACCGCGCTGCTGGACGCCTTTGTCGACCGCAAGGATGAGATCACCCTGGTGCCGGCCATGCACGAGCAAGGTGCGTCACACATGGCTGACGGCTTCTACCGCTCCAGCGGGCAAATCGCGGCCGTCTGCGCCTCCATTGGTCCGGGGGCGACCAATACCCTGACGGGGATCGCCACCGCGTTCGCCGACTCGCTGCCGCAACTGGTGATCAGTGGCGGCGTGCACACCTACATGCTGGGCAAAGGCGTGCTGCAGGAACTCGACCGTCCCCACGGCGATAACTTCCCGCGCATGGCGGAACCCGTGGTGAAGCGCTGGTGGCAACCGGGCACGGTGGCGCAGTTGCCCGGTGTGATGACCCAAGCGTTCAACGTGATGCTCGAAGGGCGCCGTGGTCCTACCTTGATCAACCTGCCGCAGGACTTGCAGGCCGAATGTGCGGAAATCGAGTTGCCAGCGCCGCAGACGCACCGTGGCCACGGCCGCCTGCACGGCGACCCGGCCGACATCGCGCGTGCCGTGCACCTGCTGATGTCGGCTGAACGTCCGGTGATCATGGCGGGCGGCGGCGTGATCGCCGCGAACGCCAGTGACGACCTGGTCGCCATCGCCGAACACCTGGGCGCCGCGGTGACCACCTCGTTCATGGGCAAAGGCTCGATCCCCGAGGACCATCCGCTGTATGCCTGGCCGTGCGGCGACCTCGGCTCGATCCCCGGCAATGCGATGACCCGCGAGGCCGATGTGATCCTGGCCGTCGGTTGCCGCTTCAGTGATCGAATCACGTCCTCCTACCGGCCCGGCGTGACCTTCGATATTCCGAACAAGACTCAACTGATCCAGATCGATATCGATGGCTTCGAGCTGGGCAAGAACTACCCGGTGGAAGTCGGCATCGTCGGCGATGCCGGGCCGATCCTGCAGGGGCTGCTGGCCGCATTGCGTGACAGCGGGGCGGCGCGTGACTACAGCACCTCGCCGATGTTCCAGCGCCTGCAGCACCTGAAGGCCAAGTGGGAGGAACACCTGGCGCCGCTGCGTACCTGCAATCAGTCGCCGATGACGGTGTCCCAGGTGTTGTTCGAAGCGCGCAAGATCCTGCCGCGCAACACCATTGTCGTGACCGACTCCAGCAACCCGCAGAACCAGGTGTTCAACGAGTTTCCGGTGTATGGCCCCAAGCAGCACATCACGCCAGGTGGTTTCTCCGGGATCGGGTTTGCGCTGCCAGCCGCCATTGGCGCGAAGATGGGCGCGCCGAATCAGCCGGTGGTTGCCATTTGCGGGGACGGCGCGTTCCTGCAAACCGGCCAGGAGCTGGCGACGGCGGTGATGATGGGCGTTCCGGCGATTTTCCTGATCATCAACAACGGTGGCTGGGGTGCGATCCGCAACCTGCAACTGAACATGTTCGGCGAGGACCGCGAAATCATCACCGACTTCCGCACCCCGGACGGCGCGTCCTGGTCGGCCAACATTGCCGATTTCGCCAAGTCGCTGGGTGCCGCCGCCGAGCGGGTGACCGACCCGCTGCAGATCGGCGCCGCGGTGGACCGCGCACTCGCGTCCAATCAACCCTACGTGATCGAGGCGATCTGCTCGATCGAGCGCCCCTGGAGCAACATGCACCCCACCGGCTGGTGGGACATCACCGTGCCTGACTACCTGGGCGAGTACCGCGACGAGTATGTGAAGAACCGCGGTTTCTGATGCGCTGATGCCAACTCCCTGCGCGCATGGACGAGCGCGGGGCTTTATTCCAGAACCGATAGGGCCTGCGAAGTGATGCGATTCAATCAACAGCGAGCGCTGCAATTCAGTGACCAGTTCGTCGAGTGTTACCTGGTCGAGAACGTAAAAGACTTTACCGTCGAGGCGGGCGTGGTGGTCAACCTCGATCACCGCCCCATGAGCATCGGCGGCCCGGTACCGAGTGTGGTGCCTGCGTGGAAATCCACCATGCTGTTCAACGCCGTGGTCGCCGAGGCCGCACGCATGGCGGTGTTCCGCGTGCGCAGCGAGGTCGACCTGGGCGGCATCGTGCTGGGGGAGTGGGACTGGTTTGGCAACCGCTTTGCCAAGTTTCCGCGCACCACGCCGTTGTACATCTCGCGCTACGACGAGATTGGTGCCGTGCGCCTGGACCCGTTTGCCTTCGCCAATCAGCGCGAGGCGGTGGTGGATGCGCGCGAGTACACGATTCGCCTCAACCTGTGGTGGGCGCCGACCAACACCGACTGTTACTTGCACAATGAACACCCTTTTGTGGAAATTCATACCCAGATCCACGGGGCAGGGCGCATCCAGTTATTCCGCGAGCGCGACGCAAGCACGCTGTACCGGCAGATCAGCATGGCGCCGGGCTACACGCACGACCCCTTCACCCACGTGGATAGCGAGGGCAGTCCTACCTATCCGTGGCATCGCTACTGGTCGGATTCGGATGCGATCTGGCTGGCCATCGAGTTTCATCCAAAAGGCTGAGGGGATGTCTATGAAACTGGCTGTAGTGACCTGGACACTCGGGCTCAGCGAGCCGCAAGCGGTGCTGGCCAAGGCGCTCGCGCTGGGGCTGGACGGCATCCAGTACTCAGGTGATCACCGCGACGCCTGCCCGGTAGACCTGCGTGAGCAGGCACGCCGGGCGGGCATCACGATTCTCGCGGTCGACCCGATCAATGCCGGGCCGCAGCACAGCGCCGACGCCACGCAGGACCTGGCCGTGGATTATTACCGCAAGGTCGTCGATTTCGCAGCCGAGCTGGGCAACGTGCCCGTGACCTTGCAAGGCCTGTCGCTGTGGACACGTAATTGCCCGGATGCTGTCTCGGCGTACGCGCGACTGCTGGCGTGCTGCAAGGTGATCGACGCCTATGCCCAACGCCGCGGCGTGCCCACCTTGTACGAGCCGTGCAACCATTTTGAACTGCCGTTGATCAATACGGCGCAGCAATGCCGGGAGCTGATCCGCGCGGTCGGCAGTGCCAACCTGCGCATGGTGCTGGACAGCTTCCACATGAACATCAATGAGCCCGACCCGGTGCAGACGCTGCGCGACTGCGCGCACCTCACCGCGATCTATCACATCTCGGATTCCGGACGAGGCGCTATCGGCACCGGGCACATCGACTTCGCCGCCCAGTACCAGGCATTGGTGGCCAACGGTTTCAGCGGCGATGTGTCCATCGAGCTGGTACTGCCGCATCTGCTTCCAGGGCAGCCGCCGGGCAGCGAGTCCGACTGCCAGGCGCTGGATGCGCAGATACGTGCGAGTGCCCGCCAGTGGCGCGCTTACCGACCGGCAGCCGCTCAAGCCGTTACGGCTGGCGGGTGAGGCCACCAGCACTATCGGCATGCTGGCTGCGTCAGCCTATTAACGGTTGGCGCGGGTAAAACCGCGCGTGTTTGGGACTTGAAGGTTTCGGCTGCCGACGGCCCACGGCAAGGAGGCCAGGTCGAGACTGTTTGCGGTGCAGCGCTTTGTGGATTAAAACAGCCCCCCCGGGATGGTTTACTTCAAGGAGATCTGATGTCCGCAGCGACCGCGTCAACGTTCCAGGTATTTTTTCGCAGAGGGTTCAAACACCTGCTTGAGCACTGGACACCGTTTACGGTGACGGTGATTTTTCTGGGCACGGGCTTTGGCATGCTCAGCCTTTACATCTACACCAAGGCGATTGGCCGCGCGGATATTTTCATGTCCACGCTGGATGCCAAGTCGGCCCTGCTGGTGTGGGTGCTCGTCGTGATGTTCATGATGACCCTGCAGTTGGCGGTGCTGATGGTGTCGGCGTGGTTGTATGGCATGTCGGTTTCATTGCTTTATAGCCGCCGCGACAGCACCCGATGCATTGCGTTGTGCCTGTTGGTGCCGTTGGTGGTCGGGTTCTCCACGTTCATGGCGTTGGCGTTTTACTGGAACGAAGACGTCGGCGCCGGGCAGGCCCTGCTGATTGTTTCGGGCATGACCTTGCTGGCGCTGTTCGGCCTGAATCGGATCAGGCGGGTGCGGGTGCTGATCGCGCAAGGGGCGCCCCGTGGTCATCGGAAGTGGGTGTACGTGCCCCTTGCCATCATGCTGCTGTTTACCGTGGTCTCCGGGACATTGCCGACACTGTTGATCCTGGACAGCTATGTCGGCCAGGACGATGCCGCGGCGGTCAGGTTTGTCGCGCTGTTCTCGATTGGTTCCTTTGTGTTCAGCCTGATCCCGGCGCTGTTGTTTTTCGTGGTCAAGGGCAGCCTGTTGCGCCGGGTATCCACAGTGGCCGCATCGGTAGTGATGTTCTTCGTCCTGTTCCTGCTGTCCGCGCGCGGGCCGATGTCGAGCATTACTTACATCGTCGCGGGCACGTTGGAAATCCGCCAGAACCATGCCGCCCGATTCATCCTGGAGGACCAGGTCAAACTGGGCGATCTGGATTCACTGCAATGGCACACACACCTGCGCGACGACGCACGCGTGCAGGTGGACGCGTACCAGCTGTTTGCATTCGGCGACCTGTTGCTGATCTGCCCGGTGGCTGTGCAAGCGGCCAAACTTCATGAACTGCCGCGCTACACCAGACTCTGCTGGTTCACCCGCGCCAGCCGGGTCCATCGCATGCCGCCGCAGATGAGCCTGCATGCGCCGCCGACGGCAAGGTCGATCTGGACCGGCAAGGCGGCTCAATTCGTCGACTGGCAGCGGGTGCGGATCAACCTCACACCCACGGTCAGTTTGCTGCGTGCGGGGTCAGGCGGCTGATCACGCCGCCGTCGCCGTGACCTGCCGCCCTGGGATGGCGGCAATCAATTCACGCGTGTACTCACTGGCCGGCGTGTTGAAAATCTGCTCCACCGAGCCTTGTTCAATCACCCGGCCATTGCGCAACACCAGCACCTGATGGGCAAAGTTGGCCACCACCGACAGGTCATGGGACACCAGCACGTAGGCAATGCCCATCTCCCGCTGCAGCTCTTCGAGCAGGTCGAGGATATGTGCCTGCACCGACACATCCAGCGCGCTGACCGGCTCATCCAGCAGCAACAGGTCGGGTTTCAGCGCCAACGACCGGGCAATGGCCACCCGCTGGCACTGGCCGCCGGATAGCTCGCGGGGCAGGCGGTCCAGGTAACTGACCGGCAGGTGCACACGGCTGATCAACTCGCGCGCGGCCTGTTCCAGGGCCGGGCCCTTGAGCAGACCGAACGACACCAGCGGCTCGACGATGCTGTCGAACACGGTGAAGCGCGGGTCCAGCGCGGCGAACGGGTTTTGTTGCACCAGCTGCAGGCGCTGGCGCAGCGGGCGGAAGTCGCGCCAACTGAGGTCGGTCACGTCCTGTTGCTCGAACCAGACCCGGCCACGGCTGGGCTTCTCCAGCCCCAGGGCGATGCGCAGCGCGGTGCTCTTGCCCGAGCCCGACTCACCGACGATGGCCAGGGTTTGTCCGGGGTAGACCTGCAGGCTCAGGTCTTCCAGCGCTACAAACGCTGGGTCTTCACCCTTGACCTTGGGCAGCACGAACGTCTTGCCGACGTTTTGCAGGCACAGGATCGGCTGCCGGGTCGGATCAATATGGATAGGCGGCTCACGGCGCCTGGCGAACGCCGGCGCTGCGGCGATCAGCGCGCGGGTGTAGTCGTGCTGGGGGGCGACGAGGATCTGCCGGGGTGGGCCTTGCTCGACCACTTCGCCTTGCTGCATCACCAGGATGCGGTCGGCGCGGTCAAGCGCCACGCCCAGGTCATGGGTGATGATCAGCAGCGAAATCCCGCGCTCACTGACCAGGCGCTGCAAGTGGTCGAGGATTTTGCGCTGCACGGTGACGTCGAGGGCGCTGGTCGGCTCGTCGGCGATGATCAGCCGCGGGTTGCCGGCCAGGGCGATGGCGATCAGCACGCGCTGGCGCATGCCGCCGGAAAGCTCATGGGGATACTGGCGTGCGCGCAGCACCGGCTTGTCGATACCGACCTGTTGCAGCAACTCGACGATGTCGGCGTCAACCCCGGGGTAGCGCTTGCCCTTGGCCAACACCAGCGCTTCGCCGATCTGCTGGCCGACGCGCAGGGTCGGGTTGAGGCTGACCATCGGGTCCTGGGGCACCAGGCCGATGGTACGTCCGCGCAGGTGGCGTTTCTGGCGTTCGTTGGCGTGGGTGAGGTCGGTGCCGTCGATCCACAGTTCGCCGCCGCTGATCTGCGCGTTGTCCGGCAACAGGCCGAGGATTGCATTGGCCAGGGTGGTCTTGCCCGAGCCGGACTCGCCGACAATCGCCAGTGTCTCGCCCTGGGCGAGGCTCAGCGACAAGCGATTGACCGCCGTCTGGCCGTGTCGGTAGCTGACACTCAGTTGGCGCACATCGACTAACGGGTGAAGGACGCTCATCGCTGGATCTCCTCGAAGGTGCGGGCGATATGGTTAAGGCTGAACACCACCGCGACCAGGAACAGGCCGGGCAGCAGCGAGACCCACGGTGCGGTGATCAGGAAGTGCCGGCCGTTGGCGATCAGCGTGCCCCATTCCGCCGCAGGTGGTGCGGCGCCGAAACCGAGAAAGCTCAAGCCGGCGGTGGCCAGGATGGCCGCACCGAAATCCAGGGTGGCCAACACTGCCACCGGGCCCCAGGCGTTGGGCAGGATGTGCCGCAGCAAGGTCCGCCGCCAACTGGCGCCGCCCAGGCGTGCGGCTTCGACGTAGGGCAGGGTCTTGACCCGCAGCACCTCGGCGCGGGTCGTACGGGCGAAGCCGGGGATAATCCCCACGCCCACCGCGATGGCCACCGGCACCGTGCCGAAGCCGATCGCAGTGACGATCGCCAACGCCAGCAACAGCCCCGGCAGGGCCAGCAGTACGTCGACAAAGCGCATGATCACTGCGTCGATGCGACCACCGGCAAAGCCGGAGACAATCCCCAGGCCCAGCCCGCCCAGCAACGCGATCCCTACCGCGAGAAAGGCCGCCAGCACCGACAGGCTGGAGCCGTAGACCACGCGGGTATACAGGTCACGCCCCAGCTCATCGGTGCCGAACCAGTGCGTCGGGTTCGGCGCGCTGAGCTTGACCGCCGGCGCGGTGGCGTAAGGGTCGAAGTGGGTCAGCCAATGCGGCGCGACGGCCGCGACCAGCGCGAACAGCACGATCAGCACCGCCAGGCTGAAACCCGGCCGGCGCAACAACGGCAACACGCTGGCTTGCGCACGCTGCAGGCGGCTGCGCCGACGCCATACGGGGCTGGCCGCGAGGGTTTTGCGGCCAAGATTCTGCTCGAGGATGGTCATGGTCTACGACACCTTTGGCGTGTGGGAGATTCGCGGGTCAAGCCAGGGGTAGAGCAGGTCGACCAACAGGTTGACCAGTACAAACGCCGCCGCCGAGACGGCGACAATCGCCAGCACCACCGGAATGTCCTGGCGCAGCACGGCTTCCTGGGCCAGGCGGCCGATGCCTGAGCGCGCGAAGATGGTTTCCACCAGCACCGCACCGGACACCGTGTTGCCCACCTGCAGGCCGATCAGGGTGAGGATCGGCAGCGCGGCGTTCTTGAATCCGTGCCGTGCCTGCACCTGGCCACGGGTGAGGCCCTTGGCGTAGGCGGTGACGATGTACGACTGTTGCCACACCCCTTGGAAACTGCGCTGCAGCACCTGGGCGTACACCGCCGCACTCGGAATCGCCAGGGTGATCGCCGGCAGCACCAGGCTTTCAACCCCCCGGCTGCCGGTGGCGGGGAACCAGCCCAGGCCGAACGCGAATACCTGGATCAGCAGCAGGCCCATCCAGAACACCGGCACCGAGAAACCCAGGGACGGCAGGCGCGCCAGGGCTTTTTTCAACGGCTGCCAACGGATGTAGGCGGTCAGGTAGGCCAGGCCCACCCCGCCGATCAGCGACAGCACAATCGCCAGGCCGGCCAGGGACAGCGTCTGCGGCAGGCGCTCGGCAAGCAACGCGGCTACCGGGCGGTTGAGCGAAAGGGATTGGCCGAAATCGCCGCGCACCGCGCCCAGCAGCAGGTCGAAATATTGCTCGAACACGCCCTTGTCGAGCCCGTAGTAGGCGCGCGCCTTGGCCAGGTCCGCCACCGACAGCGAATCGGCTTCCATGCCCGAGGCACTGAGCATAATCGACAGGGTGTCACCCGGCAGCAGGTACAAAATGAAATAGGTGATGCTGTAGGCCCCCCACAGCACCAGCAGGGCCTGGCCGACGCGGCCGATGAGGTAGCGGCTCATGGCGTGCCGACCTCGATATCACCCAGCAGCGCAAAGCCCTCGGCGGTCCAGCGGAAGTTCTTCACCTTGGCCGAGGTCGCCGCTTGCCACACGCGCTCATACACCGGGAACGCCGAGCTTTGATCAATCAGCAAGTCCTGCAGGTCACCGTAGGCCGCGGCGCGCTGGGGGCCTTGGGTCGCGGTGATGCCGGCATCGAACAGGCCCTTGGCCTTTTCCAGGACTGCCGGTTCATAGGTGTTGGTGGCCACGGTCGAGCTGTTGGCGCTGCGCGGGTCGAGGATGGTTTGCAGGATGATCGGGTCGGCGCGGGTCATGTAGTTGATCGTCAGGTCATAGTTGCCTGCGGAGTTGTTGGCGACCCATTCGGCGCGGGTGACCACGCTGAGTTTCAACTCGATGCCGACCTTGCGCAGTTGATCCTGGATCAGCACGTCACCGGCGGTTTCGGCCGGGCTGATGTTGTAGCTCAGGGTCAGGCGCTTGCCGTTTTTCTGCCGGTAGCCATCGGCGCCTTTGGCCCAGCCGGCCTGGTCCAGCAGTTGCTCGGCGCCCTGCGGGTCGTAGGCCAGCTTGTTGCCCTGGCTTTTGAAGTAGGGCGTGGTCACATCGAAGATGCCGTCGACCACCGGGAATTCGGCGTTGTAGACCGTGCTCGCGTAGCTCTTGCGGTCCAGGGACTTCTGCACGGCCAGGCGCACATGCTGGTCCGCCAGAATGCGCTCGCCACGGGTGTTGGGGTACAGGTTCAGCGCCGGGCCCGGCAGGGAACGGCTCTGGATGGTCGCGCCCTTGGACTGGAACAGCTTCAGGTCGACTTCCGAGAACGGATTACGCGGCCACAGGATGTCGGCCTTGCCCTGCAGGAACAGGCCGTTGCGCACGCTCTCTTCGGGGATGTAGCTGATGTCCACGGTCTCCAGGTGCGCCTCGCCGGGGTTTTTCATATTGGCCGACGGCCACGCGTAGCCCTTGCGCTTGGTCAGGTGCGCGCCGACTTCCGGCGTGTAGCTGGCGAGCACGAACGGCCCGGTGCCGATGATTTTGCCCAGGGAGCGCTCCTTGGCCGTCAGCGCGTAGGAGGCGGGCGCGAGGATCGCCAGGTTAGTGGTGGACGTCGCTTGCAGGAACCCTGCGTTGGGCTTGGCGAGCACCAGCTTGACGGTGAAGTCATCGACCACTTCGGCGTGATCGAACCCGGCCAGGTAGGTGGCGCCGAAGGTGGCCGGCAGCTCGGTGGCCAGCGCCTTGTCGCTGTCGAATGCGGTTTTCACCGCCTTGGCATCGAAGCGCTCGCCGTTGCTGAAGGTCACGTCATTGCGCAGGTGGAAGGTGTAGGTCAGCGCGTCGTCACTGATCTCCCAGCTTTTGGCCAGCCAAGGAATGATCTTGCCGGTTTCCGGATCCTGGTCGGTGAGTGACTCGGCGACATTGCGCAGCAGCACGCGGTGTTCCAGCCAGTAGACCTGGAATGGATCGACGCTGACCAGGGTGGTGTTATCGCCGAAGAACGCGATGTTCAGGGTTTTGCCCGCCTGGGTGTCATTCCCGGGCGAGCAGGCGGCGAGGCTCAGCGCCAGGGCGCACGGGGCCAGCAGACGGCTCATCAAGTTGGAGGTATTCAATGGGTTGCCCTCATGTGGCGATGCGTGTGCATGCAAGGTGTGGATCAGAAGTCGTAGGCGAGCTTGGTGTACCAGTAGCCACCGCCGGGGTAGAACGGCGGGTTGCCGTAGGGCGCCAGGCCCAGGTTGCTGTAGACGGCATGCTTGTCCGGGCGCACGTCGAAGATATTGGTGCCGCCGATGCTGACGGTGATGCTGTCGACGAAGGTGTAGCTGACGTCGAGGTCGGTGATCCATTTGGCGCCGAAGCTGCGGTCGCCGGTGGGGTTGACTGCCAGGGTCTTGACCGCGCCATAGCGGGCGGTTTGCAGGTTGACCGCGAGGTCATCGACCTTCCAGTTGGCGCCCAGGATCCACTTGGTCTTGGGCGTGGCATCGGTGAGGTCGCCCTGGCGATCACGGCCGACCAGGGTCACGCCGGAATTGGCCAGCGCCGCCGGCGTGTCCGGGGTGCCTTCGATGGTGGTCTTGTTCCAGTTGAAGCCCAGGCTCCAGCGCACGTCGCCCCAGGCATCCAGCGGCGTGGTGTGGTCAGCCACCACATCCAGGCCTTTGGTGCGGGTGTCGAACGCGTTGGTGTAGTAGTTGACCCAGGTGCCGGTGGGCACACCTTGTGCGGCGAGGATCGCGTTGATCGCGCCGTTGCCACGGTCGTAGATGTTGCTGGTCAGTGCGATGCGGTCATCGATGTCGATCAGGTAGGCGTCGGCGGTAATGCTGGTGCGCGGCGCCGGTTGCCAGGTCAGGCCGAGGCCGAGGTTGCGCGATTTTTCCGGCTTGAGATCATCGCCCCCCAGCGCCTTGGCCAGGTTGCTGCCGGACGGCGTCAGGCGCGTCACGGCGGGCACCACGTTGCCGTTCACATCGGTCGCCACGCGGTTGTCGGCCACGGTATAGCCGATCTGCGTCAGCGACGGCGCGCGGAAACCGGTGCCAACCGTGCCGCGTACCGCCACGGTGTCGGTCAGTTCGTAGCGTGAGTTGACCTTCAGGCCGAAGGTGTTGCCCGAGTCATCGTCGTAGTGTTCGACTCTACCGGCGAGGTCGAGGAACCAGCGCTCGGTCAGGTCAAAACCCAGGTCCAGGTAGCCGGCGTAGTTGTTGCGGATCAGGCTGACTTCATCTTCAGGACGGATCGTCACCGCCGCCTGCGCGCCAGAGGCCGCCGGGTAAGTCCCGGTGATGTAGGCTTCGCGGTCGCCGGCAAAGGTACTGAAATGCTCCCAGCGGTGTTCCAGGCCGGCCGAGACTTGCACCGGCGACGTCAGGTTGAACAGGCTGTCATAGCGGCGCGTGAAGTCGAGGTTGTTGACCCATTGCTCGAAGCGGAAGGTGGCAAGGTTGTCGAATTTGGTCGGCGAGGCGGTGCCCAGCGACGGGTTGATATTGAGGTCGCTGGAATGGTGGACGTTGTTGCGCCCGTAGGTGGTGCTCAGGTCCCAGTTCCAGTCGGCCACCTGGCCCTTGCCGCCGAACAGCAGCTGGTAGTCACGATCCTTGATGTTGTTGAGTGGGAAGTAACCGTCGGGGAATACCTCGGGTACGGCGGCCGTGCCGGTTGGCAGGCGGAAATAGTTGGCGGCCTCGGCATCGCGCTCGCCGTAGGTGGAGAACGAATACAGGGTCAGGTCTTCGAGTGGCAACTCGGCGTTGTAGGCGAGGTTGAAGGCCTTGAGATCGGGGTCGCCGTTCTTGATCGCCACGCGATCCCACGCCGCTTCTTTTGCCGGGTCGGCAAATGCGCGCACGCTGTTGTCGGCCTTGTCGTTCCATGAGGCTTCACCGCGTTTGCGCGCATCTGCCGAGAAGTGGAAAAACCCGCCATCACCGAGCTTGAAGCCCTGGTCGCCGGCGACCTTGATAGTTTCGCCCTGGCCCGAATACAGCTGCCCGTAACTGGTTTCCAGGTGCCCACCGTTGTTGGTGGACTTGAGGATGATATTGATCACGCCAGCTACCGCGTCCGAGCCGTATTGCGCGGCAGCGCTGTCTTTGAGTACTTCGATATGGTCCACTGCGCTGACCGGGATCAGGTCGATGTCCACCGCATTCGCGCCGCTGTTGTCGATCGAGCCGCGCTGGCCGGTGGCACCGTTGTGCCGGCGTTTGCCGTTGACCAGCACCAGCGTGTAGGCCGGGCCGAGGCTGCGGTTGCTCAGGGGGCGCGTCACCGAGTTGTAGCCGGCGATATTGGTGCCGAAGTTGAACGACGGCAGCAGCTTGGCGATGGCCTCGGACAACTCGGCGCGGCCGGTCTTGAGCAACTGGTCGCTGTTGATCACATCAATCGGCGCCGGGCTGTCGGCCACGGTGCGCTCCTGGCCGCGCAGGCCGGTGGAGATCACCGTGACGGTGCCGAGCTTGGCATCCTCCTTGGTGGTGTCGGCGAAGGAGGGCGCGGTGGCCAGCAGCAGGGAGCTGGTCACCAATGACCAATGGAGTTTTTTCAGCGGTTTAGGGAATTGAATATCTGGCATATCGAGAAGGATCCATTCAGCCTGCGGGAGGCTCCTGGTGGTCGGGGTACGTCCTCCGCCAGGCATGGGGTCGGTCTGTGATACGAAGATATTCCTATAAAAAACCTGAGTGAAAGTCTTTTTTGGAATAAGCTAATTATTAGACATTGTTATCTTATGAATTAATAAGATCATCTATTTTTATTATGTCGTGTGCATCAACCTTGCCCCCGGGCGGCGAAGACCTCCTTGAGCACCGGCACCGCCGACATCGCCTTCGGCCAGCCCACGTAGAACGCCAGGTGCGTCACCCCCTCGGCGGCCTGGGCCTGGCTCAGGCCGTTGTCCAGCGCGCGGTTGAGGTGGAAGGGCAGTTGCGCCGCCTGGCCCTGGGCGATCAACGCGGCGACGGTGACCAGGCTGCGGTCGCGGGCGCTGAGAGTGCTTTGGCGCCACAGGTCAGCGAACAACACTTCATTGGTGTAGCGCGCCAGTTGCGGGGTCACACCGCCGACACCGGCGTCCACAGCGGCACGGCGCTTGGCTTCACTGTCGGGGTCCAGCGTCAGCACGGCGCCTGCCGGCGGCGAGATCTGCTCGTCCGGGATGTTTCGTTCGATGAACACCTGCTTGGCGACTGCGGCAGCGGACATCGCGTTCGGCCAGCCTGAATAGAACGCCAGGTGGGTGATCAGCGCGCTGATCTCGCTGGGCGTGAGGCCATTGTCGAGGCCCAGCTTGAGGTGGTCCGCGAGTGCCGACACCTGTCCGTTGGCGATCAGCGCCGACACGGTGATCAGGCTGCGATCACGCGGTGCCAGCTCGGTACGTTTCCACACCTCACCGAATAACAGCTCGGTGGTGTAGGCATACAGTTGCGGCGTGACTTCCAGCACCGCAGAGGAGGGCTTTGGGTCCGGACGCGGCTGGGCTTGATCGGCATCTACGACAGCCGCGTAGAGCAGGGTGGCGAAGGTGGTGGCGGTCAACAGTTTCATCGGGCGCTCCTTAAGCAGGTGAGCCCCATGGTAGGCAGCTGGCTTGCATTGATTAAGCCGCATAACCGGCATGCGCTTATGAGTCCGGCTCATCAATTCATCGCGAGGTCGGATTGATCTGCGATACGCTGCACCTTCATCACCCTATGAATGAGGTTCATCAATGGCACGCGAAGGCTACGGCGACCTGTTGGCTTTTGTGGCGGTCGCGCGTGAACGCAGCTTCACCCGTGCGGCCGCTCAGCTGGGCGTTTCGCAATCAGCCCTGAGTCATACCGTGCGGGCGCTCGAAGCCCGACTGGGCGTGCGCCTGCTGACGCGAACGACCCGCAGCGTGGCGCCGACCGAGGCCGGCGAGCAGCTGTACAACAAGCTGGCGCCACGCTTTGACGAGATCGAGTCGGACCTGGCCGAAGTCCTCGAACTGCGCGATTCGCCGCGCGGCACGGTGCGTATCTCGGCCACCGACTACGCAGCGAATGCGCTGCTGTGGCCGCGCCTGTCAGCGTTCATGCCGCGCTATCCCGACATCAAGGTCGAAATCATCACCGACTATGGCCTGACCGATATCGTCGCCGAGCGCTATGACATTGGCGTGCGCCTGGGCAACCAGGTGGCTCAGGACATGATCGCCGTGCGCATCGGCCCCGACCTGCGCATGGCCATGGTCGCGTCGCCGGCCTACCTGCAAGCCCACCCGGCTCCGCAGACCCCGGACGAACTGGCCGCGCACAACTGCATCAACCTGCGCCTACCGACACACGGCGGTTGCTATGCATGGGAATTGGCCAGCGGCGATCGCGAAGTGCAGGTGCGGGTGCAGGGCCAACTGACGTTCAACGGCACCTACCCGATGCTGGCGGCGGCGCTGGACGGCTGCGGCGTGGCGTACCTGCCCGAAGACCTGGCCAAAGAGCACGTGATTGCGGGCCGCCTGTGCTGGGTGCTTGAAGAATGGTTTCCGACTTTTCCCGGCCTGCACATCTACTACCCGAGTCGACGCCAATCTTCGCGGGCGTTGAGCCTGGTGGTGGAGGCGCTGCGCTATATCACTTGATCACTCATGAGGCAGGCTCATGGCCGTATCCTTCTTTAGCGCCTTAATCATCAATGCGCATTGGCCTAGGATCCGTCTACGTTTCCAACGCCGTTGAGGGTGAGCCATGAATTACCGTTACCTGGGCCGCAGTGCCTTGAAAGTGTCGCCCCTGTGCCTGGGGGCCATGATGTTCGGCGGCGAGGCCGATGAAGCCAGCGCCAAACGCATCATCGACAAAGCCGGCGCCGCTGGCGTCAACTTTATCGATACCGCCGATGCCTATCACGCCGGGCGCTCCGAAGCCGTGGTCGGCCGCGCCATTGCCGCCCAGCGTGACCAATGGGTGGTGGCAACCAAGTTCGGTTATCCGGCGTCGGCCGACGCCGGCCCGAACCAGCAGGGCCAGTCGCGCAAGTGGATCATGCAGGCGGTCGACGCCAGCCTAAAACGCCTGGGCAGCGACTACATCGACATCGTGTATTTCCACCGCACCTTGAGCGATGCGCCACTGGAAGAGGGCCTGCGCGCCATCGACGACCTGATTCGCCAAGGCAAGATCCGCTATTACGGGGTGTCGAATTTTCACGGCTGGAAAATCGCCGAGATGGTGCGCATCGCCGACGCGCTGGGCATCCAGCGCCCGACCGTCAGCCAGCCGCTGTACAACATCGTCAACCGTGTCGCCGAGGTCGAGCAGTTGCCGGTGGCGGGCCACTACGGTATTGGCGTCGTGCCCTACAGCCCGCTGGCCCGTGGCGTGCTCAGCGGCAAATACGCGGTGGACGCGCCGCCACCGGCGGACACCCGCGCCGGGCGCGGTGACAAACGGATCCAGCAGACCGAATGGCGCCCCGAGTCGTTGAAGATCGCCAAGGCCATTGCCGAGCATGCGGCGACGCGGGGTACCACTTCGGTGGCCTTCGCAATTGCCTGGGTCTTGAAGAACCGCTTGATCAGCGCAGCGATCGCCGGCCCGCGCACCGAAGCGCAGTGGGACAGCTACCTGGAGGCGCTGGGCCTGGAACTGGGGCCGGAGGACGAAGCGCTGGTCGACAGCCTGGTCGTGCCCGGCCATGCCTCGACCCATGGCTTTACTGACCCGGGTTACCCGGTGGAAGGGCGCAAGGTCAGCTAGACCGCGCGGTATCACTGGTCATCGCCGTACCAGTAGTGCGCGGTGACGCCGCCGTCCATGAGGAAGTCGCTGCCCGTGATGAAGGTGCCTTCCGGGCCCATCAACAAGGCCGCGACGGCCGCGACTTCATCGGGTGTTCCGCCGCGCTTGGCGGCGCTGGATTCGATCATGCGACGGTAACCGTCCCCGCGTGGGCCGCTCAGCTCATCGCGGGCCAGCGGCGTGAAGATAATGCCCGGGCTGATCGTGTTCACACGCGCACCGCGCTTGCCCCAGCGCACGGCCTGCGCTGCGACGCGCAGCGCGTTGCCACGTTTGGACAGCTGGTAGGCGTGCAGCGAGTCGGTCACTTGCGCAGGCTGCAACATCGGCAGGGCCAGCAACGCTTCCGTCGCGGTCAGCGCCAACGCCTTGTTCTGCTCGGCACTCAGCGCGGGCAGACGGTGCCCGGACTGCGAGGCGATGACGATGGCCGAACCGCCCTTGGCAATCACTTCGCCAAACAGCTCCAGCACCAGCGCCGTGCCGTACAGGTCGACCCGCAGGATGGTCGCCGGCGATGCCTGGGACGGTGACACACCGGCGGCATGGATTACCTTGGTGATCTCGCCAAGGCCGGCAGCCAGTGCGACGAGCGCTACGACCGACTCTCGCGACGCGACATCCACCTGGGCGGTGGTCACCTCGAAACCGGCATCACTCAAGACTTTTGCTGCCGCCTCGGCGGTGTCCTGGCGCAGGTCGGCAAGCACGACGTGCTGGCCGGCACTGACGCGCCGCGCGATGGCCTGGCCGATCGAGCCGGCGCCTATGACTACGGTGACTTCGTTCATGAGATTTCCTCAAAGCGGGGGTGCCCACTTTAGAGGCAGCAGCACCTGATGATTAGTCGTGCAAAACCGCGAGGTCTCATGAGCTGATCTCATGAGTCGGCTAATAGGTATCAAGACGTTTCGCCGCCCGTGCGCCGGTGCGCGGGCTTATGCGTATTATCTGTCGACCATACCTGCAGGGTATTCATTCAGACCTTATCCATATTGGACGGTCGCAACACCAGGCGTCAGCCTGAGGCCAATAACTATAAAAGAGGCGCAACCATGACCGTGCTATTGAGTGAGCGCAGCCAGATTTTCCAGGGTGCCGACGCCTATGCGGTGTCGGACTACGTCAACCAGCATGTCGGCAGCCACTGCATTCGCCTGCCCCCCAAGGGCCGGCCGCAGGCGAGCATCAGCCACCGCACTTTTTCCAGCCTGGACCTGTGCCGCATCAGTTACGGCGCACCGGTGCGGGTCACGTCGGTGGCGCTGGAAACCATCTACCACTTGCAGATCCTGCTGAGCGGGCATTGCCGCTCGCATTCGCGAGGCGTGGAGCATGTGTTCGGACCTGGCGAGATCCTGCTGATCAACCCGGATGATCCGGTGGACCTGACGTATTCCGCCGACTGCGAAAAATTCATCATCAAATTACCCGTACGCCTGCTCGAAAACGCTTGCCTGGAGCAGCAATGGGCGCTGCCGCAGCCGGGTATCCGCTTTGCGACCGCGCGCCATGCACTCAGCGAAATGGGCGGGTTCCTGCCGTTGCTGGGGCTGATCTGTCACGAGGCGGAAAACGCTGCCGAACCGCATATGCAGAGCCTGTACGAGCGCATCGTGGCGACCAAGTTGCTGGCCCTGCTGGGCAGCAATGTACTGCGGGTGATCCCCCAGCCTGCATACGGTGGCGGCTTCGAAGCGGTGCGTGAGTTTGTCGAACAGCACCTCACCGACGACATCAGCCTCGAACAACTGATGGCAGTGGCCAAGGTCAGCGAGCGCTCGCTGTACAGCCTGTTCGAGCGCCAGGTCGGCCTGTCCCCGCGTGACTACGTACGGCGGCGCAAGCTTGAACGGGTGCATGCCCGCCTGCAGCTGAGCAGCGCGCGCAGCGTGACCGAGGTGGCGCTGGACCACGGTTTTACGCACCTGGGACGGTTCTCCGAGGCCTATCGCCAACGCTTTGGCGAGTTGCCCTCGCAGACCTGGAAGCGCCACCGCTGAGCGGCGTGCGCTCGGCGGATAGTGATCTGCAGAAAAGGGATATTGGACAACATGTCGGACACGTACGGTGAGGGCGCCTGATACAAGAACAACGGAGGGCTTGCCCCATGACCAGTACACTCGACCGACTCGCCCGACAACTGCGCGAGTCCGTGCAGGAAGATCCCGCCAACGGCGTGTTCCGCTGCCGCCGCGACATTTTTACCGACCCCGACCTGTTCGCCCTGGAGATGAAGCACATCTTCGAAGGCGGTTGGCTCTACCTGGCCCATGAGAGCCAGGTGCCCGAGATCAACGACTACTTTACCACCTGGATCGGGCGCCAGCCGGTGGTCATCACCCGTGACAAGCACGGCAGCCTGCATGGCCTGGTCAACGCCTGTGCGCATCGCGGCGCCATGTTGTGCCGGCGCAAGCAAGGCAACAAGGGCTCATTCACGTGCCCGTTCCACGGCTGGACATTCAGCAATGCGGGCAAGCTGCTCAAGGTCAAGGACGCCAAGACCGGGGCCTACCCCGACAGCTTTGACTGTGACGGCTCGCATGACCTCAAGCGCCTGGCGCGGTTTGAAAACTATCGCGGCTTTCTGTTCGGCAGCCTCGGCGAGGACGTGCCTGAACTGAGCGACTACCTCGGCGAAACCCGCGTGATCATCGACCAGATGGTCGACCAGGCGCCCTTGGGCCTGGAGGTGCTGCGCGGCAGCTCGACGTATGTCTATGACGGCAACTGGAAGCTGCAGATCGAGAACGGCGCCGACGGTTACCACGTCAGCTCGGTGCACTGGAATTACTCGGCGACCATGGGCCGGCGCAACTACGAGGCCGAGGGCACACGCACCGTCGACGCCAATGGCTGGTCGAAAAGCCTCGGCGGCGTCTACGCCTTCGATCACGGGCATATACTGCTGTGGACACGCCTGCTCAACCCGGACGTGCGCCCGGTGCATGCCCATCGCGAGGCGCTGGCCGAACGCATCGGCCAGGCGCGTGCCGACTTTATCGTCGACCAGACCCGCAACCTGTGCCTCTACCCGAATGTGTACCTGATGGACCAGTTCTCGACGCAGATCCGGGTGGTGCGGCCGCTCGCGGTGGACAAGACCGAAGTGACGATTTATTGCATGGCGCCCATCGGCGAAAGTGCCCAGGAGCGCGCCACGCGTATCCGCCAGTACGAAGATTTCTTCAACGTCAGCGGCATGGGCACACCGGACGACCTGGAGGAATTCCGCGCCTGCCAGACCGGCTACCAGGGCGCGAGCACCTTGTGGAACGACCTCAGCCGTGGCGCCAAGCAATGGGTCGAAGGCGCCGATGAAAATGCCAGGGCCATGGGCATGCACCCGCAACTCAGCGGGGTCAAAACCGAAGACGAAGGGCTGTTCGTGCGCCAGCACGCGCATTGGGCCGCGAGCCTGCAGCGCGCGATCGAACGTGAGCAGCAAGGCCTGATTGCCAGCGACCGGGAGGCGGTGTGATGAGCCTTTCCCGCGACCGCCTGCTCGACTTTCTCTACCGCGAAGCGCGCTTGCTCGATGACCGTCAGTGGGATGAATGGCTGGCATGCTATTCACCCAAGGCGGAGTTCTGGATGCCGGCCTGGGACGACCACGACACCCTCGTCGAAGACCCGCAGCGCGAGATCTCGCTGATCTACTACCCCAGCCGCGACGGCCTCGAAGACCGCATCTTCCGGATCAAGACCGAGCGCTCCAGCGCCAGTACACCGGAACCGCGCACCGTGCACCTGCTCAGCAACCTCGAAGTGCTGGCCGACGACGGCGCACAGGTGGAACTGCGCTTCAACTGGCACACCCTCAGCCATCGCTACAAGACCACGGACAGTTACTTCGGCACCTCGTTCTACCACCTCGATACCCGCGCCGAGCAGCCGTTGATCACACGCAAGAAAGTCGTGTTGAAAAACGATTACATCCACCAGGTCATCGACATCTACCACATCTGAGGACACCGCCATGACGTATGCCATTGCCCTGAACTTCGAAGATGGGGTCACGCGTTTCATCGACTGCAAGGCGGGTGAGAAGGTGCTCGATGCTGCCTTCCGCCAACGCATCAACCTGCCCATGGACTGCTCGGACGGCGTGTGCGGCACCTGTAAATGCCACTGCGAAACCGGCGCCTACGACTTGGGCGACGACTACATCGACGACGCCCTGAGCGAAGACGAGGCGCAGCAGCGCCAGGTGCTGACCTGCCAGATGGTGCCGCAGTCCGATTGCGTGATTGCCGTGCCGCTGCCGTCCAGCGCCTGCAAGACCGGCACCACCGCATTTGCCGCGACGCTGACCGGCATTACCCGCCACGCCGATGCGGCGCTGGAGGTGCGTTTCGAACTGGATCAGGCCCCGGTGTTCCTGCCCGGCCAGTACGTGAACATCGGCGTGCCCGACAGCGGCCAGACGCGTGCGTATTCGTTCAGCAGCCGCCCCGGTGAGACCGGCGCGAGTTTTCTGATCAAGCACGTGCCGGGCGGCTTGATGAGCGGCTGGCTGCAGCGCGCGCAACCGGGCGACAGCGTGACCATGACCGGCCCGCTGGGCAGTTTCTACCTGCGCGAAGTGGCGCGGCCGTTGCTGTTGCTGGCCGGCGGCACCGGCCTGGCGCCGTTCCTGTCGATGCTCGAAGTGCTTGCGCAGCGCCAGGAAGCCCGCCCGATCACACTGATCTACGGGGTCACGCGCGACCAGGATCTCGTCATGGTCGAGGCACTGCAGGCGTTTGCCGCACGGCTGCCGAGCTTCAACTTCATCACCTGCGTGGCCGACCCGCAGACCGCACATCCATGCCAGGGTTATGTCACCCAGCACATGGCCAGCGAAGTACTCAACGACGGTGATGTCGACGTGTACCTGTGCGGGCCGCCGCCGATGGTTGATGCAGTGCGCCAGCACTTCAAGACGCAGGGCGTGAACCCTGCGAGCTTCCACTACGAAAAATTCACCCCCAACGCCAGCGCCAGCTGCGATGCCGCCTGAGGACATACGCATGACTTCACGTTTCACAGACAAGGTCGCGTTGGTCACCGGCGCGGCCCAGGGTATCGGCCGCCGCGTTGCCGAGCGGTTGCTGGAGGAGGGCGCCTGGCTGGTGGCGGTGGACCGCTCGGAACTCGTGCATGAGTTGCAGCATGAGCGCGCGCTGCTGCTCACCGCCGACCTCGAACAGCACGCCGAATGCGCGCGGGTGATGGCCGCCGCCAAGGCGCGGTTCGGGCGCCTCGACATTCTGGTCAACAACGTCGGCGGGACCATCTGGGCCAAGCCGTTCGAGCACTACGCCGAGAGCGAAATCGAAGCCGAAGTGCGCCGTTCATTGTTTCCGACGCTGTGGTGCTGCCATTGCGTGCTGCCGTACATGTTGGCGCAGGGCAGCGGCGCCATCGTCAATGTGTCTTCGGTGGCGACCCGTGGGCT
>Ga0247742_10000501_pt1 | contig 31520 bp, 27 predicted proteins | sample UWRJL208509C2_FD_180944 | JGI IMG/M metagenome (GOLD analysis project Ga0247742, IMG submission 180944) | Plant litter microbial communities from Arlington Agricultural Research Station in Wisconsin, United States - UWRJ-L208-509C-2 | ecosystem: Environmental > Terrestrial > Plant litter >...
ACAACAACGAAAGGATCTCCACCAAACTCAACGGCCTGAGCCCGGTGCAATACCGGGCCCAGACCCTCGCAGCCTAAAATCCCAATAAGCCAGTCCAACAATCGGGGACCAGTTCATTATGTGAGAGAGCGTCGGGGGTGGGGTGACTAGGCCAGGACGCGGAGCTTGGAGCCGGAGCGGCCAAAGAGAGCGGCGTCGGCGGAGATCCTGCCGGCACCTGCCAGAGCGAGGGCCAAGGCAGCGCCCGCGAAGAGCAGAACCAGTTCGTATCCGCCGTTACCAACAAAGACGCCGGCCGGGGCGTGCACCAGGAACAGTGCTCCGAGCATGTTGACGGCCAGGAGCGCGGCGAACACGCGGGTCAGGAAGCCAATGATCAGCGCGATGCCGCCCACCAACTCAAGGGTTGCCACGACTGGGGCTACTGCGGAAGCGCCTGGCACGCCCATCTGGGCGAACGATGCCTGTGTGCCGGCGATGGTGAATTCGTTGAACTTCTGCCAACCGTGCGCGGCGAAGAGAAATCCTGCAATGACGCGCAGGATGGTCAGGGCTGTGGTGGTCAAGCTGGTCTTGTTCATACCGTCAACCCTTCCGAAAAAAGGTTGAAGTGTCAACTAATTGAGGCTTTTTATGACCAAAGCCTCAGCTGCCCGGCGTGAGCCCCCGCCTCTGGCGCGGTTTCGCCTGAAGCCACGGCTGCAGCAGCCGGGTGGTGATCGGCAGGAAGATGTACGTCATCAGCGGCGTGAGGATCACGATGTTAAGGAGCACCGCGAACACCAGCGGCCAATCCTGCGTCAAGGGGTGCAGCAGGAAATTGGCCAACAGGCTGAGCGGGAAAAACGGCAGAAAAATGCTGATGGCCTGCTTCCAACGCGGAGGAACCACAGTTTCGGGCACAACCACGGAGACGTCGCCGGGACGAGAGAACCAGCCCTCAATCCCCGTGTGCCGCTCCACGCGGGTGGTCTCCATCATGTCCCTAGCGCTGTCGATCCACCAGCGGCGTTCCTCCGAGTCCTCCCACTCCTGCAACGAATCGGCATCGGCGAAGCGGTAAAGCATGTGCCACTCCGTGGAATCCACCCCATTGCGCACCCAGCCCGACCCCAAATATCCCGGCCACTCGCGGGCAAGTTCCTGGCCGGCGTGGGCCCACGCGTTGGCTTGGCGGGTGTAGCCCGGAAGGATAGTGCGGGCGACGGAAACGGTAACGGGATGCTCGTGTGACACGGCCCAAATGTACCCGGCCAGCGGCGGACTAGGCTTGTTTAGTGCCTCAAACCACAACCGCTCCCACCCGCTCCAACGCCCGCGAGATCCTGCGCCTGGCCGTCCCCGCCTTCGGTGCGCTCATTGCCGAGCCGCTGTTCCTGCTGGCTGACTCCGCCATAGTGGGGCACCTGGGCGTCGACCAGCTGGCAGGTGTCGGCCTCGCATCTACCATCCTGCACACCGCCGTAGGGCTCATGGTCTTCCTGGCGTATTCAACGACGCCGGCGGTGGCCCGGGCGATCGGCGACGGCAAATTGGGGAAGGCATTGGCAGCAGGGCGCGACGGCGTGTGGCTGGCACTGCTGCTGGGGCTGGCGCTCGCCGTGGCTGGTTTTGTTGCGGCCGAGCCGCTGGTTGGCTCCATGGGAGCCACTGGAGAGGTTCGCCAGTTCGCCGTCGATTACCTGCGATGGTCCATGCCTGGCCTGGCCGCGATGCTCCTCATCTTCGCCGGTACCGGCGTGCTCCGTGGATTGCAGGACACCCGGACGCCGCTGGTGGTGGCTACCGCAGGCTTCGCCGTGAACATCGTCCTCAACGTGTTCTTCGTGTACGGACTGAATATGTCCGTGGCTGGCTCCGCGATCGGCACGAGCATCGCACAATGGGCCATGGCCGCCGTCTACTTGGTGATGGTCAGCCGGAACGCGCGGCAACACGGGGTGTCCCTTAAGCCCAACTGGCATGGCATCCGGGCCATGACCAAAGTGGGTTCGTGGCTCATGCTGCGTACGCTGAGTCTCCGCCTGGCCATCCTCGCAACTGTCCTGGTGGTGACTGCCCAGGGCGCAGTGAACCTGGCGGCACACCAGTTGGCCATGACCATTTTCTCCTTCCTCGCCTTTGCCCTGGACGCCCTGGCGATCGCCGCACAGGCCCTTATCGGCAAGGAACTGGGCGCCCGGAACGCCCAACGCGTCCGTGAACTCACCCGCACCATGATCCGCTGGGGCCTCGGGTTCGGTGTGATCACCGGCGCACTCCTGGCCATCGCGGCTCCGTGGGCCGGATACCTCTTCACGTCCGACGCCGGCGTTCGCTCCGCCCTCACCGTTGCACTGTGGGTCCTCGCGGTGGGACAACCGCTGGCAGGTTACGTCTTCGTCCTTGACGGAGTGCTCATCGGTGCTGGCGACGCGCGCTATTTGGCGATTGCCGGCGTCGTAAATCTGGTGGTCTATTTGCCGTTGCTGGTGGCGATTCACCAGATAAAGCCCGACGGCGAGGCGGGGCTCCTTTGGTTGTGGGCCGCGTTTGCGCTGGGCTACATGCTGGCCCGCGGCGTGACTTTGGGGCTGCGCGCGCGGACCGATCGGTGGATGGTGCTGGGTTCGCACTAAACTGGACGGGTGACTCTCCCTGCGACTCCTGCCCAGACTCCATCTGCCACCGAGGCCGGACTCTGGAAACCCGTGCTCATGCGTGCGACGGTTGCCCTGGTGTTCGGCGCAGTGACCATCTTCTGGGCTGCTCCATCGGTGCACGTCCTGGCCTGGGCCGTGGGGCTGTATTTGTTGGCGACCGCAGCGGCAGTGTGGATGTCCCGCGCTTTGCCCGTTGCCGTTCCGTTGGTGGTTGCGCTGGGAGGTGTTGGCGCTTTGGTCACACAATCTGACGCGGGCGTGGCGCTGTCGGCCATGCTGGCGCTGCTGGTGCTGGGACTCCTGGAGTTCGTCCATGGCCTCCGGAAGCGGGATGCGTTGGCGCGCGACTGGGTTGTGTCCGGTGTCATTGCCGTGGGCACTGCGGTGCTGCTGCCGTTCTTCACGTCACTGGGCGCCCATGCGCTGTTGGGCGTAGCTGGCGGCGGGGCCATCATTGCCGGTGTGTTGTGGATTCTCTCCGGGCTGACGCTGCGGCACGAAGCCAAGACCGCTGCGGGCGGATCGGCCCGGGCTGCTGCTCCCGGCGCTTCGCCCGAGGCCGTAAACTAGTAGCTGGACGTTCTACTCGTTGTAGAACTTTTGCTGACCGGCGGGGACTAACCGCCATCATTGGAGGAATGACCGTGGCAGACCAGACGCAGGGAGAACCGCGCAAGATGCGGACCTCGGTCAAGGGACCCCTCATGTTCTCCGCATTCTTTGCAGTGCTGGCCTTCGTTGCCGTGCTGATCTTCGCGTCCGGCGGCAGCGCAAAGGCCCCGCGGTTCGACCTCGCCTTCACAGGCGCAGGCATCGCGTTCATCGTGAGCCTCGTCGTGGCAGCCATGCTCTCCATGAGCCACAAAGAGAACGCCGACCACCTCGGCAAGGGTTCCGGCGTCAACCTCAGCTCCAAGCGTCCCGGCCACGGCGGCGCGGCTGCTCCGGGCGACGGGCCTGAAACGCCCGACGCCGGCCGCTAACCTTCCGCCGCTTCCTCACCACGGGTGGGCCGCGCCTTACGGGGCTGGGTGACCACCACTATGAGCACCGCTGTGCCGACGAGTGCCAGTGCCCACCAAGGGAATCCCGGGTCCATAGCTTGACTGGGAAGTGCGTGGGCGGATCCGGCGGCTGGGGCGTCAACGCGCTCGCCACGCACCAGGAGTCTGTGGCTGTTGACCCCTGTGGGCGTGCATGTCACCAGAGTGACGTAATCCTTGTCCTGGACTTTGCGGAGATCGTCCGTTTCCTCCGGCAGTACGGTCTTGATCTGATCGACCTTGTAATAGAACGATTCGCCAAGCACCGTTACGGAGAAGACATCGCCTTGGCGTACTTGATCCAGGTCATCGAAGAGCGTCGCGTTAACGAAGCCTGAGTGGGCAGTCAGCACGCTGTGGGTCCCCGTTCCGCCGACCGGCAGGCCGGAACCGAAAAGATGCCCGGCACCTTTGGACAGCGTTTCATCATCGGTGCCGTGAAAGATGGGCAGGTCCGAGTGGATGGAGGGGATGCTGATGCGTCCCATCATTCCGCCGGGTCCGACGTCGAGTATTTTTTTGTAAGCGTCCGAGCCGGCCCCGACGACGGTTTTCTCGCCTCGGTTGTTCAACGAGTACGGGTCGCGAAGCGGCCCGGATGGCAGCTCCTTGTTGAACTGCCGGGCCTCGTCCAGAAGTGTTTTTTGGGCCGACGGAGAGAGATTCTCCACGGTGTCCACATAGCCACTGATCTCTGTGGCATGAACCCGGTCGGAGAACCATGCGGCGGCGGTGGGGTACAGCATCACTCCAACGCCCAGGATGGCGACGACGACGATGATGATGCGTTGGACGCTCCATCCGGCGCGGATGTTTCGCTGGGGCCGCAGCTTGGAGTCTTGGTGCTTTGACATGAGAGTCCTGGGGGATTTGTGCTCTGGGGGAGCAAAGCGGGGAAGAGCGCGTGTTCGGCGATCTTCCCCGCTTTGGTGTTCAGGTTGCGAACCCTTGCAGGTTGGCGGTGACTAGCTGTTGGTGCTGCGGCGTGAACGGACCAACAGGAGTCCGGCGCCGGTTACCAGGAGTGCGCCTGCTGCGTACAACAGGCCGGTTCCCACACCACCGGTGAGCGGCAATTCGAAGCCACCGTTGGAGGGGATGTTCTTGACCTCCAGGTCAACACCCACCGTGGTGCTGGCCGAGTTGATCAGGAAGGAGATCGGCTCTGCGAGCAGCTCGTAGCCCTCCGGAGCGGTGGTTTCCACCAGGTAGTACGTGCGGTAATCGGCGGAGCCGGGCAGTACTGCAGCGCCGTTCGCCCAGTCGGAGTAGCGCAGGCCGGAGATGGTGAGGGTGCCATCGGCAGCAACGGTGAAGGTGCTCTGACCGTTGATGACAATAGCGTTGGTTCCGGCCAGGGCATCAGCCTGGTTGGTGTAGACCGAGAAGGAAGCGCCGGCAAGGGCAGCGCCGTTCTCGTTGGTCTTCAGGAGCGTCATCTCGCCCCACTTGGTGACAACCGGGGGAGTGATGATGGGGCCGCCGGGCTGCCCGGGAACGGTGGTGAAGCTGCCCAGGTTCGGGTAAACCATGGCGTCGTTCTCGATTTCGCCGATGGTGTTGACGGCGGTGTTTACAACAACCTGTACCTTGGTGTCGTTGTTGGCAGCCAGCACTGCGAGGCCTGCGGGGGTGAAGACGATGGAGACCGTGTTGGTGGCAGCATCGAAGGCAACCGTGTAGTGGGTGCCTTCGGTGATGACCGTGCCATTAACTAGTGTGGCGCTGGCATCAAGGTAGGTCAGCTTGTCGTCCAGCTGGTCCACGATCTTGTAGCCGTCAATGACTGCTTCGTTCGGGATGTCACCGGTGATGGTGAAGTCGATCTGATCGCCGAGCTTGACGTCGGGAGCATCCGTGACGGTCTTCTCTGCACCCGTGATGGAGTTCTTGGGGTACACATGGACGTTGTAGAGCCAGTTGTCCTTGTTATCCGGGTCAGTCAACGGCACTGAAACCAGGAACGGAGCTGACGGGGTCACGCCGGCCGGGTAGTTGGTTTCCGTTACCAGGTACAGGCCGACGGGGAGGTTGCCGAACGCTGCGGTGCCCGCGGCGTCGGTGACCTGGGCAGTGCCGGATCCCAGAGTGAACCCTGCACCTGTTATGGATCCTGCGGGATCGGCGGGGGAGAAGACGCTGCTCAGGTTGTGGGCAGCGTCCCAGCCGGCATTCGTGGACAGGTCGATGGCGTTGACCTGCTGAATGGTGAATTCGATGCCGGCCAAAGCGGTCAGTCCCGTGGTGTCCACGGCCGTGCCATTGTTGGGCAGTCCGGTGGGGGTGTCCGGGCGTTCGAACTTGTGGACCGTGATGGAACCGATCTGGTCCGCGTCCACCAGCGGGGCTGCCGAGGCCGGGGCGGCGGAGAAGGACATTGCCAGTACCGCACCGGCAATGGTGGTGGCGGCGGCCTTCCAAAGGCGCCGGGAGCTTTGATTACTCACTTTTTCCTCTTTCATGGGTGATGATGCGATGCTCGGGAGCGAACATTTTCTGGGGTTGGACCTGCCGCTTTTGCTGCAGGCGGGGAATGACGTTTTATGGGTGGTTTCGGGTGCGTCGTCCATTGCCTGACGCGAGGACCATGGCAATGAGAAGCAATGACGTTCCAGCGGCTGCAAACGGCCACCAGCCGATGCCGCCGGATTCAGGCATCTTCAGCGCAGGGACGTCGCGGACGGTGACCAGGAAGATACCGTTTCCATCGGCGTCGCTCGTTGTCACGACTCCGCCGCCGCTTCCTTGGCCGATGGTCACGGCACCGTTGGCGGCAACGGTGAATTGCACGGCTTCGGCCAGCAGGTTGAAGCCATCCGGAGCTGTGGTCTCTTCGAGCCAGTACACGCCCGGCTGAATGCCCTCGAGTTGGAACTGTCCGGTCTGGGACGGAACGGGAGCCACGGTGAAGCTGGTGTTGACTGCGCCCGGCGCTCCGGCTGCGTCATTGTGGATGGCCCAAGTGGATCCCGCCATGGGAACCCATTCGTCGTCGGACGATTCGCCGAGTTTTTCGATGAGGATTTTGGCCGGTGTCAGGTGGGTGGTAGAGCATTCCGGTGCCAGCGGTGTGGTGCTGGTTGCGCAGCGGACGGGTGTGACGCTGCCGGCGCCAGTGGCGACGTTGACCAGTTGAGCACTCCAAGCGTCCGCCTTGACGGTGACTTTGTAGCTGAGCACTGCGGTTTGTCCGGCCGGAAGAGTGAACTGCTGGGTAGTCAGCGTGGTGGACGGTGCCACGGGATTCGCGACGGCGACCGGCGCTGCGGAGCCGATGGTGAGGACTGCGGATCCGGGGACGAACGTGGCCTGATCCAGGACGTCTGCGAGGTTGTCCGTGAGGACGACGTTATTGATCTGGCCGCGGTTGCTGGTGGCGGTAACGGTGTACGTGATGGTGTCGCCGGGTTTCACCCATTGGCCGTTTGACGGCTGGGTGCCCACTGAGGCCGACTTGGCGATGGTCCATTGGGGCTCCACGGGCGTATTTACCGTTGCGGAACATCCAACCCCGGGCAAGGGCGGGCAGGCAGGATCAACGGTGGGAACCATGGTGGTTGATCCGGGAACCGGAACGGGCCCACCGCCTGGCATGTTGGGAACAGCTGTTTGGGCTGGAGGCGTGACTTTGGCCGTGTTGGTAATGATTCCGGTGGTGCCCGGTGCCACCGTGCCCTTGATGGTGTACGTCAGGGTTCCGCCCACGTTGATTCTTACGGTGCCGGAAATGCTGCCGGTGCCGGTGGGAGCGTTACAGGCGGTGGGTCCGGCCGGGGGCAGATTTGAGGTTCCCGCAACCGTAACCGCACAGGTCCAGGTTGCACCTGTGATGGATGAGGGCAGGGGGTCGGTGAATACGGCGTTGACAGCATCGCTGGGTCCGTTGTTGTGGACCACAACTGTGTACGTGATCGGCTGGCCCGGGACGTAAGCGGCAATGTTGGCACTCTTGGTGATGGACAGGTCCACCACCGGACGGACGGTCAAAGGCGCCGTTCCGGGAGAGTAAAGCCCCGTGATGGTGGGGAAGTTGTTGGTGCAGTTGGGAATGGCCGTGCCGTCGTTGGCCAAGCACCCTGAGTTGTTGTAAATACCGGGGGTGTTGCTGGTGACGGTTACCGTGATGGTGCACGAGGCACTGCCCTGCGCGAGGTTCCCGGTGACGTCCACCGTACGGCCTGAGACAGTGCCCGCTGTACGGACGCATGTGCCACCTAGTGGGCCGACCGCAGTAAGGCCAGTGGGCAGGGTGTCAACGAAGTGCCAGCCATTCTTGGCCATCAGGTCGCTGGTGTTGGTGACGGTGTAGGTCAAGGTGGTGTTCTGACCCTGGAAGATGCTGGTGGGGCTGAATGCCTTATCCAGTTGTGGCGTAACGTCAACCAGCTGGGGAAGGTCGAATCCGACGTCGTTGCCGGTGCCGGTGGCCTGCAAATTCCTTACCCGGATACCCAGCGTAGGGGTGGTGCCGGTCAGCGGGACCTGGATGGCTCCCGACTGAAGCTTTGCCACGCTGTAGTCGGTATTGCCGTAATTGAAGACTTGCCGGCTGGGATCAGCGCAGGGGTCCAGGTTTGAACCGACCACCGTTGCTACGCCATTAATGAGGATGGAGAATTCCTGGCGGGCGTGGTTGGAGAAGCAGTTGGTTTCCCCGAAGATGCCCGAAATCGCGTAGTAATGGCCAGCGATGGTGGGAATCGTGTTCTTGGTGGTTTGGAGCTGAAGCCCCGCCGGTTGGACTCCGTTGGAAGTGTTGGTGTACTCGCTGAGGATCTGGTTTTGAGCGGCCTGAGCGTCGGTCATACCCTGGTATTTGCCCATGACATAGGCCATGTCGCGCAGAAAATTGATGGCGTTGTTGCGGCCGCATTGATCGTTATTGGTGATATTGCCGCCATTGACGGGCAGGGGAGTGCTCTGCCGTACGATCCAGCCGTTGCAGGCGCCGTAACCGGGAAGCCAGGCTGCATCTGCCGTGTACTGCTCGTTCTGTGCAGCCGCGCCGCCCGTGTATGAAGTCAATGGGATGGGAGCAGTGGCAGCGCTGATGTTGGAGAAGTCTTCGCTGTAGACCAAGGTGCCAGGCTGGGTGACTCCGGGGGAGCCGGGCAGTGCGCTCACGGGCGTGGGAGCGTTGACTACTCCATAAGCTGACATTCCTACTACTACGAGAAGAACGCTCGCAATGAGCGCGAGCAGAGTCCGGCCCTTGCCTTCACCCCGCCCGTCTTGATCGTGGGCACGTTTGTGCTCAAACTTCTGCCGCATGGAGTCCCTTTTCCTAATGCCATGGCCAATCAACCCTCTGGAGGGCCGCCCCTTTATTTCTTACTGAGGAGTAAGTACGGCATGACGGAAAATCATGATGCGGAAATGAATGTGACCCTGGTCACATTTGAAAAAAGGGATGCGAAAGTACCATTGCCGCGCAATAGCGGGGTCAATAGCCGGACTGTCACGTCCAGCGCTGCGGCTGGGAAGTGGCGCCCACTCCCATGAAAAGCCGGGTGCGACCATCAGGTGGATGACCGTATAGACGCGCGGCCGCAGTTATGCCGGCATCACACGCCCTCGGCGGCTTTTCTTGCCCGGTATGCCGCGACGTGGGCGCGGTTGGCGCAGTTGCCGGTGTCGCAGTACAGCTTGGAGCGGTTGCGGCTGAGATCCAGGACGACGGCATCGCAGTCCTCCGCAGCGCATACGCGCATGCGATCCATTTCCTTGCTTCGGACGACGTCGATGATGGCCATAGCAGCTTCGGTGCCCATCCGATCTGCCAGCGGCGCTTCCGGGGTTGTGGCGTGGAGGTGCCAGTCCCAGTGGTCATGTTTGACGAGCTGGGGGAGTGCTTTTGCGTCGGCGAGCAGCTTGTTGACGGACTTTGCCGCCGTGTCCTCATCGGCGCTCCACAGGGCTGCCAGTTCGCGACGCAAGTGCTTGATGCTATCCAACTCCGCCGGCGTATGGACCCGCGAGCCTGTGAACTCTTCGGCGTCCAGGAAGGCGTTGAGGTCCTGCACGGTGACCAGCGCTTCCTCTCCGTTGGCGGCGGTGTTGATGAGATTGACGACGCTACGGAGGGCTACCTCGGTGTCAGGCGCAAAAAGCACTTTGACTCCTTACATGTTTCGGGAGTACTGTCATGACCATAAGCCCACTTTACTCCTGACAGGAGGCTGCTGTGTCAGCTCCAACGACGAAGGCTGATGCAAAGAGTTTCCTGGCATCAGGACTCGGCATCGCACTCTTTTCCTCGGCTGTTTTCGGCACGTCCGGCTCGTTTGCCAAATCAATGCTGGAAACCGGCTGGTCACCCGGCGCCGCAGTTGCCGTGCGCCTCACCGGTGCCGCGCTCATCCTGGTGATTCCCGCCGTCGTGGTTCTACGTGGCCGTTGGCACCAACTCAAGGACAACTGGCTGACCATCCTGCTGTTCGGTCTCATCGGCGTAGCAGGTTGCCAGCTCTTCTACTTCAACGCCGTTGCCCGCCTCTCCGTAGGCGTAGCCCTGCTGCTTGAGTACCTGGCTCCGGTGATGATTGTTCTGTGGCTCTGGATTGCCAGCCGACGCCGGCCCCGCGCGCTCACCGCTGCCGGCGCGCTGTTGTCCCTGGGCGGCCTGGTTCTGGTGCTTGATCTGACAGGTGCCGTGAAGGTGGACTTGGTTGGCGTTCTGTGGGGCATGGCCGCAGCCGTGTGCCTGGTCATCTACTTCTTCATCACCGCGAAAGAGAACGACACCCTCCCGCCACTGGTGCTCGCTTCAGGGGGCCTCCTCGTGGGAGCGCTGGTGATGTGGCTCGTAGGCCTGGTGGGATTGCTGCCCATGACGTTCAGCACCGCCGACACAACGCTGGGGCCGTGGACCACCCCCTGGTGGGTTTCCGCCGTGGGGCTCATCATTCTGGCCACGGTACTCGCGTACGTTACCGGCATCATGGCTGCCCGCAGCCTGGGGTCCAAGGTGGCCTCGTTCGTGTCCCTGACCGAGGTGCTTTTTGCCGTGATCTGGGCCTGGCTGCTTTTGGGCGAACTCCCGGGGACGATCCAGCTGCTGGGAGGGCTCCTCATTGTGGGTGGTGTGGTCCTGGTACGCGTCGATGAGTTGCGTGGAGATCGGCGGGCAGCTCAGGAAGTTGCCCGGGTCCTGGATCATCCGAACGATGTTGAACCGGTCCCCTCCGTGAACGTCACCGGGAAATAGGCCTTAACAAGAGAATGCCCGGACGCTGTGCGTCCGGGCATTCTTCCCAACTGTCTTAGTTGGAGGCCTGCTGCTGCTGCTCAGCGTTCTTCTGAGCGCGATCGCCGGCTTCGCGAAGTGCGTCGGCAACCTTCTTCAGGTTCGAAGCGTGCTGGCTGTCCCACTCGCCGCGGAACTTGTCAGCGTCCGGGCCCTTCCAGTCGGTGCCGTCAAGTGCGCCCTTGAGCTGTGAACGCTGCTGCTCGATGTTCTCAGCACCAGCCTTCAGCTTGTTACCGAGCTGACGAAGCTGATCAACATCTGCACCCCAAATAGCCATGAGATTCTCCTTCATTTTTCGGACCCGAGCTCTTCGGCATCCCCAGCGGCCTCCGGCTCATCCGGAAGATCCAATAACTAAAACCTATCCCGGGAATGCAAAAACCGTCGATGGGCACCCCTCCCCATGTAGCACTGCCCATAGTTAGCATGGGGTTATGTGCCGCAATATCAGGACCCTGCATAACTTCGAACCGCACGCCACGAGCGCCGAAGTGGAGGCCGCTGCCCTGCAATACGTGCGCAAAATCAGCGGATCCACCAAGCCCTCCAAGGCCAACGAGGAAGCCTTCGCGGAGGCCGTCCACGAGATCGCGCATATTACGCAGCATCTCCTTGACTCCCTGGTGAGCCATGCGCCGGCGAAGAATCGCGACGAGGAAGCCGCCAAGGCGAAGGCCCGGGCCGCCGTCCGGTTTGGGGCTGCCTAGCCGCAGCTCGAGCCGCAAGGCAGTGGTGGGTGACCAGACGTTCCTGAACACCCACAACTGCCCAGTTGGTTGGGTCTACTTCCCGAACGAGCGCAGCCTCAGCGAGTTGGCAACCACCAGCACAGAGCTGGCCGCCATTGCCGCGCCGGCGATCATCGGATTCAGGAACCCAAGTGCTGCCACCGGGATGCCAATCGCGTTGTAGAAGAACGCCCAGAACAAGTTGGTCTTGATGGTGGACAGGGTCTTGCGGGATAGTTCAATCGCCTGCACCAGCTGACCAAGATCACTGCCCATGACCGTCAAGTCCGAGGCTTCGATGGCAACATCGGTCCCCGATCCCATTGCTATACCAAGGTCCGATTGGGCCAGGGCTGCGGCATCGTTCACGCCGTCACCGGCCATGGCAACAGTGGCCCCGGAAGCCTGCAGCTTCCGAACCGCCTCAACTTTGCCCTCCGGAAGTACGCCGGCGAAGACATCTTCCGGTGAAATTCCGACGGCGGCAGCCACTTGGGCGGCCACTGCGGCATTGTCGCCGGTCAGCAGGATGGGACGGATTCCAAGGTCCTTCAACTTCCGGATTGCTGCTGCAGAGCCGGGTTTGATGGTGTCGCTCAGGCTCACGATCCCTGCAGCCTCACCGTTCACAGCTACCCAGATGGCTGTGGCGCCACCGTTTTCCTCCGCCGCCAGGGCCTCGCGTTGGCTTGAATCGAGCGGAATGCCGTTCTCCTCCAACCAGCCGGAACGTCCGACAACTACGGTCTTGGAGACTCCGTCAAGTGAGACGGTGCCCCTCACACCGCCGCCCGGAGCGGAACTGAAGCCTTCGACACCCGGGAGGGTCCCGGCGTCGGGCATCGCATCCTCGGCGGCGGCCGCAATGGCGTGCGCGATCGGATGCTCGGAGGCCGATTCGACAGCCCCAGCCAGGGTCAGAACGGCTGCCGGGGCGTAGCCGTTCAGGCCAACCGTGTGGTCCACGGCGAGCTTGCCACTGGTGACGGTACCCGTCTTGTCCAGCAGGATGGTGTCCACGTGGCGGGTGTCCTCAAGAACCTGTGGGCCCTTAATGAGGATGCCCAGTTGAGCTCCGCGTCCCGTCCCCGTCAGCAGCCCCACCGGAGTTGCCAGGCCCAGGGCGCAGGGGCACGCGATCACCAGAACCGCAACGGCTGCGGTGAAGGCTGCGTTGAGGTCGCCCGAGAAGAACAGCCATACAAGGAACGTGATCAGGGCGATGATCAGCACAATTGGAACGAAGACAGAGCTGATCCTGTCAGCGAGCCGTGCAATGGGCGCCTTTCCTGTCTGCGCTTGGCTGACCAGCCGGCCCATCTGAGCGAGGGTCGTGTCCGATCCCACGCGGGTGGCGCGGACCAAGAGCCGACCGGAAGTGTTGATGGTAGCGCCCGTCACCAGACTGCCCGGCCCAACCTCCACCGGCACCGATTCTCCGGTGACCAGCGAGGCGTCGACGGCGGACGCGCCGTCCGTGACCACGCCGTCGGTGGCGATCTTCTCACCAGGGCGGACGACGATGACGTCCCCCACAAGGAGTTGATCCGCCGGGATCTTCTCCTCAACGCCGTCCACAAGGATGGTTGCGTCCTTGGCGCCAAGGTTCAGCAGCGCTTTGAGCGCGTTACCGGCCTTGGCCTTGGCGTTCGCTTCAAGGTAGCGGCCCAGAAGCAGGAAAGTTGTGACTACGGCAGCCACCTCAAAGTAGAGGCCTCCGCCGGACATGCTTTCCATGCCGGGGTGTTCCGTCATGCGGGGATCGGCGAACAGTTGCCACGCCGAGTAAAGGTACGCGGCAATCACACCGATGGAGACGAGGGTATCCATGGTGGAAGCGAAATGCCGGGCATTGACGGCCGCCGCCCGGTGGAAAGGCCAGGCAGCCCAGCTCACCACAGGCAAGGCGAGTACTGCGGCAACCCATCCCCAGTTGGCGAACTGGAGGGCGGGAATCATGGAGATCGCGAAGACCGGCACAGTCAGAATGGCGGCGGCGATCAAGCGTGGGCGGAGTGTGGAGGCGGCGGGGCCGTGAGCCATGTGGTTCTCGTGATCCATATGCGCGGCGCCGCTGGCGCCATGCTCTGCATGCTCGGTGAGCGCGGCAATGCCGGTGCCATTCTCTGCATGCTCGGTCGTGCCTCCCTTAGACGCATGCTGCCGCATCCCTCCGGCGTCGCCGCCACGGTCGCGTTCAGGTCCGGCAGGCTCAAGCACATCATCGCCGTGTTCGTGGGTGTGATGAGGGGGAGTGTGTCCGGGGATTTCTCGGGTGTTTGGAGCTGGGGTGTGGCGGATGGTGGCTTTGTAACCCGTCGCGTTGACGGTGTCCACGATTTGCTGGTCTGTCACGGTTGCCGGGACTGTGACGTGGGCTGATTCGAGGGGCAGGTTGACGCTGGCCTCCACACCCTCGAGTTTGCCCAGTTTTCGTTCCACTCGATTGACGCACGAGGCGCAGGTCATGCCCTCGATGTCCAGTTCGATGACCCTTTGTGCGGGTTGGTTGAAAGTCTCCTGGCTACTCAACAGGACTCCTAAGCTTCGTTGGCTACCACCAGGTAGCCGGCTTCTGCCACGGCCTCGCCGATTTCGGACGGCGAAAGCTCCTTGGTTGATGTGATGGTCACGGTTGACAGGCCGCCGGGATTTAGGTCCACTGCAACGTTTTCGACACCGTTGAGTGACTCGAGTTCTTCGCTCACGCTGGAGACGCAGTGACCGCACGTCATGCCGGAAACGTTGACGTTGGTGTAAATGCTCTGGCTCATGGGGGTCTCCTTGGTGATGAGTTCAATAGTGTGGTGCTTAGTGGCTGAATTACCGCAGCAGGCGCCCGATGGCATCGGTGGCCTCCTTCACTTTGGCGTCGATCTGTTCGGCGCGGGTTTCGGGGTTGGGCTCGGAGGCGGCCCCCACGACGCAGTGGCCGATGTGCTCCTCAACGAGTCCCAGGCTGACGGCGTGAAGGGCCTTGGTGGCGGCGGCTATCTGGGTCAGGATGTCGATGCAGTATTTGTCATCCTCCACCATGCGCGCAATCCCGCGGACCTGGCCCTCAATCCGTTTCAGGCGTTTGAGGTAGGCGTCCTTATTGCTGGTGTACCCGTGGGGAGCGGCGTGCTCCAGGTCCACCTCGATGATGGGTGCATTGGGGTGGCTCATGCTCAGGTCTGGCGTGCTCATGCCTTGAAACTATACCCGCAGGGGGTATTGAGTCAAGTACCCCCTGGGGGTATTGCCCGAAAATAGCAGCTACTCCCCCGCCGAGCCGCGACGATACCAGCTTTCCGAGCGCACCAAGGCTGGCATGGCGGCTGCAGCTGCTAACGGACGCAAAGCAGGACGCCGGGAAATCACGACAGACCACGAGAAGGTCAAGAGAGCACATGAACTGAAAGCCCGGGGCCTCAAGCCATCGGACATCGGAAAGGTCATCGGAGCCAGCCGCGCCACCGTCTACCGATACCTCGGCATAGGCTCCTAAGACCGCAGCGAACTGTCCCGGAAGTTGTCTTTGTGACTGCTGTCCACGGCAGATGATTTGGAACAACATCTGGGACGGAAATATTACGCGAAGGCCGACTGCTGGTTGTCAGTTTTAGAAGTCCTCTGCACGAATGATCAAAGTGCCGTGCACAGGCCTCCTTCCGTCCGGCGGGATGCTTCATCGGACCGCCGTGAGGCTTGGCTCCTATGGGCCGAAGCGGACCACAACTTTGCCACGGCAGTCGCTAGTGGGTCAGTAGGAGTTTGCGGATGCAGTCACGTAGATCTGTGAGCAGTTCGTTATCGGGATTGCTGCGGGCGAGAGCTGCCAGGCCGCGGCAGGCCAGACCTGCGTCGGTGAGTTCACCGCTGACCAGAAAATCCATGAGTTCCGAGATGGGAAGAAGGCGGACCTCTCCGGATTCAGACTCCTCCCAGGCCGCGTCAAATCTTTCCGATGCGTTGGCGGCTATTACAAGATGTTTGCGTCGTGACGAGTTCGCAGCCCACCACTCTGAGCCAGCGTAGAAGGTTGATTCTGAGTGGTAGCCGGTTTCTTCTCGTAGCTCTCGAAGAGCTGCATCCGCGGGTTGCTCGTCGGCGTTGAGGTATCCGCCGGGGAGTTCCAGTAGTGCTTTCTCGGGCCCCACACGGAACTGTTCGAAAAGGACGACGTGACTTGCTGCAGGAGTGAAGGCAAGGGTCGCCGCAGAGTCGCGACTGGCAATGACATCCCAGTCTTCCAAGTGTCGATGACAGACACAGTTCTCCTTCTCTGTGGAGGACCAATCCAAGTACCAGCCCACGATAAGCGGCCTCAACACGTCGCTGACACTTCCGGCCCGACAGTGTCCCGTAGCGTGATTTCTAGCGAGCGGGAAGGCGCGAGTACATGTACATGTCCTTGCGCTGGCCGCCAATCTCCAGCCAGCTCCTCATCGTCCCTTCCCGTACGAACCCGCTGCGCTCGGCTGCGCGCCAGGAGCCCTCATTCCAAGGCTCGACGTAGAGTTCCAATCGATGAATCCCGGGTTGCGCAAGACCCCAGGCGGCGAGGGCACCTAAAGCAGAGGAAGCAGCTCCATTCCCCCGATGACTTGGCGCCACCCAATAGCCAATGCTCGCCCGGCCTTGGCTGAGGTTCTTCAGCCACAGCCCGATTTGGCCAACCGCCTGATCAGAGGAGGCATCAGCAATAGCGAAGGAGTACCCGGTGCCATCAACTAAGCGTTGGTGCTGTCTTTCGATGAAGGCCAGAGCTGACTGGCGTGAACCGCTGGCGGGAACTGTCGTGATGGCAGGAATTAGTGGATCGCTCGAGGCTTCCTGGATCACAGGAACATCGGCTGCCGTAAATGGGCAGAGCCTGTAAGGGGGCGTAACGAGTACAGGCTGCTCCAGGGGATTCATTCTAAGACTCTACGCGGAGCCCCCCGGGCAGCGGGCGAGATTCCGAGGCTGCGATCGTCCCGCTCCCAAGGAAGTGGGACGATCGCGGGCGAACTGCGTCGGCGTGTAGCAGAACACGGGCCCGAGCTCATTGAACCAGCTTAGTGGGGAACCGGCATGGTTAGGACGACCTCGTTGCAGCCAGGGCCTACGTACTCAGGGCATCGCCGGAGGGTCGATGTCAGCTCGTGCGGCCCGGACAATATCCTGGGCGTCGGTGATGTCGGACGGCTCCGGAGCAGGTGCGAACAGGGCCACGGGTGGCTTCGCTGCACTGCAGTCCTGTTGGGGAAGTGTCACCACGCTTCTGATCCGCAGTTGCCCTGCCTCGAGGTGTTCCATTCGGAACATCACGCCGGTGGCATTCAGTTCATCCGGCACGTCGCCTGTTTCGGACGCCCAGCGCACCACGCAACCGCGGACCTCGGCAGTGCCGGCAGTCGGGCCCGGTTTGACCTCCATGGGGAGGAAGGGATCGGGCCCTGGGCGGATGTCCGGGCGTCGTTTCTGCTCAACATCGTTCAAGGGGTGCCTGGAAAGGCGAATTCGGAGATCCAGGCCTGTGGTCTCCACCAATTGGGGCAACGTGAAATCCGTAAAATTCTGTGCGACGGCCTGGGCCTCGAGTGACTTGCGGGCTGCCATGACCCAGGGATCGGCTTCTATGGCCGCGTTGGGCGCAGTTCCTTGCCATTCGACTGCCGGATAAGGGGGCGTGGGCTTCTTCTCGTCGCGGCACGCAGCGAGCCCGCCAGTGACGGTGACCAGCAGCAGCGAGGTAGCAACGGCATTCAAATACCGCGCCCGGGATGTCCTTGCGTCGCTCATGATCAACCCCTTTTTGCGCGTTTTCGCCTATCGAATCTACCACGGGCCCTGAGGGTGAGGACCAGCTCGACGGCGGGTGGCAGCCCGCGGGGGTGGAACGCCGGCCCGGACCGTAATCGGTCCGGGCCGGCGGCTCGGTGTCAACGGGGTCAGTGCCTTTCCGCTGGGGTGTGGACCACGCAGATGGTGCCGGCCGGAATGTGTGCTGTTCCGCTGACATCCTCTCCGGAGAGCAGGTTTAGTCCGCTCGCCGTGTACTCGGCGTCGGCGTCGGTGTGGTTGATGAGAAAGGTGAAGGTGCCTTCTTCTGAATGGCGCGAAGCTACCTCCAGCCCGGCGGGCGGTTGAAGTCCGGGTTCAATTCCTGCAGCATTCACGGCGTCAAGTACGACGTCAGCGAGGTGGCCGCCGTCGAGCTTTGTAGAGATGTACCAGGCGGTGCCGCTGCCGAACGTGTTGCGCGTGATGGCGGGGCCGGAAGCCGACGGGCCGCTGGTGTAACGGCTGAGTACGCTGGCGGTGCTGGCGTGGATTTCTTCGGACCACACCGTTCCGGTGGCGCCGCTGCCCAGCGTGACGATCTCGTGCTCACGCAGAGGCAGGAATTCGTGAATCTCCAGGCCGAGAACATCACGGAGCCCACCCGGGGAGGCGCCGGCCGGGACGGTGTCGTTGGCGTTCACGATTCCGGAGAAATAGGACACCATCAGGTGCCCGCCGTCGTGGACGTAGCGGCTGATGTTCGCTGCTGCCTTGTCGCCCACCAGGTAAAGCGCCGGGGCGAGAACCAGTTCATAGCCGGAGAGGTCCGCTTCGGGGTGGGCAAAGTCCACGCTGATGCCGCGGTTCCACAGGACGGTGTAAAACGACTCGATCCGCTCGCGGTGATCAAGGTCGCTGCTGGGGCGCCATTCCAAATCCTGAGCCCAGAAGGATTCCACGTCCCAGAGGATGGCCACCCGCGAATCCACGGTGGAGCCCTTCACGGGGGCGAGTTTCCTGAGGTCGTCGCCCAGGTCAAGGACCTCCCGCCAGATCCGGGTGCCGGTACCGGCATGCGGGAGCATGGCGGAGTGGAACTTTTCAGCGCCATAGCGGGAGGCCCGGAACTGGAAGAACATGATGGCGTCTGCCCCGCGTGCCAGGTGGGACACGCTGTTGCGGGCCAATTCCCCGGGCCGCTTGGCAATATTCCGGCCCTGCCAGTTCACGGCTCCGGTGGAGTGTTCCATCAGCATCCAGGGACGGTTGCCTGCCAAGGAACGGGTGAGGTCGGCATCCATGGCGAGTAGAACGTGGTTGTCTGCGCGCTGCGCAACCAAGTAGTGGTCGTTCGCAACGATGTCCACCTCCTTGGCCCAGGCCCAATAGTCGGCTGAAAGGCAGTTGGTGGCCATGAAGTTGGTGGTCACAGGGAGATCAGGCGTGTACTTCTTGATGACATCGCGCTCGGCAGTGAAGCACTGCAGCATGGCGTCCGAGGTGAACCGGCGGAAGTCGAGCCGCTGTGCCTGGTTACTGACGCTGGCCGAAAGCCTGGGTGCGTCAATCTCATCCCACTCGCCGTACTTCTGCCCCCAGAAAAGGGTGCCCCAAGCCTGGTTCAGAGCGTCCAAAGTGCCATAACGGTCGCGGAGCCAGTCGCGGAACGCCAGGACGGACTGCTCGTCGTAGGACTCACTGACCGGTGCGCCGTATTCATTGTGGACGTGCCAAAGAACAAGCGCGGGGTGGGCTGCGTAGCGGCGTGCCAGTTGCTCGGTGATATTGGTGGCCGCACGGCGGTATTCCGGCGAGCTGGGGCTGGCCATGCCACGCGATCCGTTGCCCAAGGTGACGCCCTCACGGGTCACGGGGCGCGCATGCGGGTACTTCTTCCAGAACCAGGCAGGCGGTGCCGCCGTAGGTGTTCCAAGGTCAACGCTTATGCCTGCCTGCGCGAGCAGGTCCATCAAGTCGTCCAGCCATTCGAAGTCGTATTCACCTTCGCGGGGTTCCAGCAACACCCAGGAGAAGATGCCGATGCTCACCAGGTTGATCCCGGCCTCCTGCATCAGCGCGATGTCTTCCACCCAGACCTCACGGGGCCATTGCTCGGGGTTGTAGTCCCCGCCGTAGCAAAGGCCGGCCGGTCGCTGTACCCAAGGCGCGGGTGCGCGTTGGGCGGCGGGGGCCTGCAGGACGTCTGTCATCGAATAGTCTCCTTAGAACTGTGTGCGCTCCCAGTATTATCACAGCCCTATAGGCGCTGACTAGATGAAGTTTAGTGTTGACATAGATCACAGAGCTGTGACTAACTGGAACCGCTCACAGTCACACACCGAACTTCCGCTCGGATGAGCGACGAATCCACACAGCACAATTCAGCTTTTCGACAAGGAGGACGAAATGCGCAAGTCATTTCGTGCAGGCGCCGTAGCCATGCTCGCAGCGGCCACAATGCTCGCCGCAGGTTGTTCAGGAGGTTCCACGGCAGGCAGCCAAAGCGCGGCCACCAGCGATCCCAACCAGAAAGTGGAACTGACCTACTGGGCTTGGGCCCCCAACCTGGACAAGGTGGTGGAACTCTGGAATGAGAAAAACCCCACCATCCACGTCACCGTGAACAAGCAGGACGGCGGAGACCCGGCTGTCACCAAGCTGCTCACCGCCGTCAAAGCCGGCAGCGGCGCCCCGGACCTGATCCAGGCCGAGTACCAGAAAATCCCTACCCTGGTAGCAGCCGATGCGCTCGCAGACCTATCCGGCACCGTGGCAAACGACACCAAGAGCCACTTCCCTGATGGCGTCTGGAACGATGTGACGCTGGGCGGCGATGCGCTGTACTCCGTTCCGCAGGACACCGGCCCCATGGTCTTCTACTACCGCGCTGACATCTTTGAGAAGCTGGGCATCGCCGTTCCCAAAACCTGGGATGAGTACGCGGCCGCTGCAAAGACTGTTCATGCAGCTGACCCCGAGGCCTACTTGGGAACGTTCTCCTCCAACGACGCCGGATGGTTTACCGGCATGGCACAACAGGCCGGAGCCTCCTGGTGGGGTGTTGATGGTGACGCCTGGAACGTGAAGATCGCCGAAGAGCCTACAGAAAAGGTGGCCGGATACTGGGGCGGCCTCGTGGAAGAGGGCGTCATCGACAACAAGCCCATGTACACACCGGAGTGGAACACCGCGCTCAACACCGGCAAGCAGGTTGGCTGGCTCAGCGCAGCTTGGGGCCCGGGTGTTCTGGAGGGCAACGCCGGTGCTACGGCGGGCTTGTGGAAGGCCGCACCTATGCCGCAGTGGGATGCTTCCAAGCCGTCCACCGGCAACTGGGGTGGATCTTCTACTGCCGTCACCTCCCAGTCCAAGAACCTCGACGCCGCGGCCAAGTTCGCCACGTGGCTGAACACCGACCCGGAGGCAATCAAAGCCTTGGTCAAGGAAGCGGGCATCTACCCCGCTGACACCGCAGGCGCGGAATCATCACTAACTGAGGCTCCTGCGTTCTTCTCCAACCAGCCCGATTTCTACAAGGTTGTTGGCGAGGCTGCGCAGAACGTGGGCTCGTTCACTTACGGCCCTAACGTCAACGTGGCGTACAACGCCTACAACGACCAGTTCGCTAAAGCTGCACAGTCCAAGCAGAAGAGTGCCTTCCTGGACGCAGTCAGCACCATGCAGCAGGTCACCGTGGATGACCTGAAGAAGACCGGCTTCACGGTCAAGTAACCGCTCCAAGCAACGGTTGTCAGCAACCGCTCCAGCGCGGGAGGGCGTCCGCAAGCGAAACGCCAGACGCCCTCCCACACGCTGATCCCACCTCGAACCACCACACCTCGATCCACCACACCTCGATCCACCACAAGGAAGTGCACCCGTGGCAATGACCGTAACCAGGCCCGGTCCGGCGGCCGACACTGCAGCCGGAACCCCGAGGAAGTCGCAGAACTTCAAATCCCGGGTGCTCATCCCTTACGCAATGCTCGCCCCGGGCATCATCCTGTTCCTCGTCTTCATGGCAGCGCCCATCATTTACACCCTGGTGCTGAGCTTCCAGAAGAAGAAGGTCAGCGGGCTGGGCCTGGGCAAAGGTTCACAAAGCACGGCGTTCGCCGGTTTGGACAACTACGTCAGCGCGCTATCAGACCCGGAGTTCCTGGGCAGCGTCCTGCGCGTCCTCACCTATGGGCTCATTCTCATCCCACTGATGCTTGGCTTTGCCCTGCTCTTTGCGCTCCTGCTGGATTCGCGGCGGACAAGGGCCGGCAGTTTCTCCCGAACGGCCATCTTCCTGCCGTACGCGGTACCTGCGGTGATCAGCTCGCTGTTGTGGGGCTTCCTGTACCTTCCCGGCGTCAGTCCGTTCCACTTCCTGGCCAGGCAGTTCGGCATGGAATTGCCGTCGCTCCTGGATCCCAACCTGGTCACGTTCGCCATCTGCAACATCGCCCTGTGGGGTGGCGTGGGCTTCAACATGATCGTCATGTACACCTCGCTGAAGGCCGTGCCCAGCGAAATCTACGAGGCCGCAAAGCTGGATGGCTGCTCCGAGATCCAGACGGCCATCAGGATCAAGATCCCCATCATCGCCCCTTCACTGGTGATGACAGCGTTGTTCTCGATGATCGCCACGCTGCAGGTCTTCGCCGAACCCACAACGCTGCGCCCCCTGGCTAACAGCCTTTCCACTAGCTGGTCTCCGCTCATGCTGGTGTACCGGGATGCTTTCACCCGCAATGACGTCTTCTCTGCTGCTGCCACCAGCATCGTGATCGCCTTGGCAACCTTCATCATTTCGTTCCTGTTCCTGCGCATCGTGCAGAAGCGGGCCTTCGGACAGGAGAACTGACCGTGACTGCCCTCGCCACGCCACCCACAAACCGCCGCGCCAACCCCAAGCGAAGCAAGGCCACCAAACCGGACTTCATCAAGGAAAAGCCCAGCTATCTCTCCACCGGAATCCTGATCCTCGGCGCGCTCTATTGCCTGTTTCCCGTGATTTGGGTTGTGGCTGCCGCGAGCAAGGACGGCACTGAGCTGTTCTCCACCTTCACCTTGGCCCCCAGTACGCACCTTTGGGACAACATTGTGGAGCTCACCGAATACCGCGACGGCCTGTTTTGGCGCTGGATGCTCAACACGGCCCTATACGCGGGCGTCGGCGCGATAGTGTCCACCTGGGTTTCAGCTCTTTCCGGCTACGTGCTGGCGAAGTTCGATTTCCCGGGCAAGTCGGGTGTTTTCAAGGTCCTGCTGATGGGGGTGCTGGTTCCCGGCGTTATTCTGGCCATCCCGCAGTACCTGATGCTGGCCCAAGCCGGACTCACCAACACCTACTGGTCGGTGCTCCTGCCCCAGATCATCAGCCCCTACGGCATTTACCTTGCCCGCATCTACGCCGCGGCTTCAGTTCCCGGCGACGTCATTGAGGCCGCCCGCACTGAGGGTGCCAAAGAGATGTACATCTTCAACCGCATCGCCGCGCCCATGATGCTCCCGGGCCTGGTGACCATTTTCCTGTTCCAGTTTGTGGCCATCTGGAACAACTTCATGCTCCCGTACATCATGCTCGGCGACGACCACCTGTTCCCCATTACCGTGGGGCTCAACGGGCTGCTCAACCAAGGGGCCTCCGCCCCGGCTCTCTATACGCTGGTTCTTGCGGGTGCGCTGCTCTCCATCGTCCCGCTGGTCATCATGTTCCTCCTGCTGCAGCGCTACTGGCGGGTCGATCTGGCCGCCGGCGCCGTGAAGGCCTAGCGGTAGGTAGGCTTTGGGTCATGACGCAATCCGCCCCCAGGCCCCGGCCCAAAATCGACGATGTGGCCGCAGAAGCCGGCGTATCGCGAGGTACCGTTTCCCGGGTTCTTAACGGTGGCCATTGGGTCAGTCCGTCAGCCTTGGCAGCCGTCAACGCCGCGATCAAGAAGACGGGCTACCGAGTCAACCCTCATGCAAGGAATCTCGCCACCAATCGTGCCAATTCCGTGGCTTTCCTGCTCACTGAGACCCAGGAACGTCTCTTCGAGGACCCCAACTTCGCTGTCCTCATGCGCGGCGCAGCGGACGCCCTGGCTGTGCATGACATTCCGCTGGTCCTGATCATGGCCGGCACCGATGATGAACAACGGCGTGCCACCGACTTCCTCACAGCAGGCCACGTTGATGGTGTCCTTCTCATTTCCTCCCATGGAAGCCGGAAGGGCATCATCGCGGACATCATTGCCGCGGGTGTCCCGGCGATCGCTTGTGGCGCCCCCTTGGGCTTCGAAAAGAAGATGGGTTACGTCGCTGCCGACGATTACGAGGGCGCCCGCGACGTTTTGCGGTACTTGCGCGACGGCGGTCGGCGGCGGATTGCCACCATCGCCGGCCCTGCGGACACCTCCGGCGGTACGCGGCGACTCGAAGCGTACCGGGACGATCAAGGTGCGGATATCGATGAAGAGCTCATTGCCCAGGGTGACTACAGCCGCGACAGCGGCGCCAAAGCGATGCGCGAACTTCTCGGCCGCACCAAGAACATCGATGCTGTTTTCGCTGCGAACGACCTCATGGCGCTTGGTGCCTTGGACGCTTTGCGGGAGGCGGGCCTGACAACTCCAGGTGACGTCGCCGTCGTCGGCTTTGATGACATTAAGCTCTCGCAGGAGGCGACGCCGCCGCTCACCACGGTCAGGCAGCCGTTTGATCGGATCAGCGAGGAAATGGTGCGGCTGCTGCTGGACGTCATCAGCGGTAAGCGTCCGGCTGCTGTCACCATCCCCACCGAGCTGGTCATTCGCGAATCGGCCTGACTGGTACCGCATAGGCTTGGATCATGCTGAACCTGGTCCTTGGGCTCCTCTTCTCGGGGCTCTTCCTCGCCTCTTTCCAGTCGGATCGGCGGCGGCTTCGCAACGGCGTGTTCCTGCTGGTGGCGGCGTGGTTCCTCCTTCAGGCTGTGCTGGAGTTCCTCATTGACCTGAACCCGTGGTTCGAGTGGCTGAACCTTGTGGTCCTGGTGGTCCCGGTGGTGAGCATCTTTGTGTTCGCGGGCTTCCTGATCGCGAATGGTGCCACGATGGTCCGTAGGGAAGGCCCGGGGATCACCAGTTTCCTGCCTATCGCGGTGGGGCTTGCGGTATTCCTCGCGCCGGTGGTTGCGTTTCTTTTCGTACTGAGCGGGCAGCCGGTATTGGCCGGCGTCGCCGCCCTCGCCTTCTTCCTCTGCGCCTACCTGGGCTGCGCCTTCGTGGTGTTCCTGGGGTACGCGTTGGTGTATTCGCGGATGCGTTTCAGCCCCAACCCGGCGGCCGTGATCGTCCTCGGTTCCGGCTTGATCAATGGCAAGGTCCCGCCGTTGCTCGCCGCCCGCTTGAACAAGGCTTTGGAAATTTACGACGGCGGCACCCCGGCCAGGCCGGTCTTGGTGCCTTCCGGAGGCCAAGGGCCGGACGAACCCCGGCCCGAGTCCGCCGCCATGAAGGAGTACTTGGTGGCAAAGGGTGCGGTGGCCGCGGATGTGTTGGAAGAGAACCAGGCCACCACCACCCGCGAAAACCTGCGGTACTCCGTTGCCCTGCTGGCAGATAAGGGCATTCAGGGGCCGGTGCTGGTATGCACCAACAATTACCACGTGCTCCGCGCCGCGCTCCTGTCCCGGCGCCAGAAGATCAACGCCGAGGTTGTGGGTGCTCCCACGGCCAGATACTTTGTGCCCAGCGCCTTCCTTCGGGAGTTCGTGGCCGTGATGAGGGACAACCGCCGGACCAACATCATTCTTTGCCTGCCGATGTTCGGGATTGCCCTGCTCATCACGGTCGCACTGATGAACTCGACTGTGGTGTAACTTCCTAGGGCTTGGGGAGCCCAGTGGTGAAGGTGTGCGTCCACTGGGTGACAGAACCGTCGGTAAAGACGTACCCGGGCCGCCGTTCCGCTGTGACGGTCACAGTGCCGGAAGGCTTCCTGTAACTTCCGGCTGCCACTTCCTTGCCGTCAATCAGGTACGCCACACCCGGGACAGAGGGGATGGTATAGCCGTCCTGCCCGTGACCCGGGCGGTCCGTGAAGGTGACAGGGGCCGGCGTCGTCATTTCGTAACTCAGCCCGAAGCCTAACGGCAAGAGGACACCGCTGGCGTCGGCCTTGGGAACGTTGACCGGCAGCTTGCCGCTCGGGTTGACCCCACCAGAGATGGCGCGGACAGCACCGTGGAAGTTGACCTCCTTGACTCCATAACTGTTAAGCACGGCGTCGGCGCCAGGGAAGACGTTGATGTCATAGGGATTGCGGGTTGCCACAACGATCACCGGTGTGCCGGTGGCCGCGAGTTCTGCAACCATCTGTTTCTGTGCAGCATTGCCGGTGGCGTTGTAGGAAGCGAAGACCACGGCATCGACGTTGCCGGCGGCAGCCACCGCACGTGCACGGTAAGCCGCGGAGGGCGAGGCCCCATCCTCGTAGTCTTCAGTGACCGTGAATCCCTGATCCTTCAGCATTGGACCCGCGAGCTCCGGCCACGCTGAACCGGCACCCACCATGAGCACTGAGCTGCCCGAAGCGAGCGGCAAAACCCCGTTCTCATTACGCACCAAGGTGACGGCGTGGTCGGAGATCAGCTTGGCCGTGGCTAGGTTCTCTGCGCTTCCCACGACGGTGTCCACAGCGGCGGGGTCAGCCAGGGGCTGCTCAAAGACCCCACGCTTGACCTTCCATTCAAGGATCCGTCGGACGGACTCATCCAGGCGGGTCTCGGTGATTTCACCGGACTCGACGGCGGCGCGAACCCCAGCGAACGACGCGTCCACATCCGGGGAGTTGAGGAGGATGTCAGAACCGGCCTGGATGGCCTTGACGGCGATTTCTTCCTGGGGCCACTCGGCGGCCATTGCGGCCATATCCAGGGCATCTGTTGTCACCAAACCCTTGAAGCCCATCTCATCGCGAAGCAAACCGGTGAGTACCTTGTGGGACAGGGTGCCAGGCATTTCCGCGTCGATGGCCTCAGCAATGATGTGGGCCGTCATGACCATGTCCACGCCACCGTCAATTGCGGCCTTGAAGGGCTTCAGGTGCTCATTGAGTGTTGCGCGATCGTAAGTGACGGTAGGCAGTCCGTAGTGGGAATCCACCGAGGTGTCGCCATGGCCGGGGAAGTGCTTGGCCGCTGCGCCTACGTTGTGCGCTTGAATGCCTTCGATCTGGGCAACACCGAGGGCACTGACCAGCGCCGGGTCCTCGCCCATGGAGCGGATTCCGATGACCGGGTTGTCCGGGTTGGAGTTCAGGTCCAGGACCGGTGCGAAGTCAACGTTGATACCCATGGCCCGCATTTCGGAGCCAAGGATTTCTCCTTGTGCCTTGGCAAGATTCGCATCCGCGGTGGCGCCGAGGGCCATGTTGCCCGGCAGCACAGTAGCGGGCGGTCCGATGCGGGCAACCAGGCCACCTTCCTGGTCGATGGTGACGGCTAGTGGAATGCCGGTCCCGTCCTCCCGCAAGGCCGTTTGCTGCAAGCCATTGGAGAGAACCGCAACCTGCTGGGGGTTGTTGGTGTTGCCGGACCACGCGAAGTAGAGGACGCCGCCCAAGTTGTACTTAGCCACTACCTCGGCCGGCGTGTTGACGCCGTACCTCTCTTGGTTCTTCGTCGCCATGGAGGTGTCGTCCGCCGACGATCCGTAAACGTGGGTCCAGGTCATCTGGCCGATCTTTTCGTCCAGCGTCATGCCGGAAATCATCGCCTCGATGTCCGGCGAGGCGGAGGCCGTCGTCGTACTTCCAGTGGTGGTGGGCGGGGCTGCGACTGCCGTGCCCACGCCGGTCAACACCCCCGCTCCCGTCATCAACAGCGCAGTGGCGGCCGCCGTCATGAGTGAAGTTCGTTTTCTTTGCATGTGTTTCCCAATCCCATCGTCCTTGTTGTGGTTGAGGTTTGCCGGTGCCATTAGCGCTTGCCGTTGTAGAGGAGGTACCCGCGGGTGTCGCGCACGAACTGGTCCAGTTCGGACCGCCAGCTGTCCATGATGGTCCTGGCGTCAGCACCGGCGTCGAGCTGTTGGGCAAAGCGGGCCGAGCCGCTCAGCAAGCCCATCCAGCGTCCGCCGTCGCCTCGCCACCCAAAGCCGGGGTACAGGCGCTTGGCTTCGACCAACATATGGGTGCCCACTTCCAGGGCTTCGACGCGGGTGGGATCGGTGATGTGAACCTGCACGCCCCCACAGATGACGCCTTGGTTTTTGGAAAGTGTTGGCTGGAAATACGCCTCACGGAACGTGACGCCCGCAAGGCCCTTGCTGTTCACTGCCTCGGCCCAGCGGTAGTCCACGTAGGGCGCGCCGATGAGTTCGAAGGGCCTGGTTGTGCCGCGCCCCTCTGACATGTTGGTGGCCTCGAACAGTGCAGTGCCGGGGTACAGGGTGGCGGTTTCGGGTGTTGGCATGTTGGGGCTTGGCAGGATCCACGCTGCCCGGTTGTCCGGCCCGGTCATGTCGCGCCGCCATCCCTGGACCTCCACCACCTGAAGGTCTTGGATGGGTGTGAGGCCCGCGGCGGGAAGATGAACCGCGTTGAAGTATTTGGCGAGCTCGCCCACGGTCATCCCATGCTGGAGCGCAATGCCCAGCTGACCAACGCCGGACTCGAAGCCCTTCTGAAGCACCGGTCCGCGGGCCTGGCCGCCGATGGGGTTGGGGCGGTCCAGGACAACAAACGTGGCTCCGGTTTGGGACGCCGCCTGCATGGCACCCCACATGGTCCAGATGTAGGTGTAAAAGCGGGCGCCGACGTCTTGAATGTCGAAGCATATGGTGTCCACGCCGGAGGCTTTGAAGAAGCCCACATAAGCGGCAACGTTGGCGCCGTAGGAGTCGTAGACCGTGATGCCGGTCCGCGGGTCCACGGATGTTCCTTCGCTGGCGCCGTCCTGCGCGGTCCCCCGGAAGCCATGCTCGGGCCCGAAAACTGCCCTGACTTCCACGCCTTTGGCCGCCATGTCATCCACGATCGAGCGGAAGTTTGCCAAGACGCCGGTGGGATTGGTGATGATGCCTACCTTGCGCCCCGCGAAGATGCTCCAGTTATCGGCGGCGGCTACATCGGCACCGTTGACAAGTACTCCCGGTTTTCCCGGCCGGTTCTGTGCGTTGGGGTTGTTGGCGGCCGCACCAGGAGCAAAAGGTGCGACGACGGCGGCAGCTGCCGCCAGCCCCGATGCATGAAGCAGTTTTCTACGATCCAGTGCCATGAAAGAGCCTTTCGAGGGGAGCGAGTAGCATGACAAGTTTTGTGATTTTACTTACACCGACCGTATTCGCTTGCCCGCACTGCGTCAATGACTTACCTTCCTAGCGATGCTTGTGTAACTTAATGACAAGGCACTGGTGGCCTTGGATTGAGCTCAAAGGACTCGAAAGGAAACCATGGTGGAAGCGCCGGGGAACGCGCAGTTGTCCCGCACCGTTTTGGTGCGAATACGTTCTGTCCTGCCGGCGTTGCGCCCCTCGGAACGGGCCGTGGCCGAGCTGGTCCTCTCGGACCCATCACGGGCGGCCACCATGTCCATCGGGGATCTGGCCGAGGAATGCGGGACGTCCACTACGTCCGTGGTGCGTTTCTACAAAAAGGTGGGCTACGGCGGCTACTCCGATCTTCGCTTGGACCTTGCCCGTGAAACTGCTCGCGAGAGTGTGGCCCACGGCGTGCCTGCGGAGGTCTATGAGGACATCAACACCGCAGACTCTTTGCAGGACATCGTCTCCAAAATTGCGTTCAACGAAACAATGTCCATCGCCGATACCGCGCAAGTGTTGGACGTGGACCAGCTGGCCAAGGCGGTGAGTGCAGTGTCCGGTTCCCGAAAGGTAGACATCTTCGGCGTGGGGGCAGGCGGTTTGGTGGGCCAGGACATGCAGCAGAAATTGCACCGGGTAGGGCTCACCTCCTTCAGCTGGGGAGATCCGCATGCCGCTTTGGCTTCCGCGGCCCTTCTGGATGCCGACGGTGTTGCTGTAGCCATCTCGCACTCGGGAGCCACGCTGGACACCATTGATTTCCTGAAGGCGGGCAAAGCAGCGGGGGCCGTCACCATCGCCATCACCAACCATGCTGATTCGCCACTGGGCAGGGCGGCCGACGTTGTGCTGAGCACGGCCGCCCGCGAGACTCCTTTCCGCCCGGGGGCCATGGGTAGCCGGGTTGCGCAGATGATGATTGTTGATTGCCTCTTCGTGGGGGTCGCCCAGCACTCCTACGACGCATCAATTGCTGCACTCCAGAAGACGCACGCAGCTGTGCGGGGCAGGAAGCTGCCGCGAGTGAACCCTTCGGCCTAGCAGCCCGATGTGACAACCCGGGATAGTGCGCCTGGGATAGGGTCGGTCCATGTTTACCCTGGTCGCCCCTGATACGTCCTTTCACCACTCGTTCCTCGAGTCCCACCAAGAGTGGGCCGGGGCCCATCAGGACGGTGCCGCCGTCTTCATGGCGGACGATGTCACCACCCCCGGAGGATTTGAGGAATGGGTTGCCAGGCTGCTGGATGCTGAAAACACCCCGGAGAAGGACGGCATGGTTCCATGCACCTGTCTCTGGATCACGGAGGACTCGCGCTACGTAGGCTCCATCGCGTTCCGTCATCACCTCACCCCAGCCCTCCTGAACTCCGGTGGGCACATTGGCTACGGAGTCCGGCCGTCCGATCGTGGACGGGGAGCGGCTTCCTGGGCTCTGCGTGAGATGTGCAGCCTTGTGGCTGCGCGGGGGGAGTTGGATCGCGTTCTCCTGACATGCGATGACAACAATGTGGCCTCGGTCAAGACGATCGAGCGTTGCGGCGGCTTGCTCGAGGATGTGCGGATGGATGATGACGGGACCGCTTTCCGTCGCTACTGGATTGACCTTCTCGCGGCGGACGACAGGACAGCCGCCCTCCGGGCAGCCCCGACAGATTAGTTTTGTCACCCTAGGGTTGACACTTCGGCCTGGTGCGGCGCACCATGGGATGCATGAGCAGTCAACCCCGGGGTGACACGCCCGTTGCGCGGGATTCACCATGGCACAAGATCCTTACTCACCGGCCCCCTGGTGATGGCTCCAGGGAGGCGGCGGCCAAACGATTCACAGAACGCGGCATTACCCCGGAACAAGTCAGCGCGGTCATCGCTGATGGCGGGGATGCCCTCTATTCGGCTGCAGCCGAGGGCAAACCGGGCTGGGCAGAGCCGTTCGGCGGGCCTCTCGCCGTCGCTCTCCTCGCAGCCGAAGTCAGCATTTTCGCAGCGCATTTGAACTCCAGGGCGTCCGGAGTCAGATCGGCAGCAGTCGCCGATCTTCTGGACGAATACAGCGCGGTAACCGTAGCCGGTGAGCTCGGTGTGGCGCGCCAGAAGGTTTACGAAATCGCCAGAGCGGGTCTTCGCCCGCCATACATCGAGCAGGTCCCTTGGAGGGCGTCATGAATCCCATCGAAGAAAAGGTCCAACTACCGGACCCGAAAACCCAGTACCTTGTCCATCCCCTGGACCTCCCCGAAGCCCGTAATGAGTACCTGACGGGCTGGTGGCTGGGAATTGTTGCCACCCCTCAGGTCTACACGGCACTTCTGGCCTTCTTTTGGGCGGTCAGCAACAACTACGTCACGCCCATCCTGGTCCCGCTGGTCCTGGTGGTGATCGCGGGGTGGATTAGTTCCAAGCTGACCCGTGGCGCTTGGGACTACATTCCCCGGAAACGCCATGACAAGGACCGGCGGATGACGGTGATGACCACCGCTGCCTCGCTCATCACTTCACTTGCACTTTTCGCAGGTCTGCTGACCTTCATGGTGTGGGCCGCATCCCAGGACTTCGTGCCGGGCTTCAGCGCCTACCCGTTGGGAATGGGTGTGGCAATCGTGGTGATCATGGCCGGAGGGCTGGCGGTCAAACTGATACGGCGCCGGTCACTTGACGTGGCTTCGGATGCCATCAGCTTGGTGGTTGTGGCGGGCGCTGTAGGGCTCGGGTTCGGTATTCTCCCCGCCGGGCGCGAAATCGCACCATTGGACTTGCTGCCCGGCGCGGCGATCCTTCTGGGCGTCTGGCTAAGCTGGCTGCTCTTCACGCAGGTGGAGGCCCGCCGC